>ERZ1066122.90-NODE-90-length-103203-cov-21.716088_pt1 | contig 103203 bp, 102 predicted proteins | sample MGYA00382769_ERZ1066122 | MGnify/ENA primary metagenome ERZ1066122 (study PRJEB33369, sample SAMEA5778352) | biofilm metagenome | biome: Industrial cooling water; feature: Water cooling tower basin; material: Biofilm | place: United Arab Emirates | collected... | reverse complement strand
CGGGGGTGGGGGTTCCACGCCCGCTTCAGCAGGGCAGCCTTTCGCCAGCTTCTAGGCAAGCGGATGAGGCGGTGCTGAGCGAGGCGCAACGCACTCCCGCGACGCCGAACACCCACCCCAACCCCTCCCTTAAGGGAGGGGCTTTGCGGTGGTGCATCCGGCTTGGGCAGCGCTTCGCCCCCTGCCATGACGATGAGGGAAACTTGCCCCCTGCCATGGAAAGGGCAACGCTTGCCGATCCTCGTGCGGACGAGCCGAGAACGGGGGCTCCACGCCCGCTCGGGCAGCGCAACCCTCACCCCCCTCCCCGCGGGGAGGGGTCGGGGGTGGGGGTTCCACGTCCGCGCCAGCAGGGCAGCCTTTCGCCAAGGTCGGCGCGAGCGCGCCTATTTCTTGCCGAACAGGCCCTTGGCCATACCCATCACATCGTTGATCGGGTTGCCGTCGCCATCGCGGTCGAGCATTCCGAGCACGCTGGCGGCCTGGGGGTTGTCCTTCAGCATGGTGCTGAAATGGGTGAGCGAGCCCTCGCCCCCGATCTGCTCGACGATCTTGCCCAGCGTGCCGGTGTCGAGGCCGGTCTTGGCCGCGGCGAGTTCGACCGTGTCGCCCTGCATCTGGTGCGACTGGCCCAGCGCGGCGATCGCCTTCTCCGCCATGGCCGGATCGATCCCGACCTTGTGCGCGAGATTGCGGACATCGTCGGGCGAACCGCTGATGTTCTTGAGAATCGAATCGAACAGGCTCATGGCTGCGACCTCTTGCGGGGTTAATCCAGGTTAACCCCTACCGCAGCCGGCCGTTCCCACCAATAGGCTTGCCGCCGGTCGTCGCCGGTTCCGACCTCGTTGAGCGTCCGCGCGTCGTAGAGCCGGCCGCCCAGCATGACCCGTTCGATCCGGTCGCTGTTGGCGATGTCCTGCGAGGGATCGGCCGAAAGCACCACCAGATCGGCCAGCTTGCCGGGCTCGATGCTGCCGATGTCGCGCTCCATCCCGAGCGAGCGGGCCGGCTCGATGGTGCCCGCCCGCAGCGCCTCCGCGGGGCTCATCCCCCCGCGCACGAAGCTCCACAGCTCCCAGTGCGCGGCAATGCCGGCCTGCTGGCCATGCCCGCCGATCGACACCTTTACCCCGCGCCGGGCGAGCTTGTGCGCCTCGCGGGCGCTGTCGTCGTCGACGAAGGCCCACTCGGGTGCCTTGGTGCGCCGTCCGGTGGCGGCGAGCAGCTGGCGCGGCGGGGTGTGGACCAGAAGCGGATGGGCGAACACGTCCTGCGCCTGCCGCCAGTAGGGATCGCCGGCGAGCCCGCCGTACGTGACCACCAGCGTGGGGGTGTAGTTGGTCCGCGACTGGCCGAAGAACTGGAGCACGTCCTCGTACATGACGTCCACGGGCACGTTGTGCTCGAGCGTGGAGTTGCCGTCGGCGACGAGGTTCATGTCCATGCCGAACAGCGAGCCGCCCTCGGCCACCACCAGCATATTCTCCGCCCGGGCGGCGGCGACGACCTGCTGGCGCTGCTCGCGGCGGGGCTGGTTGTAGTTCTTGACCGAGATGCCGCCCTGCGCCTTGATCCGGCGCACGTGCGCCAGCGCGTCCTCGTAGCTGTCGATCCGGGCATAAATCCCCGGCGACCTCGCCCCGTAGATGATCTCGCCGGTGGAGAAGATGCGCGGTGCCAGCAGGGTGCCGGCGCGCTGGCGCTCGGACGCGGCGAAGATGTGGCTCGCCTGCGAGGACGGGTCGTGAACGGTGGTCACGCCCATCGCCAGGTCCTGCATCGCCGACCAGTTCTGCTGCGGGATCAGGTCGCCCACGCCCTGCGGGCCATGCGCGTGGGCATCGACCAGGCCGGGCATGATCGTCTTGCCGGCAGCGTCGATCACCTTCGCGCCGGCGGGAATGGCCACGCTGGCGGCCGGGCCGACCGCCGCGATCCGGTCGCCTTCGATCACGATCACCGCGTTGTCGATCGCGCCGACACCGTCGCCGGCCCCGTCTCCAGCCCCGTCTCCGGCCATGGTCAGCACCCGCGCGCCGGTCAGCGCGACGGTGCCGACCGGCCTCGCCGCGCGCTGCACCACCGACAGCGACAGGCCGCTCTCCGGCGGAGCGAAGGCGTTCCTGTCATCCTCGGCCTCGGCCTCGGCCTTGGGCGCTGCGCGGAACATCTGACCGAGCGAGGCGGTGCGCAGCTCCGGCCCGATCGACCAGTGCAGCGTGCGCCCGCCCTCGCTCCAGCCGATGTAGTCCGCCCCGCCCCTGCTGGCGCGGACCACGGGCATGGCGCTGGCGGTCTCGTCCACCGCCACCGCCTGCCCGCCGGGCAGCAGCGGCATGGCGAAGACTTCGTAGTTCTGGCGGAAGGCGAGGTGCCGCCCGTCCGGCGACACGCGGAAGTCGTTGGCCAGTTCCCCCTCGGCGTGGACCCGGCGGGCCTCGCCGTTGAGGTCGCTGGACAGCAGTTGCAGCTTGCCGTCGGAGCGGCCGAGCATGAACAGGCGGTCGTTTTCGGCACCGAACTGGGGATCGGAATTGCCGCGCGCGACCAGCACCGGCGACCCTCCGGACAGGGACACGCGGTAGATCCCGGTGTTCTCCGACTGCTCAGGCGAGGTGAGGTAGCCGCCGGAGCGCTTCTCGTAAGCCAGCGTGCGTCCGTCGGGCGAGAACTGCGGCACGGCGTAGTGCCCGGGCTGCTCGGTCACCACGCGCGGGCTGCGGCCCTGCGCGTCGGCGACCACGATCTCGCCCAGCCCGGCGTCGGTCCAGCGCACCCAGGCGAGGCTGCGCCCGTCGCGCGACCAGGCCGGCCACAGCTCCAGTGCCCCGGTCTCGCCGGTCAGCCGGCGCGGAGCGCCGCCGCCGACATCCTTGACCCACAGCTTGCCGAGCGTTTCGAACACGACCTTGCGGCCATCTGGCGACGGGGTGGCGAACCGGGGAATCCTGGTCTCGATCATGTCCGGCGACACCGCGATCACCGGGTGCGGCCCGTCGATCACCCCGCGCGTGTCGTCGATGCGGAACGGGATTTCGGCCGCCCCGCTGCCGTCGGCATCGACCCGGCGCAGCTTGCCTCCGGCCCAGAACACGATCGAGCGGCTGTCGGGCGTCCAGTCCATGTTGGGATAGACCCCGGCCACCGCCCAGGTCTCCTGCATATCGAGGTCGAGCGCGCCGTAGACCATCCGCTCGGCCCCGGTGGCGAGATCCTTGACCCACAGCTGCGACTGGTCCTTGTCGCGCCGCACGAAGCTGATCAGCCTGCCGTCGGGCGAGGGGTTGGGCCGCACCGCACCGCCGAAGCCGGATACGGCGGTCGTCACCTCGCCGGTCTTCAGGTCGTAGCGCTCGATCTCGAACACGCTCTGCTGGCTGTCCTGCGCGTATTCGAAGATCGGGCCGGAGGTGACGTTGCGGGTGTAGTAGACCGCCTGCCCGTCAGGAGAGAAGGTCGGCTCGCCCAGTTCCTTCTGCAGCGCCTCGCTGGCGCGCTTGACCAGCTGCACGCCGGCCCCGCCCGACACGTGGTAGAGCCAGATCTCGCCCGTGCCGAGCGAACGCTGGGTGGTGAAATGCTTCTTCGCGGCAAGGCTCCGCCCGTCGGGGTTCCAGCTCGGCTGGTTCATCAGGCGGAAGCTCTCCTTCGTCACCTGCCGCTTGTCGCTGCCGTCGGCGTTCATCAGCCAGATGTTGTCCCCGCCGCCGCGGTCGGAGGTGAAGGCGATGCGGGTGCCATCGGGCGAGAAGCGCGGATGGACTTCCCACGCCAGCCCTTGCGCGATCCGGGTCGGCGTGCCGCCGGCGATCGGCATGGTGTAGATATCGCCCAGCAGGCTGAAGGCGATGAGGCGGCCATCGGGGGAAACGTCGACGTCCATCCACGTGCCCTCGTTGGTCCGGATCGGCACCTCGCGCACCACGGCATCGCCGGGGGCGGAGACGTCCCACCTGGTATCGTCCGCCTTTGCCGCGCCCGCCGGAACCGGAGCGACCGGGGCCGCCTCGCCCGAACCTTCGCCGGGCTGCGCCACCGGGTCTTCGGCCGAGGCCCTGACCTCCTTCTCCTCCACCGGGTTGGGCGAAGGCGGCGCGTCCTGCGCCAGCGCCGCGGGCGCAGCGAGCAGGGCGGCGAGCACGGATGCCACGGAGGCGGTACGACGGATCATGATGGTCTCCCCAGGTTCTGCCCGGCTTCTAGGCAGCACCGCCGGCGCCGTCCAAGTCGTTCGTCGATAGGAACGGCAGCGGACAGCAAAAGGCCCCGCCGGATCTCCGCCCGGCGGGGCCTCTCCTCTCCAGCTCGCGGATGGCGGGATCAGGCAGCCTGCGGGGCAGCCTGGCGCACGCCTTCGTCAACGTGCGCCTCGAACCGGGCGAAGTTGTCGACAAACAGCTGCACCAGCTTGCGCGCGGTGCGGTCATAGTCGTCCTTGTCGGCCCAGGTGGCGCGCGGGTCGAGGATGGCCTGATCGATGCCGGCATCGGCCAGCGCGGGCACGCTAACCGGCACGTCGAAGCCGAAGTTGCGATCCTTGCGGAACTCGGCTGCATCGAGCTTGCCGTCGAGCGCGGCGTTGAGCAGCGCGCGCGTGGCCTTGATCGGCATCCGGCTGCCGGTGCCGTACTTGCCCCCGGTCCAGCCGGTGTTGACCAGCCAGCACTGAACCCCGCCCCGGGCGATCCGGTCCTTCAGCAGGTTGCCGTAGACGCTCGGGTGACGGGGCATGAACGGCGCGCCGAAGCAGGTGCTGAAGGTCGCCTCCGGCTCGGTCACGCCGATCTCGGTACCGGCAACCTTGGCGGTGTAGCCCGACAGGAAGTAGTACATCGCCTGATCCGGCGTCAGCCGCGCGATCGGGGGCAGCACGCCGAAGGCATCGGCGGTGAGCATGATGACGTTGGCGGGAACCGGCCCGAGGTTCTTCTCGCTGGTGTTGGGGATGAACTCGATCGGGTACGCGCCGCGGCTGTTCTCGGCCAGCGAGTTGTCGTCGAAGTCCAGCTCGCGGGTGACGGGGTCCATGACCACGTTCTCCAGCACCGTGCCGAACATCCGGGTGGTGGCGAAGATTTCGGGTTCCGCTTCCTGCGACAGGCGGATCATCTTGGCGTAGCACCCGCCCTCGAAGTTGAACACGGCGGTATCCGACCAGCCGTGCTCGTCGTCGCCGATGAGGGTGCGGCTGGCATCGGCGGACAGCGTCGTCTTGCCGGTGCCCGAGAGGCCGAAGAACACCGCCGTCCGGCCATCGGGGCCGATATTGGCCGAGCAGTGCATCGGCATCACGCCCCTGGCCGGCAGCAGGTAGTTGAGAATGCCGAACACGCTCTTCTTCATCTCGCCGGCATATTTGGTGCCGCCGATCAGGATCAGCTTCTCGGTCAGGTTGACCGCGATCACCGTCTCGCTGCGGCAGCCGTGCCGGTCCGGATCGGCGCGGAAACCGGGCAGGTCGATGACGGTGTATTCGGGCACGAAGTCCGCCAGTTCCTCACGGCTCGGGCGCACCAGCAGAGTGCGGATGAACAGGTTGTGCCACGCCAGTTCGTTGATGACCCGCACGTTGACCCGGTGTTCCGGCTGCGAGCCGCCGAACAGGTCGGCAACGTAGAGCTTCTCCCTGCCCGCCAGCTCGGCCAGGAAATCGGCCTTGAGCCTGGCGAAGTGCTCGGGTGCCATGGAGGCGTTGTTGTCCCACCACACGGTGCCTTCGGTTTCGGCGTCGCGGACGATGAACTTGTCCTGCGCGCTGCGGCCGGTGTGGGGCCCGGTTCGGACCACCAGCGAGCCCCATCGGGACAGCTCGCCCTCGCCGTTGGCAATGGCACGCTCGACCAGCTGCGCCGTGCCCAGGTTCGGTTCGACGAGCGCCCGGGTGACAATGCCCTGGGCTTCCAGCGAAGTGGACAAGGTGGTGGTCATGACATCTCCTGGTCAGGCGCGGGCACCCGGGGGGCGGGAGCAATCGAGTCGCCTGCATACGAATGCACAGGGCTTGCGCGCGCCCATAATGCCCCCTCCCTGCCGCGTCAAACCATCCTGCCGGCATCGCTTGCCAGTGCCCGCGCGGGAGGGTTCCGGCACGTTGCCCGGCGGTGCCGAAACGACTAGAGCGATGGGCATGGCCGAAGTCGACCCCGCCCCCCGCAGACGCGAGCGCGTGATCGCGCTGGTCGATGATGATCGCAACATCCTCACCACCGTCTCGATCGCGCTCCAGGCCGAAGGGTTCACCACCCGCATCTACACCGACGGGGAATCCGCGCTGAAGGCGCTGCTCGACAATCCGCCCGATCTGGGGGTGTTCGACATCAAGATGCCGCGCATGGACGGGATGGAGCTGCTGCGCCAGCTGCGCCGCCAGTCGGACCTGCCGGTGATCTTCCTGACCAGCAAGGACGACGAGCAGGACGAGGAGGCGGGGCTGGAACTGGGGGCGGACGACTACATCGCCAAGCCGTTCAGCCTGCGCCTGCTGCTGGCCCGCATCCGCGCAATCCTGCGCCGCAGCGCGGCCGAGGATGACGAGGCTCACGCCCCGGCGGACAGCGCGGCCGAGCCCGGCCCGGTGCTGGAGCGCGGGCGGCTGCTGATGGACCCGGCCCGGCACCTGGTGACGTGGAACGGCCTGCCCGTTTCGCTCACCGTCACCGAGTTCCTTCTGCTCGAGGCGCTCGCCGCCCGCCCGGGCGTGATCAAGAGCCGCAACCAGCTGATGGACGCGGCCTATCCCGACGACGTGTTCGTCGACGACCGCACGGTCGACAGCCATATCAAGCGGATGCGGCGCAAGTTCCGTGCGGTCGATCCCGAGTTCGCCGCGATCGACACGCTCTACGGTGCCGGATACAGCTTCAACGATGGCTGACAGCGCCGCGCGCCGCGAAAGCTTCGACCAGCAGCTGCGGCGGCTGCGCTGGTCCAACCGGCTGTCGATCACCCCGCGCATCCTGGCGGTCAACCTGCTGCCGCTGGCGCTGCTGGGCGGAGGGGTGTTCTACCTCGACGGCTATCGCAAGCAGCTGCTCGCCGAACGCTACAAGATGGCCCGGATCGAGGTGCAGATCACCGCCGAGGCGCTCGCCGGGGCAAGCCGCCAGCGCCAGGAGGCGCTGATGGTGCAGATCGGCAAGGAGCAGCGGATGCGGCTGCGGATGTTCGACGCCGAGGGCCGGCTGTGGGCCGACAGCTTCGCGCTGGCGGAACCCGCGTTCGAGTTCGACGATCCGACCGACGACCGCTTCTCCGACGATTTCGCCCAGATGCTCGACCGGGTGTTCGACACCATAGTCGGTGCCGAACAGATCCCCGACTACATCGAGCCGGCCGAACCGGAGGCCGATGCCTGGCCCGAACTGCGCCGCGCGCGCGAGGAGGGGCTGTCGCAGATCCAGCTGCGCGACGCGCCCGACGGTTCGCCGGTGATCAACGCCGCGGCCCCGGTCGGGCTCAACGGGGCGACGCTGCTGACCACGCGCAACGCGCTCGACATCACCCTGGCCGTGCGCGAGGCGCGCACGACGCTGGGGATAGCGGTGCTGCTGGCCCTGTTCGGCTCGGTCCTGCTGTCGCTCTACATGGCGCGAACCATCGTCCTGCCGCTGCGTTCGCTCGCCACCGCCGCGATCCGGGTGCGCCAGGGCCGCGAGCGCGCGGTCGAGGTGCCGCGCCTGCCCGAGCGGCAGGACGAGATCGGCGTTCTCGCCCGCGCGGTGTCCGACATGACCAATGCCCTGCGCCAGCGGATCGACGCGGTCGACCATTTCGCCGCCGACGTGGCGCACGAAATCAAGAACCCGCTCGCCAGCCTGCGCAGCGCGCTCGAATCGCTGCCCAAGGTCAGCGACGCCGCGCTGCGCGACCAGCTGGCGGCGATCGCCGCCCACGATGTCCGGCGGATCGACCGCCTGGTGAGCGAGATTTCCGAGGCCAGCCGGATCGACGCCGAGCTGTCGCGCGCCACGTTCGAGCCGATCGACCTGGCCGCGCTGGTCGGGGTCATCGTCGGCGCGCGCGAGAACCGGGCGGAGAACGAGGGCCGCACGATCGCGCTCGACCTGCCGCGGACCGGCGCGCCGGTCGCCGGGGTGCCGATCCGGCTGGAGCGGGTGATCGAGAACCTGCTCGACAACGCGGTCTCGTTCTCGCCGCCGGAGGGCACGATCACGGTCGGCGTCCGGCGGCGGGGTGACAGCGTGGAGCTGAGCGTGTGCGACGAAGGGCCGGGCATTCCGGAGGACGCGCGCGAAAAGGTGTTCCGCCGGTTCCACTCCGAACGGCCCGATGCGGAGGCGTTCGGCAACCACTCCGGCCTCGGGCTGGCGATCGCCCGCACCATCGCCGAGGCGCACGACGGCACGCTGGTGGCGCTGGGGCGCGAGGACGGCAAGCCCGGGGCCTGCCTGCTGCTGACCCTGCCCCAGCGGACCACCGGCAGCGCATGAGCGCGCCGCAGCTGCGCCAGGCGACCTGCGTCGCCATCGGGGGACGCGGAGTGCTGCTCGAAGGGCCGCCCGGCAGCGGCAAGTCGACTCTCGCGCTCGAGCTGATCGATCGCGGGGCGCGGCTGGTCGGCGACGACGGGGTGCTGCTCACGCGCGCGGAGGGCCTGGTGCTGGCAGCGCCGGCCCCTGCCATCGCCGGGCTGATCGAGGTCCGCAATGTCGGTCTGGTGCCTCTGCCCGCCTGCACCGCTCCGGTCGCGCTGTGGCTGCGGCTCGCGCCCGATGCCCCGCGCTACGTCGAGCGGGCCGAGGCGGCCGACCTGCTCGGGTGCCGCGTGCCGCGGCTGTGGTTCGATCCGGTGGTGCCGGCCGCCGCGATCCGGGTCGAGCTGGCGCTTGCCCACCACGGTCTTGCGACCGGGCCTTCCCATCGCCCGCCGCACGCCGCAGGATAGAGCCGCGATGACCGACGAGCCGCTCCCCGATTCGCCTCAGCGCCGCTCCCCCCAGCACATCCTGCTGGTCACCGGCCTCTCGGGCGCGGGCAAGACCACGGCGCTGCGCGTGCTCGAGGACATCGGCTGGGAAGCGATCGACAACTTCCCCATCCGCCTGCTGGCGCGGCTGATCGGTCCGCCGTGGCAGGACGTGCAGCGCCCGCCGCTCGCGATCGGGTTCGACTGCCGCACCCGCGGGTTCGATCCGGCCGACGTGATCGAACGGGTCAAGACGCTGAGCCAGCGCGACGACCTGATCGTCACCACGCTGTTCCTCGACTGCAACAGCGCCGAGCTCGAACGGCGCTACAACGAGACCCGGCGGCGCCATCCGATGGCCGATGGCCGCCCGGTGCGGATCGGCGTCCAGGCCGAGCGCGAACTGCTCGAACCGCTGCGCCGGTGGGCCGACGCCGTGCTCGACACCTCGAGCTTTACCAGCAACGATCTGCAGCAGGCGGTGCGCTCGCATTTCCTGGCCTCGGCCCCGCAGGACATGGCGGTGATCGTTTCCAGCTTCGGCTTCGCCCGCGGCACTCCGCCACTGGCCGACCTGGTGTTCGATATGCGCTTCCTCGACAATCCGCACTGGGTGGCGGGCCTGCGCGAGCAGACCGGGCTCGATCCGCAGGTGGGCGAACACATCCGCCAGGATCCCGCCTTCGATACCGCCTTCGGCCAGATCCGCGAACTGCTGCGCACGCTGCTGCCGCGCTACCGCGCGCAAGGGAAGGCCTATGTCAACATCGCCTTCGGCTGCACCGGAGGGCGGCACCGCTCGGTATTCACCGCCGACCGCATGGCTCGGGCCTTGCGCGAGGACGGTTTTTCGCCCACGGTGCTCCATCGAAATCTGGGGTCGCGTGCCGCTGACGAGATCGAGGGCCGGAAGGCCTGACGGCCGGCCGGCGCGGCGAGAGGACCCCGTGACAGAGAACCCGGATACCGAAACGCCCATGATCGGACTCATTCTGGTAACCCACGGCCGCCTGGCCGAGGAATTCGTTCACGCCATGGAACACGTCGTCGGCCGCCAGGAAGCGATCGCGACGATCTGCATCGGCCCGGAGGACGACGCGGAGAAGCGCCGCGCCGAGATCGCCGGCGCGATCCGGCGGGTCGATAGCGGCCGGGGTGCGATCATCCTGACCGACCTGTTCGGCGGCACCCCGTCCAACCTCGCCATCTCGCTGCTCGATGCAGGGCGGGTGGAAGTGATCGCGGGCGTCAACCTGCCGATGCTGATCCGGCTCGCCGGGGTCCGCAAGGAACAGGACGTCGTCGCCGCAGTCGCCGCCGCGCGCGAGGCGGGGCAGAGCTACATCACGGTCGCCTCCGAACTGCTCGGGCAACGCGCCAAGGCATCCTAGGGAACGCCGGCGGTGGGGGAACAGCGGCGCGAGCTCACGATCGTCAACAGCCGCGGGCTGCACGCCCGCGCGAGCGCGAAGTTCGTCAATGCGGTCAGCGATCTGCCGGCCGGGGTCTCGGTGTCTCTGGTCAAGGGCCCGAACAGCGCCGCCGGAGGATCGATCCTGGGGCTGATGATGCTCGGCGCGGCGCGCGGCGACACGATCGAACTGGTCGTGACCGGCGACCCTTCCGGCGAGGTGATCGAGCGGCTGGGCGCGCTTGTCGCCAGCGGATTCGGCGAGGAATAGGAAGGCTCCCGCCATGGGCACGCCCGAGCGCCGGCTGATCACCGGCTTCTCCAACCCCGCGGTCAAGCAGCTGCGCGCGCTGCGCGAGAAGAAGCACCGCAAGGCGGCCCGCCGCTTTCTCGCCGAAGGGCTGCGGCTGCTCACCGATGCGCTCGAAAGCGGGCACGTGCCCGAAGTGCTGGTCATGGCGAGCGGCCGCGAGCCCCATCCGCTGCTCGAGGCGCTCGAATGCGCGGTGGTGGAGGCAGGGGGAGAGGTGATCGAAACGACCCCCGACATCCTCGCGAAGATCACCGGCAAGGCCAATCCGCAGGCGGTGGCGGCGGTCTTCGCCGAATGGGACACGGACCTCGCGGCGCTGGACCGTTCCGCCGCGCCGATCTGGCTGGTCGCCCAGGCGCTGCGTGACCCCGGCAATCTGGGCACCATGCTGCGGACCGGCGACGCGGTGGGTGCGGGCGGTCTGATCCTGATCGACGACTGCGCCGATCCCTTCAGCGTGGAAGCGGTGCGGGCCAGCATGGGGGCGGTGTTCACGCAGAAGATCGCGCTGGCGCGGTGGGAGGCGTTCCTGCCGTGGCTGCGTGGCGGCGAGGGCCAGCTCGTCGCTGCTTCCCTGCGCGATGCAGTGCCCTATCGCGGTGCGCCCTATGCCGCGCCGTGCTTCATCCTCATCGGCAACGAATCGCAGGGGCTGCCGCCGGAGTACGAAGCCGAATGCGACCTGCGCGTGACCATGCCGATGAAGGGCCGTGCGGATTCGCTCAACGCCGCCGTGGCCGGCGCGGTGCTGGCCTACGAAGTGCTGGCGGGGTTCGAGAGCAAGCCTACTCCGCCGCGTCCCGTTCTTCCGCCTCGATGAGGTCCGCACCGGTGTAGCGCGGCGCGGCTTCTACCAGCGGCACTTCGTCGATCGCCTGCTTGCCGATCTCGACGCCCTTCTCCGCCAGGCGCCGCCCCGAGGTGAGCACGTTGCGCTCGAAACTGCCGACGAACTTGTTGTAGTTGTTGACCGCTGTCTCGAGCCCGCCGCCGACACGCTTGAGGTGATCGCCGGCGACCCGCAGCCGGTCGTAGAGCTCCGCGCCCATGCGGCCGATCTCCTGCGCCTCGCGCGCGAGGCCGTCCTGCCGCCAGACCTGCGCCACGGTGCGGGCGATGGCCACGAGGTTGGTCGGAGTGGCGAGCAGGACACGCTTCTCGAAGGCGAAGTTCCACAGCTCCGGATCGGCTTCGAGCGCTGCGGTGACGAAGTGTTCGCCAGGCACGAACATGATGACGTAATCGGGCGCTTCCTCGAACTGCGACTGGTAGCTCTTCGCGCCCAGCGTCTGCACATGGCCGCGCATCGACTTGGCGTGGAGCGCCAGATGACGCTCGCGCTCGGCCTCGTCATCGGCCTCGAACGCGGCCTGGTAGGCGTTGAGCGACACCTTGGAATCGACCACCAGCTTCTTCTGGCCCGGGACGTTGATGATCGCGTCGGGCCGCAGGCGGCCGTCGTCGGTGTCGACCGACTGCTCCATCATGAAGTCGGTATGCTGGGCAAGGCCGCACTGCTCGAGCAGGTTCTGCAAGGCCCGCTCGCCCCAGCGCCCGCGCGCCTTGGGCGCGTTGGTGAGCGAATTGCCCAGCCGCTGCGCCTCGCGCCGGACCTGTTCCTGCCCTTCGCGCATCGACTGGATCAGCCCTGCAAGCTGCCCGAAAGCGTCGGTCCGCTTCGCCTCCAGTTCGGCGACCTGCTTCTCGTAGCTGGCCAGCTTGTCGCCCACTGGGGAGAGCAGCGCCTTGATCTTGGCCTCACCCGCCTCCTCGGACTGGCGGAAGCGCGCCTCGGCCCGCTCGAGAAACGCACGCTGCGCCTGTTCCAGCACCTTGCTGCCGGCGTTCTCGAACTCCTTGCGCAGCGTCTCCTGCGCCTCGGTCAGCGCAGCTTTCTGCTCGGCGAAGGCCTTGTCGCGTTCGACGGCAGCGCTCTCGAGCGCCGCCAGACGCTGTGCGAGATCGGACCGTTCGCTTTCCGACTTGTCGAGCCGCAGGGCAAGGTCGTCTGCCCGCGCCGCGCGTTCACCCAGCGTTGCGACCTCGATCCGGGCGGCACCGAGTTCGGCAATTGCCTGCTTGAACTCGCCCTCCCGCCCTTCCGCCGCGCGGCGGGCATCGGCCAGCTCGCCACGCAGGCCGGCGACCTGTCGGGATGCGGTGAGCCAGCCGAGGCCAAGCCCGGCCGCCAGCGCGAGTACAACGAGAAGGGCGATGAGCGCGTATCCAGATTCCATGGTGGGAACATAGATGGAACGAACGGGCAGGTGAAGCCCCTGTGCGCGTTATGCACAGCCCTGGCGCATCAATCCTGGCTGCCCGCGCCGGGGGTCTTCTTCTGCCACGGCCAGCGTCCGTCGATCTCCACTTCGAGACTGAAACTGAGAAACGTGCGGATCAGCACGATCGCGGCGAGCACCAGCACGCTCTCGGGCGTAGGGTCGATGGCGACGGTGCGGATGATGTCGGCCGCCACCAGGAACTCCAGCCCGAGGAGAATCGAACGCCCCAGGGTGCGGCGGAACCCGGCGACCGGGTCGTCATCCTTTCTGTGAAGCCCGACGACGCCGGCGAGACGCAGTGCGAACAGGACGACAGCATAGATCGCGCCGGCCACGACCACGCCGATCCCCACCACCTCGAACAGGCGCGCCGCCTGGGTGGCGAAATCAGCCAGGAAGTGTTCCGACAGCATGACCCGGTCAATGCGCGAAACGCAGCGCCGGTTCCTTGCAGCAGCGCGCAAGGCGGTGCGGAACCGAACCTGCACTGGCTGGTCTATCTCATTCGAGAAGGAGAACTGTTATGTCGATCACCGGAATGATCGCGGCCCACCCCGACGTGCGGGCGGGCGTGGGCGGGCCCTACAACGAGGCGCTGGCCCAGGCCTCGGCCATCATCAGCTATTGCTCGGTCATCTGCACGTCGTGCGCCGACGCCTGCGCGGCCGAGGACATGGCCATGCAGCAGTGCATCCGGATGTGCAGCGACTGCGCCGACATCTGCACCGCGACCGGCCGGCTGGCGGCGCGGCGCACGGGCGCGAACGAGGCGATCCTGCGCCAGATGCTCGAACTCTGCATCGCCTCGTGCGAGGCCTGTGCGGACGAGTGCGCGAAGCACGACACCGAACACTGCCGCATCTGCGCCGACGCCTGCCGCGACTGCGCGGAGCATTGCCGCCAGGCGCTCGCCTCGGTCGGCTGAGCGAACCGTCAGGCGGTGCGAAGGTTCGCCTCTGGCGGAACTGCTCGCCGCCCTCAGGCAGCGCGCAGTTTCTGGAGCTTCTTGAGCGCCATCTGCCGTTTGAGGCGGCTCAGGTGATCGATGAACAGGATCCCCTCGAGGTGGTCCATCTCGTGCTGGATGCAGGTCGCCATCAGGCCTTCCATCCGTTCCTCGTGGTGGTTCCCGTCAAGGTCCTGATAGCGCACGGTGCAGGTCGCCGGACGATCGACGTCGGCATAGATCTCCGGCACGGAAAGGCAGCCTTCCTGATAGGTCGCGAGTTCCTCGGCCGGATCGACGATCACCGGATTGACGAACACCCGCGGTTCCTTGCGGGTCGGCTGGTGGTGATGGTGGTGCCCGTCGTGGTTGCAGGGCACCGGCTCGGCTGCCTCGTCCTCGGGCTGAAGATCGATCACCAGCAGCCGCTTGGGAACCCCGACCTGGATCGCGGCAAGGCCGATCCCCGGGGCATCGTACATCGTCTCGAACATGTCCTCGACCAGGGTGCGCAGTTCGTCATCGAATGCGGTCACCGGTTCGGACACGACCTTCAGCCGGGGGTCCGGCACTTCCAGGATTTCGCGGATAGCCATGCGTGGGCAGATAGGTGAAGCCCCCGCGAATTACAACGCTTCGGGAGACCCGCTAGGCTGCGACCAGGCAGCCCTTCCACAGGCTCGGGACGGGCAAGTCTCGCTCCCCTTCCTTGAGGGAGGCCTCGAGGTGGGTGTTCGACAGTGGTCGATCACCCCACCGGCCGCCGCGCCCTGAGCGCCTGCGCCAGCGTACCTTCGTCGAGGTAGTCGAGTTCGCCCCCCACCGGCAGGCCGTGGGCGAGTTGCGTCACCCGCACCGGGTAAGCCTCCAGCCGCTCGGCGAGGTAGTGCGCGGTGGTCTGCCCCTCCAGCGTGGCGTTCATCGCGAGAACCACTTCGTCGATCCCGCCCGCCTCCACCCGCGCGAGCAGGCCGGCAAGGTTGAGGTCCTCCGGCCGCACCCCCTCCAGCGCCGACAGCCGCCCGCCGAGCACGTGGTAGCGCCCGGTGAACAGCCGCGCCCGGTCAAGCGCCCACAGGTCGGACACTTCCTCGACCACGCACAGGCTGCGCGCGTCGCGGCGCGGGTCGGCACAGATGCCGCACGGGCTGCGGGTGTCGACATTGCCGCATTGCGGGCATTCGCTGAGATTCTCGCGCACGCCGCCAAGCGCCTCGAGCAGTTCGGGCAGCGCCCGCTCGCGGTGCTTGACCAGCCACAGCACCGCCCGCCGCGCGCTGCGCGGGCCGAGGCCCGGAAGCCGCGCCAGCGCCGAGGCCAGCCGCTCGATCTCTTGCGATGCCATGGCGTGGCAGATAGGGGCAGCGACTACCGAACGAAAGGCTGCCCAGCCCCTTATGCGTATCATTTTCATGGGAACGCCGGACTTCGCCGTGCCGACGCTGCGGGCTCTGCACGAAGCAGGGCACGAACTGGTGGCGGTCTACAGCCAGCCGCCGGCGCCTGCCGGGCGCGGCAAGAAGCTGCAACCCTCGCCGGTGCACCGGGTGGCGGCGGAACTGGGCGTCCCGGTGCTGACGCCGAAATCGCTGCGCAAGCCCGAAGCGCAGGCAGAGCTCGCCGCGCTTGGGGCCGAGGTCGCGGTGGTCGCGGCCTATGGCCTGATCCTGCCGCAGGCGGTGCTCGACGCGCCATTGCATGGCTGCCTCAACGTCCACGCCTCGCTCCTGCCGCGCTGGCGCGGGGCGGCCCCGATCCACCGCGCGGTAATGGCCGGGGACGAGGAGACCGGCGTCACCATCATGCAGATGGAGGCCGGGCTCGACACCGGGCCGATGCTGGCGAAAGCCGCCACCCCTGTCGAGGACAAGACCACCGGCGAGCTGACCGCCGAACTGGCCGAACTGGGCGCGCACCTGATGGTCGAGGTGCTGGCCGGGATCGACCGGCTGACCCCGCAGGTCCAGCCCGCTGAGGGCGTCACCTACGCCGCGAAGATCGACAAGGCCGAGGCGCGGATCGACTGGACACGGCCCGCCGCCGAGCTTGTCCGCCATGTTCACGGCCTTGCCCCCTTCCCCGGTGCCTGGTGCGAGATCGGCGGCGAACGGGTCAAGCTGCTCAAGGCGGAAATGGTGAGTCCCCGTGCAGGCGGGGACCTCAGTGGGAATGCGCTACCGTCTCGCCAAGCTCACCGAGGCCCCCGCCTGCGCGGGGGCACGGTGCTCGACGACCGGCTGACCATCGCCTGCGGGGCCGGCGCGCTCCGTCCGCTGCGGCTCCAGCGCGCGGGCAGGCCGGCGATGGAGGTGGACGACTTCCTGCGCGGCAATCCGGTTGCGCCCGGGACACCGCTCGCTTGACCCGCTTCGCCCTCACCCTCGAGTTCGACGGCACGCCGTTCTTCGGCCTGCAGCGGCAGGCTCACGGGCCCTCGGTGCAGCAGGCGGTCGAGGAAGCGGTCCGCGCCACCACCGGAGAAACGGTAACGCTTCACGCCGCCGGGCGGACCGACGCAGGGGTGCACGCACTGGCGATGCCGGTCCACGTCGACATCGTGAAGGCAATCGACGCCTTCCGGCTGATGGAGGCGCTGAACTACCACCTGCGCACGGTGCCGGTCGCGGTGCTCGCCTGCGAAGCGAAGCCAGATGACTGGCACGCGCGCTTCTCGTGCATCGGCCGGGCCTACGAGTATCGCATCACGAACCGCCGCGCGCCGCTGACGCTGGAGGCGAACCGGGCGTGGCAAGTGCCGCAGCCGCTCGATGCCGGGGCGATGCACCGCGCCGCGCAGGCGCTGGTCGGGCGGCATGACTTCACCACCTTCCGCTCGGTCCAGTGCCAGGCGCAAAGCCCGGTCAAGACGCTCGACCGGCTCGATGTCTCGCGCGAGGGCGATCACGTGGTGATCCGCACTGCCGCGCGCAGCTTCCTCCACCACCAGGTGCGCAGCATGGTCGGCTGCCTTGCGCTGGTCGGCATGGGTCGATGGCGCGAGCAGCAGGTGGCCGAGGCGCTCGCCGCGCGCGAGCGGCAGGCGCTCGGCCTCAATGCCCCACCGCACGGGCTCTATTTCGTACAGGCTGTCTATCCATGAACGTCGCAAACCGACCCCGCTGCGACTGACCCGCTTCGCCCGAAGCCTCGCTGCCCCTCGCTTCAGGGAGGGGTTGGAGTGGGTGTTCGCCGCTTGAAACTCTGACTGGCTATGCCTACCGCGACAACCAACAAGTTGCGCATAGCAACGAATGGGAGACGACCATGACCGAGGCCGGCAAGCAGATCTTCACCACGCTCGACGCGGACGGAACCCTCACGGTCGAAGTTGGCGAAGCGCCGGTCCCCGCGCCCGGGCCGGGGCAGGTGCTGGTGAGGATGGAGGCCGCGCCGATCAACCCGAGCGACCTTGCCCTGCTGTTCTCCGCCGCCGACCTCGAGAACGCCGAATACTCGCCCGGCAGGATCGTGGCGCAGATGCCGGAGCCGTTCCTGAGCGGTCAGCGCGGACGCCACGGCCAGCGCCTGCCGGTGGGCAACGAAGGCGCGGGCACGGTGATCGCGGCCGGGGCGTCGGACATGGCGCAGGCGCTTGTCGGCCAGCGGGTGGCCTGCGTTCCCGGCAATGCCTTCGGCCAGTATTGCCTGGCCGAGGCGATGATGTGCCTGCCGATCGGCGACCTCTCCAGCGCGCAAGGGGCGAGCGCCTTCGTCAATCCGATGACCGCTCTGGGCTTTGTCGAGACCGCGAAGATGGAGGGCCACGAGGCGATCATCCACCTCGCCGCCGCCTCGAATCTGGGTCAGATGCTCAACCGGATCTGCCGCGAAGACGGGATCAGGCTCGTCAACGTGGTCCGCAAGGCAGAACAGGCCGACCTGCTCAGGAGCCAGGGCGCGGAGCACGTCGTCAATTCGTCCGACCCTGACTTCATGAAGCACCTGCGCGCGGCGATCGAGGCGACCGGCGCGTTCCTCGGGTTCGATCCGATCGGCGGCGGCACCAGCACCGACGCCTGCCTGAAGGCGATGGAGCAGGTCGCCGCCGGCCGGATGAGCGAGTTCAGCCGCTATGGCTCGAACCAGGACAAGAAGATGTACATCTATGGCCGGCTCGACCTCTCGCCGACCGTGCTCACCCCGAGCTACGGCCTGCAATGGTCGGTGTCGGGCTGGCTGCTGACCCCGTTCCTGCAGAAGGCGGGGATGGAAACCGTGGTCAGGATGCGCAGCCGCGTCCAGGCGGGCCTCACCACCACCTTCGCCAGCCACTACAAGGCCCACGTCACGCTGGAGCAGATGCTGGAGAAGGAGGCCGCGCTCGACTATCGCGCCATGCGGACGGGGGAGAAGTACCTGGTCACGCCCTGGGGGTGATTGGCTGTCCTTCGAGACGGTGCTTCAGCCATGCGGCTTCTGCACCTCCTCGGGACGAACGGACCTTATGCAAACCCCCGCTCGTCCTGAGGAGCGCGGATTCCTGAGCTCGTCGAAGGGATGAGCGTTTCTCGAAGGACCGCAGGGCTTTACCTCCGGTCGAACGCCGCCTGCATCGCCGCCGGGCCACTCACCGCGTTCGCCATCAGCAGTTGCAGCAGGATACGCGCCTTCTGAGGATTGAAGCTGCGCGCGGCGACAAACCCGCGTGCGTCGTCGTCGACCTCGACGTTGCGGTCGACATAGCCCTCGTCGACCCGGCTGGCGCGAACCACCGGGACGCCGGCCCGCACCGCCCGCTCCAGCGCATCGAGCACAGGGGCGGCGGCGTTGCCCTGCCCCAGCCCGGCGAGGACCAGCCCGCTTGCGCCCGACGCCAGCGCGCAATCCACCGGGGCGGCGTCCATGCCGGCGTGGGCATAGACGATTGCCACCCGGGGCAGCGCCTCCGGCCATGAAAAGCGCGCCGCCTGGCCGGCCTTGGCCGGCGGTCCGAACCAGTCGAGCGAGGCCGGGCTGACCAGCCCCAGCGGCCCGCGCGGGAAGCCCTTGAACGCGTCGATGCTGCTGGTCGCCGCCTTGCGCACATCGCTCGCCGCGAACACCGCATCGCCCATCACCACCATGACCCCGCGACCATTTGCGTCCGGATCGCCCGCCACCCGCACCGCATTGGCGAAGTTGCGCATCCCGTCGCTGCCGACTGCGTCGGCCGGGCGCATCGCTCCGACCAGCACCACCGGCTTGCTTGCCGGCAGAGTCAGGTCGAGCAGCCAGGCGGTCTCCTCTGCCGTGTCGGTTCCGTGCGTGACGATCACACCCGCGATGTCAGGCTCGGCGAACGCGCGGGCGATCGCGCCATGCAGCGCCTGCCATTCGCGCCAGCCGATATCCTGCGAGCCCACGGCGGCGATTTCCTCGCCCGCAAGCTCGGCCTCCAGCCCCAGTTCGCGCGCGGCGGCAACCATCTCGGCAATCCCGATCTGTCCGGCGCGATAGCCGCGCGACAGCGCCGATCCGGCGCTGCCGGCAATCGTGCCACCCGTGGCCAGGATCATGATGCGACAGGCCATGACGGCACCTCCCCTAGCCGCGCCGGCGCGTGAACGGCAATTGATTATCGGGCTCCAGCCGCTATGTGCGCTGCCGCAGGGGCGGTTAGCTCAGTTGGTAGAGCATCTCGTTTACACCGAGAGGGTCGGCGGTTCGAGCCCGTCACCGCCCACCAGTTTCCCGCTGGACGCTCCCCTGCAGCCGGGAGAGGCGACGTCAGGCTGATCGCCAGGCATTCCGCTGCGGTCTATCGTGCCATGGCATCGCTGGTGCCCCTCTTTTCGTCTGGACTTTGCCCATGATCGGGCAGATCATGCCGTGCAGGGGAGGGACGGTTCATGCACGGACGGAGAGCGGTTTTTCTAGCGGCTTCAGCGGCCCTGCTGGCTTCGCAGGTGTCATGGGCGGCACCCCTTGGTGCGGCGACCGGCCCCGGCACAACGATCGCGTTCGATCGGGCGGCACTGGCGACCCAGGGCGATCCCCGCTTCGGCGGATCGGGCGGTTCGCAATCGGGCAATTTCGGCGGGTCAGGCGGTAGCTGGCAATATGGCGGCTACATGGGCGAGATCGAATGCGCTGCGGCCGGCAGGCAGGAACGGCGGTGCCGGGTAAACACCGGCAATCGCGTGACCCTGATCAAGCGCCATTCCGGCAAGTGCAAGCTCAACCGCGACTGGGGCTTCACATCGCGCAACATCTGGGTGCGGAATGACTGCCGCGCCTCCTTCGCCTATGGCTACGGCACCTTCCGCCCGGGCGATTACGGCCACCACGATGAAGACAAGGGGCCCAGCGCGGGGCTGGTGATCGGCGGCGCTGTGGTGGCAGCCGGCCTGATCGCGCTCCTTGCGAGCAAGAAGAAGAAGGACGACAACTACACCCACCACGAGGATCACCGCCCCGGCAGACCTGCGGCCATCCAGGCCGACCTCAATCTCATCCCCAGCGACGCGCGCCGGGCGATGCAGCGGTGCCTCGACGAGGCGGCGCGCCAAGTCGGTGCGGTCGGCGGGACCATGCTCCGCCTCGACAGTCTCGACCGGCTCGATCAGGCGGGGAGTGGCAGCTGGTGGTTCACCGCGCAGACGACCATCGGCTATGACGGGGCCGACAGCCGCTCGCCGCTTCGCTGCCGTGCAACCTCGCGCCGGGTGCTCGAACTCGACTTCATCGGCTAGCCAAGCCGGCCCGCTTCGGCGATCGCTTCGCGCGCGGCGGCGCTGGACCAGTCGTATTCGCCGACCACGCGCCACACTTCCTGCCCCGAGGCGTCGTAGAGGATCGTCGTCGGCAGCACTTCGCTCTCCACGCTGTAGGCAAGGGCACCGTCGGGATCGAGCCACGGCTCCAGCCGGCTGAACCGTGCCCGCGCGAAGAACGGCACCACCCGGTCCGCCCCGCCCAGGTCCTGGCTGACCGTCACCACCCGCACCGCGCCGTCCAGTTCCTGCGCCAGCTCGTCGAGCATGGGCATCTCGACCACGCATGGCGCGCACCAGGTCGCCCACAGGTTGAGCAGCACCGGCCGGCCCTGGAGCGCGCCGAGGTTGAGCTCTTTCCCGCGCGGATCGCGCACCGCGATCGCCGGCATCAGCGCGCCAGCCTGCGAGCGGTCGATTTCGCCTGCCAAGCTGCTCTTGTCGCCCGCCAATCCGGCCTCGCCTTGCGCGGCCTCGCCCCCTTCCCTATCGCAACCGGCAACAGCAAGGCCCAGGGCAAGGACGAGCGTGAGCGACCAGCGGGACATCGAAGCAGGCTCCAACAGGATGTGGGGCGGCAGGTTCGCCGGAGGCCCTAGCGCGATCATGCGCGAAATCAACGCCTCGATCCCGTTCGACAAGGCGCTGTGGCGGCAGGACATCGCCGGATCGAAGGCTCACGTCGCGATGCTCGCCGCGCAGGGGATCGTCAGCGCAGACGATGCCGCGCGGATCGCAGACGGTCTCGACCGGATCGCCGCCGAATACGAACGCGACGGCGTGCCGGAGGACTGGACGCTGGAGGACATCCACATGACGGTGGAAAGCCGCCTGACCGAACTGGTCGGTGCGGCGGCCGGGCGGCTGCACACCGCGCGCAGCCGCAACGACCAGGTGGCAACCGATTTCCGCCTGTGGGTGCGCGACGCGATCGGCCAGGCCGATGCCGGTCTTGCCGCGCTGCAACGCGCGCTGGTGGCGCGCGCGGGCGAGCACGCCGACAGCGTGATGCCCGGCTTCACCCACCTGCAGACCGCGCAGCCGGTGACGCTGGGCCACCACCTGATGGCCTACTACGAAATGATCCGGCGCGACCGCAGCCGCTTCGCCGACGCGCGGACGCGGCTGAACGAGTGCCCGCTGGGCAGCGCCGCGCTGGCGGGGACCGGCTTCGCCATCGACCGCGCGGCGACCGCCGCCGCGCTCGGGTTCGACCGGCCGACGGCAAACAGCCTCGATGCGGTGAGCGACCGCGACTTCGCGCTCGACTATCTCGCCGCTGCCGCGCAGTGCGCGCTCCACCTCAGCCGCCTCGCCGAGGAGATGATCCTGTGGGCGAGCCAGCCGTTCGGGTTCATCCGCCTGCCCGATGCGCTCAGCACCGGCAGCAGCATCATGCCGCAGAAGAAGAACCCCGATGCAGCCGAACTGGTGCGCGGGCATTCGGGGCGGATCGTGGGTTGCCTGACCAGCCTGATGGTGACGATGAAGGGCCTGCCGCTGGCGTATTCGAAGGATATGCAGGACGACAAGCCGCCGGTGTTCGAGGCCGCCGGGCTGCTCGCGCTCAGCATCGCGGCGATGACCGGCATGGTGGCGGAAAGCGCCTTCGACACCGCCAGGATGCGCCAGGCGGCGGAACTGGGTTATGCCACCGCGACCGATCTCGCCGACTGGCTGGTGCGGCAGGCGGACGTGCCGTTCCGCGAGGCGCACCACGTCACCGGCGCGGCGGTCAAGCTCGCCGAGAGCCGGGGCGTGGCACTGGACGCGCTGCCGCTCGAAGACCTGCAGGCGCTCGACCCGCGGATCGACGAGCGCGTGTTTGCAGCACTGTCGGTCGATGCCTCGGTCGCTGCGCGGGCCAGCCATGGCGGAACCGCGCCCGAGCGGGTACGCGAGCAGGTCGCGGCGGCGCGGATCGTCCTTGGAACGGACGGGTCATGACCGGAGTAGTGAGACCATGATGCGTAGCGCCCTTGCACTTGCCGCCGTGCTTGTCGTGGCCGCCTGCGGACAGCGGGCGGACCTGCGGCCGGCCGCCTCGCAGACCCTGCCGCCGCCCCCGCTCGGTGCGTCCGAGCCGAAGACCTCGGAGGAACTGCTCGCACCCACACCGCAGGCCGCGCCGGAGCGCAGCGTCGAACTGCGTCGCCGCTCGGAGGAACGGCAGGACGACCCCTTCGACCTGCCGCCCGAGTGACCCGATGGATCACTTCCGGCTGATCAATGGCGTGATGCACGCCGAACAGGTGCCCCTGCCCCGCATCGCGCAGGCGGTCGGCACACCCGTCTACGTCTATTCGCGCGCCACGCTGGAACGGCACGCGCAGGTGTTCCGCGAGGCGCTCGCCCCACTGGGTGCCGCAGGCCGCGCGCCGCTGATCGCCTTTGCGGTCAAGTCCAATCCCAATCTCGCCGTGCTGAGGGTGCTGCAGCGGCAGGGCTTCGGTGCCGACGTGGTATCCGGCGGCGAGCTGATGCGGGCGCTCGCGGCGGGAATGGCGCCGGAAAGGATCGTGTTCTCCGGTGTCGGCAAGACCGATGCCGAACTGGCGCTGGGGCTCGACAAGGGGATCGGCCAGTTCAACATCGAATCGCGCGAGGAAGGACGCGAGCTCGCCGCGCTCGCCGCCGCAAGGGGGCAGCGCGCCCCGGCCTGCCTCCGGGTCAATCCGGACGTCGACGCGCGGACTCACGCCAAGATCTCCACCGGCAAGGCGGAAAACAAGTTCGGCGTGCCCTTGATGCGCGCGCGCGAGACCTTCGCCGAACTTGCCGCGCTCGATGGCCTCGACCTGCGCGGCGTCGCCATTCACATCGGCAGCCAGCTGGCCGATCTCGAACCGCTGCAAACCGCCTTTGGCAAAGTCGGCGCGCTGGTCGCCGACCTGCGCGCGGCCGGGCACACCATCACGCACGTCGATCTGGGCGGCGGCCTGGGCGTGCCCTACCGCCGGGGCGAGGTGCTGCCGTCGCCTTCCGATTACGGCACCATGGTCGCCCGCGTCACCGCCGGATGGGATGTGCACCTGACGTTCGAGCCCGGCCGGGTGATCGCGGGCAACGCCGGGGTCCTGCTGACCCGGGTGATCCGGGTGAAGCGCGGCGGCAACGGCCCGCCCTTCGTTATCGTCGATGCCGCCATGAACGATCTCGCCCGCCCGGCGCTTTACGGTGCCTGGCATGACATCGAGGCAGTCGAGCCCAGCGGAGAGCGGATGACCGCCAACGTCGTCGGCCCGATCTGCGAAACCGGCGATACCTTCGCCACCGACCGCGATTGCGATGCCCTGCAATCGGGCGATCTGGCGGTATTCCGCACCGCAGGGGCCTATGGTGCGACCATGGCCTCCAGCTACAACTCGCGCGGTTTCGTGCCCGAGGTGCTGGTGGACGGCGAGCGGTTCGCAGTGGTCGCCGAGCGGCTTGACGCGGCTGCGATCATGGATGCCGAACGGGTGCCGGATTGGCTTGCCTGAAATGAGCGGGATCGGCAGCCTGCCGCTGTTTCACCGGGTGCGCGCAGTGCCCGTGGTGGTGGTCGGCGATGGCGGAATGGGCGAAGCCAAGCGGCGGCTGGTCGCGCGGGCCGGCGGCCTGGTATGCAGCGAGGCCGAGGCGCACCTGGCGCGGCTGGCGTTCGTCGCTCTGGACGACCCGCGCGAGGCCGAAGCGGTCGCGCTGCGACTGAGGCGCCGGGGCCTGCTGGTCAACGTGGCCGACCGGCCCGAGCTGTGCGACTTCACCCTGCCCAGCATCCTCGACCGCGACCCGGTGCTGGTGGCGGTGTCGACCGGCGGGGCCAGCGCGGCCCTCGCCAAGCAGCTCCGCCTGCGGCTTGAACGGGTGCTGCCGCAGTCGCTGGCCGACCTGGCCCAGGCGCTGTCCGCCGCGCGCGAGGCGATGCGCGCGCGCTGGCCCGATGCGGCGCAGCGCCGCCGCGCGCTCGACGCAGCCCTGCAGGCGGGAGCAGAGCTCGATCCGCTCGAGCCGGGCTCGGCACGGCGGGTGGGCGAGTGGCTGGGCACAGCGCCCGCCCCCGCCCCGCCGGGTCGCCACGTGTTCACGCTTGCCAGCGACGATCCGGACGATCTCACGCTGCGCCAGGCGCGGCTGCTTGGCGAGGCGGACACGATCCTGCACGATCCCGGCGTTCCTTCTGCCATCCTCGCCCGCGCCCGGGCCGATGCCGCGCGGCACAGCCTGCCGTTCGCCGGCGAGGCGGCGGGTCTGGTGGTGGAACTGCGGGTGCGGCGTTAGGGTCAGGACCTAGCAACCGCGCCATCGAGGTTCGAGTCGAAAGGGCTCAGCGCGACGAAACGAGGTGCAGGAACATGTCGATATTGCAAACCGGACTGACGCGGCGATAGGCCCATCCGGCCAAGTCCCTGCGGGACTCGAAGGCGCGGTTGCTAGGTCCTCGCTCTAGACCGGCGGGGCCGCATCCGTGCCAAGCTCGGCGAAATAGTGCGCCATGGCCTCGGCACCCCGGTCGGTCAGGGCGATGAAGGCGCGGCGGCGATCGACTTCGTCCTGCTGCCGTTCGAGCAATCCCGCATCGATTAGTTGCCCGATCCAGCGCAGCGCGGTGGTCGACGGGACGCCGCTGGCGATGCACAGCGATGTCACCGAAACCCGCCGCCGCTCCACCCGGGCGGCCGTCAGGTCGAGCAGGATGTCCCACGCCGGGTCGGCGAACAGCCCGTCGTCGAAGAACTTCGCGCGCATCTGCCGCTGCTGGATGATCCGGCGCACCAGCCGCGCATCGGGCAGCGACGGCTTGGGCCGCTTGAGCAGGGCCGCCTCGCTCTGCGAATCGCCTCTGAACCGCTGCCCCGGCGATTCGAACCGGAACGCGCCGCCACCCGCGCCGAGCCCCTGCTGCCCCAGCCGTTCGAGCCGTTCCGCGATCAGCGCGACCTGTTCGGTCAGGCGCAGAAGCGAGACACGCTCGTCATCGGACAGATCGCGCAGCCGCGCCCGGGGCCGGTCAGACATTATCCGCCCGATCGCCAGGATGCATTCCGCCTCGCCCGCGTCGACCAGAATGGTCGGGCGCGACTGGTCGAGACAGGCGAACACCGGTTCCAGCACCGCCCCCGAAGTGGCAACGAGGAGCGCGGCACCCGATCCCGCAGCCTGCTGGTCGAGCAGGGACAGCGCTGCAAGGCTTGCGGCATTGTCATCGAAGCAGTCCACCAGCAGGACATCACCGGCCACGAAACCCTGTTCCCTGGCGAGGCCGAGCGGCCCGGACCGGCGCACCGCCATGCCGGCAAGCGCCGCGTCATCGCACCAGCGCGAGCGGCGCCCTTCGTCGTCGGACAGGATCGTGGCGCTGGGTAGGTTTGCGGCAGCATCGTGCGCACTGCCGTAGGCAAAGTCTCGATAGGCCATGAATATGCGGTCCTACGTATTGACCTGAACAGGTGTAGAACAAAATGAGATCAAGTCAAGAATATACGCGCGAAGAGGCACGCGTTTTCCCCAGCCCGATGTGGTGAGGCTTCCGTTTACGTCAAGTGCGGCAGCTCAGTCGACGAACGGATCGCGCACCAGGATGGTATCGTCGCGCTCGGGGCTGGTCGAGACCAGCGCAACCGGGGTCTCGATGAGTTCCTGCACCCGCTGGATGTACTTGATCGCCTGCGCCGGCAGATCGGCCCAACTGCGGGCACCGGCGGTCGTTCCGCTCCAGCCCTCCATCTCCTCGTAGATCGGCTCGACCGCAGCCTGGTCGGCCGCATGGCTGGGGAAGTAGTCGAGGATCTTGCCCTTGAGGCGATAGCCGGTGCAGATCCGCACGGTATCGAACCCGTCGAGCACGTCGAGCTTGGTCAGCGCAATGCCGGTCACGCCGCTGATTGCACACGACTGACGCACGAGCACGGCATCGAACCACCCGCAGCGGCGCTTGCGTCCGGTGACGGTGCCGAACTCGTGCCCGCGCTCGCCCAGGCGCTGCCCGGTATCGTCCTCCAGCTCGGTCGGGAACGGGCCGGAACCCACGCGCGTGGTGTAGGCCTTGACGATCCCCAGCACGAATCCGGTGCTGCCGGGCCCGAGGCCCGACCCGCTCGCCGCCGTGCCGCTGACCGTGTTGGAACTGGTGACGAACGGATAGGTGCCATGGTCGACGTCGAGCAGCACGCCCTGCGCGCCTTCGAACAGGATGCGCGCGCCGGCCTTGCGAACCTTTTTCAGGCGCTTCCACACGGGCTGCGCGTATTGCAGCACGAACGGGGCGATCTCGCGCAGCTCCGCCAGCAACGCCTCTCGGTCGACTGGCGGCTGGCCAAATCCGGCGCGCAGCGCATCGTGGTGCGCGCACAGCCGGTCGAGCTGGGCATCGAGCGCGTCGAGGTGCGCGAGGTCGCACACCCGGATCGCCCGCCTGCCGACCTTGTCCTCGTACGCCGGGCCGATCCCGCGCCCGGTGGTGCCGATCTTGCCCGAACCGGCCGCCGTTTCGCGCAGCCCGTCGAGATCGCGGTGGAGCGGCAGGATCAGCGGGCAGTTGTCGGCAATGGCGAAGTTCTCGGTCGTGATCGACACGCCCTGCCCCTCCAGCTTGCCGATCTCTGCCCTGAGATGCCAGGGATCGAGCACCACGCCGTTGCCGATGATGCTGAGCGTGCCGGTTACGATCCCGCTGGGCAGCAGGCTGAGCTTGTAGGTCGTCTCGCCGACGACGAGCGTATGGCCGGCGTTGTGACCGCCCTGGAAGCGCACGACCGCATCCGCGCGGCTGGCCAGCCAGTCGACGATCTTGCCCTTGCCCTCGTCACCCCACTGGGCGCCGATCACGGTGACATTGGCCATAGACACTCTCTCATGCTCGGGACAAACCGCGCGGCCCTAGGCGCTGGGCCGCACGAGGGCAAGCGACAAGGACCGGGGTCGAAGCGATGGAACAGGCATGCGCGCCCGGCGTTCGCACAGGGTGCACGACTCACCCGCCTCGCACCGCGGGCCAGGCCCCTCATCCCCCGTCATCCGCACCCAGCTGGCAGACGGCGCCGCCGTCTGCATCCGCCGCATCAGCCCGGCTGACGAGGCCCTGATGCGGGAGGGGATCGCGCGCCTTTCGCCCCGCTCGCGCTATCTGCGGTTCTTTTCCGGCGGGCACGCGCCGCCGGACTGGGTGATCGACCGGCTGCTCGACGCCGATGGCCATCGCCACCTTGCCTGGGGGGCGCTCGACATCTCGGCCGACCCCGCCGGCCATACCGGCCCAGCAGTCGGCGCGGTTCATGCGTTTCGCAGCGATCGCCAGCCGCAATGCGCCGAGTTCTCGATCGCGCTGCTCGACGAATGGCACGGGCGCGGGCTGGGCCGGCTGCTGACCGCTGCGCTGCTCCGCGAATCGCGCGAGGAAGGCATCCGCACCTTCCGCGCGGACACCCTGTCGGAGAACCGGCGGGCAATCGCCTTCATGTCTGCACTGGGCGCGCGCCCGACGGGCGGCGACGGCCACACGCGCAGCTTCGCGCTGGAGGTGGATGGCGCGATCGACCGGCTCGAGGCGGCCTGCGAATCGCCCGGCCTCGGGGCAATCCTCGGCTGCGCCCCGGTCAGCCCTGCGACCACTGCGCCGCAGGCTGCGGAATGTTAGGCACCAGCACCAGCGTCTGCCCCTCCACCCGCCAGCTGGCGAGGCGCGAGAGCAGGTTCATCCCGATCACGTTGGTCTCGCCCAGCCCCGGAACGATGACGGTATCTAGCCCGCGCGCAACGACATTGCCGAAGCGCATTTCCGCCAGGGTGCCGATCTCGGCGGAGATCGTGCCATTGGCGGTCTTGAGCATGATCGGAATGCCGCCGACCCGCGGCTCCAGCCCCACGCGCTGCGCGGTGCGTTCGGACACGGCGGTCAGCGTCGCGCCGGTATCGACCATGAACGGCACCGTCTGCCCGTTGACCGAGGCGCGAATCCAGAAATGGCCATCGCGGCCCATTGCCACCCGCGTCTCGTTGCCCTCGACCACCTGTTCCGGCAGGCCAAGCTGCGGCACGGCCATGCCGTAACGCGGGTCGAACCGCGATACCTGGATCATCACCAGGGCGAAGATCGCCACCAGCGCCACCGAGCTTGCCCCGCGCAGGAACCGGCCGAAGCCGATCTCGCGGCTGATCAGCGACGAACCGATCCAGCTCAGCACGATCGCGCCCACGGTGGCCAGCAGCAGCCCGGAATTGGGCACCTGACCGATCACCCGCAGGAGCGATTCCCAGATTGTCGCAAGGTCCATGGCGGCGATATAGGAAGAAGGCGGCTCCGCTTCCATGGCCGGCATCACGGCGCGGAGCGCGGGTGCTGCGCCTCGGCCAGGACCATGGCGAAGCGTTGCTCGTCGTCGGTCCACCTGGCGCGCGGGGTCCACCCCCCGGCCAGCAGCAGCAGGACGAGGCTGGCGGGCGTGAACTTGTGGCTGTTCTCGGTGTGGATGCTCTCCCCTTCGGCAAGCGAGAAGCGCTCTCCCGCCACTTCGAACGCGAAGGCGCGGCGGGCGACGAGGTGCATCTCGATCCGCGCCAGATCGTCGTTCCAGCGCGCCTCGTGCCGCAGCGCGTCGAGCGGGATGGTGCCACCCAGCTCGCGGTTGATGCGGGCGGCGAGGTTGAGGTTGAAGGCGGCAGTCACTCCCGCAGCATCGTCATAGGCATCGAGCAGCACCTGACGGTCCTTGACCAGGTCGAACCCGATCAGCAGCTGCGCCCCCTCGCCCAGCGTGGCGCGCATCTCGCGCAGCAGGTCGACCGCCGTCGGCGGCACCATGTTGCCGATGGTCGATCCGGGGAAGAACCCGAGCTTGGGCAGGGCGCCGACCTCCGCCGGCAGGGCCACCCGGCGCATGAAGTCGGCCTCGACCGGATGAACTGGCAGGCCGGGAAACTTGGCCGCCAGCGCGGCGGCCGAGGCGCGCAGGAACTCGCCTGAAATGTCGAGCGGGACATAGGCGGCAGGGGCGATCGCCTCCAGCAGCAGCGGAGTCTTGACCGAGCTGCCGCTGCCGAACTCGACCACTGCCCGGCCCGTGCCCGCAAGCGCCGCGAACTCGCGCCCGCGGGCCTCGAGAATCGCGGTTTCGGCGCGGGTCGGGTAGTATTCGGGGACGCGGGTGATGTCCTCGAACAGCTGCGAGCCGCGCTCGTCGTAGAACCACCGCGCCGGGACCGCCTTGGGCTCCTGGCGCAACCCGGCGAGCACGTCGGCACGGAAGGCGCGGTCGACGCCGTCCTCGTCAAGATCGACCACGGCGAGGCTCTTGCGTGCGGTCATCATGCGTCCTTTGCCAGTCGCACACCGGTGAACTGCCAGCGCTGGTGGGGGTAGAAGAAGTTGCGGTAGCTGCTGCGCGAATGGCCGCGCACGGTGGCGCAACTCGCCCCGCGCAGCACCACCTGGCCGCTCATGAACTTGCCGTTGTACTCGCCCACCGCGCCGCCGGCGGGGCGGAAGCCCGGGTAGGGCAAATAGGCGGAGCGGGTGAACTGCCATGTATCGCCGAACAGCGCGTCGCCGCCTTCGGGGTGAACCGGCCCGGCTTCATCCAGCTGGTTGCCGCCGCAAGGGTCGTGCGCCTCGGCCAGGGCTTCCCATTCGAACTCGGTCGGCAGACGAGCGCCCGCCCAGGTGGCAAAGGCGTCCGCCTCGTAGGCCGAGACGTGGGTGACGGGTGCGTCCGGCACGCGCTCCTGCCAGCCGGCAAGCGTATAGTGCTCGCCCTCGCGCCAGTAGAGCGGCGCGGCAATGCCTTCCGCCTGCACCCAGGCCCAGCCGTCCGCCAGCCACAGACGCGGATCGGCATAACCGCCGTCAGCGACGAACCGGTCCCAGTCGGCGTTCGTCACCAGCCGGTCGGCCAGGGCGAACGGTTCGATCAGGACCCGGTGGCGTGGCCCTTCGTTGTCGAACGCGAACCCCGCGCCGGCATGGCCGACCTCGACAATTCCGCCGGGGTGCCGGTGCCAGCCCGGAGCCCCTCTCCCCTTGCGGGAGCGAGGTTGGGGAGAGGGATTCGCCCCGCCAGCGGCTACCCTGGTGACCACCGGGGTCGTTGCCCCCTTCCCTCGAGCATGGGAAGACGGGCAAGCGTATGCCACCCCCAGCGGGTTCTGGAACAGCGCGTCCTTGATATCGGTCAGCAGCAGTTCCTGGTGCTGCTCCTCGTGGGCGATGCCGAGCGCGATCAGGCCCTGCAGCCGCTCGTCGGCGAGCAGCGGCTCCATTGCCTCGTCCACCCGGCAGCGCCACTGCGCGATCTCGGCCAGCTTCGGGCGCGACAGCATTCCGCGCCGGCCGCGCGCCAGCCGCTCGCCTTCCGCCTCGTAATAGGAATTGAACAGGAACGCCCAGCGTTCGTCGAACAGGCGATAACCCGGCGCGTGGTCGCGCAGGAGAAAGGTCTCCCAGAACCACGTGGTGTGCGCCAGGTGCCACTTGGCAGGCGAGGCATCATCCATCGACTGGAGCGTGGCATCGGCTTCCGACAAGGGCGCGACCAGCGCCAGGCTGCGCGCCCGCGTCTCACGGAAGCGGGTCGCCTGCGCCGCGAGCGCGAGACCCGGAGCCGCCATGTTCATCGCCTTGGTCCCCCGCTGTGTCAGCCGCCCCCTACCATGGGTCAATGCGCGGGGAGATCAAAGGTTCATGCGGCAGCGCGTGTTTCCAGCGCCTCAAGCCTGAGCATTTCGGCGATCAGGAAGGCCAGCTCCAGCGACTGCGCTGCGTTGAGCCGCGGGTCACAGTGGGTGTGGTAACGATCGCCCAGCGCCTCGTCGGTGATCGCGACCGCGCCGCCGACGCATTCGGTCACGTCCTGCCCGGTCATCTCGACATGGATGCCGCCGGCGTGGGTGCCTTCGGCCCGGTGGACGGCGAAGAACCCGCGCACTTCGGCCAGGATGCGGTCGAAGGGGCGGGTCTTGAACCCGCTGTCGGACTTGATCACGTTGCCGTGCATCGGATCGCAGCTCCACACCACCGGGTGCCCTTCACGCTTGACCGCGCGCACCAGCGCCGGCAGCCCGGCCTCGACTTTGTCATGGCCGAAGCGGCTGATGAGCGTGATGCGGCCCGCCTCGCGCCCCGGGTTGAGCGCGTCGAGCAGGCGCAGCAGCGCGTCTGGTTCGAGACTGGGGCCGCATTTCATGCCCAGCGGATTGCCGATCCCGCGGCAGAACTCGATGTGCGCGCTGCCGTCGAACCGGGTGCGGTCGCCGATCCAGACCATGTGTGCGGAGCAGTCGTACCAGTCGCCGGTGAGCGAATCGCGCCGGGTCATCGCCTGCTCGTAGGGCAGCAGCAGCGCCTCGTGGCTGGTGTAGAAGCTGGTGCCCTGAAGCTGGGGCACAGTACCGGGATCGATCCCGCAGGCCTCCATGAAATCGAGCGCTTCGGAAATGCGGTCGGCCATCTGGCCGAACTTGTCCGCCCAGGGGCTGCGGCCCATGAAATCGAGCGTCCACTGATGGACCTGCCGCAGGTTGGCGTAGCCGCCTCCGGCGAAGGCGCGCAGCAGGTTGAGCGTCGCCGCCGCCTGGCTGTAAGCGCGGACCATGCGCTGCGGATCATTGCGCCTTGTCTCCGGGTCGAACTCGATCCCGTTGACATTGTCGCCGAAGTAGCTCGGCAGGGTCACGGACCCCTGCGTCTCGGTGTCGGAGCTGCGCGGCTTGGCGAACTGGCCGGCCATGCGGCCGACCTTCACCACCGGCATCTTCCCGGCGAAGGTCATGACCACGGCCATCTGCAGGATCACGCGGAAGGTGTCGCGGATGTTGTTGGGGTGGAACTCGGCGAAGCTCTCGGCGCAGTCGCCGCCCTGGAGCAGAAAGCCCCTGCCGCCGGCGACCTGGGCCAGATCGGCCTTCAGCGCGCGCGCCTCTCCCGCGAACACCAGCGGCGGATAGCTGGCCAGGGTCCCCTCGACCTCGGCGAGCGCCCCGGCATCCTCGTAGACCGGCAGGTGCCGTGCCTCGTGTGCCTTCCAGCTGTCGGGTGTCCAGTCGCGAGCCATTTCGGTGTTCACTTCATCGCCTGCCTGCGGCGCGGGGATGCGCCCGCCTCCCCTCAAGCGCAAGGCACACCCATTCGCAAGCGCAATAAATCTGCCCCAGGCCAAGGCTGGCCTTGGCGCGGGAACGCTATCGGCCGGTCAATGCGTCGCTGCGCCCGGCCGCCGCCACCCCCAGCGTCTGCCCTTCGGGGATGACCGCCAGCCGCCAGGGCTCGACTGCACCGAAGTACTTCGCCGCCAGTTGCCGCATCGCCTCGGGACTGGTTTCGGTATAGTCCTGCACGAGCGAGCGGAGCAGCCGCACACGCTGCGGGTCATGCGTGGCGCCGGCCAGCTGGTACATCCAGAACTGGTTGCCCGTGGCGGCCCGCTGGACCAGCTGGCGCAACGGTTCCGTCACCCGCGCTAGCTCGTCGGGCGTGACCGGCGTCGTTGCCAGATCGCGGGCGATCCGTTCCGCCACCTCGAAGAACACCGGCACATCTGCCGGGGCGAGCTGACTGACGGCGGTGAGCCGGCCGCCAGCGGCCACGTCAACCGGCCAGCTGGAACTGATCTGCGGCGCATAGCTCGCCCCGGCACGCTCGCGCATGGCGTCGATCAGGCGGTTGTTGAACAGGTCGATCAGGATCTCCAGCCGGCGCGATTCCGGCACGCCCGCAGCGCCGGCTCCGCCGGGCCAGGCTATCACCGCCGCCGCCTGGTTGGCGTCGCCGCGATGGGTCAGAACGACCGGGCTGGCCGAAGGCGCGGGAAAGCCGCTGGTCCGCGCGGCGACCGCCTGCGGCAGCGGCGCGCGTTCGGGCAGCGCCGCGAAAGTGCGCCGCAGCGCCTCGATCGCCTGGTCGCGGTCGAAATCGCCGAAGATCGCCACTTCGATCGGACCCTGCGCCAGCAGCGGCTCCCATGCCGCGCGGAACCCTTCGGGCGTCGCCTTGGCCAGCGCGGCCCTGTCAGGCGTGGCGAAGCGCGGATCGTGGTTTCTGAGAAGATACTCGAGATCGCGGGCAAGCACGCCGCCGGGGCTTGCGGCATAGCTTTCGTAGGCCAGTTCCGCCCCGGCCCGCGCGCGCAGCACGGGATTGGCGTCCCAGCGCGGCATCCCCAGCTTGGCGGCGAACAGGTAGAGCTGGTCGGCGAGATCGGCCTGGCGAGTCTGGGCGGAGAAGGTGAAGACCCCTTCCTCGATCGCGAAATCGAACCCCAGCTTGCGCCCTGCGGCGATGCGGTCAAGCTCGTCCTGGCCGAGTTCGCCCAGGCCCGAACCGACCAGCGCCATCTTGCCGAGCGGCGCGTAGACGGCGGTTTCGGGAGTGAACCCGCGATAGCCGGCACCGAAGCGCACCCGCACCGCCACCCGGCCGGGCTCGGCATCGTTGGGCCAGAGCATGGCCTTGACCCCGTTGCCGAACTCGACCTGCTCGATACCCAGCACGCCGAGCGGACCGACACCCGTTACCGCACCCGGTTCGCCCACCGGCGGCAGCTCGTCGAAGGCGATGGTGCCGCTGGCAAGGCGGGCCGAGGCGTCGGGGCTGACCGGCGCCACCATGGCCGCGCGAATGGCTTCGCCGTCCGCCTCGCCGATCGACGGGGTGACATAGACCGCCCGGGTGACTGCCCCGCTGAACAGCTGGCGGGTATGCTTGAGGACGTTTTCTGGCGTGAAGCGCTCCCGCATTCCGCGGAACACCGTCAGCACCGTTTCCGGCGCGGCCACGGTTTCGCGGATGTCGACCGCCTTGACCACATCGTCAGCCAGCTGCCCGCCGGCCATGACGGCGCGCTGCTCCACCTGGCTCGCGAAGGCGACATCGAACTCGGCCAGTTCGCGGTCGATCTCCTCCTGCGTGGGAGCAACCGCCTTCGCGTCCGCGATCACCGCGCGAACATCGGCGAGCGCCGCCCGCCAGTCCTCTGTGAGCGGCGCGAAGGAGACGAAGGTGGCGTCGGCCGAGCGGCTGACGTCTTCCTGCTCGACCTGGGCATAGAGGAAGGAGCCGCCGCTGCGCGCCCGCGATTCCAGCCGCCGGTTGATGACCGCCTGTGCCAGTGCATCGAGCAGCAGGCCCTCGTTGTAGACGATGGTATCCTGCACCGGCCGCCACGGGCGCAGCACGGCATAGCTGTAGGTCCGCGGCAGGTCCGGCTCGACCAGCACCGCGGTCTCGCCCACCGGACTGTCGCCGCTCGCCCCTGCGGGGGGCTGCGGGTCGCCGAAGCTGGGTGCCGGCGCGGGTGCACCCTCGCCCCGCCAGTCGCCGAACCAGCGCTCGATCAGCGCCGCGAACTGCATCGGGTCGGCGTCGCCCGCGACCACGATCACGGTGTTCTCCGGCCGGTACCAGCGGGCGTGGAAATCCCCGACGCCGCGCGCGCTGGCGGCGCGCAGGGTCGCCTCGGTTCCGATCGGCAGCCGGTTCGCCAACGGCTGCCCGGCGAAGATCACTTCGCGCGAACCCTCGGCAACGCGCTGCGCCGCCCCGCCCCGCTCGCGCATCTCGGCGAGCACGATCGGGATCTCGGCATCGATATTGGCCTGGGTGAGCACCGGCTCGCGCACCATCCCCGACAGCAGGCGGAAGCTTTCGCCCAGCGAGCCCGGCGTCGCGCCCGGCAGATCGAGCTTGTAGACCGTATGCGTGGGGCTGGTTTCGGCATTGGTGTCGCTGCCGAAGGTCGCGCCGAGCCGCTGCCAGGTGGGGATCGCCATCGCCGGGCCGAGGTACTTGCTTTCGCGGAACAGCAGGTGTTCCAGCAGGTGGGCATAGCCGCGTTCGCTGTCCTGTTCGTGGAGCGAGCCGGCATCGATGCGGATGCGGATCGAGACCTGCCCGGGCGGCACCCCGTTGCGGCGCACCGCGTAGCGCAGGCCGTTGTCCATCTCCCCGAACAGCCATTCCTTGTCGCGGGGAACATTGCTGCCTCGGTAGATCCACGGGGTCTCCGCCCCGGTCTGGAGCGCCCGGGGAGCCGGCAGGTCCTCCTGGGCACCCGCCACCGCGGGCGCGAGCAGGAGAAGCGGCAGGACGAAAGCGAGATGCCGCGCGGCACGGGTGAGCGATGTCATCGCCGCGATATAGGAGGCCGGCCGATGAAGGGACAGTGAATAGCGCGCCACCAATCGCCCTGCCGGCGGCCTTGTCCTTGCCCCGGGCGATCGGCTTGCCTACATCCGGACCATGTTCATCGAGACCGAAACCACCCCGAACCCCGCCAGCCTCAAGTTCCTGCCCGGCCGGCAGGTCATGGCCGGCGGGACGCGCGAGTTCGCCAGTCCCGAGGCTGCCGAGGCAAGCCCGCTGGCGCAGGCGATCTTCGACACCGGCGAAGTGGTCAACGTCTTCTTCGGGAGCGACTTCGTTTCCGTCACCGCCGCCCCCGGCGCGGACTGGTCGGCGCTCAAGCCGCAGGTGGTGGCGATCCTGCTTGACCACTTCGTGTCGGAAGCGCCGCTGTTCGCCGGCGGCACCGCTGCCGGTATCGCCGTGCCGGCCGAGGACGATCTGGTGGTCGAGCAGAGCGCCGACGACGCCGAGATCGTGGCCCAGATCAACGAACTGCTCGAAAGCCGGGTGCGCCCGGCGGTCGCGGGCGACGGCGGCGACATCCAGTTCCGCGGCTTCCGCGACGGAGTGGTCTATCTCACCCTCCAGGGTGCCTGTTCCGGCTGCCCCTCTTCCACCGCCACGCTCAAGCACGGGATCGAAGGTCTGCTGAAACACTACGTGCCCGAAGTGACCGAGGTGCGCGCGGCATGAGCCGGCAGTTCCACGACCGGCCGCTCGAATCCGACGCGCTGGCGCAGCTCTTCACCGAGGCGCGCACCTACAACGGCTGGCTCGACCGCTCGGTCAGCGACGAGCAGCTCCGGGCGATCTGGGACCTGGCGAAGATGGGGCCGACGTCGGCCAATATGCAGCCGGTGCGGATCGTCTGGGTCAAGTCGCCCGAAGCGAAGGCGCGGCTGGTGGAGTGCGTCTCCGGCGGCAACAAGGACAAAGTGGCAGCGGCGCCCGTTACCGCGCTGATTGCCTACGACATCGACTTCCACGAGGAACTGCCCTGGCTGTTCCCGCACATCGATGCCCGGAGCTGGTTCGCCGGCGACGAAGCCGGTCGGCGCGAGGGCGCGTTCCGCAACTCCTCGCTGCAGGGGGCCTACCTGATCCTTGCCGCGCGCGCGCTCGGGCTCGACACCGGGCCGATGTCGGGCTTCGATAGCGCAGCGGTGGAAGCGGCGTTCTTCGCCGACAGCCCGCGCCACAAGGTCAACTTCATCTGCTCCATCGGTTATGGCGATCCCGCGTCGATCTTCGAGCGCAGTCCGCGCCCGGACTTCGACCGCTTCACCCGGATCGCCTGAACCGCTTGCGCGACCGGCAGGTGGCGTGCCAACGGGCCGCATGATGCGGACGCTCGCCATCGATTGCGCCACCGAGGCGTGCTCGCTCGCCCTGTTCGAGGGTGAGACGCTGCTGGCGCACGAGCACCGGCTGCTCGGACGCGGACACGCGGAACATCTGGTGCCGATGATCGCTGCCCTTCCCGGGCGGGGCCGCGCGTCGCGCATTCTCGTCTCGCGCGGGCCTGGCAGCTTTACCGGGGTGCGGATCGGGCTCGCCACGGCGCGCGCGCTGGCGCTGGCGTGGCAAGCCGAAGTGCTGACGTATCCCGCGCTCGCGCTCGTGGCGGCCACGGCTGCGGCCACGCACCCGCAGCTCCCGCTTGGACATGGCGTCAGCGTGGCCATGGCCGCCGGACATGGCCAATGGTTCGTCTGCGACTTCGACGGGCAAGGTCTGCCCGAGGGGCCGGTGCGCTCGCTTGCCCCGGCTGATGCGGCCGCCGGGGCCCGCCATGCCCTGGTCGCCGGATCGCGGGCAGAACAGCTCCTCGCGCTGCGCGGACACGGCACGGCGCTGACGCTGCTGCCCGAGGCGCGTCGGGCGCTCTCGCTCCCTCCGGACCTGCTGGGACGCTCGACCTCGCCTGAATACGGGCGCGCTCCGGATGCGCGTCTTCCGGCATGAGCGAGGACGTCGACCGCATCATGGCGGTGATGGCTGCCGCCTTCGACCCGCACTGGGGGGAGGCCTGGACGCGGCGGCAAGTCGAGGATTCGCTTCTGCTCCCCACCACCCGCTACCTGCTGGTTGACGCTGCGGGCCGACGCCCGGAGGCCGGCCGGGCGGCCGCCGGGTTCGCGCTCCTGCGCGCCTTGCCCGAAGAAGACGAGCTGTTGCTGATTGCAGTAAACCCGGACCAGCGCGGGCGGGGCCTGGGCCGTCTTCTGCTCGATCGGGCAGTCCAGAGCGCGCGTGATCATGGCGCGCTGCGGTTGTTTCTTGAAATGCGCCAAAACAACCCTGCCATGCATCTCTATCGCGCAGCCGGTTTCGCACAAGTGGGGCAACGACCCGCCTATTATCGTCTTGCCGACGGAACACGCCTGGATGCGCTGACTATGGCGCTCGAACTGCACTGAAAGACCGGAAGTCGACCGAGCAGATCACACCTGCAATATGCGGGATTCACTTGCCTATTGATGTTCGCGCGCGCATGACTGGATCGCCAGGGTCGGCGTTCTCGCGTCGAAAACGGCAAATATCGATCGCAATCGAGGACCAGAACATGGAAGACCTGTCGCACGACATGAACGAGACGCTGATCACCCTGACGTCCGACATCGTGGCGGCGCACGTCAGCAACAACAATGTTGCCGTCGACGAAGTGCCCACGCTGATCACCAATGTCTTCACTGCGCTCAAGGGCCTGGGGGTCGAGCAGCCCAAGGCGGAGGAGCGCCCGGAACCGGCGGTGCCGATCCGTTCTTCGGTCAAGCCCGACTACATCGTGTGCCTGGAAGACGGCAAGAAACTGAAGATGCTCAAGCGCTATCTTCGCACCAATTACGACATGAGCCCGGATGAGTACCGCGCCCGCTGGAACCTGCCGGCCGACTATCCGATGGTTGCGCCCAACTATGCTGCCAAGCGGCGCGAGCTGGCGGTGCAGATCGGCCTCGGCAAGGCGACCACCCAGAAGCGCGGGCGGCGCAAAAAGACAGCCTGAGCCGACCGGCGACTTGAGCGAAGCGTCCCGGGCGACTAAGTCGTCGGGACGCCTTGCGTTCTGGAGTATGCCTTGCCCAACCGGATCGATCTCGAACAGCTCTGCGCCGACCGCGGCCTGCGCATCACCGAGCAGCGGCGGGTGATCGCGCGTGTGCTGTCCGAGAGCGAGGATCATCCCGACGTCGAATTGCTGCACAGGCGCGCGTCGGCGATCGACTCCAAGATCTCGATCGCCACGGTCTACCGCACGGTGCGTCTGTTCGAGGAGGCCGGCATTCTCGACCGGCACGATTTCGGCGATGGCCGCGCCCGCTACGAGGCGGCACCGGAGGCTCACCACGATCACCTGATCGACGTGGAGACCGGCGACGTGCTCGAGTTCGTCGACCCTGAACTGGAAGCCCTGCAGAAAGTGATCGCCGAAAAGCTCGGCTACCGGCTGGTGGACCACCGGATGGAGCTCTACGGCGTCAAGCTCGGTCGTCCGGGAGACAAGAGCCCGGGATGACCGGTGCCCAGGCCCTGGTGCCTGCCCGCATCCGCCCCCTTGGCTGGGGCCTGATTGCGTTCCGGCTCCTGATCATGCTGGCACTGCTGGTCGTGTGCAGCCCGCTCCATTTCGTGTGGCGGTCTGTCGGGGCCGGACGCTGGTGGCCGCGGGTGTTCCTTGGCGGTGTCGGTGCCGTCGCCGGCCTGTTCATCCGGATCGAAGGCAGGCCGCGCAGGGGCGCACTGCTGCTGGCGAACCACGTTTCCTGGCTCGATATCCCCGCGCTTGCCCATGCCAGCGGCACCGCCTTCGTCGCGCATGACGGGCTCGGGGCCTTCCCGTTCCTGAAATGGCTGTGCGAGATGAACGAAACGGTGTTCATCGCCCGGCACAGGCGCGGCAGCGTGGCGGAGCAGGTCGCGCAGGTGCGCGCGGCGATGGACCAGTCCGGCTGCCTGACCTTGTTCCCCGAAGGCACCACCAGCGACGGGACCGGCCTGCTGCCATTCAAGAGCTCGCTGCTGAGTGCGCTGGAATCGCGCCCTCAGGGTGCAGCGGTGCAACCTGTCGCCCTGGCCTATGAGGACGCGGCGCGGATCGCCTGGGTGGGCGAGGAGCACGGGCGCGACAACTTCCTGCGCATCCTCGCGCGCCTCCGCCCGATCCGGCTGACGATCCGGTTTCTCGAACCGCTGAATGGCGCAGAACTGGCCGACCGCAAGTCGGTCGCCGCCGCCGCCCAGGCCGCCATCGCGCGGGCGCTCTAGCCGCTCCGCTTCCAAACCGCACACTTTTCGGCTAGGGGCGCGCCTCCATGACAACCTCCGCACCCCCGAATACCTACCGGGTCAAGAGCTTCGGCTGCCAGATGAACGTCTATGACGGCGAGCGCATGGCCGAACTGCTGGCCGACCAGGGCATCTCCCCCGCGCCCGAGGGCGAAGAGGCCGATCTGGTGGTGCTCAACACCTGCCATATCCGCGAGAAGGCGGCCGAGAAGGTCTATTCCGACATCGGCCGGCTGGTGAAGGCCGGACGCGAGGCGGGCAGGGAACCGCTGATCGCCGTCGCCGGGTGCGTCGCACAGGCCGAGGGCGAGGAGATCATGGCCCGCGCCCCGGCGGTCCGCATGGTGGTCGGCCCGCAGGCCTACCACCGCCTGCCGGAGATGCTCGACCGGGCGGTCAGGGGCGAGCGCGCGACCGACACCGATATGCCGCCGATCGCCAAGTTCGATGCCCTGCCCGCGAGGCGCAGGATCGGCCCGGCGGCGTTCCTGACGGTGCAGGAAGGGTGCGACAAGTTCTGCACTTATTGCGTCGTGCCCTATACCCGGGGCGCGGAAATCTCGCGGCCGTTCAAGGATCTGGTCGCCGAAGCGCACAGGCTGGTTGAAGCGGGGGCGAAGGAGATCACCCTCCTCGGCCAGAACGTCAACGCCTGGCATGGGGAGGACGAGCGGGGCCGCTCGCAGGGGCTGGCCGGGCTGATCCGGGCGCTGGCCGCAATCGATGGGCTCGCCCGCATCCGCTACACCACCAGCCACCCGGCGGACATGGAGGACGACCTGATCGCGGCCCATGGCGAGGTCGACAAGCTGATGCCCTACCTCCACCTGCCGGTGCAAAGCGGCAACGACCGCGTGCTCAAGGCAATGAACCGGAGCCACACGGCGGACGGCTATCTTAAGCTGCTGGAGCGGTTCCGCGCCGCGCGGCCCGATATCGCGCTGAGCGGCGATTTCATCGTCGGCTTCCCCGGCGAGACCGAAGCCGAGTTTGCCGACACGCTCGCGCTGGTCGATGCGGTCGGATACGCGCAGGCCTACAGCTTCAAGTATTCGCCCCGCCCCGGCACCCCCGCCGCAACGATGGACGGTCAGATCGCCAGAGAGGTGATGGAAGACCGCCTTGCCCGCCTCCAATCAGCCCTGAACCGCGATCAGCTGGCGTTCAACCAGGCGAGCGCGGGCAAACGCTGCACCATACTGGTCGAGCGCAAGGGCAAGCATGCCGGCCAGTGGCTGGGCAAGTCGCCGTGGCTGCAATCGGTGTGGTCCGACGGCGCAGCGGCGATCGGCGACCTGGTCGAAGTCGAACTGGTCGAGGCTGGCCCTAACTCGCTCGCGGGGCGGCTTCTCGCCACCGTTCCAGCCTGAGCGACGTCGCCGCCGTTGCGGCATTGCCGGAGGCGTGGCTCGTGCGTGACACTCGCGTGACTTTCCCCAGCCCTGCCCGGCACCCGTTCTTGCGTCTCGTGCGTTCCGGCCTAGATTCCGAGTCGCCAAGCAAAGGAGACGCATGGGCCGCAAACCTTCCCGCACCGGCAGCCGGGGCTTCTCCCCCGACCCGGTCCCGTTCCGCGAAGCCCGCCGGGCAAGGGCGGATATGCAGTTCGACAACCAGAGCCTGCTGGTGCCGCTGTTCGGCCAGTTCGATGCCAATCTGGTGCAAGTCGAGAACCGGCTCGGCGTTTTCATTTCGGCGCGCGGCGACCATGTCCTGATCGAAGGCCCGGAAGACAGCGTGGCCCGGGCGCGCGACGTGCTGCGGCAGATGTACGACCGGCTGGCGATGGGTCAGGAATTGGACGCCGGCGCGATCGAATCGCTGATCGCGATGTCGAACGAGCCGACCTTCGACGGGCTGGTGGCCGACAACCCCTCCGCCCCGCCGATCATGATCCGCACCCGCCGCAAGACCATCGTGCCGAGGAGCGCGACTCAGGCAACCTACATGCGCAGCCTGGCGCGCGATGACATCATCTTCGCGCTCGGCCCGGCAGGCACCGGCAAGACCTATCTCGCAGTGGCGCAGGCGGTCGCCCAATTGATCACCGGCAGCGTGCAGCGCCTGATCCTCAGCCGCCCGGCGGTCGAGGCGGGGGAGAAGCTCGGCTTCCTGCCCGGCGACATGAAGGACAAGGTCGACCCCTACCTGCGCCCGCTCTACGACGCGCTGTACGACTGCATGCCGCCCGAGCAGGTGGAGCGGCGGCTGGCCAGCGGCGAGATCGAGATCGCGCCCATCGCCTTCATGCGCGGGCGCACGCTGGCCGACAGCTTCATCATCCTCGACGAGGCGCAGAACACCACCCGCGAACAGATGAAGATGTTCCTCACCCGGTTCGGCCAGAACAGCCGCATGGTGGTGTGCGGCGACCCGCGCCAGGTCGATATCCCCGGCGGCGACCGCATGAGCGGCCTCGCCGACGCGGTCGAGAAGCTGGAAGGCGTCGAGGGCTTCGGCACCATCCGCTTCACCGCCGCCGACGTGGTCCGCCACCCGATCGTGGGCCGGATCGTGGAGGCGTATGAGGGAACCGGGGCCAGTTGAGCGGGCGAGCCTTCCGGCTCGCCCGCACCCGTCGATCACATCCCGTCAACCGCCTTGCTGACGAGGATGTTGACCGCCACACGGCGGTTCTGCTGGCGGCCGTACTCGCTCTCATTGTCCGCCGCCGGGTCGGCTTCGGCCATTCCGGTCGGAGTCAGCATACGATAGGGCTTCCAGCCGCAGGCCTGTTGCAGGTGGTTGACCACGCGGGTGGCGCGGCGTTCGCTCAGCGTCTGGTTGTAGTCGTAGTCACCGACCGCATCGGTGTAGCCGACCACCAGCAGCAGCGCGTTGTCCATCGCGTTCGCCTGCGCTGCGGTCTGGCAGAGTTCTGCCTGCGACTGGCCGTCGAGGTTCCACTTGCCGGTGTCGAAATAGACGTTGGTGGTGCCCTTGACGTTGTACTGGTCGATGTCGGCGACCCGGCTCCGCAGCGCCTCGGTCGCGGCGGTCTGCTCGGCAAAGCCCTGTTCGGTCCCGGTGCGGATCATGGTCGCGGTCTTGAGGTCGCGATCCTTGAGCGCAATGCGGCTGGCGATCAGTCCATTGCCCCACTGGACGGTCCGCACCGTCACCGGCAGGCCGTTGAGCAGCGAATCCTGCCCCAGCTTGTCCTTGTCGAGGCCGAGGAAGCCGCCGCTGGAACGGATCTCGCTGGCCTCGCTGATCGCCACGACGGTGCGCGTGCCATCGGGCGAAGTCACCTGGATCCGGTCGCCCTTGCGGGCGGAGATGAAGCCATCGAGTTCGGGCCCTTCGGGCATTCCGGACAGGTCGGCCGGAACCATGCCGGTCACAGTGACCGCCGCGTCCTCGGCTCCCGTTCCGCTGTCCTGTGCCAGCAGGCCGGAGGCAGCGGGGACAGCCAGCAGGGCCGCCATACCCAGGGCGCGGGCCCTGGTCGTAAACTTCGTCATCGTCTTGCTCCTTCGATCCACCGGGCGCGCCGCCGTAAGCCGCGCGCCCAATACGACCCCACAATTGTCGGCCCTGCTGGGCACTGCCTTGCCGCTCCCCGTCGCAGCAATTGCCGGACGCCTGTTCCTCGGAACCTTGCGCCGGGCTGAACGCACGGCGCGGGCGATCCGCAAGGGTGGTCCATCTGACATGGCCCTGCGACGAACCGTTGCCGCTGGGCTGCCGGACCGCGCGAACCGGACCCCGGCTTTCAGGTGATGCGGCTGGCCGGATGGGCGAGGTCGACCTGCATGAACGCCGGTGCGGACCGGGGCCGATCCTCGCCGCCCGGATGAACCAGCGGGTGGAAACCCGGCGGCAGCGCCGCCAGCGGCATCCCGGCTGCGGCCAGCGAATAGGGCGATATGCGATGGCGGGTGCACAGCCCGTCAGCCCCGTCGCTGACCAGCGGCGTCTCGAACTCCACCCCTTGAACATACCCCTTCGTGCGGCGGACGGTGGCCACCGCGAGCTGCCCCTCGCCGAAATCTATCACCAGTTCGGTTCCTGCTGGCACGTCGAGGATGCCTTCGATCCGCGCACCGGTGCGGGACAGGTTCCGCATGACCACTTCGTAGCGATGGTCCTCATGGATGACGCCGACACGGCGGAAGGTGCTCATCCGGTCGGCACGGTGCCGGGCCGGACCGGTAGCCTCGTAGCGCAGGTCTCCCTGTTCGAGGCGGGCGAGCACTTCATCCTGCGGAACCGGCTTGCTGTAGACGTAGCCCTGGACATGGCTCGTGCCGAGCTCCGTCACCAGCGCCAGTTCGTCCATCGCCTCCACCCCTTCGGCAACGGTCTCCATGTTCAGGGCTTCGGCGAGGCTGACGATCGCCTTGATGATCGCCGGATTGTTGTTCCCCTTCTCGGCCGCGCCGCGCACGAAACTGCGGTCGATCTTGATCTTGTCGAACGGTGCATGGCGCAGGTAGCTGAGCGAGGAATAGCCGGTCCCGAAATCGTCGAGCGCGAGGCGCACCCCGAGCCGCTTCAGCCGCGCGAACACGTCCATCAGCGCATCGTGGTCGCCCATGAACACGCTCTCGGTCAGCTCGATCTCGAGGCGCGCCGGGTCGAGCCCGGTGGCGGCAAGGGCACGCTCGGCCATGGCGGCGACATCGCTGGTGGCGAACTGGATGGCGGACACGTTGACCGCGACCCGCAGGTTGGCGGGCCAGGCGCAGGCGTCCCTGCAGGCGGCGTGCATGACCCATTCGCCCAGCTGGTTGATGATCGCGCTCTCTTCCGCGATGGGCACGAACTGGTCAGGGGAGATCCGTCCGCGTTCAGGATGCTGCCAGTCCAGCAGCGCCTCGAAGCAGGTGACCGTGCCGTCGGACGCGCGCACGATGGGCTGGAACCGCAGGCCCATTTCGTCCTTTGCCAGGGCATCGCGGAGGTCTTCCTCGATCTGCTTGCGCAGGCGGGCACCGTCCTTCAGCTCGGACGAATAGAACCGGTACTGGCCCCTGCCCCCGCCCTTGGCGGCGTAGAGCGCGAGGTCTGCGCTGCTGACCAGTTCGCTGGTGTCGATCCCGTCATAGGGGGCGATGGCGACGCCGATCGAGGCACCGATGATCGCCCGGCTCCCCTCGATCGAATAGGGCTGCGAGACCATCTGGATCAGCCGCGCGGCAAGTTCGCCCAGCTGGCCCCGGTCGTCGAGGTCGGGAAGGATGATCTGGAACTCGTCGCCGCCGAGGCGCCCGATCTCGCCGCGCTTGCCCACGATCGTCTCGAGCCGCTGCGAGACCTGGCGCAGCAGCTCGTCCCCCGCCGGGTGGCCCAGGGTGTCGTTGACGTGCTTGAACCGATCAAGGTCCATCATCAGCAGGGCGCAGCTGCGTCCGCTCGCGCGGTACGCTGAAAGCGTCGCTGTAAGACGACTGGTCATGCGGTGGCGGTTGGACAGCCCGGTCAGCGAGTCGAACTGCGCCAGCCGGGCTGCGTCGCGCTGGCGCTGGATTTCGGCCGAGATGTCCTTCGCCGATCCACGATAGCCGCGGAACTCGCCTTCCGGCGTGAACTGCGGTTTGCCGGTGATCGACCACCACAGCTCGGCACCTTCCACCGCGACCTTGACGGGAAGATCGGCGACCGTGTTGCGGGCGCTGAGCAGGAAGCCGAGCGGCCGGCGCTTCTCCCCCGTCTCGTCCGCGGGATCGGTGCTGAACAGCGTCGCGATCCCCTTGCCGAGCACGTCCTCGGCCCGGCACCCGATCTGACCCATCGCCTGTTCCGAAAGGTAGACCAGCCGGCCTTGACCGTCGGTCGCCCAGAACCAGCCGATGCCCGATTCCTCGAAGCTGTCGAGCAGGCTGAGACGTTCGGCGGCGTCGTCGCGCGCGATCAGGCGGACCGGCTGGTCCGTCCCGGACGGCGAACCGGCTTCCGGCACCGGCTCGCTCCTGCGCGAAAAGAGGCCCTTCATGGCCATGCCCGCCCCGATCTCCTGCCCGACCAGATCGGCCCGCGCGTGGCCGGGCCGATCAACTGCCGAAGGATCTACGGGATTGTCGTTAAAGCCATGCTAACGAAGCCGGAGTGTCACCCCGCCCGCGCAAGCAGGCTCTGCTTCTCGCGCACCAGGAGCGAGATCGATCCGTCCTCCTCGGTTTCGAGCGGGCGGGTGAACTCCACGCCCATGCGGTCCTGGTCGTTCCAGCGGCAGGTGGCGGTTACCGTGGTGCTGTCGCTGAGCGCGATGGTGAAGGCCGTGCCCGGCGGCACGTTCCACAGCCCTTCGACCATCGCCCCGGTCTTCGACAGGTTGCGGACCGTCGCCTGGTAGTGGTGGCCGCCGCATTCCAGAATGACCTTGCGCAGCATGGTGAAGCGGCGCGCGCGGGCTGAACGCGGGCCGCTGGCAGTGATGGCCAGTCCCATTTCCAGCCGCGCGGTCGCCTGGGCGCGATCCATCGGCTTGGAATAGACATAGCCCTGGATGTGGCTGCACCCGCAGCGGCGGACCAGATCGAGTTCGTCGAGCGTCTCGACCCCCTCGGCGGTCGTGTCCATTCCGAGCGACTGGGCGAGGCTGGTGATCGAGGTGATGATCGCGCCGTTGCGGCTGCCCTGCTGGGTCGCCCCGCGCACGAAGCTCTGATCGATCTTGATCTTGTCGAACGGAGCCCGCTTGAGATAGCCCAGCGAGGAGTAGCCGGTCCCGAAGTCATCGAGCGCCAGCCGGACCCCGATCCGCTTGAGCGCGGCGAACATCGCATCGGTGCCCTGATCGTTGTTGAGGAACACGCTTTCGGTGATCTCGAGCTCCAGTCTCGAGGGGTCGATCCGCGCCTGGGCGATGGCGTTGGTGACCACCGCAGGAAACTGCGGATTGCCGAACTGGAGCGCCGAGACGTTGACCGCGCAGCGGATGCTGGCGGGCCAGCGGGCGAGATCGTGGCAGGCGGTTCGCAGGGCCCACTCCCCGATCGCGGAAATCAGACCGCTGTCCTCCGCCACGGGAATGAACCTGTCGGGGGAGAGCCAGCCGCGCACCGGATGGTTCCAGCGCAGCAGCGCCTCGAACCCGGTGATCTCCTCGGTGGCGACCGAGACCACCGGCTGGTAGTGCAGTTCCAGCCCGCCGTTGGCGATCGCGTCGCGCAGGTCCTGCTCCAGCTGGCTGCGCTCTTCGGCCTTGGTGTGGAGTTCGGTCGAGAAGAAGTGGAAGCGGCCGCGCCCCCCGTCCTTGGCGGCGTAGAGCGCAAGATCGGCGTTGCGGATGATCGCTTCGCTCGAGTCCCCGTCATCGGGCGCGATGGCGATGCCGACCGAGGCCCCGATCACCACCCGCTGACCCTCGATCGAATAGGGCTGCGAGAGGACGCGGATGATGTCCTGCGCCAGCTCGGCGAGGCGGTCGAGATCCGCGCGCCCCGGGATGATGACCTTGAACTCGTCGCCCCCCAGCCGGCCGCACTGGCCCATCTGGCCGACCGTGCGCTGGAGACGCTGCGAGACCAGCTTCAGCAGGGCATCGCCAGCCGGATGACCCATGGTGTCGTTGACGTTCTTGAACCGGTCGAGATCGAGCAGCATGACCGCGCATTCGCGGTGGCTCTGGTGCGGGCTGGCGAGGATCTTCTCCAGCATCTGCGACATGTTGTGCCGGTTGGCGAGGCCGGTGAGCGAATCGAACTGCGCCAGGCGGGTGGCCTTCTCCTGACTCCGTTTCTTCTCGGTGAGGTCGGTTCCCGAGCCGCGGAACCCGCAGAAGTTGCGGAACCCGTCATAGACGGGTCGGCCGTTGATCGACCACCAGCGTTCCTCCTCGCGGGTCGCCGCGCGCACCGCAAGGTCGGAGAACGACGATCGGGCGGATAGATGGAACGCCAGGGTCCGCTCGCCGTCGGCGCTGTTGTCGGCAAGATCGAACAGCACCGTGAACGGGCGGCCGAGCAGGTCGGGCTTGCTGCGCCCCAGCGCCTTGGCGACTGCGGGGGAGAGATAGGTCAGTTGCCCGCGGCGATCGGTTTCCCAGAACCAGCCCTGCCCGGTCTCCTCGTAATCCGACAGGATGCTCTGGGCCCGGCTTCGCACCCGGTCGCGCGCCTCGTCCTCGCGCCTGGCGCGCTCGTCGAGCTGCGCCTGGTAGCGCGCCATCGCGGCCGACACGACGAAGATGAGAGCGAAGCCGCCGATGGCGATGAGGCTGGTATCCAGCGCTACGAGCGGAGCCCAGCAGGCGAGCTTCCCGATGAAGAACAGCCAGGTGCGCCGGGTCAGCACGGTCGCCAGCACCCCGCTGATGCTGACCAGCGCGGCGATGCCGAGCCGCACGTCGAGCGTGCCCTGGTAAACCCAAAGCCCCACCCCCGTGCTGGCGCTGAGCAAGGTCGCAGTCACCAGCACGGCCGCCAGGGTGAACATCGTCTTCTCGTCGCGGGGGGCGTTCTGCTCCCAGTTCCGGAACGGACGGGCGGACAGGGCTGCCACGGTCGCCGACAGGCCGAGCACGGCCGCCCAGAGCGGCGGGAGGCTCATGCTCAGCAGCCCGATCACCAGGTAGGTCCCGGCGATCGTCGGACCCATCCAGCAGAAGGTCTCGCCCAGGACGAGCGGGCGGCGCGACGCAGGGTCGGCCGCCCGGGCGCGCTCCTCGCCGAGCGAGGAACGCGCCATCTGCTTGGACCTGCGCTGGGCGGAGCGGCGGTCCTGCAGTTGTCCTGGGTCAGGGTTCCGGGGTTCGGGCGGGTTCTGGGCCTGGGCGCGGAGGGGTGCACCCTGCACGCCTGTGCGTGCCGGTGCGCTCGAGGCTGTGCCGGCAGGTTCGCCTGCCGGGGCCGATCTGGGGTTCGCCCCGCCCATTCCCGCCTAGTGCCGCAAAGCCGTTGGCAATCAGTTAATTCGCACTGCCGGAATCGGGCCTGTCAGCGGCCTTTTTCCGCACCCTTGCCAAGGTGCCGGCGCATGTGCATGAACAGGCACGGGAGAAGGGGACCATGGCGAAGACCACACGGCTCGAAAACGAGGCTGCCCAATCCACCACCGCGCTGGGCCCGCTGGTGGGGCTTGCGCGGGAAGACTTCGTCGGCGCTATCGCGCTGCTGCTGCGCGAAACGGCGTCGGACCCGCAGCGCGCCATGCGCCACGCCCAGGGCATCGGGCAGGACATGGTAAAGATCATGACCGGCAAATCCGATCTCGCTCCCGATCCGGCGGACAAGCGGTTCCGCGATCCGGCCTGGCAGTACAACCCGTTCTTTCGCGCCGGGGCGCAGTACTATCTCGCCGTGCAGAAGGGTATGCGAAGCTGGCTGGAGGAGCTCGAGCTCGACGAGCTGGAGCGTGACCGGGCCAATTTCATCAGCACCATCATCATCGACGCGCTGTCGCCGACCAATACTCTGGTGGGCAACCCGACCGCGCAGAAGCGGGTGATCGACAGCGGCGGCCTCAGCCTGGTGAAGGGGCTCAAGAACGCCTACAACGACATGGTCCACAACAAGGGCATGGTAAGCCAGGTGGACAAGCGCCCGTTCAGGCTGGGCGAGAATATCGCCACGTCCAAGGGGTCTGTGGTGCTGCGGACCGAGATGATGGAGCTGATCCACTACGCCCCCAGTACCGACGAGGTCTACCAGATCCCGCAGCTGACCATCCCGCCGCAGATCAACAAGATGTACATCAACGACCTGTCACCGGAAAAATCGGTGGTGAAGTACCAGGTCGACAACGGCATCCAGACGTTCGTGATTTCGTGGCGCAACCCGTCGAAGGACCAGGGACACTGGGGGATGGACGATTACGTCCGCTCCTGCCGCGAGGCTATCGCGGCGGTGCAGGCGATCACGGGATCCGCCAAGGTCAACATTTCAGCCGGCTGCTCCGGCGGGCAGACGGCCTCGGTCCTGGCGAGCCGGCTGGCGGCGGACGGCGACGAGGCGCTGGGGGCGCTCACCCTGATGGTCTGCGTGTTGCATCCCAAGCAAAACGACATCGAGGCCGGTTCGCTGGTGACTGAAAACGGGATGCAGCTGGCGCGCCAGCGCGCGGCAAAGAAGGGCGTGATCAAGGGCGACGACCTGGCCCGCGGCTTCGCCTGGCTGCGGCCGAACGACCTGATCTGGAACTACGTCATCAACAACTACCTGCTGGGCGACGATCCGCCGGCGTTCGATGTCCTGTTCTGGAATGCTGACGCGACCAACCTCTCCGCCAGCCTGATGGGCGATTTCCTGACCCTGTTCGAAACGCTTGCGTTCACGAAGCAGGGCGAGGTCGAGATGGCCGGGCACCGGGTCGACCTGTCGAAGGTGGACGCACCGCTGTTCATCCTGGGCGGAGTGACCGATCATATCACCCCGTGGAAGGCAACCTACCGCTCCACCCGCCTGTTCGGCAGCAAGGACGTGACCTACGTCCTTTCGCACTCGGGCCATATGCAGGCAATCCTCAACCCCCCCGGCAATCCCAAGGCCCGCTATTACCTTCAGAAAGGGGACGATCCGCTGCCTGCGACCGCCGATGAATGGCTGGCCGGCGTGGAGGAAGTGGCCGGCAGCTGGTGGCCGCACTGGATGGCGTGGGTCCAGCAGCGGTCGGGCGGGAAGAAGAAGGCCCCCAAGGCGGTCGGCAACCGGAGATACCCCGCGCTGGACCCAGCGCCCGGTCGCTACGTTGTCGAGGAACGCTGACAATCACCGGGCTGCCGGTCCGACACGAGGAATTGCCTTTGACAACCCACGCCATGCACACCGCCGAGATCTCGATGGAGACTGTCGGCGGCCGAACCCTGCGCGTCGCCCGCTGGCGGCTCGACATGGAGAGCGAGCACCTGCCGGTCCTGTTCTTCAACGGGATAGGAGCCAACATCGAAGCGGTCGCCCCGCTTGCCGACGCCCTCGACGACCGCGGCTTCATCATGTTCGATATGCCGGGCGTGGGCGATTCACCCGAACCGGTGGTCCCCTACAATGCAGCCACGATGGCCTGGACCAGTGCCCTGCTGCTCAAGCGCTTCGGCCTCGAACGGGTCGACGTCATGGGGGTCAGCTGGGGCGGTGCGATGGCGCAGCACTTCGCCTTGCAGCACCCCCGGCGCACCCGCCGCCTGATCCTCGCCGCGACGAGCGCCGGGATGCTCATGGTTCCGGGCAACCCGGCGGCGCTGACCAAGATGGCCAACCCGCGCCGCTATGTCGATGCCGCCTTCATGGCCCGGCATTTTGAAACCCTTTACGGCAGTGCGCTTGGCGGCGCGCGCGGCAAGGCGGAGCACATCGGCCGGCTGAAGCCCCCCACCCCGCGCGGCTATTTCTATCAGCTGCTCGCGATGATCGGATGGACCAGTGCGCCCGCCCTGCCGTTCCTGAAGCAGCACACGCTGATCCTGATGGGCGACGAGGACCAGATCGTGCCGCTCGCCAATGGTCGCATCCTCAATGCGCTCATCCCCAACAGCGAGCTGGAGGTGATGGAAGGCGGCGGACACCTGTTCCTGCTCAGCCACCGCGAACAGAGCATTTCCGCCATCCGCCGCTTCCTCGGCACCTGCGATGAAGAGGACCTGCCCCGCGCGGCCTGACGCGGGACCACCGAAGGGAGCCACCCATGCGCCATATCGCGATCATCGGTTCGGGCCCGGCGGGATACTATACCGCCGAGGCGGCGCAGAAGCGGTGGGGCGATGACGTCAGGATCGACGTATTCGATATGCTGCCGGTGCCCTACGGCCTGATCCGCACCGGTGTGGCGCCCGACCACCAGTCGATCAAGGCGGTGGCGCGCCGCTATGAGCAGGTCGCCCTCAACGACAACGTTCGCTTCGCCGGCAACGTCAAGGTCGGCGAACACGTCTCGATCGGCGAATTGCGGCACCTCTACGATGCAGTGGTGATCGCCACCGGCGCCCCGCACGACCGGCGGCTCGACCTACCCGGAGAGGATCTCGCCAACGTGTTCGGCAGCGCGGCCTTCGTCGGCTGGTACAACGGCCATCCCCAGTTCGCCGATCTCGACCCCGACCTCTCGGGCGCGCATGCGGTTGTCATCGGCATGGGCAACGTCGCGCTCGACGTCGCGCGCATCCTTGCCAAGACCGAGGCGGAGTTTGCCGGGTCCGACATCGTCGCCCACGCGCTCAACCTCTTGCGCGCCAGCAGGGTCCGCAAGATCACCATCCTGGGCCGGCGCGGGCCGCACCAGATCATGATGACGCCGAAGGAGCTGGGCGAACTCATGCATCTCGAACGCGCCAGCCCCCGTGTCGACCGGGCCGACTTGCCCGACGAGGGGGAAGACGCGCTGCTCGAACCGGGCCTGCGCAAGTCGGTCGGGCATTTGCGGAGCTTCGCAGCCATTCCCGAGAGCATCCATGGCGAAAAGGACATGGAGATCGAGATCGACTTCTTCGCCAGCCCGGTCGCGTTCCTGGGCCAGGACCGGGTGGAGCGGATCAAGGTCGAGCGCACCACGGTCGAGGCCGGACGGGCCAGTGGCACGGGTGAGCACTACGAAGTGGCCGCCGACCTGGTGGTCAGCTGCATCGGCTACTTTTCGGCGCACATCCCCGAGGTCCCCTTCGACGAGAGGGCCGGCCGTTTCGCCAATGACGAAGGCCGCATCCTGCCCGGCCTCTACTGCGTCGGCTGGGCCCGGCGCGGGCCGAGCGGGACGATCGGGACCAACCGTCCCGATGGCTATTCCGTGATCGAAAGAGTGGCCGAGGACCTGGAGAGCGGCGCGCTCGGCACCGGCGGCAAGGCGGGACGCGCAGGGTTCGACCGCCTGGCCGAGGCGCGCGGACTGCACGTTGTCACCTTCCGCGACTGGAAGAAGATCGAGGAGGCGGAAGAGCGCGCCGCGCGCGCGGGCGCCCCGCGCGAGAAGTTCGTCGACGTCGAGGCGATGATCCGCGCCAAGAGCTGATCCGGCAGCCGCGCCCCGGCCGGCGGAGCGCCGCCGCCGGTCAGACGCGCATCGGCATCAGCACGTAGAGCGCAGGTGCCTTCTCGTCCTTGCGGATCAAGGTCGGCGCGCCGGCATCGGCGAGGTGCAGCTCCACCGTGTCGCTGTCGATCTGGCTGAGAATGTCCTTGAGATAGTTGGCGTTGAAGCCGATCTCGAACCCTTCGGACGCGTAGTCCGCCGGCACTTCCTCCGCCGCAGTGCCGTTGTCGGGCGACGTGACGGACAGCGTCACCTTGTCCCGCTCCAGCCCCATCTTGACCGCGCGGGTCTTTTCGGTCGCGATCGTGGCGACCCGGTCCACGCCTTCGTAGAAGCTGCGCGGATCGAGCTTCAGAAGCTTGTCGTTCCCAGTCGGGATGACCCGGCTGTAATCGGGGAAGGTGCCGTCGATCAGCTTGCTGGTCAGCACCACGCCGCCCTCTCCGCCGAGGGTGAAGCGGACCTTGCTGGCCGACAGATCGACCAGGACATTGCCGTCGAGCGCTTCCTCGAGCAGCTTGCGCAGCTCGGCCACCGCCTTGCGCGGCACGATCACGTCGGGCATCCCCTCGGCTCCCTCGGGCCGGTCGATGGTGTAGCGGGCCAGCCGGTGCCCGTCGGTCGCGGCCGCCTTCAGCACCGGCCGGTCCTCGTCCGAAACGTGCAGGAAGATGCCGTTGAGGTAGTAGCGCGTTTCCTCGGTGCTGATCGCGAACCGGGTGCGGTCGATCAGTTCGGCCAGCGTGCGCGCGCCAATCTCGAAGCTGGTCGGCAGGTCGCCTTCGACGATCACGGGGAAATCGTCGCGCGGCAAGGTCGGCAGGCTGAACCGGCTGCGCCCCGCCTTCACCGCCATGCGGTTGTCCGCGGTCTCCAGGCTCACCTGGCTCCCCTCGGGCAGCTTGCGCGCGATGTCGAACAGCAGGTGGGCCGAGACGGTGATCGCACCGGGGCTGTCGACCGCGGCGGCGGCCATGGTTTCCACCACCTGCAGGTCGAGGTCGGTCGCCATGACCTTGACCGCGCCGTTTGCATTCGCCTCGATCAGCACGTTGGACAGGATCGGGATGGTGTTGCGCCGTTCCACCACCGACTGGACATGGCTGAGGCAGCGGAGAAGCGTCGCGCGTTCGATAGTGGCTTTCATCGATCCCTACTCGTTTTCCCGTTGCCCGAACGACCGGAATCGCCCGCAAGCGCCGGAACCTGTCGCTCGACCTTAACAAGGGCGTTCCGGGGGGCAAGCGCCGCTTCGCCCTGCCCCTGATTCCTTGGGGATAACGCCGCCTTCGCTCAGCCGAGCATTGCCATCCCGCCGTTCACGTGCAGGGTCTGCCCGGTCACGTAGCCGGCCTCGTCGCTGGCGAGATAGGCCACCGCGGCGCCGATATCGATGCCCTCGCCCATGCGGCCCATCGGGATACGGGCGTTGAGCGCGTCCTTCTGGGCATCGGGCAGCACCTCGGTCATGGCGGTGCGGATGAAGCCGGGGGCGACGCAGTTGACCGTGATCCCGCGGCTGGCGACTTCCTGTGCCAGCGCCTTGCTCATCGCGGTCAGCCCGCCCTTGGCCGCGGCATAGTTGACCTGCCCGGGGTTGCCGGTCGCACCGACCACGCTGGTGATGGTGACGATCCGGCCGTGGCGCGCCTTCATCATCGGTCTGGTCGCGGCGCGCATCAGGCGGAAGGCGGCTTCCAGGTTGATGCGGATCACCTGGTCCCACTCCTCGTCCTTCATCCGCATGGCAAGGTTGTCGCGCGTGATCCCGGCGTTGTTGACCAGAATGTCGAGCTTGCCGAAGGTATCGACCGTGGCCGGGATCAGTTCCTCGACCTGCACCGTGTTCGACAGATCGCAGGTGATCTCGACATGATCGCCGCCGATCTCGTCGTTGAGCTGCTCGCGGAAGGCGCGCAGCTTGGCCCCGTTCGATCCGCTGAGCGCCAGCCGCGCCCCCTGCTTCGCCAGCGCGACGGCGATTGCCGACCCGATCCCGCCACTGGCCCCGGTGACAAGAGCCGTCTTACCTTCGAGTGAGAACATCCGCTGGTTCCTTGATCGTTCGCTTAGGGCTTCCATCAGTGCCTAGAGGCCTTTCGCCCAAGTCTCCAGATCGGCCATGGTGAGCAGACTGGCAACATCGGCTTCCCGGTCGATCCGGCCGATCATCGGGCCGAGGACCTTGCCGCCGAGCTCGACGAACTGTTCCACACCGGCCGCGCGCATCGCGAGGACGGTTTCGCGCCAGCGGACCCGGCCAGTCACCTGCTCGACCAGCAGGTGCTGCTCCTCGCGCGGGTCGCTGACCGGCGCGGCGGTGACATTGGCATAGAGCGGCAGGGCGAAGCTCTCCGGCGGCGTCTCCTCGAGCGCCGCCGCCATTGCCTCGGCCGCCGGCTGCATCAGCGAGCAGTGGAACGGGGCCGAGACGGGCAGCGGAACGCCGCGCTTGATCCCGAAGTCCTTCACCATGGCGACCGCCCGCTCGATCGCGGCGGCATGGCCGGAAAGGACCACCTGCGTAGGATCGTTGTCGTTGGCGACTTCGCACACCTGCCCTTCGGCCGCCGCCTGCGCCAGCTTCTGCGCGGCTTCCAGATCCGCCCCGAGCAGCGCGCACATCGCGCCCTGCCCGACCGGCACTGCCGCCTGCATCGCCTGGCCGCGCAGCTTGAGCAGCCGTGCCGTGTCCGCGAGCGAGAACGCACCCACTGCGCACAGCGCGGTGTATTCGCCCAGGCTGTGGCCGGCAACGCAGTCGCCCGTGTCCGCCAGCGAGACCCCGAACTCGCGCTCCAGCACGCGCAGGGTGGCAATGGCATTGGCCATGATCGCGGGCTGGGCGTTCTCGGTCAGCATGAGCGCGCTATCCGGCCCTTCGCGCATGATCCCGGAAAGCGGCTGCGACAGGGCGTCGTCCACTTCCTCGAACACTTCGCGAGCATGGCTGCTCGCGTCGGCCAGCTCGGCTCCCATGCCGACCTTCTGGCTGCCCTGGCCGGGAAATACGAATGCTCTCATGAAAACCTCCTGCGGAGCGCGCGGCCTATGCGCCCGCGCGCCCTGCGGCAAGTCCGAACGGCACGATGCGGTTGCTGCTGTCGTGGCCGATATCGGCGAACCCGAGATAGGGAATGCCGCTGCGGCCGCACCAGTGCCGGACGATGTCCTCCTCGCTGGCACCGAACGGCCGGTCGTTTTCCGGCACCTCGCTGACCCGCCCCAGTCGCACACCGGCGACACCGCCGAGGTGCTGGGTGACGTGGAAGAACAGCCGGTCGACCGCGTAGAGATGCTCTGCCACTTCCTCGACCAGCACCACGTGGCCGGTGAGATCGGGCATCAGCTCGGTGCCGCACAGCATGGCCAGAGTCATGAGATTGAAGGCGACCGCCGGGCGCCGATCGAGCCCCGCCTCGACCCCGCTCCCGTCGCCGCACAGGTGGTCGAGCGCCCGGCGCACCGCCGCCTCGCCGCCCTCGCGGCCGATGCACGACGCCATCGGACCATGCACCGGATGGCCGACCTGCGCGCGGTACAGCCCGGCAAGCAGGTAGCCGGTGTCGGAGAAGCCGAGGTAGGTCTTGCTGTGCGCTGCACGACCCAGGAGCGGCAATGCGTCCAGGGCAACCCGGTTAGAGCCATATCCCCCGGCGGCGAACCAGACCGCATCGAACATGGGGTCGTTGGCGCAAGCCAGGAACGCCTCCAGCCGGGTCGGATCGTCGCCGGCGAAGTGCCCGTGGCGGGCGAAGCATTGCGGGTGAAAATGCAGCTCTGCGCCGCCGTGCGCCTCGGCCAGGTCCAGCACCGCGTCGGCCTGGTCGCGCTCGATCCGCTTGCCCGGCGCGCAGATGGCAATTCGTCTCATCGGCGCAGCTAGCCCGCTTGTGTTGCCGGGCACAACTGCATAGCGATGGGCGGATGGCTGATTTCCCCATTCCGGACGAACCGCCTGCTCCCGAGGAGCTGTTCGCCCGCCCGTTCTTCTTCTGCGGCATCGGCGGTTCGGGAATGCTCCCGCTCGCGCAGATCGTCCAGGGTCGCGGGGCGCGTGTCGAAGGGTCGGACCGCAGCCGCGACCAGGGCCGCACGCCGGACAAGTTCGCCGCGCTGGAAGCGCAGGGCATGGTGCTCCATCCGCAGGACGGCAGCGGCATCGTGTCGAAGGATCAGGTGCTGGTCGCCTCGGCCGCGGTGGAGGACACGGTTCCCGAAGTGGTCCGAGCCGAAGACCTTGGCTGCCTGCGCCTGACCCGGGCCCAGCTCAATTCGATCCTGTTCAACACCAGCGGCGCCGGGATCGCGGTGGCCGGCACCAGCGGCAAGTCGACCGTCACCGGAATGCTCGGCTGGATCCTGCAGGTGGCGGGCCGCGAGCCGACCATCATGAACGGCGCAGTGATGAAGAACTTCGTCACTCCGGACCATCCCGTTGCCAGCGCGGTGGTGGGATCGCGCAGCATCTATGTCAGCGAAGTGGACGAAAGCGACGGCTCGATCGCGCTCTACCGGCCGGCGGTCGGCGTGCTGCTCAACGTCAGTCTCGACCACAAGAGCATGGACGAACTGCGGGTGCTGTTCGGCGACTATCTCGCCCGCAGCCGCATCGCCGCGATCAACGCCGACGATGCCGAGGCGCTCGCCCTGCTGCCGCGTGCTGCGCAGGTCATCACCTTCGGGATCGACCAGCCACGCGCGCAGATCGGGATCGTGCCGGAGAGCGTGGCCGAGGGGCCGACGCGCCAGGCCGCCACGGTCGTCGACCGACACGACGGCAGCCGGCACGCGCTGGTGCTCGCCATGCCCGGCCGGCACAACCTCGCCAACGCGCTCGCGGCAATCGCCGGGGCGGCCTGCGCGGGCGTGCCGGTGGCGCTGGCGGTCGACGCGCTGGGCTCGTTCAAGGGTCTGGCCCGCCGGTTCGACGTGGTCGGGACCAGCGCCTCCGGCATCACAGTGATCGACGACTTCGGCCACAACCCGGAAAAGTGCGCCGCGACGCTGCGTACGCTCAAGGCGCATCCCGGACGGGTGATCGCCTTCTTCCAGCCGCACGGCTACGGCCCGCTGCGCCAGATGGGGGCGGAGTTGGCGGCAACCTTCGCCCGCGAACTGGGCCCTGATGACCTGACGATCATGTGCGACCCGGTCTATTTCGGCGGCACGGTCGACCGCAGCCAGGGCACCGAGCGGATCGTCGGGTTGATCAACCGGGCCGGCGGCAGGGCGGAGCATATCGCCGACCGTGAGGACTGCGGAGCACGGATCGCGCAGATCGCCCGCCCCGGCGACCGGGTGGTGGTGATGGGCGCGCGCGACGACACGCTGACCGTGTTCGCCCGCGACCTGCTGGCGAGGCTCGCGTGACCGTCTACCGCGCCGCCCGCGCCCATGTGCGGCTGCTGCTTGCCATCACGATGGCAGGAGTGGTGGCGACGATCCTGTTCGAGCGCCAGTTCGGGCACAGCACGGTGCCGTTCATCGCCACCGCGCTGGTGCTGTTCGCCGCCAACAGTCGCCTCGCCCGGTTCGCCTGTCCGCGCTGCGGCAGCAACCTGTTCGTGCGGGAACGGATCGCGCTGCCCTGGCCGAACCGCGTGTGCAGCCGCTGCGGGCTCGATCTGGCGGCGCAGAGCGGAGCCTAGCCCGGCCCCTTCGCCGCCGCACCCGGTCGATCAGTGCGCGGCTTCGGCAGCGGCATCGCCGTGGCCGATCTTCAGCACCTTGTGGAGGATGAAGGCGATCGCGCTGCCCAGCGCCAGTCCGACGAGCGCGGAGATCATCGCATAGCTCAGCCAGCCGAGCACGCCGCCCAGCGCGCCGGTGGCATCGTGGACCCAGTGCTCGATCCCGTGGGCGATGTCCGCCGGGCCGTGGAGCCCCAGTTCGTGCAGCCCGTGCAGGATGATCCCGCCACCAACCCACAGCATGGCGATCGTACCCACCACCGACAGCAGCGTCAGCACCTTGGGCATCGCGTAGAGCAGACTGCGGCCGAGTGCCTGCGATCCGCGCGATGTGCGCCGCGTGAGGTGCAGGCCCACGTCATCCATCTTCACGATAAGCGCGACCGCCCCATAGACCATCACGGTGATCACGATGCCGACCAGCGCCAGCACCGCCCCGCGCGTCACCAGCGTCTCGTCCGCGACTTCCGACAGTGCGATGGCCATGATCTCCGCCGAGAGGATCAGGTCGGTCCGGATCGCACCGGAAATACGCTCCTTCTCGAACGCGACCGGGTCCTCGATCACGTCCTCCAGCGTCTTGCCGTGCTTTTCACCGCCGAGCTTCTCGATCACCTTCTCCGCGCCCTCGTAGCACAGGAAGGCCCCGCCCAGCATGAGGATGGGGATGATCAGCCACGGCAGGAACTCGCTCAGCAGCAGCGCGGCGGGCAGCAGCAGGACCAGCTTGTTCTTGAGGCTGCCGCGCGCGATCTGCCAGATGATCGGCAACTCGCGCGCAGGGCTGAGACCGGTGACGTAGGACGGGGTAACGGCGGCGTCGTCGATAACCACGCCGGCAGCCTTGGTCCCGGCCTTTCCCGCGGCGACGCTGACATCGTCGATCGAAGCGGCGGCGGCGCGGGCGATCACGGAGACATCGTCGAGCAGGGCGACAAGACCGGTGGGCATGGGCGGGATGTTCCTTCCTGAGGCCAGGTAACGCTGGTCTGCCTAGGCGGTTTCGATCACCCGGCAAAGTCCGGTTCGCCTTGCAATCGGGGCAAAACCCTGTATGGGCCCCGCTTCCCTTGCCCTTGACCCTGTCACTGGCAGCGGAGTTTCGAAGAAGGCCGGAGGGGCTCCCCGCGATCCGCGCGAGGCACGCCAGCGATCGGCAGGTAGTAAAAGGAACGCGAGACATGGCTCTGTACGAGCACGTCTTTCTCGCGCGTCAGGATCTGAGCCAGGCCCAGGTCGACGCGCTGGCGGCGCAAGCCACCGAAATCGTCGAATCGAACAACGGCAAGGTCACGAAGACCGAGACCTGGGGGCTCAAGTCCCTAGCCTACAAGATCGACCGCAACCGCAAGGCGCATTTCGTGCTGCTCAACATCGAAGGCCCGGGCTCGGTGGTTGCCGAACTCGAGCGCCAGACCCGCATCAACGAGGACGTGATCCGCTACCTGACCATCCGCGTCGAGGAGCACGAGAGCGGCCCGTCGGTGATGATGCGCAAGCAGGATCGCGACAAGAAGCGCCGCGATCGCGGAGGAGAGTTCTGATGGCCCGCCCGTTCTTCCGTCGCCGCAAGTCCTGCCCGTTCGCCGCCAAGGATGCGCCGAAGATCGACTACAAGGACGTGCGTCTGCTGCAGGGCTTCATGTCCGAACGCGGCAAGATCGTGCCGAGCCGCATCACCGCCGTCAGCGCCAAGAAGCAGCGTGAACTCGCCCAGGCGATCAAGCGCGCGCGCCAGATCGGCCTCCTGCCCTACGTCGTGAAGTAAGAGGAGCGGCAATCATGGATATCATCCTCCTCGAACGGATCGAGAAGCTCGGCAGCATCGGTGACGTCGTCTCCGTGAAGGACGGCTATGCCCGCAACTTCCTGCTGCCGCAGAAGAAGGCGCTGCGCGCCAACGAAGCCAACCGGAAGGTGTTCGAAGCCAACCGCGAGCGGCTGGAGAAGGAGAACGCCGAGCGCCGCGTGACTGCCGAAGCCCAGGGCGAGAAAGTCGCCGGGGCCGAAGTGGTGCTGATCCGCGCATCGTCCAACGCCGGCCAGCTCTACGGCTCGGTCAGCGTGCGCGACATCGTGGCCGGTCTTGCCGAGCAGGGCCACCAGGTCGACAAGCGCCAGGTCATCATGGGCCAGCCGATCAAGTCGATCGGGATGCACGATGTCACCATCGCGCTGCACCCGGAAGTCCATGTGACGGTCAAGGCCAACGTCGCCCGTTCGGACGACGAGGCCGAGCTGCAGAGCCAGGGCGTCGACGTGCTGGCGCAGATGTTCGAGGACGAACAGCGCCAGATCGAGGAGCAGGCCGAGGCGACCCGCATCGACACCAGCCTCGAGCCCGGCGAAATTCCGGCCGAACTGCTGGACGATCGCAGCGACGACGCCTGATCGCGCCCAGCGTCGGCCTCGGGGCCGTCGCCGGAACGCTCATGAAAAGCCCGCCATGGCTTTCGGCCATGGCGGGCTTTTCGCATCCGGCACCGCAGCAGCGGTCAGGCAAGCGTCCTGCCCAGGATCACCAGGTGCGGATCGCCTTCGAAGGCGCGCGGCTGGAAGCCCTTTTCCCGCTCCAGCGCGATCGCCGCGTGGTTGTCGCGGTCCTCGATCGCGATCACCTCGCGCACTCCGCGCCGCTGCGCCTCGTTCGCCAGCAGGTCGAGCATGGCCCAGCCGACGCCCTTGCCGCGATAGTCGGACCGCACCGAAACAGCGACCTCGGCCACTTCCATCGGGTTGTCGCAGGCGAGCATTCCCGTCGCCACCAGTTCCCCGTTGGTCCGGTCGAAGGCGAGGAAGCAGTCGCTGCGGACATGATCGGTCTCGACCATCGGGGCGAGCTGCTGATGGCCGACGTGGTCATGGGCGGAGAGGAACCGGAACCGGCAATCCTGGTCGCTGACCTGGGCGAAGAAGGCCTCGAGCGCGGCCTCGTCATCGGCCTGGGCAATGCGGGTTTCCAGTTCGATCCCGCTGCGGGTTGGCACAACCGTGCAAGACGGGGCGATGGTCTGGATCGACATGACTGATGCTCCTGCTGTCCGTGCTACCACGAGACCAGTATGCTGCATTGCAGCAATCAACCTTGATCCAGGACAATTCGACACGCGACAACGCGCTCTGCCACTCGTCAGACACGCCTCGCCGCCAGACCGGCGGCTCGAGCTTGCTTGATTTGTCACAGAAGCGCGCTAGTTGCCTGCGATGGAAAGAGTAGAGAACGCCATCAGGCAGCTGCAAGAGCTGCACACCGCTTCGGTGGAGCGCCTCCGCGCCGACGTCATCGCCTTCGGGCGCAACGGCACCACGCCCCCGCCGGAGCGGCGGCATGACGGCAGCTACGCCTATCCCGAACTCGTCGTGACCTTCGCCGGCGGGGCCCAGCCTGACGACCGCAGCCGGGCCTTCGGCCGCCTCAATGCGCCGGGTGCCTATGCGACCACCGTCACCCGCCCGGCCTTGTTCGCCGATTACCTGCGCGAGCAGCTGGAGCTGATCTGCCGCGACTACGATGTCGAGCTGTCGGTCCGCGTGTCCCGCCAGGAGATACCGTTCCCCTACGTGCTCGATGGCGAGAGCGGAGCGGAGCTGGCGGGGATCAGCCCCAACCAGATCGCCCGCCACTTCCCCGCGACGGAACTGGCCGACATCGGCGACGAACTGGCCGACGGCATCGAACCAGCCGAATCGGGCGACACCATCCCGCTGTCGCTGTTCGACGGGCTGCGGACAGATTTCAGCCTGGCCCGGCTGGCGCACTATACCGGCACCCGGCCGGAAGACTTCCAGCGGTTCATCCTGTTCACCAACTACCACCGCTACGTCGATGAATTCGTCGACTGGGCCGGCGCGCAGCTGGGCCAGCACGGCTACACCGCACTGGCCGGTGCCGGTGGCCTGCACCTGACCAAGCCGCTCGCGAACGCGCGCGGGCAACTGTCCGACACCGCCTGGCGGCGGCACCAGATGCCCGCCTACCACCTCGTCGGCGAGGGACGTGGCGGCATCACTCTGGTCAATATCGGGGTCGGCCCGTCCAACGCCAAGACGATCTGCGACCATCTTGCGGTGCTGCGGCCCGAGGCGTGGCTGATGATCGGCCACTGCGGCGGCCTGCGCCCCACCCAGAAGATCGGCGACTACGTGCTCGCCCACGCATACCTGCGCGATGATCACGTGCTCGACCCGGTTCTGCCGCCGGAAATCCCGCTGCCCGCGATTGCCGAAGTTCAGCAGGCGCTGGCGGGCGCAGCGGAGGAAGTCTCCGGCGAGCATGGCAGCGACCTCAAGAAGCGGATGCGCACCGGCACGGTCGTCACCACCGACGATCGCAACTGGGAACTGCGCTACACCCAGTCCTCGCGCCGGCTCAGCCTAAGCCGGGCGGTGGGCATCGATATGGAAAGCGCCACCATCGCGGCGCAGGGGTACCGCTTCCGCGTACCCTACGGCACGCTGCTGTGCGTCAGCGACAAACCGCTGCACGGCGAGATCAAGCTGCCGGGGCAGGCGAACAAGTTCTACGAGGAGGCGATCGCGGCTCACCTCCAGATCGGCGTCACCGCCTGCCGCCTGCTGCGCGAGGAAGGCGCCCGCCTCCACAGCCGCAAGCTGCGCGCCTTCAACGAGCCCCCGTTCCGGTGACAATCGGGCAGGGAGGCAGGGCGGTCGTGAACCGGAGCCGCTCGATTGTCGGCCGCGTCGCCATCGTCACCGGCGCAGCCAGCGGCATGGGCCGGGCCACCGCAAGGCTGTTCGCGGCCGAAGGCGCGAGGGTGGCTGTGACCGACCTTGACCTTGCCGCCTGCGAGGCAGTCGCGGCGGAATGCGGCGGCAATGCCCGTGCCTATGCACTGGATGTCGCCGACCGCGACTCCATCGCGCAGGTCATGGCCCGGATCGCGGCCGATTTCGGCGGGATCGACATCCTTGTGAACAACGCCGGCATCTCCAGCTTCTGCGCGCTCGATGACGAGGCATACGAGGATGTGTGGCACCGCGCCGTGGCGGTCATGCTGACCGCGCACCAGCGCATGGTCCGCGCCGCGCTGCCGTGGCTGCGCCAGAGCGACGCCGCCCGCATCGTCAACGTGGCCAGCACCGAGGGCCTGGGCGCAACACCGGGCGACACGCCCTACGTCGCCGCCAAGACCGGCGTGACCGGCCTCACCCGCGGCCTCGCGGTCGATCTCGGCCCTGAAGGGATTACCGTCAACTGCATCTGCCCCGGCCCGATCCGTACCGCCATGACCGACAAGGTGGCCGAGGAGCACAAGTCCATCTTCGCCAAACGCCGCACCGCGCTCAGGCGCTATGGCGAGCCGGAGGAGGTGGCGCACATGACCCTGTCACTGGTGCTCCCGGCGGCGAGCTACATCACCGGCGCGGTGATCCCGGTCGACGGCGGGTTGATGGCGCGGAACGCCTAGGCTGCGAACGTCTTGGCTGCGACTTCCGCCTCTGCCGCGATGACCTTGAGGCAAGACGGCACGGCCGGCGGCGGTATGGTGCGGCAATGACGCAAGACGCGAATGAAGCGCCTTTTGGGCGGTCTTCGAACACTCTCGCGCCGAACGCTTTGCGGGGTTGACCGCGTCCTCGTTCGGGTCGAACGCGATGTTCGGATATGTGTCTGACGCATAGCCGTTGAGCCCGGTCAGCCCTTCCCCTTGGTCTTCGTCTTCCCCGCCTGCGCGTTGCAGGTGATGAAATCGATCACCATCCCGGCCACGTCCTTGCCGGTGGCCTTCTCGATGCCTTCGAACCCGGGGGAGGAATTGACCTCCATGATCACCGGGCCGTGATTCGAGCGCAGCATATCGACCCCGCACACGTTGAGCCCCATGCGCTTGGCCGCGCGCACGGCGGTGGAGCGTTCCTCCGGCGTGATGCGGATGACTTCGGCGCTGCCGCCGCGGTGAAGGTTGCTGCGGAACTCGTCCGGCGCGCCGGTGCGCTTGATCGCGGCGACCACCTTGCCGCCGATCACGAGAGCGCGGATATCGGTCCCGCCCGCTTCCTTGATGAACTCCTGCACCAGGATGTTGACGTTGGCCCCGCGGAACGCCTCGATCACGGACTTCGCGCTGCTCATGGTTTCGGCCAGCACCACCCCGATCCCTTGCGTGCCTTCGAGCAGCTTGATCACCACCGGCGGCCCCTTGACCGCCTTGATGATCTCCTCGGTCTGGCGCGGGTCGTGGGCAAAGGCGGTCAGCGGCAGGCCGATACCCGCCTTCGACAGGATCTGCAGCGCGCGCAGCTTGTCGCGGCTGCGCCCGATGGCGACGCTTTCGTTCAGGGACCAGACCCCGCCCATCTCGAACTGGCGCAGCACGGCCAGGCCATATTGCGTGATCGAGGAACCGATGCGCGGGATCACCGCGTCGATCCCGCGCACCGGCTCGCCGTTGTAATGCACCGTCGGCCGGTGACTGGCGATATGAACCGTGCACCGCAAGGTGTTGAGAATCTGAAGCGAATGACCGCGCTGCTCCGCCGCCTCCACCAGTCTCTGGTGGGAATAGAGGGCAGGATTGCGCGCCAGCATGGCGATCTTCATCGCAGGATCCTTCGGCGCTCCGCGGCGCTTGCCTGGAGATAGGAACGGGACGAATCGACGAGAAAGCCCCGTCGCAGGGCCATCCTGCCCACCAGAATTGGAAATTTCATGTCAGACCGGTCGGTCAGGCTGAACTCTGCGCGAAACACGTGGGACCCGATGGCAAGGCGGGTCTTGATGATCAGGCGCTCTTCCGACTGGCCGTTGGAACTCGTGATAGTGCGCCGATCGGCATGGGGCAACTCGCAAACGACAGGCTCGCTCGCCCCGCTGCCCACGTCGAGCAGGAAGCGGACCATCTTGCGCCGGCCGCTGAGGAAGCGTTCGATCCCGATCGCGTGCAGCGACGAGGTGCGCGCCCCGGTGTCGATCTTGGCCGGGATCAGGCCGCCGAACAGGTCGGGCAGACCGACCAGTTCGCGCCATCCGACCAGTTCCTTGTTACTGCTTGCCACCTGCGGTTTGTGACAGGATTGCCAGCCCGTCGCCACCCTTGCCCGCCAGCAGACGGCGGACAACTCGGCCGCTGGCATAGTCGACTTCGGCCACTGTATCGGTGCCGGTTTCGGCCACGAAGACCCGCGCCCCGTCGCCAGACCACAGGATGGTGACTTGCTGGCGCGCCTCGGCCTCATCGGGGCTGGAAACGGCAATGGTGCGGATTGTTTCCCCGCTGGCGAGGTCGATTACCGACAGCGAACCGTCCGCCAGGTTCGATGTCACCGCCACATCGCCCTGCGGGCGGATGGCGATCCGCAAGGGGAAACGCCCGGTGGCGACCTCGCGCCGCACCTCCAGCGTCATCGGGTCAAGCTCCACCACCTTGTCGGCCTTGCGCGCGGAAACCCACAGCGCCCTGCCATCGGGCGAAAGGTCGATCCCCTCCGGCTCCTCGCCCACCGCAACCGACAGTGGCGCGCGGCGGGTAACGAGGTCGATCCGAGTCACGGTGCGAGAACCGAGATCAGTGGTCCATGCCGTGCGCGCATCGGGGCTGACGGCAAGCATGTGGCTGCCCGCTTTGCCAGTGGCGAACTCGAAGGATTGCGGACCCAGCGGACCGAGCGGCTGGTTGATCCGGAATACCGAACGCCGCCCCTCCGCGGTCACGTAAATGTCGCCATTATCGTGCCAGACGATACCGTGCGGACGGGCATTCTCTCCCAGGTCATAGCTGTTGATGGGCTTGAGGCTGTCAGTTGCGAAGATATCCACCGTGGTCCCGCCATAGCAGGCGAGCGCGACATGGCGGCCGTCGGGCGATGTGGCGAGCTCGTGCGGATTGGCGCAGCTCGCCACTTCGGCCGTGGTCTTCCCGCTGGCCAGCGAGAGCCTGGTCAGCGTGTCGCCGCGCTTGTTGGCGACGAACAGCGCCGCTCCGTCCCCTGCGCCATCCGGCGAGCCGGATGCGGTGGCGCATCCGGCGACCAGGGCCAGCGGAACGAGGCGGAGCAGGCTCACCATCCCTTCGGCTTGCCCTTGTTCTGCTCGTCGAGCCACGCCTTCAGCGGGGCGAAGTATTCCGCCATCGCCTTGCCGCTCATCTCGCGGGTGCCGGTGAAGGCCTCCAGCGCGTCGGGCCATGGCTTGCTTGCGCCCATCTCGAGCATCGCGTTCAGTTTCTCGCCCACCTCCTTGTTGCCGTAGAACGAGCAGCGGTGCAGCGGCCCCGTCCATCCCGCAGCGTCGCAGGCAGCCTTGTAGAACTGGAACTGGAGGATGCGGGCGAGGAAGTAGCGGGTGTAGGGCGTGTTCCCCGGGATGTGGTACTTCGCACCCGGATCGAAGGCGTCGGCGGGGCGCTCCACCGGCGGCACGATGCCCTGGTACTGCGTGCGCAGCCGGGTCCAGGCGGTGTTGTAGTCGGCCGGCTTGATCGATCCGTCGAACACGCCCCAGCGCCACCGGTCGACCAGCAGCCCGAACGGCAGGAACGCCACCTTGTCCATCGCCTGACGCAGCAGCAGGCCGATGTCCTTGTCGGCGCTGGGTACTGCGCTGCGGTCAAGCATTCCGATCTGGACCAGGTATTCCGGAGTGATCGACAGCGCGATCATGTCGCCGATCGCCTCGTGAAAGCCGTCATTGGCGCCGTTTAGGTGGAGGAAATCCTGCTGGTTGTAGGCGCGCTGGTAGTAGTTATGGCCGAGTTCGTGGTGGATGGTGACGAAATCGTCGGCATTGGGCTTGATGCACATCTTGATGCGGATGTCGTCGACATTGTCGATGTTCCACGCGCTGGCATGGCACACGACCTCGCGGTCGGCCGGCTTGACGAACATCGACCGGGTCCAGAACGTCTCCGGAAGCGGCGCGAAGCCGAGCGAGCTGAAGAACTGCTCGCCGACCTTGACCATGTCGGTCTCGCTGAGGCCCTTGGCCTTGATCAGGTCGGTCAGATCATAGCCGATGTCACCTGCGCCCTGCGGGGCCACCAGCGGGTAGATGTTGCCCCACTCCTGCGCCCACATGTTGCCGAGCAGGTCGGCGCGGATCGGGCCGGTCTTCGGCTGGATGGCATCGCCGTGCTTCTCGTTCAGCTTCCAGCGCACATAGGTGTGGAGGCTGTCGTAGAGCGGCTTCACTTCCTGCCACAGCTTCTCGGTGGTGGCGGCGAACTCTTCCGGGCTCATGTCGTAGTTCGAGCGCCACATCGCGCCCGTGTCGCTGAAGCCGAGTTCCTTCGCCCCTTCGTTGGCGATGCCGACCATGCGGGCGTAATCGTCCTTCATCGGCCCGCCGACGTTGTCGTGCCAGCTGGCCCACATCTCGGCGAGTTCCGCCGGACTGCGCTCGAGGTTGCCCATCTCCGCCTCGATGTCCGAGCCGGAGATCGGCTGGCCGTTCAGCGTGCCTTTCCCCTTGCCGTACTGGCTGTTGAGCCGGGTGGCGATCTCGTTGAGCTCGGTCGCCGCCCCGGCGGTGGTCGGTGCGGGCAGCACGATCCCGGTACGCAGGATGGTGAGCTTGCGCGCGACTTCGGGATCGAGGCCTGGAACGGTCGCATACTTCGCGGCCTCGAGTGCGTACCGCACGCTCATCGCCGTGCCCTTGGCCCCGGCAGCAGCGGCCATGGCATCGGTATCCTCGGTGATGTAGGTCGAGTTGACCCAGTACACCCGCCCGGCGTCGACCGTATAGTCGAACAGCTCCTTCTCGACCTCGGCCACCCAGGCGGCGGCACCTTGCGCCGTCATCGGATGAGCCGGTGCCTCTGCGGGCGCAGGCGCGGCATGGTTGTCAGCCCACGCCGGGGCGGCAAGCGAGGCAGCAAGCGCGGCGAGCGCAACGGTGGCACGTTTCATCGTTCAGTCCCTTTGGTTTGCTTCGAACCCGATGAAACCGGTCTGGACCGCGCGCGCGGGGTTTTCAACCAGCCGGTGACGCTACTCGACGAACGGCACGGGCAAGCCGGTGCGGTCAGGGCTCTGCAAGGAACGTCACCAGCGCCTCGCCCATGGCCTCCTCGGTGACGGAGGTCATGTGCGTGCCCGGGATCTCGACATAGCGCGCGCGCGGCAAGGCCGCGGCGAGACGCGGGGCGGAGCCGTTGTCGTTGTCCTGCGCCCCGCACAGGACCATTGTCGGAGCGGCGATCCGGGCGAGTTCCTCCTCCTGCGTGTCGTCGACAGCGTGCAGCAGCAGCCTGGCAGCGACGCGGTCGACCTTCATCGTCTTCATGAAGCTGACCGCCATGAACGCGCGGTCGCCCCGCTTTACCGTGTCGAACCGGTCGATCGCGTCGATGAAGAAGGCGGACCTGCGGCTCCAGCCGGCGAGCCCTTCCAGCCCCATCCCGGCGAGCACCAGCCGGCGTGGGCGCAGGCCGCCAATCACCGCCCGCGCTGCCGTGCGCGCGCCGAGCGAGAAGCCGCCGAGATCGTAGTCCGACAGGCCCAGCGCCTCCACCAGCGCGGCTGCATCGCGCGCCAGCACACCGGAAGGATAGGCGGCAGGATCATGCGGCTTCGCGCTGTCACCGTGCGCCCTCAGGTCCGGCATGATCGCCTCGAACCCGGCCTCGGCCAGTTTCGCCGCATGGCCGAAGCGGACCCAGTTCATCTCCGCACTGGAGAACAGGCCGTGCAGGAGCAGCACGGGGCGGCCGTGCCCGAGACGATGGACGGCGAGCTGCACGCCGTCGAACGAGGGTATCCGGGTGGTGCTGATGGTGATGGGATCTGCCATGGCCGCCGCTTAACGGATCCGGGGCTGCGGTGCCAGCACGGGCGGAAGCGCCGGCGTGCGCGTCAGCTTCCGGCACCTCCGGCCCAAGACTGGGCGGTCCGGTCGATCGCGACCTTGCCTGACCAGGCCCCGCACAGCTCCGTCGCCTCCTGCGGCGAACCCTCCATCCATCCCCTCCAGGCTTCGCGCCCGAGCAGCACCGGCATTCGCTCGTGCACCTCGGCGGCAGCACAACCCGCCGCTGCCGTCATCACCATGGCGTAGCACGCGCCCCATTCGTCGCTGTGCCGCCACAGACCGGCAGCGGCGGACAGCGGCTCGCCGGGCAGGCTGAGCCAGGTCCGGGTCATCCGGCCGCGCGGCCCTTCGGCCTCGGCCCAGCCGGTCAGCGGGATGAGGCAGCGCCGCGTGGTGAAGCTGTGACGCCAAAATGGGCTGCCCAGCTTGTCGCTGCGGGCGTTGTTGACCGGCCTCGGCTTCAACGGCTGCCCCTGCTTGCCCTTGAGCGAGAGGGGGAAACCCCAGCTCATCCGCCGCACCTCGCCCCCTGTCACCACCAGTCCGGGATAGCCGGGATAGACCTCCGCCGCGAAGTTGGCTCCGCCGGTCGCGTCGATGGCATCAAACCATGCAGCGACTTCGGCCGGGGTCTTCGTCATGCGGTAGAGGTTGCACATTCCCTGTCTGCCTTACGCCCCGGCCCTGTCTGCCTTACGCCCCCGCGTTGCCCACGACGAAGCAGGCCGCGGCGACCAGCGCCCCGGTCCAGCGGTTCGAACGGAACCGCTCGAGCGGGTTGGCCCCGTCGGCCTGCTCGAGCGTGGCGACCTGCCAGGCGAGATGCGCGGCGGCCGGGAGCAGCGCCAGCAGCGCGATCCAGTCAGCGCGGTAGAGCCACAGCCCGAGGCTCCAGAGCGCCACGGCCAGCGCATAGGACAGCGCGGTGCCCGCGCGCACGTTCTCGCCCAGCCGCAGCGCGGACGAACGGATGCCGACCAGCGCGTCGTCTTCCCGGTCCTGCAGCGCGTAGATCGTGTCGTAGCCGATGACCCAGAACACCGTGCCGAAGTACATCGCCGCCAGCACGTCCCAGTTGTCGCCGCGCAGCTCGGTCCAGCCGACCAGCACGCCCCAGCTGAATACCAGCCCCAGCCAGGCCTGCGGCCACCAGGTGATCCGCTTCATGAACGGGTAGGCGGCCACCAGCGCGAGGCTGGCGAGCGCCACCAGCTGCGCGGGCACCCGCAGTTGCAGCAGCACCACCAGACCCACTGCGGCGAGCGCCAGCAGCCAGGCCCATGCCGCCATCCGGCTCACACGCCCGCTGGCCACAGGCCGCGACGCGGTGCGCGCCACCTGCCGGTCGAGGTCGGCATCGACGATGTCGTTGTACACGCACCCCGCCCCGCGCATCACGATACTGCCGAGCAGCATCCACGCGATGAGCGAAAGCTGCCACCCCGCGCCCGCCAGCCACACGCCCCAGACGCAGGGCCAGAACAGCAGCCACCAGCCGATCGGCCGGTCGAACCTGGCCAGCAGGGCAAGGTCGCGTGGTCCCTGCGGCAGGCGCGCGACGAGAGCGCCAGAAAGACTGGTGTGCTCGCTGTCGGGGACGATCGTTCCGGCCATGCCGCCTCGCCCTACCGGACTCGCAGGCCCGGCGAAAGCCCGGTGCGGGGCAAGGCAGCAGGCCGGCAATCGACGCTTCCGCACAGGGCAGCGATGTGGTTTAGCAGGCCCCATGCCCGCAACCCCCGCCTGGCCGCCCCGCAGCGCGCCCCGCCTGTTCATCGCGGATGAAATCGCCGGCGGGCGCGTGGTCATGCTTGAAGGCAACCAGGCCCGCTATCTCTCCCGCGTGATGCGTGTCGGGCCGGGCGATGCGGTCATCCTGTGCGACGACGTGACCGGAGAATGGGCCTGCCGCGTCATCGAGGCGGACAGGCGGACCGTCGTGGTGGAACCGCTGCGGTGCCTGCGCGAGCGCGAGGCCGTGCCCGACCTGTGGCTGTGCCCCGCGCTGCTGAAGAGGGACCGGTTCGACCTTGTCCTGGAAAAGGCCACCGAACTGGGTGCAGCCCGGATCCAGCCGCTGGTCACGCGTCGCTGCGTTGCCGACCGGCTCAATCCGGACCGCGCCCGCTCGATCGTCACCGAGGCAGCGGAGCAGTGCGCCCGCACCGCCCTGCCCGAGCTGCCTGCGCCCGTGCCCTTGGCCGCCTTGCTGGAGACCTGGCCGGTCGGCAGGACGCTGTTCTTCGCCGATGAGCTCGGCGGCGAGCCGGCCGGTCAGGCCTTCGCCGCGGCGGGTGCGCCGGCCGCGCTGGTGATCGGCCCGGAAGGCGGGTTCGACGATCCCGAGCGCGCCCTGCTTCGCGCCCACCCGGATGCGCGGCGGGTCAGCCTCGGCCCGCGCATCCTGCGGGGCGAAACCGCCGCCATCGCGGCGCTGGCACTGTGGATGGCGGCGGCCGGGGACTGGAGCGGCCGAGGCGACACCTAGTCGATGCGGGCGCGGAACCGGATGGTGAAGCTCGGTTGCCCGGTCGATGTGGCGCCCGCCATCGTCCCGGTTGGCGCAATGCGGATGCCCCTGACCTGAGGGTCATGGGCACCGGAAGGCACATAGGTGAACGGCGCAACGCCTCCCGGTTGCGACGAGAAGCGCACCATGGTCGCCGGATTGAAAGGGTTGAGACCGCTGGCCGGCGTGCCGTTGGTGAAGGTCACGGGCGTGCCGGTCTCGAACGACATACCTGCCGGCATCTGGTCCACCATGACGATCGAGCTCGCATCGACGGCGCGGCTGCCGGCGTTGCGAACCGAAATCGCGTATTCGATGATTGCGCCGGTTATCGCCTTCGGGTTGACCGTTCCGTTGACGGGATCGGAGATGACCGTGCTGGTCTTGCTGACCACGAGCACCGCGGTCGCCCGGCGCGTGTTCGTGATCGTGCAGGTGATCTGGTCGCCGAGGCTGGGGGTGATCGCACCCGGCGTGGCGGTGGGCAGCGTCGTGCCCGAGCCGCTCCATGCATTGCTGCACGACATGGTGGCGTCGTAATTGCCGAGATTCGTGGTTCCGGCGGCAATCTCGTCAAGGCTGTAGGGCCGACCTGCGACCAGCTGCACAAGACCGGTGTCGCCGCCGCTCACCGTGCCTGACGATCCGCTGGTGGTGGCCGAGGCCACGACAGTCGTCCCATCCATGATCCGCACGGCGAACTGGTCGCCTGCGAACCGCCGGCCGCCGGTTCCAAGCGCCTTTCGCACTCGCACCCGGGGATGCGCGGCATTGGTGAAAGTGCACAGCAGCGCGTCGCCGAACTGGAGCGTTCCCAGATCGAAGCTGGTCGTCTCCAGATCGGCAGGCAGCGGGGTGGCGGTGCCGCCGGCGGTGTTGATGCAGGTCAGCGTGGAGCGATACTGCGCCAGTGTGCTGGTGCTGCCTGCCGCCATGGTCTCGCGCAGAGTCAGGGGAATGCCGGAAGCGAGGCTCAGCGGCGTGGCCGAAAACGGGCCGCTGCCGCTGCCTGAGGTGCTCCCGCTCGCCAGCACTGCACCGCTGGTGGTCGAGACCACCTCGAACGCGAACTGGTCGGCGGCCGAAACCCGTGGACCCGCGATGGTCTTCTGCAGGCGGATCGATGCGAACCTGACGGCGAACATGACTCCCTGCAGGCCGCCGGCCACGGTCTCGACCGAGACCGATGTCGGGCTGTTGGAGCCGACGATATAGGCACCCACGGTTCCCGGCACGCCCGTCACAGTCACGGTGCCTGAACCGATCCCCGCGATAGTGGGATAGGTGCTGCCGCTGATCGGCGGAACGGCGTCGAGCTGCTGCCAGCTGGCGCCGTTGGTCGTGAAGCGCAGCGATTCCCCCTGGTTGCTCGATTCCGCATCGGCGATCACGAAGGAATAGGCGCTTACCGCGCTCGCCCCGGCCGGCGGCGTGATCGCGATCCCGGTTATCGAGACAGTCCGCGTGCCGGCGGACGCGGTGTAGAGGATGGGGCGGCCGGGTATGCCGAGAAACGCGGTGTTGCCCACCGCCGATCCGCTCCACGACGGTGCTGCAACGGTCCGGTAGGCCGTTCCCGTCCCGCCGGTGACGCGCACGTTGAAGGTGAGCGTCGAGCCGTCCGGCAGGGCGAAACTGAGGTTCTGCCCGCTGGCGGAGCGGGCGGTGGTGTCGTTGTAGTTGGCCAGGTTCAGCCAGCAGTAGGTTTCCCAGCCGCTCGGTGCAGTGCCCTGGCTGCTCGCGGCCGCGCAGCTTTGCGCCTCGGCCCGCTCCGGCAGAAGCACGAGTGCGCAAAAAGCAGCGGCGAGCAAGACGATTATCTTGCGAAAACAGGTTCGTGCGCTCATGATCTGCGAATAGGGACAAGCGGTAAAGCATCGGTTAACCACGATTGCTCGAGCGGCGGCCGGCAGCAGATTGCGCTTTCCTGCGGCCCCTGCCTTGCCTAACGCAGCCCGTATGAGCACGCGCGAAGCCTCTGCCGGGGAAGACCCGATAATCGAAACCCGCGACCAGCTGGTCGCCCCGATGCAGCGGGGCGAGAAGCCGAAGCAGGCCTGGCGGATCGGCACCGAGCACGAGAAGCTGGTCTACCGCCGCACCGACCATCGGGCACCATCGTACGAGGAGCCCTGCGGTATCCGCGATATCCTGCTGAGCCTGCAACGGTTCGGATGGAGCCCGGTGGAGGAGAACGGCAAGGTCATCGCCCTGAAGGGCGAGGATGGCGCGATCAGCCTTGAGCCGGCCGGGCAGCTCGAACTCTCGGGCGCTCCGCTGGAGAACCTGCACCAGACCTGCAACGAGACCGGCCGCCACCTTGCCCAGGTGAAGGAAGTGGGCGAGGCCTGCGGAGTCGGTTTCCTCGGCCTCGGGATGTGGCCCGACAAGACCCGCGCCGAGCTGCCGATTATGCCCAAGGGCCGCTACGAGATCATGCTGCGGCATATGCCGCGGGTCGGCACCATGGGCCTCGACATGATGCTGCGGACCTGCACCATCCAGGTCAACCTCGACTATTCGAGCGAGGCGGACATGGTGCAGAAGTTCCGCGTCGGCCTTGCGCTCCAGCCGCTCGCCACCGCGCTGTTCGCCAATTCGCCGTTCACCGAGGGGCGACCCAACGGTTATCTCTCCTACCGCAGCCACATCTGGTCGGACACCGATCCGCACCGCACCGGGATGCTGCCGTTCGTGTTCGAGGACGGGTTCGGCTACGAACGGTGGGTCGACTACATGCTCGATGTGCCGATGTACTTCGTCTACCGCGACGGCAGGTACATCGACGCCGCAGGTCTCAGCTTCCGCGATTTCCTCGCCGGCAGGCTGTCCGTCCTCCCGAGCGAGAAGCCGCGCCAGAGCGACTGGTGGGATCATCTTTCGACCGCCTTCCCCGAAGTGCGGCTCAAGAGCTTTCTCGAGATGCGCGGAGCCGATGGCGGGCCCTGGAACCGCATCTGCGCCCTGCCGGCCCTGTGGGTCGGCCTGCTCTACGACCAGGGCGCGCTCGACGCGGCGTGGGATCTGGTCAGGGGCTGGTCGATGGAAGACCGCGAGGCGCTGCGCAATGCCGTGCCGAAGCTGGCGCTGGACGCGCCGCTGCCCGGCGGCGGCAGGTTGCACGACATCGCGCGCGAGGTGCTGGCGATCGCCCGCTCGGGCCTCGCCGCCCGCGCCCGGCTCAACACCGGCGGCGACAGCGAGACCGGATTCCTCGAACCGCTCGACGAGATCGTCTCGAGCGGCAAGGTGCCGGCTCAGCGCCTGCTCGACAGCTACCATGGCGAATGGGCCGGCGACATCAGCCGGGTCTACGGCCTGAGCTTCTGATCGCCCGCTACTCGGCCGGGTGCTGCTCCAGCACGGGCCGGCGGGCGGCGAGCCAGCGCCCGGCGCGGGCGAGCGGCGCGGTGATCAGGCCGTGCTGCTCCATCCAGGCGTGGTATTCGCGATACTTCGCATCCTCGCCCAGGAGATGTGCCTCCTCGGTCCGGGCGCGCCAGTAGTAGATCGCGCTGACGCAGGCGAGAAAGAAGGTGTTGCGGATCATGTCCACCGGCGATCCGCTGCTGACCAGGAACGGCATCGTCGCGCACCACCAGAACAGGTTCTTCGACAGGTAGGCCGGATGGCGCGTGAAGCGATAGGGGCCGTTGGTGATGACCCCGCGATAGGTCAGGTTGGAAAAGCGGATGCCGAAGACCACCGTGGCCCAGGCATAGACCCCGGTCAGGAACACCAGCAGGGCACCCCAGCCCCACAGCAGCGCCTCGTGTCCGCCGAACCAGTGCGACCAGCCGGGCGTGTTGACTTCATAGGCGATCATCCCGTTCGCACCCATGAAGGCATAGACCAGCGGCGGATAGCAGATCAGCGCCGCCACCCAGCCGCCGAGGAACGGATTGCCGCTGCGGATGTGCGCGTCGAGCGGGCGCAGGGTGAGGAGGTAGCCGACGGTGCCGATCTGCACGTCGATCACGAACAGCAGCTCTATCAGGATCATGGCGAAGCGGACCGGCTGCTGGGCGATGTCGGTCGAATCGGCAGTCACCACGGCGGCGAACCCGCCCGGCAGGATCGAGATCATGAACGCGCCGAAGAAGCCCTTGATGATCCACGCCCGCCAGTGCTTCTTCACCTCGGCCGGATCGAATGCGGTCCGCCCGAGCAGCATGGCACCGAAATGCCAGGCGTGATCGCGCGGCTCCACCATGACCCGGTCCAGCCACAGGACGTAGGGGATCGAGAGCACGAACAGCGGCACCGCGGCCGCGCCCAGTACGTGCATCGCGAACAGGTACTGCCCGTCCCAGTACCACCGGGCGAGGCAGTAGAGCCCGGCCAGGATCAGCCAGGTGGCCCACAGGCCGACCAGCTTCACGGCGGACACTGGCAGCACTTCGGCGAGCGGCCTGCGCCGGCTCCAGTCGATCCCGGTGGACGCGTTGCGATGGACCTTGTCGACCAGCACCGACCACGCGATCATCGGCACGCTGGAGAATGCCATCGCCGCCAGCGCGGCATAGGGTCCGGAAAGCGGTGCGCGCGGCCCTGGCAGGCCGAGCATATCCGCGAACTCGGGATAGTTGCGGCAGAACACGATCCAGGCGAGCAAGCCGAGCAGGCCGGACAGGCCCACCCCTGCCGAGACATCGCTTCGCGGACGGGCAGGCACGGATTGCGGATGCGCGCTCATGGCCCGCACGATCTAGCGGCGAAGGGTTAAGACCCGGGTAACGCGCACCCGCTCAGCGGAAGGCGTGGATCGTGCCGCCGTCGTCGAGCAGGTAAAGCGTGTTGTTCGCCACCACCGGCGGCAGGCTGACCGGAGCGCCCAAGTCGGCGTAGAGGCTGGCCGAACCCTCGCCGGTGCTCACCCGGTAGAGTTCGCCTTCGGTGCTGGCGATCCACAGGCTGCCGCCGGCCAGGACCGGCCCGGTCCAGAAGATCGGCCCCTCCTTGTCCTCGGGATCGCTGTAGCGGGCAAGCTGCGTGATCCAGCGGATCTTGCCAGTCGACCGGGCAATCGCCAGCAGCCGCGCGTCGTCGGTCAGCGCGAAGATCCATTCGCCGGCCACTGCCGGAGTGGAAATCCCCGCCACGTTCAGTTCCCACAGGCGCTGGCCGGTGACCAGCTCGTAGGCCGCCATGCGTCCGCCCTGCCCCAGGGCATAGACGCGGCCCTGGTCGATGATCGGATCGGCATCGATGTCGCTGAGCGAGCCGACCTGGGTGGAGATCGAGGTCCGCGCCAGAGCGTCCGACCACAGCGTGCGGCCGTTCTCGTAGCGATAGGCGACCAGTTCGCCCGAGCTGTAGCCCGCCACGACCGTACCCTGCCCCGCTGCCGGCGCGGCGACCCCGAAAACACCGGCTTGCGCGATCGAGGCGGTCTCGCTCCACACCGGTTCCCCGGTGGCGGCGGACAGCGCGTGGATCTGGTTGTCCTGCGTCATGACGAAGACGTTGTTGAACGCGACCGTGGGCGAGCCGCGCAACGGACCGGCCGGCTTGACCTTCCACACCTGGTTGCCGGTCGCGGCATCGAGCGCCATGACTTCGCCGACCCCGTTCGTCACGTAAACCCGGTCGCCCTCGACGCTGACCCCGCCGCCGAAGGCCGAGTTCTGCAGATTGCCCTCGAGCGACATCTGGTGCGACCAGCGCCGCGCGCCGGTCTGGGCATCGAAGGCGTGGACCGCGCCGGTGGTATCGACCGCGTAGAGCGCCCCGTTGGCAACCACCGGCGATGCTGCCAGCCGGCGGCGGTTGCTCGCGCCGGCGATGGTGGCGGTCCAGGCCCTGGCCGGGCTTTCCCCCAGCGCCGGGTGGCCATAGGCCTTGCTCGCGGTGCCCGCGGCCTGGCCCCAGCTGCCGTTGACCTGCGCCGGCGGCAGGACCACCGCAATCCCGGCCAGCGCCGGGTCGGCCGAGGCTCCGCTCTCGATCCGCGAAAGGATCGGCACACGGGTGCCAATGGTCGGCGTGGTCCGGTCATCGTCACCGCCCCCGAACAGCCCGCCGCTGCATCCCGCCAGGCCGGTCGCGACCAGGGCCAGCACGGCCCCGCGCAGTGAAGCTGTCGCCAGTAGTCTACCCATCGTAAGTGCCGTTCCTTGCAATCACTCGGCCGGAAGCGCCTGCGCGGCAGCGGCGTCGCCCTGCGCCTGCGTTTGCTCCAGCACTTCATCGACATTCTCGATCGCGTCGACCCCGAGCAGGCCCGCCATCTGCCGCGCGCGCGAGCGCAGCCCTTCCGGGGTGCCCTCGTCCTTCGAAATCTCCGCGAACAGCGTGCCCGCCTCCCGCCGCTTACCCTGCTGGAGATAGGCAATCGCCACCATTTCGCCGGCGCTGCCGAAGTAGGGATTGCCCGGGACAGCCAGCGGCTTCAGCCGTGCGATCACTTCATCAGGCTTGCGCGTGTCATAGGTGGCGGCGATCTCGCGCACGGTGGCGAGGTCGCGCAGCGCCGCCGGCAGCGCCTCGTTGGCGGCGACTTCGGCATAGAGCCGCGCGGCATCGGCGGGCCGGTTCTGCTCCATCGCGATCCCCGCCTTGAGCAGCCGGGCCACGCCGGTCGTTCCATCACCGCCTTCGGCGATCAGCCTGTCGAGGGTCGCAGCCCCGGTATCGAGGTTGCCCGCCTCGATCTGGTCGAGCGCACTGACCAGCGTTTCCGATTCCGCTTCGAGTTCGGCCTCGCTGCGCGAATCCCACCACAGGTAGCCGGCGAAGGCGACAAGGCCAGCCACCAGCACACCGAGCACGGGCTTGCCGTAACGCGCAGCGAAGTCGGCGAACTGGTCCTGCCGCACCGCCTCGTCGATCTCGCGCATCAGGACTTCGTCCTGCGCGGCCTTCTTTTCGTCGGCGGTCTGGTTCTTGCTGGGTGTGAGGGCCACTGAGGCGCTTTCGTGATACTGATCGGGCTGGCCGGGGTGTTTAGCGGATGGACGGGCCATTTCAACTTACAATGCGCCCGGGCCCGGTCCCTGTCCCCCGGCGCGTGAACGACCGCTGAAGCCCGCCCGCGGGCCGGGTCAGGCCGGGGGCAGGCCGTCGCCTCCGATCGCCGAGGAATAGAGCCGGCGATAGGCCGCGATCATCGGCTGCTCGTCGAACTCCTCCCGCGCCTTCGCTCGGTTGGCCTCGCCCAGGTCCGCCCTGAGCACCGGATCGGCCGCGAGCCGCGCCAGCACCCCGGCCAGCGCCGCCTCGTCGGCGACCACGAGCGGCCGGTTCGGTTCGGCGACCATCTGCGCCACATCGCCAACGTCGGTCGCTGCCACCGGACAGCCCGCGGCCATGGCCTCTATCAGCGAGATCGGCGCCTGTTCGCTGTCGGATGAGAGCGCGAACACGTCGAACAGGCCGGCAAAGCGCGACGGATCGCGCACGAACCCGGGCAGGTGGAGACGGTGGCCGATCCCCAGCCGCGCCGCTTCGGCCCTGATCGCCTCGCGCTGCGGACCCTCGCCCACGATCACCAGCTGCCACTGCTCGGGCAAAGGGGCGAAGGCGCGCACCAGCCGGGGCAGGTTCTTGACCGGCCGCAGCCCCGCCAGGGTGCCCACCCACAGCTCGTCCGGTCGCTTGACGACGCCGCGCAGAGCATCGGGGCGGCAGCGGCCGCCGAACCGTCCGGTGTCGATGCCGTTGGCAATCCGCCTGACCCGCCCGATCGGCTGGTCCCATACCTCCAGCGCGATCCTCTCGAGCGTCTCCGATGGCACCACCAGCCCGCTGGCGCGGCCCAGCGCGATGCGGCGGTACCAGTTGCGGCTCCACTTGAGCCGGTCACGCTCGTCGTCGTTGAACCCGTCCTCGTGATGGATCAGGCGGGGCAGGCCGAACGCCTGGCCGAACAGGGTATGCGCCATGACCGCGTCCATCGCGCCCCAGTTGTAGGTGAGGATCAGGTCATGGCCCGCCATGGCCCGCGCCAGCCGCTGCAGCCGGCCCGGCGAGGGGCGGCCCGACAGCGAGGGAAAGGCGGCGGGATAGCTGACCGGTATGCCTTTATCGATCTGCTGTGCCGCCTCCATCTGACCCGGAACGGCCGAGACGATGCTGTGCCGCACCCGCCTGCCGAAGGCGTTGATCAGGCGGACGCAGCGCAGCTCCTTGCCCCCGGCGGCGAAAGTGGAATGCAGGTGCAGGATCCGCGGCCCTGCGGCCGCCCGGTCACTCATCGCGCGCGGTCGAGCAGGCGATCAATGGCAGCGACCGCATCGGGTTCATCCAGTGTCGGCGCATGGCCGGTGTCGGCAATCGTCAGCCCCTCGGCATCGCCATGCCGTGCGAGCATCTCGTTCATCGTTTCCGGGCTGAACAGGTCGGACTGGGCCCCGCGCACGATCAGCAGCGGCACGCCCTTGAGCGCATCGAAGGCCGGCCACAGGTCCGGCGGCACCGCGCCGTCTGCCTGCCGGAACGGTTCGGCGATGGCCATGTCGTAGTCGAAGCCGATGCGCCCGTTCTGCTGGATCACCATGCAGCGCTTGGCCATTGCCAGCCAGTCCTCGATCGCGAAGCGCGGGTGCGAGGCGCCGTGCGCCTCCTGCAGCGCCCGGGCGGCGTGCATCCAGGTGGGGAAACTGCGCGCCTGGCCGACGTATTCGCGGATCCGCTCGATCCCCGAGGGATCGACCACCGGGCCGATGTCGTTCAGCACCGCGCCGGCCAGGCGGCCCGGGCTCGTTGCCGCGAGGAGCATGGTCATCAATCCGCCCAGCGAGGTGCCGACCGCCACGAACCGGGCTATGCCCTCCTGCTCGAGCAGGGCCAGCACATCGGCGACATAGGTCGCAGGGTTGTAGGTCGCGCTGTCGCGCGCATACTCGCTGTCGCCGCGCCCGCGCATATCGGGCGCGATCACGCGCCTGCGCCCGGCCAGATGCCCCGCCAGCCGCTCGAAATCGCGCGCGTTCCGGGTAAGACCATGGAGACAGAGCACCGGGGGCGCCTCTTGCGCGCCCGGGTAGTCGCGGAAGTGCAGCTTCAGGCCGTCGGGGCTGGTCCAGAAACGGTCCTCGAATGCGGTGTCCATGTCCGTGCAGCAACCCCCTCATGATCAAACGCCAAGGCGCCCTGCCTTGCCAGCACGGGCGCCGGTCCCCACTATCGCGTGATGCGAGAAGAACCGCAAGCCGCGCCATACCGCCCCGATCCGGCGATCCTGCCGCTCGCATCATGGCTGGGCGACCCGGTGGCGGGCGCGGACTTCCCGCAGACCCGGCTGCGCTTCCGCAACCGGCGGTGGGACCGCGCGGTCGGGCTGTCCGAACTGGATGACGCGGCCTGGGTGCGCCATTTCGGCCGCTTCGAACCGTTGCCCGCGAACCTGCCCGAACCGCTGGCGCTGCGCTACCACGGGCACCAGTTCCGGGTGTACAACCCCGAGCTGGGTGACGGACGCGGGTTCCTGTTCGCGCAGCTGCGCGATGACCAGGACCGTCTGCTCGATCTCGGCACCAAGGGATCGGGCCAGACGCCGTGGTCGCGCCAGGGTGACGGGCGGCTGACACTGAAGGGCGCGGTGCGCGAGATCCTGGCGACCGAGATGCTCGAGGCGCTGGGGGTCTATACGTCGAAAACCTTCTCCGTCATCGAGACAGGCGAGGCGCTGGAGCGCGGCGACGAGCCCTCCCCCACCCGCTCGGCGGTGCTGGTCAGGCTGAGCCACGGGCACATCCGCTTCGGCACTTTCCAGCGGCTGCTCGCGCACGGACAGGCGCAGGAAATGGCGCAGCTGGTCGACTACTGCCTCACCGAGTTCCCCGGCCCGCTCCCTCCGCACGAGGCGCCGGGGCGGGACGAGCCGGCCGTGATGCTGTTCCACCAGGTGGTTGAACGCGCGGCCGATCTCGCGGCGAGCTGGATGGTCGCCGGCTTCGTTCACGGGGTGCTCAACACCGACAACATGAACGTAACCGGCGAGAGCTTCGACTACGGCCCGTGGCGGTGGCTTCCACGGTGGGACCAGGGCTTCACCGCAGCCTACTTCGATCACGCAGGGCTCTACGCCTTCGGACGCCAGCCGGAAGCGGTGCACTGGAACTGCGGCCAGCTCGCGGTGGCGCTGCGCCTGCTGGTCGACGCGCCGCCGCTGATTGCCGCGCTCGAGCGGTTCGGGCCGCTCTACATGCAGGCCGTCGCGCGGCGGTGGCGCTGGCGGCTGGGTGTGGAGCAGCAGGTGGGGGCGCAGCAGGGGCCGGATGCAGACATGACGCTGGTCGCCGCGTGCGAGGCCGCCATGCGCGACAGCGGCGAGCCGCCCGACGCCTTCTTCCACCGCCTGCGTGCGGGCGGCCTCGCCGGAGGCGATCTCGACCGGGTACTGAGCCGCTCCCCGCGCGTTGCGGCCGAGAGCGCATGGTGGACCGGCTCAGCCCCGGTATCCCTGCCGATCGAGGAAGTGGAGCGGATCTGGAGCGCCATCGACCGGCACGACGACTGGGAACCGCTCGAGCGCAAGATCGGGGACATCCGCCAGCTTGGCTCAGCTCTCGGCGAAGCGCCGATGCCAGCCGGTCATGCGCTCACGAGAGTCAGCCCGCAGGCACCGGCTGCTGCGGCACCATCTCCACCGGCGTGATGTTGATCGCGTAGAGCCGCCACTGGCCCTGTTCCCACTGGTAGGTGAAGTCGAAGCCGAGCGAGACCGGGCGGATCTGGAAGATACCCGTGACCTGGAACAGATCCTCGCGGATCATGCGCGGTGCCTCGAGGTAGGTGGGCGGCACGAGGAAGGCGTTGGTGAGATCGATGCGCGAGTTCCGCAGGCCGGCGAAGACCTCCGACAGGCGCGCGGCGGTGTTCGCGATCTGGAACCCTTGCGACGACGTGTCGCGCAGGACCGAATAGTTGCCGGAGCGGTTGGCCTGATCCACCGCCGCGAAAGTCGACCAGATCAGCTTCGCAAGTTCCAACTGGCTGGGCGTCGGCCGGATCGAAGCCGGCGGCTGGACCTGGGGCTGGCCCTGGACCTGCTGCACTTGCGCCAGCGCGGGGGTAGCCGATCCGAGGGCGACGGCAGCAAAGAAAAATGCCGGAGCGCGAAGCCCCGGCATCTTTCCGATTTCAGCAATCATTTTCATGACTGCGGCTGTAACCGCTTACCAGGCGACTTGGAAGCCACCACGTGCGCCGATTTCGCCGCTGTCGAAGCCGACACCGACGCCGGCCGAGAACGCGGCGTTCTCGCCGATGCGGGCCGACAGGGCCAGCGTGCCGGCACCCTGATCCTCGTAGTAGCCGACGCCGCCCGAAAGGGCGAAGGTCGTCCCTGCGGGGAGCATCGGCGATTCCATCGCCAGAGCCATCGCCACGCCTTCGTTGGCCCGATCGATCGCAGCGCGGTTGGCGGCGGATTCGCCGAACAGCTGGTTGATCTGGCTGGTGTGGGTCGCGGTGAGCGACTGCAGCGCCGTGATCGCCGTGGTGTTCGCCGTCACCCGGGTGTTGAGACCCGAAATGGCCGTCGTGTTGGCGGCGATGTTGGTGGTGTTGGTGGTAACGCGCGTATCCAGGGCACCGATCGCCGCAGTGTTGGCGGCGATGTTGGTGGTGTTGGTGGTGATATTGCCTTCCGCTGTGGTCAGTCGGGTATCGAGACCGGTGATCGCGGTCGCATTGACTGCGATGGCAGCGGTGTTGGCTGCGACCGCCGCCGCACTGGCGAGCGTCGTCACGTCAACGCCCTGCCCCACGGTCCCGCTCGCATCGACGGTCGCCATGAAGATCGTGCCGGTCTGGGCAGCGGTGCTGGCGGCGATGTCGCCGATCGTCACCGAACTGCCCGCGCCGCCGAGCTTGACCTGGTTGGCCCGGTCGGTCACCGCGCCGGCACCGATCGCGGTCGACCCCTCGAAAGCCGCAGTCGCACCCGCGCCGATGGCGGTTGCGCCGAGCGCCGAGGCCGAGGCACCCGCGCCATAGGCAGCGCTGTTCTCTGCACTGGCCGAAGCGCCCGCACCGGTGGCGGCCGCAAAGCGGCCCGCAGCGGCGGAGTTAACCCCGACGGAGACCGAGTGGAACCCGCCGGCGGCCGCCTGGGTGCCGACGGCAACACCGTGGATCCCGCTCGCCTGGGAGGCAAAGCCCACGGCCACCGCGCCGGTCGCGGTTGCCTGAGACAGGTCACCCACTGCCAGCGCCGAGCGACCTGCCCCTGCATCGGCAGTCGCATAGTAGCCGATGGCGGTCGAACGCCTGTTGGCGACGGCGCGGTAGCCGAGAGCGGTGCTGGCCTCGCCATTGGCCTGGGCATTGGCACCGCACGCCAGCGAGGTGGAGGTGCCGTCCGAAGTCGCGTCACCCACCGAATCGAGCGGGGTGACGAACAGAGCATCGTCGACCACTCCCTCGAAGGCCGGGTCGCCATTGTCGAGAAGGCACTCCTCGGCGGCCGCCGGAGTTGCATTGAACGTGGCCATGGCCGCGACGGCAAAAGCCACCGACGAGCCCGAGATGCCGAGTTTGCTGATTTTTCCACCTGTACGCATTGCTAGCTTCTCCAGTTGGCTTGCGCCTTCGAATACCAAGACGGTCGCGCGCAAATACGCGTCGATCCGGCATATGCGACCCTAACTGGTGGCTTTTCCCGCCTGTGCGGAGCCCCCCTGTTTTGCCCCCCGGCGAAGAAACCGCAGAAACGGCCTCTCCGCAAACTTCGCTTCCGCCGCCCTTCGGGCACCGTTAAGCGACTATCCGCGTTGACCGATGCGCGACTCGGAATAGAATCTTGCACCGTTAACCTCCTGCTAACTAAACGCCCGCGCGAAAAAAACAATATGCTGGCCAGAAAGGGCGTCGATCGTGTCCCAATCCGAAATCGTATCGTTCGAACCTGCCACCGGGCGAGAGTTGTGGCGGGGCAAGCCAGGTGACGTCGGCGCTGCGGTCGACCGCGCCCGCCGAGCCTGGCCGGGCTGGGCCGCGCAGCCGCTGGCGACCCGGATCGAACGGGTCCGCCGGTTCGCCAACGAAGTCCGCAAGGATGCGGACACGCTCGCCGAACTGATCGCGCGCGAGACCGGCAAGCCGCTGTGGGAGGCGCGCACCGAAGTCGAATCGGTCATCGCCAAGGTCGACATCTCGGTCACTGCCTATGCCGAGCGGACCGGGCAGAAGAAGCTCGACAGCGCGCTGCAGGGGGTGGCGGCGGTGCGGCACAAGCCGCACGGGGTCATGGCCGTCCTGGGGCCCTACAACTTCCCGGCACACCTGCCCAATGGCCATATCGTCCCCGCGCTGATCGCCGGCAACGCGGTCATCTTCAAGCCGAGCGAGAAGACCCCTGCCACCGCCGAACGGCTGATGGCGTGCTTCAACCGCGCCGGCATCTCCGCTGCGGTCGCGCAACTGCTGATCGGCGGTCCCGAGGCGGGGCAGGAGCTTGTCGCGCACCCCGGCGTGGATGGAGTCCTGTTCACCGGCTCGGCCCGCGCCGGCATTGCGATCAACAAGAGGCTGGCGACCAATCCCGGCAAGATCGTCGCGCTCGAGATGGGCGGCAACAACCCGCTGGTGGTGATGGACACGCCCAAGGTCGCCGATGCGGCCGTGCTGATCGTGCAATCGGCCTTCACCAGCGCCGGCCAGCGCTGCACCGCCGCACGGCGCCTGATCATCAAGGAGACGATGTACGACGCGATCCTGGCCGAGGTGAAGACGCTCGCGCGGCGGATCATCGTGGGCGAGCCGTTTGCCGAACCGGCCCCGTTCATGGGCCCGGTGATCGACAACGAGGCGGCCGACCAGCTGGTCGAGAGCTTCCTCTATTTCCTCTCGAACGGCGGCAAGGCGATCAGGCACATGACCCGGCCGGACGACAACCTGCCGTTCCTCACGCCGGGGATCATCGACACCACTGCGCTTCGCGACCGGCCCGATGTCGAGCTGTTCGGCCCTCTCCTCCAGGTGATCCGGGTGGCCGATCTCGACGAGGCCATCGCCGAGGCGAACCGCACCAGGTTCGGCCTTTCGGCCTCGCTGATCGGCGGCAACCCGCAGGATTACAGCCGCTTCTGGGCCAATGTCCGCGCCGGAGTGATCAACTGGAACCGTCCCACCAACGGCGCCTCATCGAAGGCTCCGTTCGGCGGGCTGGGGCTTTCCGGCAATCATCGCCCGTCGGCCTACTACGCAGCCGACTACTGCGCCTATCCGGTGGCCAGCACCGAGCTGGAGCAGCCGCGGGCAAGCGTCGGGGTGGGTTTCAGCGACGGCTAGCGCGGGCTGGGCACGGCGTGGACGAGGTCGACCTCGTGCCCACCCAGCAGCGATTCGCGGCCCTCTATCACCAGCCGCGCGCCGGATCGCCGGCCCTCGATCCGCCAGGCATCTTCGCCCGCACTGTAGCGCAGCGAGAAGCCGGCGCGGCCGGCCATGACATGGTAGAACCGCCGGATGGCGTCGGCCGGTACGGGCGACACGAAGCGGACGGCCTGCAGGGTGCAGGGCGGGCCGCTGCGACCGAGCGCCTCGATCACCGTGCCGCGCGGGTAGACCGGCAGCGCTTCGGGAAGCTGTGCGGCCCACCGCGCCGAATAGCGGCTTCCTGGCAGGCAGGCGCGCGCCGCGGGCTCGCTCGCCACCACCTCCTCCAGCAGCACCAGCGGCGAACCATCGCCGCCACCGGCCAGCGGCGCGGGGTCGGGCAGGGTCACGCTTTCGGTGGCCCCCGCCGTGAGGCGCAGCGCCCGGTCGGTTGCGTCGCGAATCGCCTCGGGCGTGTCCAGAACGCGGGGAAGAGCCTCGTCGCCCGGCCCGCTCAGCGCGGCATTCGCCTCGTTGAGGCCCGACAGGTCGGGGTCGCTCATCAGCGCCGCGTTGAGCGCGCGCCCGACTGCCGGATCGGGTTCGGGCAGGGCGCCACTCTCGTCCTTGGCCGAACCGCCACATCCGGCCAGCGCCAGGACGGCGGCAAGCGCAAAGGAACGGTGCGGGAACGATCGCGGGCGCATCGGCCCGTTCTATGCCGGTGTGGTTAACGCGGGCCTACCACGCAGCGAAAGCGCCCGGGGTGGCCCCGGGCGCTCCCCACGACCGTTGCCGGCCGTGCATCCTCCTGCGGTGGGGGCAGGCGGAAGTCTGTCAGCGCGTCAGCGGCAGCGCGAGCCGCCGCGATCGATCTCGCGGCCGAGCAGCGCGCCACCGGCAGCCCCGAGGATCGCCCCCAGGGTCCGGTCGCCGCGGCGGCCGGCGATTTCACGTCCGAGCAGGGCACCGGCGGCACCGCCGATGAGCAGCCCGGTGGTGCCGTCCTTGCGGCGGCAGTAGTAGCGGCCGTCACGGCCCTGCCAGACGCGGGTGTCGCGATAGTCGCGTTCGTCGTAATGGTGGCGGTAATCGCGGCCATAGCGGTAGTAGTCGTCGCGATAGCGATCGCGGCGGTGCTCTGCCGTGTCGTAAGTCTGGGCAACCTGCGGGAACCACGCGGCCGCTTCCGCCGGCGTGTGCGCAGCGGAGGGGGTCGCGAAAGCGAAAGCAGGGGCAGCCAGAGCCATGGCGGCAGCGAAAGCGGGGATCTTGCGGGGCATGGTTGGTCCTTTCGTTGCGTTCTGCCGGACAACCTTGCGAAGGTCCCACCGACCGGCGAGTTCAGGAATACGCCACGTTTTCTGAACGGGATGCAACGGCGCGTGCAGAATCGGGATTTGCGACGAACCGATGTCTGCCATCGTCCGGCCGCCCGGGCAGGAAGCCGGGCTTGCCGCGCGCCGGCGGCGGGCCTAGCGGGGGCGCTGCCATGTCCCTTCCCCCTGAACCGACCGTCCAGCCCGGGCTCGCGCCGGCGCTCGCAGCCTATGCCATGTGGGGCTTCCTGCCGCTCTACCTCCTGCTGGTGCGCGAGGTGCCCGCGTTCGAGTTCGTCGGCTGGCGGATCATCTTCACGCTCCCGGTCTGCCTGCTGATCGTCGCCCTGCGCCGGCAGGGGCCCGATCTGCGCCGCGCGCTGACCGACCGGCGCAGCCTGCTGGTGCTGTGCGGCAGCGCCACGCTGATCGGGGTCAACTGGTTCGTGTACGTCTGGGCGATCCAGCGCGGCGAGGTGCTGGCGGCGAGCCTGGGCTACTACGTCAATCCGCTGCTCAACGTGCTGCTGGGCACGCTGTTTCTGGGCGAGCGGCTGACGCGGCGGCAGTGGCTGGCGGTCGCGCTGGCGGGCTGCGGCGTCGCCCTGCTGCTCGCCGGCGCGCTGACCACGCTGTGGATCAGCCTGGCGCTGGCTGGCACGTTCGCCTTCTACGGCCTGCTCAAGAAGCAGGTCGCGGTCGGCTCGCTCCCGGGGCTGACGATCGAGACCGTGATCCTGCTCCCGCTCGCTCTGGCGATCGTCCTCCATTACGCGGGCGCGCCCGTCGGGCCCTCGTTCGGGCAGGAGACCGGCCAGAGCCTCGCCATAGCGCTCGGCGGAGTGGTGACGGCGGTGCCGCTGCTGCTGTTCGCCGTCGCCGCGCGCCAGCTCGACTATTCAGTGCTGGGGATGGTCCAGTTCACCGCCCCCACCATCGTGTTCGTGATCGGCCTCACCGTGTTCCGCCAGCCGCTCGACTGGGTGCAGCTGGCCTGCTTCGCCTTCATCTGGGCCGCGCTGGCGCTGTTCGTGTGGGACCTGCTGGCGCGGCGGCGGGCGAAGCTAGCCGGCTAGCCGCCACCCGAGCGTCTCGCCGGCGTGGAACGGCACGATCGCGGTACCGTTCACGTCGAGCACCGGGGGCACGGCCTGCTCCGCCCGCTCCAGCGTCACCGTCCCCTGGTTGAGCGGCAGGCGATAGAAGCGCGGCCCGTTCTCGCTGGCGAACGCCTCGAACCGGTCGAGCGCGCCTTCCTCGTCGAACACGGTGACGTAGCTCTCCAGCGCTTGGGGTGCGTTGAAGATGCCGGCGCAGCCGCAGGCCGATTCCTTGGCCTCGCGGGCGTGCGGCGCGCTGTCGGTGCCCAGGAAGTACTTCGCCGAGCCCGAGGTCGCCGCCTGCCGCAGCGCCAGCCGGTGCTGCTCGCGCTTGGCCACCGGCAGGCAATAGGCGTGCGGGCGGATCCCGCCGACCAGCATGGCGTTGCGGTTGAGGTGGAGGTGCTGCGGGGTGATCGTGGCCGCGACATTGTCGCCGGCGTCCTCGACGAACTGCACCGCATCGCGGGTGGTGATGTGCTCGAAGATCACCCTGAGCTGCGGCAGGCGCGCGACCAGCGGGGCAAGCACCCGCTCGATGAACACCGCCTCGCGGTCGAACACGTCGACATCGTGATCGGTCACTTCGCCGTGGATGCACAGCGGCATCCCGATCAGGGCCATGCGTTCGAGCACCCCGGCGATGCGGGCGACATCGGTCACTCCGCTGTCCGAGTTGGTCGTGGCTCCGGCCGGGTAGAGCTTGGCGGCGGTGAACACGCCGTCGGCGAACCCCTGCGCCAGGTCGTCGGCATCGGTCATGTCGGTGAGGTAGCAGGTCATCAGCGGCGTGAACGCGGTTCCCGGCGGGACCGCCGCCGTGATCCGCTCGCGATAGGCCGCCGCGCGCGCGGCGGTCGTCACCGGCGGGGTGAGGTTGGGCATCACGATCGCCCGGGCGAACTGGCGCGCGGTGTAAGGCACCACGCCGCGCATCACCGCGTCATCGCGGAAGTGGAGGTGCCAGTCATCGGGGCGGCGGATGGTGAGCTGGTTCATACGCACTCGGTTGTTTTGCCCTGCAGAGGGGAGACATGGACCACTTGGACCACTGTCCTGGACAGAAAAAGCCATCCCGTCCGCAAGGGCCATGGTCGGCACCCCATGGCACAAGCGCGGCCTGTAGGACAGGGGCCGCTTGCGCCCGCGCCACGACAGGCCCATTTTCCCCCGCATGACCGAAGGACGCCTGCTTGACCGCGCGCTCGTGCGCATCTCCCCGACCGATCCGGCGGAAAGCCCGCGCGCGTTCCTCCAGGGCCTGGTCACGAACGACGTCACCGCCGCGTTGCCGGTCTATGCCGCGCTGCTGAGCGCGCAGGGCAAGCACCTGTTCGATTTCCTCGTCTGGGGCGACGGCGACGACCTGCTGCTCGACTGCGAGGCCGACCACGCCGACGAACTGGTCCGGCGCCTGTCGCTCTATCGCTTGCGCCGGCCGCTGGCGATCGCCCGCGACGACAGCAGGGCCGTGTTCTGGTCGCCCGAAGGCGAGGGCACCGACGATCCGCGCCTCGCGGCGCTGGGGAAGCGGCGGATCGGAGCTGCCGGAGCAGACGCGACGGGAGCAGACAGCCGATGGCTCGCCCACCGTCTCGCGCTCGGAGTGGCCGAGGGCCGGGCCGAGCTGGGCGACCTGCTGTGGCTGGAGACGAACGCGGCGGAACTGAACGGAGTCAGCTTCACCAAGGGGTGCTACGTCGGGCAGGAGAACACCGCCCGGATGAACTGGCGGCAGAAGGTCAACCGGCGGGTGGTGGTGGTGCCGCTCGACCGGTCGAGCGAGAAGCGCCGCCGCGCGGCCTACCCTGAGCTGGGTCTGGCGGTAGACCATGTGCGGGTCGAGGACATCGCACCGGAACAGCTTCCCCGATGGCTGGCCGAGACCGTCAGGCCGGCGGGCTGACCTCGGCCAGCGAGGTTTCCAGCATACGCTGCGCCCGGTCGCGGGCGGCGGTCGCCGGCAGACCGAGCGAGCGCGACAAGGCAGAGCCGATCAGCGCATCGCCCATCGCCATCAGCACCAGTGCCAGGGTGTCCTCGTGCACACGCATCGGCTGCCCGCTGTGCGCCGCCTCCTCCTGCGCGATCTCGTCGACCAGGTGGTGGATCGTCTCCACGATCGGGGCCAGCGCGTCCTCGTTCCCGGTCAGGATCATCCAGCTGGCGAGCGCCCCTGCCCCTTCCTTGTCGAAGGCATCAAACGCCAGGTCGACCACTTCGCGGGTCGAGGCCAGCCCCGCGCGGGAGGCGCGCACGGCATCGGCAATCGATTCGCACACCGTCTCGGCAAGATAGGCGGCAAGATCCCGCTGCAACTCGGCCGCCGAGCCGAAATGATGCAGCAGGTTGGCATGGGTCCGCCCGATCCGGGTCGCCACGGCCTTGAGCGTGACCGCCTGCGGTCCGGCCTCGATCAGAAGCGCGCGTGCGGCCTCGAGCGCGGCGGTACGCGATTCCTCCGGGGTCCAGCGCTTGCGACTTGCCATCGATTCCCTTGCCGAACTGGTTGTTGATCCTGGGCGAGCAGCCGGGATAGGCCTAGAACCGGCGGTGCCGATGGGCAAGCCGGCCGTGGCCCGCGCAAGCGCCACCCCGGAAGAGCACGCGACGACCGGGCGCTGATCGCGAAGTTCGACAGCCCCTATGCCGATGCGGTGATGCCGGCGGAATAGCGCGGCTCCGTCACGTTATTGACACTGGTGTAAGTAAGGGCTATCTTCACCGGTGTCAGTGACTGAACCGGAACGCCCACAATGAATGCCCCCACCCGCATCGAGCCTGACCGCCGCGCCGCTGCCCCCACTCCGGCGGATCTAGACATCACCGTCCGCGACGAGCGCTTCAACCGTGGCACCAGCCCCCGGCGGTGGTGGGCCGGCGAGCCGTTCGGCACCGCCTGGCACAACGCCCTGTCCGCCACCTTCCCGCGCGGGGAGGCCTACTTCATCGAATCGGTCAAGGCCCACCGCGAGGGTGCCAGCCCCAAGCTGGAGGCGGAAATCCGCGCCTTCGTGCGCCAGGAAATCAACCACACCCGCGAACATATCGCGTTCAACAGGCTGGCCGAGAACCACGGCTACGACATCCAGGCGATCGACCGGCGGGTGGAGGAAATGCTCGCCATGACCAGGGATCGCCCCGTGATCGTCAACCTCGCCGCGACAATGGCGCTGGAACACTACACCGCGATGATGGCTCACGAGTTCCTCGCCAACCCGAGACATTTCGAGCAGGCCGATCCGGAAGTGCGCGCCATGTGGCAGTGGCACGCGATCGAGGAGATCGAGCACAAGGGCGTGGCTTTCGACACCTATATGCACGCCACCCGAGACTGGACGCCGTGGCGGCGGTGGAAGCTGCGCTGCCTGATGATGCTGATCGTCAGCGTGAACTTCTTCAGGAACCGGTGGGAAGACACAATGAACCTGCTGGCGCAGGACGCGATCACCGGGTGGAAGGCGCGCTGGGGCCTGTTCAAGTACCTGACCGTGTCGCCCGGTGTGGTGCGCCGGATCTTCCCTGCGTGGCTGGCCTATTTCAGGCCGGGCTTCCACCCCTGGGACCACGACGACCGCGCGCTGATCCGCAGATACGAGGGCGAGTTCACCGATGCGCTGATGCCGGCCGAATAGGCCTGCCGGTACGCCGCGAGCCAGGCTCCGGCCCGGGCGGGACCGGAGCCTGCCCCGCGTGGGTCAGGCGGCGCGCACGTCCGCCAGCCCGTCTGTCTCGAGATCCAGCGCATAGTCGGCTGCCGGCGCCGCGCCGCCGCGCGCGCAGCTGTGGCGGTTGCGGATGGTCCCGGCCGGCAGGAAGCCGAGCTTGCGGAGCACCCGGCCCGACGCGGGGTTGTCGAGGAAGTGGCTGGCGACAATCCGCCGGTGCCCCAGCATCCGCGCGACATCGAGCACGGCGCGGCCGGCCTCGGTGGCATAGCCCTGACCCCAGTGTTGCCGCGCGATCCAGTAGCCCAGCTCCACGTCGCCATCGCGCGGGTCGATCCCGATGCAGCCCACCAGCCGGGCATTGTCGGCGCGCGCGATCAGGAAGCGCGGACAGGCCGGCAGCACGGGCAGGCCGACGAACTCGCGCGCGTGCTGCGGCTCGTAAGGCCATGGTGCGCTGGCAAGGTTGCGGACCACGCCTTCATCGGCAATCGCGCCGTGGACCAGCTTCCAGTCCTCCGGCCAGGGCGGCCTCAGCAACAGCCGCTCGCTGCGATGGAACATCGGTACTCTCCTCATCGCCCCGCCATCGCCCCGCTAGGGACCATGCGTTGCAGTTGCGTGGCGGCGAAACAGGGTTTCGCCAGTGCGTGAGGGAGAAACGACAAGAGGGAGACGGGCCCCCTGATAACAGGAAGGCCCCATCTCCCTCTTCGTCTGCCGGTGCATCAGCCCGGCTGGGACCGTCCCGTCTGGACGATCCCGTTATCGGATCGTCCGGTTACTCGGCAGCTTGCGCCAGCATGTCGACCGAGACGAACTTTCGGCCAAGCTTGCCCTTGTGGAAGCGGACCACGCCGTCGGTCAGCGCGAACAGCGTGTGGTCCTTGCCCATGCCGACGTTCGAGCCCGGGTAGAACTGGGTGCCGCGCTGGCGCACGATGATGTTGCCCGCGATCACGCCTTCGCTGCCGAACTTCTTGACGCCAAGGCGACGACCGGCCGAATCCCGACCGTTGCGCGACGAACCGCCTGCTTTCTTGTGTGCCATCGTCCGGTTTCCTTACTTCGTTTCGTCGGCCTTGGCGGCCTTCTTCGCCGGAGCCTTGCGAGCGGCCGGCTTCTTCGCGGCGGCTTCCTTGGCCGGCGCGGCTTCGACAGCGGGAGCGTCCGCCTCGGGCGCGGCTTCCTTCTTCGCAGCGGCCTTCTTCTCCGCCTTCGAATCGCCCACCGCGACGATGCGGAGCAGGGTCATCTGCTGGCGGTGGCCGTTGCGGCGGCGGTAGTTGTGCCGGCGACGCTTCTTGAAGACGATCACCTTCTCGCTCTTGGCCTGCGCGATGATCTCCGCCGAAACGGTGACTTTCGCCGCATCGGCCAGGCTTTCGCCCTCGCCCGCGAGCAGGACGTCGCCCAGCGTGACCGTGTCGCCGGCTTCCCCGGCGAGCTTCTCGACTGCAATCTTGTCTCCGGCGGCAACCCGGTATTGCTTGCCGCCCGTGCGCACTACTGCGAACATGGTGAATGTCTCTCGTAATCGTGTTGTTGTGCCGGGCTCGACAAGCGGGACCGGCGCGCCCGACCCCCCGCCGTATGGCGCGGGTGCGGAAAGAGGGGTGCCGTTAGGCCAAACCCCGGTGCAAGTCAACGCCGCCCGCGGCGCTTTTTTCCGGCGGGGTAGAAAGCCGGGCGAAACTTGCTAGATGGGTAGGATGCCCAGATCCCCCCGTGTCCCGGCCTCGACGCTGGCCCTTGCCATGGCGCTGCTTCCGCTCGCCGGCTGCGCCCGGGAGGCGGCGTCCTATCCCTCGCTCGCGGTCCGGCCGGCCGAGCGGGTGGGTGGCACGTTCACGCCGCCTCCGCCGCCCCTGCCCGGCCCCATGCCCGAAGGCACTCTGGGCCGATTGGGCGACGTGCAGGCGGCAGCGCGGGCCGCGCACGACCGCTTCCTCGCGCAGCTGCCCCGGGCGCGGGAACTGGCCGCAGCAGGTGGCGGCGCGGGGGTCGAATCGGACCGCTGGGCCGCCGCGCAGGTCGCGCTGGCCGATCTCGACAGCATCCGCAGCCAGACGGCCGTGGCGCTGGGCGATCTCGACCTGCTGTTCGCCGAGGCGACGCTTTCGTTCACCGACCGAGCGGCGGTGGAGCAGACGCGGGCCGATGTCCTGGCGCTGATCAGGGAGGAAGACCGCGTGCTCGCCGGCCTGCGGGAAAGGGTGGCGCCATGAACCTGTCCTGTTCAAGCTGCCCGGTGCGCGAACGCGCGGCCTGCTCGGTGCTCGACGAGCGCGAGCGCGACCTGCTGGCGCGCTCCGGACGCACGCGGGTGCTGCAGAAGGGCGAGATGCTGTTCGCCGCCGGCGACGAGGACGCGGCCTGCGCCACGCTCGTCAGCGGCGCGCTCAAGGTCGCCTCGATTACCGAGGAGGGCGAGGAGCAGATCCTGGCGCTGGTCCATCCGGCCGGTTTCATCGGCGAGCTGTTCCGCCCGTTCTCGCAGTTCGACGTCGTCGCGCTGACCGAGAGCAGGCTGTGCGTGTTCGCGCGCAGCGACATGGAGACCGCGCTCGAACGCCATCCGGCGCTGACGCTGGCGCTGCTGCGCCGTTCGCAGGAAGACCTTCACGCCACCCGCGAGCTGCTGTCGCTCGCCGGGCGCGGATCGGCAACGCAGAAGGTCGCCGCGCTGGTGCTCGCGCTGGCCCACGCCGCCAGCGATTCGCCCTGCCACCCGACCGCGCGCTTCGACCTGCCGCTGACGCGCGGCGAAATGGCCAACATGCTGGGCCTGACAATCGAGACGGTGAGCCGCCAGCTGACCCGGCTCGAGCGGGACGGGATCATCCGCAAGGCCGGTACGCGCGGGATCGAGTTGCTCGACCCCGCGCACCTGGCGATGCTGTCCGGTCGGGAGGGCGTCTAGAACCCGCACCGCTGAGGGGTGGCGCGCGTTTCAGAACATGGACCGCAGCGCCAGGATAGACCTGCCGGTTGCCGCCGGGCCGCGCCGTTCACCCCCGTGCATACGGCACCGGCCCCGCGACCATGCCCGTGTGGCAGGGCCGTGCATGTGCCGCATTGACCAATGTCAAACGCCCGCGCCCGGTGCGAGCTGCAGGAAATGGCCGGTCACGCCGGGTGCTGCGGCGAGATAGCCCAGCGTCTCCTCCAGGATGTCCCCCGCCCGGCCGGCGACCAGGTTCACCCGCACCGGAGCGTGCGCGCGGGCGAGATCGCGCGCGGCAGCGCGCCGCCAGTCGGCATGGTCGGCCGGTGCCGGCGGCAGCGCGACCGCGACCGCCTGCGCCCCTCGCGCCACCGCAGCAGCGACCCGCTCGATGTGGACGGCATGGAACCTCGCCGCTGCGCCGAGCGCATCGCCGGGCAGGTCGTCGACCACGACCACCGCCTGGCCGGCCACGTCAGCGTCGCTCCCGCGTCAGGGTGATGCCGATCTTCTCGTCCGCCTCGGCGATCGCCAGCTTGACGATCTTGACCGTGACCGCCTCCACCCGCGCGTCCTGCAGGAACAGCGTTTCGCAGATGTGGTCGGCCACCGCTTCGATCAGCTTGAAGTGGACACCCGGCGGCAGCGCCTCGGTGGCGGCAAACTTCAGGTCCATGTAGTTCTTGCTCGCCTCGAGCGGGGTGTCGGGTGCGTAGCGATCGGCGCACCTGAGGCGCGCGGCGATCGTGATCCGCAGCGGTTGCGGCCTGCCGGTCTCCTCGGAATAGATTCCGGTAAGCACGTCGTGCTCGAGATCGGCAACTTCGAGGATCAGCGAATCGGCCATGGCGCGCCCTTAGCCGGTTTGCCGCCAGCGCGCGAAGATCGCGGTCGGCAGGTGGCGGCGAGGGGCATCGCCCAGCGGTTCTTCCTGAACGCACAGGTCGCCGTGCTCGACCACCCCCGGCAGGTGCGCCAGCTTCTCGGCCAGAAGCCCGGCGAGCGCCAGGCTGCTCATCCGCACGGCATAGACGGTGAGGAACAGGAAGCGGCTGTCGGCATCGAGCAGCCGGCCGCAGTCGGCGACCAGCCCCGGCAGGCCCTCCTCCAGCCGCCACACCTCGCCATCGGGCCCGCGTCCGAACTTGGGCGGATCGAGGATGATGCCGTCGTAGCGCCGCCCGCGCCGCACCTCGCGCGCGGCAAACTTCGCCGCGTCGTCGACCAGCCAGCGGACCGGGCGATCAGCCATCCCGGACAGCGCGGCGTTCTCGCGCGCCTGCGCGACCGACTTCTTGCTCGCATCGACATGGACCACCGGCCCGTGCGCGCTCAGCGCCAGCGAGCCGACCCCGGTGTAGCCGAACAGGTTGAGGGTACTTAGCCCCTCCCCTTCAGGGCAGGTATCGGGGTGGGGTCTGTCAGATTCCGCATGGCTGGCAGCACCTTCTCCACCCCCGGCCCCGCCACTGAAGGGGAGGGGGGCCAATTGCGTCCCCATCCAGTCCCACACCGGGGCCATGTCGGGGAAGAAGCCAAGGTGCCGGAACGGCGTGCACTGCGCTGTAAACCGCGCGCTCTGCCACGCCAGCGGCCACCCCTCGGGAACAGCAGGGTCAAGGTTCCACCGGCCGCCGCCATCCTCGTCCGATCCGGGCACGAACTCGCCATCGGCCGGCCAGTCGGCAAGCCGCGGGCTCCACAAGGCCTGCGCTTCGGGACGGATGAAGCGATAGGGGCCGTATCGCTCCCATTTGCGGCCATGACCGCTGTCGAGCAGGCGATAGGCGTCCCAGCCCTCGCCGACCATCAGCTGGGGCGCGATGTGCAGCGCGACCATTCAGACCCCTTCCCTCAGATGAAGGATCAGGGATGAATCTGCCGCCGTCCATCGCCGGGAACGCGGATTCGCGCTACCCGACCCTTTTCCTGCGGCAAGGACGTTGCGGGCGTGGCGCGTCATCGGCGGGGCGTTGCATTGTGCGCGACGTAATCGGCGACCGCCGCGTAATCGCCGGGCAGTTCGGCGAAGCGTTCCTCGCGCTGGAACAGGTCGCCCACCCTTGCCGGCAGGTGCGGGCGCACCCCGGTCGCCCGCTCGACCGCGTCGCGGAACTTGGCCGGATGGGCGGTCGCCAGCGTCACCACCGGCACGTCTGCCGCGATTTCCGCCTCGCGCGCTGCGTGGAGCCCGATGGCGGTATGCGGGTCGAGCACCTCGCCGCACCGCTCGTAAGCCCAGCGCATCGCCTGCGCGGTGTCGTCGGCATCGGCCCGCGCGCTGGCGAACAGCGCCGCCGCGCCTTCGCGCTGGGCATTGGTCAGGCGCATCGCCCTGCTGGCTTCGAACCCGCGCATCCGCTCCGCCAGCGCCGCCCCGTCGCGCCCGCCGAGATCGAACAGCAGCCGCTCGAAATTGGACGACACCTGGATGTCCATGCTCGGCGCGGCGGTGGGGGTGACGGCACCGGCGGAATAGTCGCCCTGGCTCAGCGCCCGGTGGAGGATGTCGTTGACGTTGGTGGCGACGATCAGCCGCTCCACCGGCAGCCCCATCTGCGCCGCGACATAGCCGGCGAAGACATCGCCGAAGTTGCCGGTCGGCACGCTGAAGGCGACCTTGCGCTCCGGCGCGCCGAGCTGGAAGGCGGCGGCGAAGTAGTACACCACCTGCGCCATGAGCCGCGCCCAGTTGATCGAGTTGACCGCGCCGATGCGGAACCGGCTGGTCACGGCCGCGTCGCCGAACATCCGCTTCACCATCGCCTGCGCGTCGTCGAAACTGCCGTCGATGGCTATGTTGTGGACATTGGGCGCGAGCACCGTGGTCATCTGGCGGCGCTGCACGTCGCTGACCCGTCCGCGCGGGTGGAGCATGAAGATGTCGACCCCCTCGCGCCCCGCCACCGCATCGATCGCGGCCGAGCCGGTATCGCCGCTGGTCGCCCCGACGATGGTCAGGTTCTCGCTCCGGCGGCCGAGGAACTCCTCGAACAGCAGGCCCAGCAGTTGCAGCGCCACGTCCTTGAACGCCAGCGTCGGTCCGTGAAACAGCTCCAGCACCCAGTGCTGCTGGTCGAGCTGCACCAGCGGCGTCACCGCCCGGTGCGCGAACCGGCCATAAGCCGCCTCGCACATGGCGCGCAGCTGCGCGGGCGTGAGGCTGTCGCCGACGAAAGGAAGCATCACCCTGGCGGCGAGTTCGGCATAGGGAAGCCCGCGCAAGGCGAGCATCTCCGCCCCGCTGAAGCGCGGCCAGCGGCGCGGCAGGTAGAGCCCGCCGTCGGGCGCGAGACCGGCCAGCGTCACGCCTTCGAAATCGAGCGCCGGGGCCGCCCCTCTGGTGGAGATGTATTCCATCGCCGCCGGCGGTTAGCCGCGCCGCGCGCGCCGGGCAAGCGAGCGAGGCTTGTGGCCGTTCAAGCTCCGCTGCGCCGCCGGCGCAGCGCCAGCACGTAGATCACCAGCGCGGTCAGCGCGAACAGGAACCACTGGACCGCGTAGGACAAGTGGTTGTTGGGCAGGTCGTTGGGATCGGGCCGGGCCAGCGGCGCAAGCCCGGCCAGCGGCGGGTCGGCGACCAGGCGAGGACCGGGCGCGACGATCCCTTCGGCCGCCCCCCCGCCCCAGGCAACCGGCGCAGGCGCGCGCGACCAGCCGAGATCGACCGGAACCGCCGCCCCGCCGCCCGCCGGAACGCAAGTGGCGCGCTGCGCCCAGCCCTTGGCACCGTTCGCAGCCGTGCCGGCGACCTGGTCGATCGCAACGACCCTCGCGCACTCCAGCCGGGTGCGGCGATAGAGCGCCTGCTCCGCAGCCTCCCCCTGGCCCGGCCAGTCCACCAGCGCGCTTGCGCCGCCGGCCGCGGCATAGCGGGCGAGCAGCGCCTCCTTCTCCTGCGCCCTGCCCAGCTGCCAGAAACCCAGCGCGATCATGGTTGCCACTGCGAGGAGCACCACCGCCGTGGCCACGATCGGCAGCTTGCGAGTCATTCCGCCTCCCGCCCGGCTTCGCCGGCCTTGTTCCGGAACTCGCTCGCCAGCAGCGCCGCCTTGGCCACGCGCAGGCCGTAGATCACCAGCGCGAAGGTCAGCGGGATCCACAGCAGCGCATGGACCCAGAACGGCGGGCTTGCCGCCACCTCCAGCCACAGGGCGAGGCCGACCAGCACACCGCCGATGATCAGCGTCAGGAACGCCGCCGGCCCGTCGCCGACGTTGAACCGCGTCAGGTCGAGCCCGCAGGCGCGGCAGCGCGGGGCGAACTGCGCCACCCCGTCGAACAGCGTCCTGGCCCCGCACCGCGGGCAGAGACCGAAAAGGGCAGCCTCGCGGATGCTCGGCTGCCCCTTGCGATTGTCAGGCACTGGCCCGCTCATGCGCGATCAGATCTTCGGGGCATCCCCGCCACCGAACACGTAGATCGCCACGAACAGGAACAGCCACACCACGTCGACGAAGTGCCAGTACCACGCGGCCGCTTCGAACCCGAAGTGCTGGCGGGGGGTGAAGTGCCCCTTGTACGCGCGCACCAGACAGACGATCAGGAAGATCGTGCCGACCAGCACGTGGAACCCGTGGAAGCCCGTCGCCATGTAGAACGCCGAGCCATAGGTGTTCTCGCCGAACGGGAACGGCGCATGCCCATATTCGTAGGCCTGGATCGCGGTGAACAGCAGGCCGAGCAGGATCGTCGCCCAAAGCCCCTTCTTCAGCCCGTCGCGGTCGCCGTGGATCAGCGCGTGGTGCGCCCAGGTCACGGTGGTGCCCGAGCACAGCAGGATCAGCGTGTTGAGCAGCGGCAGCTTGAACGGATCGAGCACCGCTTCGACCGCAACCGGAGGCCACTGGCCGCCGACCACCTCGGCAATCGTGGAGGGGAACAGCGAGAAGTCGAACCAGGCCCAGAACCAGCCGACGAAGAACATGACCTCCGAGGCGATGAACAGGATCATGCCATAGCGCAGGTGCAGCTGCACCACCGGGGTGTGGTATCCCCCCTGCGCTTCCTGGATGATCTTGCCGAACCAGCTGAAGAAGCTGGCGATCAGGCCGGCGATGCCCAGGCCCAGCACGATCTGCCAGGCCCCCATCTCGTGCATCATCAGCACCATGCCGCTGGTGAACGCCAGCGCCGAGATCGATGTGACCAGCGGCCAGATATCGGGGGGAAGGATATGATAGTCGTGGTTCGCGGTGCCGGCCATGAATCGGGTACCCTGTCAGATGCTTCGCTTCGCCCTTAATCGGGCGGGTGGGGCTGGTCCAGTGTCAGGACACAGGATTTTGCGGCTGCCGGGCAGCCTTGTGGAAGGTGTAGCTCAGGGTGATCTGCTGGATGTCCTTGAGGTTGGGATCCTGCAGGATCGCCGGGTCGACGAAGTAGAGCACCGGCATCCGCACTTCCTGCCCTGGCTGCAGCACCTGTTCGGTGAAGCAGAAGCACTGCACCTTGTGGAAGTAGCGGCCAGCCTGTTCGGGCTCGACGTTGAAGGTCGCGGTCCCGGTCACGGGCACGGCGCTGTCGTTGCGCGCGGTGTAGAAGGCCAGGTCCCGAACGCCGATCTGCACCGTTTCGGTCACCTGCTCCGGCTTGAACGCCCACGGCATGTCGCGCGCGGTGCTGGCATCGAAGCGGATCGAAACCGGGCGCGCGCCGGCTGACAGCGCCATGCGCTCGGCAAGATTGGCCTCGGCCTCGGTGGCCTTCTGGGTCGTTCCGCCGAAGCCGGTCACGCGGCAGAACAGGTCATAGAGCGGCACCGCGGCATAGCCCAGGCCGAGCATGGCGAGAGCGCCCAGCAGACCATAGAGCCCGACCCGGAGATTGCGTCGTTCGAGCGGCATCGTCGTCATGGCGGATCACATCCTCACGATGGTTATGGCGTAGAACAGAACCACGAAGAACACCAGGAGGCCGCCCAGCGCAAGGTTGCGGGCCTTCTGCCGGCGGCGGTATTCGGCAAGTTCGTCAGGGGTCACGATAGCCATCCTTGCTGCCTTGCGAGCGCGTCGACCACGAGCGTCGCGAACAGGGCGAAAAGGTAGAACACGCTGTAGGCGAACAGCCGCTTTTCCGGGCCCATCGGGTCGCCCGCCTCCGCCCGCCGACGCGCCACCGGGACCGCGAGCGCGACGAACAGCGCCGACAGCGCCAGCGCCGTCAGCCCGTAGATCGCGCCCGTGCCCCCCAGCCACCAGGGCGCGGCCGCCACCGGCAGGAGCGCGGCCGCATAGAGCAGGATCTGCCGCCGCGTTGCCGCCTGCCCGCGCACCACCGGCATCATCGGAATGCCGACCTTGGCGTAGTCGGTCTGAACGAACAGCGCCAGGGCCCAGAAATGCGGCGGGGTCCACATGAAGATGATCGCGAACAGCAGCACCGGCATCAGCGTGACATCGCCGGTCACCGCAACCCAGCCGATCACCGGCGGAAACGCCCCGGCTCCGCCGCCGATCACGATGTTCTGCGGCGTGCGCGGCTTGAGCCAGATGGTGTAGACCACCGCGTAGTAGAGGATCGACACCGCCAGGATCGCGGCGGCCAGCCAGCCGATCGCCAGACCCATCAGCAGAACCGAGCCGACCGACAGCGCGACGCCGAAGTCGCGCGCGCTGGTGCGGTCCATCCGCCCCCCGGGGATCGGGCGGGCGGCGGTGCGCTTCATCCCGGCGTCGAGGTCGGCTTCCCACCACTGGTTGAGCGTCGCCGCGCCGCCGGCACCCAGCGCGATGCACAGGATCGCGGTGAAGCCGAGCACCGGATGGATGGTTCCGGGCGCGGCGAGCAGGCCACACAGCCCGGTGAAGATCACCAGGCTCATCACGCGCGGCTTGGTCAGCGCGAAGAAATCGCGCCACTCGGCCGGCAGCGGCACCGTTGCAGTCCGGGCAGTCATCGCAGGTTGCATCGTTCCTGTTCCTGGGCCTGCGCCATCGGGCGGGGCGCGGGCCGTTCGTGCAGCGAGGGGCGCACCGTTGCCAGCGCGCCCCTCCCCTTGTCTGTCCGTGCTCCGGCCCCTTCCCCGGGCCGCACCGTCACGCCGTGGCGGGACGGTGGTCGTGGTAATCGTGGTGCTCCTCGATCACCGGCAGCGTCTCGAACTGGTGGTAGGGCGGCGGGCTGGACAGGGTCCATTCCAGCGTCGTCGCGCCGTCGCCCCAGGGGTTGGCCCCGGCCTTCTTGCCCATGGTGAAGGCGTAGACGAGGTTGACGAAGAACACCACCATCGAGACCGCCATCACGGTGTAGCCGATCGAGGCCACGTCGTTCCAGTACGAGTAGGCTTCCGGATAGTCGGGGTAGCGGCGCGGCATTCCCTGCAGCCCGAGGAAGTGCATCGGGAAGAAGATCATGTTCACGCCGATGAAGAAGATCCAGAAGTGGACGTGGCTGAGAAACTCGGAGTGCATCCGCCCGCTCATCTTCGGGAACCAGTAGTAGAAGCCCGCGAACAGCGAGAACACCGCCCCCATCGAGAGCACGTAGTGGAAGTGCGCCACCACGAAGTAGGTGTCATGCACCACCAGGTCGACACCGCCGTTGGCGAGGTAGACGCCGGTCACGCCGCCCACGGTGAACAGGAAGATCATCCCGATCGCCCACACCATCGGGCTCTTGAACTCGATCGAGCCGCCCCACATGGTCGCGATCCAGCTGAAGATCTTCACGCCGGTCGGCACCGCGATCACCATGGTCGCGGCGGTGAAGTACATCTTCATGTTCACGTCCATGCCGACGGTGTACATATGGTGCGCCCAGACGACGAACCCGACGACACCGATCGCAACCATGGCATAGGCCATGCCGAGATAGCCGAACACCGGCTTGCGGCTGAAGGTCGCCACGATCTGGCTGATGATGCCGAAGCCGGGCAGGATCATGATGTAGACTTCGGGGTGGCCGAAGAACCAGAACAGGTGCTGGTAGAGCACCGGATCGCCGCCGCCCGCCGGATTGAAGAAGGTCGTGCCGAAGTTGCGGTCGGTCAGCAGCATGGTGATGGCGGCGGCCAGCACCGGCAGCGCCAGCAGCAGCAGGAAGGCGGTGACCAGCACCGACCACACGAACAGCGGCA
>ERZ1066122.89-NODE-89-length-103809-cov-10.814282_pt1 | contig 103809 bp, 100 predicted proteins | sample MGYA00382769_ERZ1066122 | MGnify/ENA primary metagenome ERZ1066122 (study PRJEB33369, sample SAMEA5778352) | biofilm metagenome | biome: Industrial cooling water; feature: Water cooling tower basin; material: Biofilm | place: United Arab Emirates | collected... | reverse complement strand
TGCTGCCGTAGCTCAGTGGTAGAGCGCATCCTTGGTAAGGCTGAGGTCGTGAGTTCAATCCTCACCGGCAGCACCATTTCCGGTCACCCGTTCAGAACGGATCGAGGCGCGCGCTGCGTTGCGCCGGCAGGGCGTGCGCGCTCGTCGGCGATAGGACAACGCTGACCGAAGGCGGCAATGGCTCTCGGGAAACTCCCGGGGCGGTGCGGCGACAGCGGCGATCATCAGCGCGGCGGCAGTGGCGGTCGCCGGCGGTGCTCCTTCCTTGGCGACTCGCTTCCCGGGCGGGTCCGGTGATTGCGGCAACGCGCTCCGGCGCGCGCGCTCCGGCATTTGCCGTTGCGTGCGCTGCAAGAAAGTTTGCGCGACACCATCGCCCCATCGCGCTTCGAATGGATAAAAACCATGTAAATCAGTGGTTTGGTATTCACCGGGCAGGAGCGCGGAGGGGCCCTCCCATGCGCTGCCCGCTTGCCGCCGCCGCTGTGCGCGGCATGATCGGTGCACTGTCAAGCGTCCAGGAGAATGCAATGCCGGTCCACCGTCCCGCGCCGACCCTCAGCCCGCCTCGCTACGCGACCACCTTTGGCGAGTTCATCGGCATCGGCCCGAACGGCAATCTGTGGGTCGATGGCTGCGACGTCGCGGAGCTGGCCGACCGGTTCGGCACCCCGCTTTACATCGTGTCCGAGAACCAGCTCCGCCACACCTATCGCAGCTTCCGCGATGCGTTCCGCGCCCATTATCCGGACGTCGAGATCCTGTTCGCCAACAAGTCGAACAACGGCCTCGCCATCCGCCACATCATGAACCAGGAAGGCGCCGGCGGCGACTGTTTCGGCGCCCAGGAAATGTATCTCGCGCTGCTTGCCGGCACCGATCCGTCGACGCTTGTCCTGAATGGATCGAACAAGCAGGATGTCGAGCTGGAAATGGCCATTGCCAACGGCCTGTGCATCAACATCGATGCGATGGACGAGCTGGGGCGGATCGACGCCATTGCCGCCCGCCTGGGCATTGTCGCCAATATCGGCATTCGGCTGAAGCTTGATCTGGATCCGCTGCACGATCGCCACGGCGTGTCGATGCACGGCCCGGGGACGCTCAAGCAGCAGAGCGACAGCACCAAATGGGGCATGACCCGCGAGCAGACCGCCAGCATCGTGCGCGACGCGCAGCAGCTGAAGACGGTGCGGCTGTGCGAGACGCATTTCCATCTCTCCCGCATGTCCAACGATCCCGCCGACTTTGCCGTGATGGCGCGGGAGATGATCACCTGGTCGGGCTATCTGCGCGATGCGACCGGCTGGACGCCGCCCTGCATCGACATTGGCGGCGGCTGGACGTTCGGCAAATGGTACGGCACCGGGCCGAACAGCCAGCTCGACGATGCGAGCGCGCCGACGCCCGAGGATTATGCGCGCCTCTGCACGACCGCGATCAAGGAGGAAGCGGACCGGCTGGGCCTGCCGCTGCCCAAGCTGCGGCTGGAGCCGGGCCGGGCGCTCTCCGGGCCGTCCGGCGTCGCCGTCGGCCGAGTTGGCGCGACGAAGACCGGCACCACCAAGAAGTGGGTCAATCTCGATCTGTCGACCAACCACCTGTCCTGGGCGGCGGTGCTCGACTGGTATTACCACGCGGTCCGCGTCCGCGACGCCGCGGCGGAGACCAGCGAGACCGTCGATCTGGTCGGTCCGCTCTGCAACTCGGACGAGCTCGGGCCGCACCGCAAGATGCCGCCGCTCCAGCGCGGTGACCTTGTCGCGTTCCTCGATGCCGGCGGGTACACCGAGAGCTCGGCCGCCCGCTACAATGCGCAGCTGCTGCCGGCCACGGTGCTGGTGAGCGGCGACCGGGCCGAGGTGATCACCGAGCGGGAACAACTGAAGGACGTGGCCGGGCGCTTCCGGGTGCCGCCGCACCTCCTCGCGGCGTCGTTCGCCCGCCCCGAAGCGGCATGATGCGATCCTGGCGGACCGGGGCGGCGCTGGCGCTGGCGCTCGCCGCCGCTCCGGCAGCCGCTTCGGCGGCGGGCTTCGAGGTGCGGCTCGCGTCCGGAATGCCCGAGGCGGCCTATGACGGGCGCGTCATCGTGGTGCTGTCCAAGGACCGCACCAGCGAGCCGCGCTTCCAGGCGAACCGCTCCGGCCAGTCTGCGCAGATCTTCGGCGTCGAGGTGGCCGGTCTGAAGGCGGGCGCGGTGGTGCGGCTGGGGCCGGACACGGTCGGCTATCCGCTCGAGCGTGCCGCCGAGGTTCCTGCGGGGCGCTATGTCGCGCAGGCGGTGCTCCACAAATACGACACCTTCCGGCTGGCCAACGGGAAGACGGTCAAGCTGCCCGCCGCGCGCGGTGCCGGGCAGAATTGGCGGCGGGAGCCAGGCAATCTCATCAGCCGGCCGGTCGAAATCAGCTTCGATCCGGCGGCGACCGCGCCGGTCAGCCTGACGCTCGACACGGTGATCCCCGCCGTTGCCGAGCCGCGCGATACAGAGTTCGTCCGCTATGTGAAGTTCAGGAGCCCGAGCCTGTCGCGTTTCTGGGGCCGGGACGTCTATCTGAACGCCTATGTGCTGGTGCCGAAGGACTTCGACCGGCATCCGGAGGCGCGCTATCCGCTGATCATCAACCATGGTCATTTCCCGGAAGGCATTGCCGGCTTCCGCACGACGCCGCCTGATCCGGACGCGCCGTGCGCGCCCAATCCCCGCTTCAACGAGCCATGCTACAACCGGATCGAGGATCGGGAGGCTTATGCCTTCTACCAGAAATGGGTCTCGCCCGATTTCCCGCGGATGCTGATCGTCGAGATCGATCACAGCAATCCCTATTTCGACGACAGCTACGCGGTGAACTCCGCCAATCTCGGCCCCTATGGCGACGCCATCACCCACGAGCTCGTGCCGGAGATCGAGCGCCGGTTCCGCGGCCTCGGCGCGGGATGGGCGCGGTTCCTCTATGGCGGCTCGACCGGCGGCTGGATCGCGCTTGCGGCGCAGATCTTCTATCCGGACGCCTATAACGGCGCCTTCGCCGCGTGCCCGGACAGCATTGATTTCCGCCAGACCAAGGTCGTCAACATCTACGAGGACGAAAACGCCTTCTGGCGGATCGGGCCGTTCGGCCGGGTCCCGCGGATGATCCACCGCGACTATCTCGGCCGGATCGGCTGGACCAACGAGATGGAGAATCGCTACGAGCGGGTGATCGGATCGAAAAGTCGCTCGGGCGGGCAGTGGGACATTTGGGACGCGGTCTATTCGCCCCAGGGACCGGACGGCTACCCGATGCCCATCTGGGACAAGGAAACGGGTGTCATCGATCGCCGCGTGGCTGCCCATTGGCGCGACAATTACGATCTCCGCCACATCCTGGAGCGGGACTGGGCGAAGCTTGCCCCGAAACTTCAGGGCAAGATCCACATCTATGTCGGCGACATGGACAATTTCTACCTGAACAACGCCGTCTATCTGATGGAGGACTTCCTGAAGCGGGCCGATCCGCCCTATCGCGGCGAGGTGAAATATGGCGACCGGGCAGAGCATTGCTGGAACGGCGACCCGACGCTGCCCAACGCGATCTCGCGCCTGCGCTACAACAGCATGTACGTGCCGAAAATCCTCGACCGGATCGCAAAGACGGCGCCGCCCGGCGCGGATCTGACCAGCTGGCGGTACTGATCCCCGTGCGCGATGATGCGATCCCGGTCCGCTTCGACGGCGAGGCGCTGACCGCGCGCCGCGGCGAGACGCTGCTGGCGGCGCTGACCGCGGCAGGCGTGGTCGCGCTGCGCCGCACCGCCGGCGGGGAACCGCGCGGGGCCTGGTGTGGCATGGGCGCCTGCCAGGAATGCGTGGTCCGTCTTGGCGACGGCCGGGTGGAGCGCGCCTGCATGGTCAAGGTCGACCGGCCCGTCGACGCCTTCACCATCACCGATCCGCTGCCGCTTGGCGAGGGGGCCGCTGCGCATCCCCCCCGGCGCGGCGCGGATCTGCCGCTGGTCGCTCCGGACCTGCTGGTGATCGGCGCCGGGCCGGCCGGGCTTGCCGCTGCGGTCGAGGCGCGGGCGGCCGGGCTCGACGTCCTCTTGGTGGACGAGCGGGCGGCGCCCGGCGGCCAGTATTTCAAGCCGCTGACTGTCGCTGCCCGGCCGGGCCCGGACGCGCAGCATCGGGCCGGCACCGCGCTTGTCGCCGAAGCGCGCGCCCGCGGCGTCGTCTTCGCGCCCGAAACCCTGGTCTGGGGCGCATTTCCGGGGCCGGTCTTTGCCGCGACGGGGCCGGCCGGGGCGATGCGGATTGCGCCGCGGGCGGCGATCCTCGGCACCGGCGCGGTCGAACGGGCGTGGCACGTGCCCGGCTGGACGCTGCCTGGAGTCATGACGACGGGTGCCGCCCAGACCTTGTGGCGCTCGGCGCGCCGGGTGCCGCGCGGCCGCATCCTGATCGCCGGCAACGGCCCGCTCAATCTCCAGCTCGCGGCCGAGCTGCTCGGCGCGGGCGCCGAGGTGGTGGGGCTCGCCGAGGCGGCCGCTGCACCGCGCCTGCGCGATTGGCGCGCAGTGATGGCGATGGCAGCGGCAGCGCCGGCCCTGGTCGTGCAAGGGGCGCGCTACCGGCAGCGGCTGGTCGGCGCCGGGGTGCCGATGCGCCACGCGACCGTCGTGTCGCGCGTGGAAGCCGGCCCGGACGGCCTTGTTGTCTCGCTCGCCGGCGGCGAACCGGGGGACGTGACCGTCGATACGCTCTGCCTCGGCTATGGCCTCGATCCCGCGAACGAACTCGCCCGGGCGCTCGGCTGCACCTTCGTGGCCGATGCGGAGAGCGGACGGCTGGTCCCGGAACGCGATGCCGATGGCGGCGCAAGCGTGGCCGGCATCTACCTGGTCGGCGACGGCGTGCGCCTGGGCGGCGCGCATGTCGCCATGGCCGAGGGGCGGCTTGCCGGCACCTCGGCGGCAGCGTGGCTTGGCCGGCCGGTCGATCCGCTCGTCCGCCAGCATGCCCGTGACACGCTGCGCCGCCATCGTCGCTTTCAGCGCGCCTTGTGGCAGCTCTATGCGCCCGCGATGCCGCTCGTCCCGGCGACCACGCCGGAGACGCTGCTGTGCCGCTGCGAGCGCGTGACGGCAGCCGCGGTCGATGCCGCGATCGCCGCCGGCCACGGCAGCGCCGGATCGGTCAAGCAGGCAACCCGGCTCGGCATGGGCCGGTGTCAGGGCCGCTACTGCACCGCCGCGCTGACCGAGCGGCTCGGCCGCTCCGGGGATCCGATGGGGGGCTTCGCGCCGCGCGCGCCGGTCCGCCCGATCGCGATCGGCGATCTCGCTCGGTGAGGGACGCCGATACGATCGTCATCGGCGGCGGCGTCGTCGGCACCATGGCCGCGGCGTTGCTGGCCGAGTCGGGCATGCGCGTCCTGCTGCTCGATCATGGCGACGGTGCCGGCTCGACCAGCAATGCCGGCAGTCTTCACGTGCAGATGCAGAGCCGGTTCATGCGGCTCTACCCGGAAAAGGTGCCGGGGCTGGAAGCGCAGCTGCCGTCCTATCCGCTCGGCGTCGCGCGCTGGCAGGCGCTGGAAGCCCGGCTGGCCGCCGATTTCGAGCTGCGGATGACCGGCGGGCTGATGGTGGCGGAAAGCCCTGAGCAGCTCGAGTTTCTGGGCCGCAAGGCCGAACGGGAGCGCGAACTCGGCCTCGATGTCGAGGTGATCGAAGGGGCGGCGCTGCGCCGCCTGGCGCCTTATCTGTCGCCCGCCATCATCGGCGCGGAGTTCTGCGCCGAAGAAGGCAAGCTGAACCCGTTGAAAGCGAACGCGGTGCTGCGCCGTTGGGCAGCGGCGGCCGGTGTCGCCCGGCAGGACGGCTGCTGGGTGGCCGGGATCGAGCCGGTCGGCGGCGGCTTCGTGGTCGCCTGCGCGGGTGGCGGGACGGCAGTGGCGCCGCGGCTCCTCCTTGCCTGCGGCTGGGGGGCGGGGCCACTGGTCCGGCCGTTCGGCATTGACCTGCCGGGCGGGGCCGAGCCGCTCCACATGAACATCACGGAGCCGGCAGCGCCGCTGATCGGCCATCTCGTCCAGCATGCCGATCGGATGATCACGCTGAAGCAGCTCGGCACCGGTCAGGTGGTGATCGGCGGCGGCTGGCCCGCCCGGGCGGCGCAGCCGCCGGCGCTGGAGCTGGACAGCCTGATTTCGAGCGCCACCTTGGCTCAGCATGTGGTGCCGGCGCTGGCGCCGCTGCGGATCATCCGCTGCTGGGCGGGCAACAACACCGCGATCGACGGGCAGGGCGTGATCGGGCCCGTCCCCGACGCGCCCGGGCTGTTCCTCGCGATTCCGGGGGATGCCGGGTACACGCTCGGGCCGCTGACCGCCGAGCTCGCGGTCGCGGCGATGCTGGCGCTGGAACCGGAGATTCCGCTCGCACCCTATGATCCGGCGCGTTTTTCCGCATGATCTTCGTTGCGCCCACCGCATCGAAGTTTCGCGGCCAGCGTGTCGGAAAGCTGCTAGCAGAATGCCGAGTGACGATCCGCATGCCTCTTGTTGTTCAATCCGCGTCGCGCTGCCCGGCCCCGCGCAGGGGAGCGTCCGGTGGCTGAGGGGCTGACGCGGCGGAGCGTCCTTGCCGGTGCGGCCGCGCTGCCGCTGGCCGGCTGTGCGGCCGATGACGACCGGATCCCGCTGCGCTGGTGGTCACCCCAGGCGGCGCCGGCGCAGGTGCGCGCCTATCGCGCGCAGATCAAGATGTTCGAAGCGGCGAACCCGCGCTTTCGCGTGCTCTTCGAGCCGACGTCCGACGAGGGCTATCCCGCCCAGTTCGCGGCGGCGTTCGCGGCCCGCCAGCCGCCCAACATCGTCACCCATCTGCCGTCCTTCGCCGCCCAGAATTACTATGCCAAGGGGTTGATCGAGCCGGCCGACGCGCTGCTCGCGCGGATCGGGGCCGAACGGTTCCTGCCCGGCGCCAACGATGTCTACCGCGCGCCGGACGGGCGGCTGTCCGCCGTGGCGCTGGGCGGGACCGCGGTCGACATGCTGTGGGTGCGCAAGGACTTGCTTGCGGCGGCCGGGATGGCCGCACCGCGCACTTGGGACGAGCTTCGCCGCTACTGCCAGCGGCTGCGCCCGCGTGGCATCTATGGCGCGCCCTTGCCTTATGGCAGCAACAGCATGACGTCGCTGATCTTCATCGGCTTCATCCACCGCGCCGGCGGCCAGGTGTTCACGCCCGATCTCGACATCGCGCTGGACAGCGCGCCCGTTTACGACGCGCTCGATTTCTACCGGTCGATGCGGGAATATTGCCCGCCTGGGGCCACCAGCTTCGGCTGGTCCGACAGCCTGAACGCGTTCGTGTCCGGCGCGACCGCGACCGGCATCTATGGCGGCCGGGTGCTGATCAACGTGGCGCGGCAGAATCCTCGCATCGCCGACGAGATCGACTGCCTGACCTACCCGACGGCATCGCCGCAGATCCCGGCGTGGACGTTCAACGATTTCCCGTCCGTCTTCATTCCGCGCGGGGTGTCCCATCCGGCCGAGACGCTGGCGCTGGCTGCGTCGCTGTTCGACCGTGCCGGCTATGTCCGCCAGCTGCTCGCCGCGCCGGGCCATGTGCTGCCGGTGCTGCACGGCATCACCGACGATCCCGCCTATATGGGCAATCCCGTCACTTCGCTGTTCCAGCCGGAGATCGAACGGATGACGGTGGCGGCCGCCGGCGGCCACAATCTCGGGTTCGAGACGCCGGCGCACCGGCCGAATGCGCGCGCCGGCGAAGTGATCGCCAGCAATGCCATCGCCGAGCTGGTGCAGCGGGTGGTGATCAACGGCGAGAATGCCCGCCAGTCGGTCGGCCGCGCAGTGGACATGATCGCCCGGGTGATGAAGGCATGAGTGGCGCCGTCAGCCGGCTGCTGCACCGGGTGCCGGACGCGGCGCTCGGGCCGCTGCTGATCGCGCCGCTGGTGCTGATCCTGGGCGCAGTCGTGTTCCTGCCGCTGGTTGCGGCGCTTGCCCTGTCCCTTTTCGAAGTGAACACGCTGACGCTGGACGCCGCCTGGGCGGGCCTTGGCAATTTCGCCCGCCTGTTCGGCGATGAAGGGCGGTTCTGGAGCGCGCTGCTCGTCACGCTCGTCTGGACCGGGGGCACGCTCGCCCTGCAGCTGCTGGTCGGCGTGGGCCTGGCGCTGCTGCTGAACGAGGACATGCGCTTCCGCAGCCTCGCGCGCAGCCTGGTGCTGTTCCCCTATTTCGTCTCCACGGTCGTGGCCGTGCTGGTCTGGCGCTGGCTGTTCAACGACTTTTTCGGCCTGGCGAACCAGCTGCTGATCGGGGCCGGGCTGATCGCCGAGCCAGTCGATTGGCTCGGCACGATGCCGAACGCGATGCTCAGCCTGATCGTGGTCGGCGCCTGGAAGTTCTTTCCCTTCGTCGTGATCACCGTGCTCGCCCGCCTGCAGACAATCCCGCCGCAGCTCTACGAGGCGGCCCGGCTGGACGGCGCCGGCGCGTGGGCGCGCTTCCGGGACGTGACGCTGCCGCAGATCGCCGACGTGCTCGCGATCACGGTGCTGCTGCGCGCCGTTTGGGACTTCAAGGAGTTCGACCTCGTCTACCTGCTGACCGGCGGTGGCCCGGTCAACGCGACGCGGACGCTGCCGCTGATCGTCTATCAGGAAGCCTTCGGCCTGAACCGGATCGGCATGGCGTCGGCCTATGCCGTCGCGATGATGCTGGTGATGTCGCTGTTCTTCCTGGTCTATCGCCGCGTTTCCAAGGGACAGGGCTGAGATGCGCGGCACCCTCGCTCACCTTGTCCGCACGCTGCTCTGCTGGGCCTGCATCCTGCTGATCGTCTTTCCGCTGCTGTGGATGCTGCTCACGTCGTTCAAGCCGGAGGACGAAGTCTTCTCGGTCCCGGTCAAGCTGCTGCCGGAAGAGTGGACGATCGAATATTACCGGATCCTGATCGAGGAGACGGCATTCCCGACCTATTTCCTGAACTCCTTTGTTGTCTCCACCGCAACGACCCTGCTTGTCGTTGCAGTTGCAACCATCGGTGCCTACAGCATCGTCCGCTTTTCCTATCGAGGGCGGGCGTTCATCGCGTCCGGGATCCTGCTGAGCTATCTTCTTCCTTCCGTCGTGCTGATCATTCCGCTCTACATGATGATGGTGGAGATCGGGCTGGCGAACAGCCTCGCGAGCCTGGTGCTCGCTTACGCAAGCTTCGCGCTGCCCTTCGCGCTTTGGCTGCTGCGATCGTTCATGGCGGCGATCCCGGAGGATCTGGAGTCGGCGGCGATGATCGACGGCGCCTCGCGGCTCGAAGCGTTTGTCGACGTCGTGCTGCCGCAGGCGCTGCCCGGGATCATTTCGACCATGTTGTTCACGTTCATTCTTGCCTGGAACGAGTATCTGTTCGCGCTGGTGCTGGTGAATGCGGATGCGGTGCGGCCGCTGACCACCGGCGTGATGACGATGCTGGTCAGCGGCTTCAATATCGAATGGTCGCTGCTGATGGCGGCCTCGGTGCTGATGAGCCTGCCGCTGATCGTGATCCTCGCTTTCCTCCAATCCTATCTGGTGCGCGGCTTCGGAGCCGGGGCGGTCAAGGGCTGATGGCGTCGATCGAACTCCGCGGCGTCCGCAAACGTTTCGGCGAGACCGAAATCGTTCGCGGCGTCGATCTCACCATCCCGTCGGGTGCGTTCGTCTCGCTGCTCGGGCCGTCTGGCTGCGGCAAGACGACTCTGCTGCGCATGCTCGCCGGGCTCGAGCGGCCGACTGCGGGCAGCGTGATGATCGACGGGGTGCCCGTCGATGACGTCGCGCCCGGTGCGCGGGACGTCGCGATGGTCTTCCAGTCCTATGCGCTCTACCCGCAGATGACCGTCGCGCAGAACATCGCCTATCCCTTGCGCAAGCGCGGCGTGCCCAAGGCGGAGCGTGCGGCACGGGTGCGCGACGTCGCCGAGATGCTGCGGCTCGACGCGCTCCTGGACCGCAAGCCGCGCCAGCTGTCAGGCGGCCAGCAGCAGCGCGTCGCGCTCGGCCGCGCGCTGGTGCGGGAGCCGCGGATCTTCCTGCTCGACGAGCCGCTGTCCAACCTTGATGCGTCGCTCCGCGGCCATATGCGCGCCGAGCTGATCGAGCTGCACCGCCGGATCGGGCGGACGATGGTCTATGTGACGCACGACCAGCTCGAGGCGATGACGATGTCGACCCACATCGCGGTCATCGACAAGGGCGTCATCCAGCAATTCGGCACCCCGCTCGACGTGTACCGGCAGCCTGCGAACCGAATGGTCGCGCAGTTCATCGGCACGCCCGCAATGTCCCTGCTCGAGGCGGAGATCGTCGCCGGGCCGGCTGGCGGCAGCGTCCGCATCGGGGCGACGCCGATCGGCAGTGCGCCGCCCGGGGCTGCGCCGGGCCCGGTCGTGCTGGGCGTCCGGCCCGAGGATGTCGAGCTGGCGGAGACCGGCCTCGCCGCGCGGGTGCGGCTGGCCGAACCGATCGGCCATGAGACGATCGTGCAGCTTGACAGTCCCGGCGGTGCGCTGACGGCGCGGCTGCCGGCGGAATTCCGTTCGGCCCCGGGCGATCCGCTCACCGTGCGCCTGCGTGCCGCCAACATCCATTTGTTCGATCCAGCGTCGGGACTGCGGATCGGCCCGACCGCGGCGCTGGCCGTTCCCGCGACCGCGCAACCCACCACGAAAGAGGCGCAAGACCTTGGATAGAAACAGCATCGACTGGTACGGCCCGATGCCGGCCATCACCACCCCGTTCGATGCCGAGGGCCGGCTGGATGAGCAGGCGCTGGCGCAGAACATCGAGCGGCTGATCGGCGACGGCGCGACCGGCATTCTCGCCGGCGGCTGCACCGGCGAGTTCTGGGCATTGTCGATGGCGGAGAAGGTCCGTCTGACGGCCGTCGCCCGCGAGGCCGTGGCGGGGCGGGGGCCGTTGATCGTCTGTTCGGGGGCGATCACCGCCGGCGAGACGATCGCGCTCACCGAAGCGGTCGCCGCCGCCGGCGCCGATGGCGCGCTGATCCTGCCGCCCTTCTTCGTCCGCCTGACCGACGACGAGATTTTCGGCTTCTTTGCCGAGGTGACGGCGAAGGCCCCGGTTCCGGTGATGCTCTACAACATCCCGGGCAATGCCGGGAACGTGCTGACGCCGGAGCTGACCGCGCGGCTCGCTGGGCTCGACCGGGTCGTTGCCGTCAAGGAAAGCTCGGGAGACTGGGATCTGTTCCACGGCACACTGAAGGCGACCGCGGACCGGATCCGGGTGTTCTGCGGCCCCTCTTCGGTGTTCGGCGTGGCCGCGGTCGATCATGGCGCGGACGGCACGATCGATTGTTTTCCGAATGTCTGGTCGCCGGGCGGTCTCGACCTGTATTTCGCGCCGCTCCGCGGCGACGGCGCGCGCGCGGCGGCGCTGCAGGAGACCGGTCGCCAGCTGACCACTTTGTTCACCAGCGAGGGGCGAACGCTCTATCCGTCGACCAAGGCCGCGATGGAGCTGCTCGGCCTGCCGGGCGGCGGGCCGCTGCGATCGCCGCTCAAGCCGCTCGACGCCGCGCAACGCGAGGCGCTGGCACAGGGGCTGGCCGCGGCCGGGCTGATGCCGGTCCCGGCCTGATCGCGGGCAGCGCGTCGCAACACGGGAAAGGAGCAAGGCGATGGATCTGGGAATCAGGGGACGGCACGCGCTTGTCTGCGGCGGCAGCAAGGGCCTCGGCTATGCGGCCGCGGAATCGCTCGCGCGCGAGGGCGTCAATCTGACGCTGGTCGCACGGACCGCGGCGACGCTCGAGGACGCCGCTGCGCAGATCCGGACCGAACATGGCGTCGCCGTGCAGACGGTGGCGGCCGATGTGACGACGGCCGAGGGCCGTGCCGCCGTGCTGGCCCAGTGCCCCGATCCCGACATCCTCGTCGCCAATCCCGGCCGGCGCCAGACGCCCGAGGATTTCCGGACGCTCGACCGCGCTGGCTGGGACGCGTGGCTGGAGGCGCATTTCTTCTCGGCGCTGGAGCTGATCCGCGCCGTCGTGCCGGGCATGGCCGAGCGCCGCTTCGGGCGCATCGTCAACATCTCGGTGAGCTTCATCAAGTTTCCGCAGGTGAACTTCGCGCCCAGCCATTCGGCGCGGCTCGCCCTGGCCGGCGCGATCGCGGCGATGACGCGCGAGCTGGTCGGCTCGAACGTGGTCATCAACAGCGTGCTGCCCGGCTTCTTCGACACCGAAGCGCTGCAGACCAACCTTCACGGCCATGCCGCCCGCGGCAACACCACCTATGAAGCGATCGTCGCGGACCGGCTGCGATCGACGCCCGCCGGCCGCTTCGCCGATCCGGCCGAATGCGGCGATCTGATCGCGTTCCTCTGCAGCGCTCAGAACGGCTATATGACCGGCCAGAACATCGTGAACGACGGCGGCGTCTATCAGGGGCTGTTCTGATGACGATGGCCGAACCGAGCGCGCGGGTGGTGATGCTGTCCGGCGCGACCCGAGGCATCGGGCGCGCGATTGCGGAGCGGCTGACGGGGGAGGGCTATCGCCTGTCGCTGGGCGTGCGCCGGCCGGACGCCGCGGCTGCCGCCTTTCCAGACGCGCTCGTGCATCGCTTCGACGCGCTCGAGCCGGCGACGGCCCAGTCCTGGATCGAGGCGACTGCGGCCCGGTTCGGGCGGATCGATGCGCTGATCAACAATGCCGGCATGCTGGCGCCCTTCGCGCTGGAGGACGGTCCGGAGACAGTGCTGCAGCAGCATTGGGACGTGAACGTGATGGCGCCGTTCCGCCTGACCCAGCAATGCCTGCCCTGGCTGGCGCGGGCAGGGCAGGGGCGGGTGATCAACATCGCTTCGACCGATGGCAAGCGCGTGCGCGCCGGATCGTCGATCGCCTATGCGATGAGCAAGCATGCGCTGATCGCAATGACCCATGCGATCCGCTTCGCCGGCTGGGATGCGGGCGTCCGCGCGACCGCACTGTGCCCGGGAGCCGTCGACACCGATCTGATCGCCGACCTGCCGGGCGTGACGCCGAAGCCGGAGCGGCTGCAGCCGGAAACCATCGCCGAAACCGTGGCGTTTCTGCTCCGGCTGCCGAATACGGCGTCGGTCGCGGAGCTGGTGATGAACACGCGGCTGGAAAGCGGGATCTGAACGCGCCGAAGGCGGCTGGCCGGGGCAGTCCGCTCAGGCCGCGGCCGCCGCTTCCTCGCTTTCGAACATCGCCCGGAAGCGGCCCTGGAGCGTCGAGAGCATCCGTCCGGGCACGCCTTCCAGCTGGCGCCCGACCCGGTGGACGAGCGCGATGCGGGACTCCTCCGCCTCGACATCGACGAGCGGCCGCGCGACCAGCGTGCCGTCCCGCAGATCGTCGACGATCGCGATGTGCGGCAGCACCGCGACGGCGCGGCCTTCCTTGGCGATCGCCCGCATCAGATGGATCGAGTCGGACGTGAGCGAGGGCTCGAGCCGGCGGCCGAGGCGGGATTCGGCAAGGCTCAGCAGCTGCCGGATGCGGAACGTCTTGGGCGGCAGGCAGAGATTGTGGGCGCTCAGCCGCTCGAGCGTCAGGCCTTCTTCCGCCGCCGCCGGATGGTCCGGCGCGCACACGGCCAGCAGCGGCTGGGCCATCGAGACGCGGGTGCGCAGCCGCGGCTCGTTCGGCAGCGTGAAGACGACGCCCATATGCGCTTCGTCATTCACGACGAGCCGCGCGGCATCCGGGGTCGTGAGCGTCCGGATCGAAACGGTCACGCCCGGATAACGGCGCTGGAAATCGTCGATCAGCCGCATGAAGGCCTTGCACAGAAAGCCTTCGCCGACGACCAGATCGACATGGCCGGCCTTCACTTCGCGCAGCTGCTGGATGCTCTCCAGCAGCGTATCGCGGCTCGCCATCCGTTCCTTGTAATGCTGGTAGGTGAGGCGGCCCGCTTCGGTGAGGCGGATCGTGCGCCGGCCCCGCTCGATCAGCGGAATGCCGAGCTCGGCCTCGAGCTGCGCGATCTGGCGGCTGATCGACGAGACGGCAACGCCCAGCCGATCGCTCGCGAGCCGCATCGAACCCCAGGTCGCGGCCTCGTAGAAATAATGCAGGCCCACGTCCGAAATCATTGAACTCGCCCAAAGACCTCCGCTCTCCGCGCGATAGTGCGCGACCCCGATCCGATGCGCAACCGAATCGGCACGATCACCCGAACGGCGCGTCCAGGCTCGCCGGCGGCGTGGAGAAGTAACGCGGCCCGGCCTCCGTCATGTAGAAGCAGTCCTCGATGCGGACTCCGTAGCTTCCGGGCACGTAGAGACCCGGCTCGTTCGAGAAGCACATGCCGGCCTGCAGCGGCGTCTTTTCGCCGAGCACCAGATTGACCGGCTCGTGCACGTCGAGGCCGATGCCGTGGCCGGTCCGGTGCGAGAGGCCGGGCAGCCGGTAGCCGGGCCCGTAGCCAAGGCCTTCATAGACCCGGCGGACCGCCGCATCGACTTCGCCCGCCGGCCGGCCAATGCGCGCCGCCGCCATTGCGACGTCCTGGCCGCGGCGGACATGCTCGAACAATGTCCGCTGCGCGCGATCGGCCGTGCCGAAGACGAGCGTGCGCGAGATGTCCGCATGATAGCCGTCGACCGTGCAGCCGCAGTCCATCAGGATCACCGATCCGGCGCGGACGAGCTGCCGCTCCTTCGAGCCGTGGGGAAGGGCGCTGCCTTCGTTGATCTGGACGCCGCCCGACGGCGTCTGGCCACCGCGCCGGGCGATTTCCTGCCGCATCACGGCGAACACCTGGGCGCCGTCCATCCCGGCCTGGATCTGCGGGCCGGTGGCCCGGTAGGCGGCGATCACGATGTCCGAGGCGCGCTGCATCAGCGCGATCTCGGCCGGCGACTTGATCATCCGGCAGCCATTGACGAGGTCCGCACCCGAGCGGACCTGGACCGAGGGCAGGGCGCGCTGGAGCCCGTCGATCGCGAAATAGCGGACCGTCTCCTCGATCGCGACCGGGCGGCCGGTGAGCTTCAGGTCGCGCAGCCACCCGGCGACGAGCGCGTGCGGATCCTCGTCTTCCTGCCACACCCGGACATCGCCCGGCACCGCCAGCATTTCGCGGATGGACGGCTCTTCAAAAAAGGGCGTGACGATCGCCACTGGTCCTTCGACCGGGATGAGCGCTGCCGTCAGCCGTTCGCTGCGCCACCAGTCGATGCCGGTGAAGTAGCGGAGGGTGGAGCCCGCTTCGACCAGCAGCGCGCCGACGCCGGCGCGCGCCATCAGACCCTGCACCCTGGCGATGCGGGCGGCCCGCTCGGCCGGGGTGATCGGCGCCGCCTCGGCAATCTCCGGGGCGGCCGCCTGGGCGGCCCGGACGGCCGGCGCCGCGGCGATCGCCGCGGCCCCGCCGAGTGCGCTGCCGATCAGCGCGCGACGGCTGAGCCCGGTCATCGGCCGCGCTCCTTGCCGCCGGTGCTGCCAATGTCTCTCAGCAGCACGTCCCAGAAGGTGAGTTCCTTGTAGAAGGACATGAGTGGCAGCCTTTCGTTTGCGCCATGGGCATTCGAATCCTCGCCGCGGATCAGCGCCAGGCTGCCGGCGCCGTAGGTCGGCACGCCGACACTGCGCCATTCGCGGCCGTCGGTGCCGCCGGACGACATGGTGGGGCGGACGGGAGCACCCGGATAGCCGGCATGGATCGCGCGGCGCAAGGCGGCGAACACCGTCGGGTTGGCGGGCGAAATCGGGCTTTCGGTGATCGGGCCAGCGCGCTCCAGCGTCAGCGCCGGATTGCCGATCGCCTGCTTGATCCGCTCCTCGACGGCCGCAACGGGCGTGCCCGGCATAATCCGGCAGTTGACCGTCAGCACGACGCTGCTCGGCAGCGCATTGGGGGCGTTGCCGCCCTGGATCATCGTCGGCGCGCAGGTGGTCCAAAGCACGTGGCTGTCGACCTGCTTTTCGGCGACGGCGCGCGCGGCGGCATCATTGGGATTTTCGAGCAGACGTCGCAGCGCATCGCCATAGGCGCCCGGATTCTTGTCCGCCAGATCGGCGACCATGTCGCGGGTGATCTCGTTCAGGTCGACCGGGAAGCGGAGCTCGCGGAGCCGCGCGATCGCATCGGCGATGTCGAACAGGGCATTGTCCGCCCGCGGCGTCGAGCTGTGCCCGCCCGGATTGCGGACGGTCAGGTGAAAGGTGGCGGTCGTCTTTTCGGCCGACTGGATCGCAAAGCTTGGATTGCCGCCGCCGCGGTCGATCGCGCCGATGCCGGCATCGGCGTTCAGCGCATAGTCGGCGCTGCTGACCCAGGGGTGGCGGGCAAGCGCCTTCGTGGTCAGCATGCCGGTTTCCTCGTCGCCGGACAGGGCGAGGATCAGCTCGCGGTCCGGCGCCCAGCCGGCGCGCCGCAGCCGGGCAAAGCTGCTGACCAGCAGCGCCACGCCGTTCTTGTTATCGGCGCTGCCGCGGCCGTAGAGATAGCCGTCTTTCTCGACGGGCTGGAACGGATCGGTCGACCAGCTCTCCGGCACGACGCCGACCACGTCCATATGGGCAAGCAGCGCCACCGGCTTCTGGCCGCTCGGCCGGGCCGGACGATAGCGGACGAGCAGACCCGCGGTCTGTTCGCCGTCGATCTCGACCGGCACGGCGAGGATGTCGTCGCTGCTGAAACCGGCGGCGACCAGATGGGAGCGGATCGCCTCGATCATCGCCGGCACCTGGCCTTCGCCCTTGACGGTGCGGATGCGGATCAGCTGCTCGAGCAGTCGGCGGGCCTCCATCTGGTCCTTCTCGCCGACGGAAGCGGTCGTGCGCGGGGTCTGGGCCGCCGCCGCGACCGCCGGTGCAAGTGCAAGAAAGGCGACAGAAAACGCTCCGAGTACCGCGTGCTTCCGAACCACCCCGTCACCTCCATTTAGAACCGAATTCACTTGATACACTGTAACGCCGGAGCCGCAAGCGGCCCCGGCGCCGGCGCGTCAGAACTCCACCTGCGCGCTGAAGAACAGGTAGCGACCGGTGGCGTCGTAGAATTGCGGATAGGTGTTGCCGTTGCCGCCGTCTTCGATCGCCGCCGTGGTGGTGAGTGGTGGGTCGGTATCGAAGATGTTGTTGACGCCGAGCCGGAAGCTCAGATTGTCGAGCGCCCGATAGGTCGCCGCGAGGTCGAAGTAGTTCCGCGCGCCGAGCTTGCGGTTCAGTTCGGCAAAGCTGCCGGTCAGCGCCGCCTGGTCGCTCGTCTGCGAGATCTTGACCGACGAGACGTGGCGCCAGGTAAAGGCGAAGTCGAGCCCGATCGGCGTCGACAGCTGGGTCAGGAAGCGGTGCCGCCATTCCGGCCGCGGCCGCCCGCACAGGCCGCCATACAGGCCCTTGCATTCATAGATGTCGCTCTGCGGGGAATCCGGCAGCGGCACTGTCTTGTAGCTGTCCAGATACGTGCCCTGCAGATTGAAATCGAGCTTGCCGAGCCCGGGCAGACCAAGATCGGCGAGGTCCGTCCGGTAGAGCACCGCGATGTCCACGCCCTTCGTGCTGAGCGATCCGGTGTTGACGTTGAACCGCTTGAAATAGCCCGCCTCGCTTTGCCACAGCGAGCCCGAGTTGTCGCGCTGGATGAGCCCGCAGAAATAGGGATCGCCCGAGTTCAGGCAGTTGGTGAGCGCGAGGTTCGGATTGACGCTTCCGACCAGGTCGTCGACCTGGATGTCGAAATAGTCGATCGACACCGTCAGTCGCGGCAGGAAGCGCGGCTGCAGCACGGCCCCCAGCGTGTACGTCTTCGCCGTCTCCGGCTGCAGATCGGGATTGCCGCCGATCAGCGAGAAGAACTGGCCGGCGGGGTTGTCGATGATGTTCCCATATTGGCCCGCCGTGACGCCCGTGTTCGCGCATTGCTGGAATGTCGCGACCGGCGTGGTGCCCGAGCAGGGATCGTAGGAGCCGTCGGCATTCTCGACCAGTTCCACCTCGAACAGCGACTGGCTGGAGAACAGCTCGATCACGTTCGGGGCCCGGACCGCCCGCTGATAGCTGCCGCGCAGGCGGATGTCGGGCATCGGTTCCCAGTTCACGCCCAGCTTGTAGGTATCGGTGGTGAAGCCGGTGTCGTAATCCGAATAGCGATAGGCGCCTTCGAGAGCCAGCATGTTGAACAGCGCGACGTCCGAGACGACGGGCACGTTGATCTCGCCGAACACTTCCTTCGCGACGGTCTTGCCGCTGATCGGGAGTTCGGGACTTGCTGCCGCCTGGTAGAGCTCGTCCGGCCGGTAATCGACCCGGTTCTTGCGATACTCGGCGCCGATCGCGATGCCGACCCCCTGATCCGCCCAGGGCGACTGGACGCCCCAGACGCCGAGATTGCCGCTGACCGAGCCGACGAAGTTCAGCAGCGAGGTGTCGCCGGTGATCGTCTTTTCCTCGAGCGTATAGGCAACCGATTCGGGGCTCGCCGCCGCGCCGAAGTAATCGATCGGCCGGCAGTTCGGATCGTCATTGTCGATGCTCGCATCGGCATTCACCGCGCAGACGACCTGCCCGCGTGTGGCTGAGCCGGCGCGCTGGTCCCTGACCGCGTAGAATGCGCGGGCGAGGCGCGGCCGGTTCGTGTCGCCGGTGAAGCGGCTGCGCAGCGACACGTTCGAGTAGGATCCGAAGACGTCGTAGCTGAAGCCCTTGCCCAGCTCGCCGCGCAGGCCCCCCACCATCCGGAAGGTGCTGTGGCGGATGTCGTCCTGCCGCGGACCGCCCTCCACGTTCCGGCGGGCAACGCGGACGCCTTCGGCGAAATCGACCGGCCCCAGATAATTGCCGTTCGCGTCATAGTTGCTGGCGGTCGACAGCCCCCGGCTGGTGCAAAGATAATCCGCCTGCTGGGCGGAGAGGAACGGATTGTCGCAGTTGACGCCGCTGATGCCGCCCGCGGTGTTGAACACGCCGGCCGCCACCGTGCCCGGCGCGATCTGCGCGACCGAGCGATTGTCCATGAAGTTCAGCTCGACATAGGGCACGAGCGCCGGGGTGATTTCATAATGGGCGAAGGCGCCCAGCGCATAGCGTTCGTCCGGCCGCTGGTAATAATTGAACGGCGCGAAGTTGTAGAGCTGGGTGCCCGGCACGAACTGGCCATTCTCGACGCGGAACGAGGTCGGCAGGCCCGGGATGTTCGCGGCGTTGGTGAGGTTGGCCGGCGCGTTGGTCGGCGATCCGCTGCACGAAAAGGCGTTCCCGTTCGGGCCGGTGGTGCCGAGCGCGCAGGCCGAATAGTCGAAATCCTTCTGCAGGATCGGCTCGACCTTCCGGTAGCTGGCATAGGCCGTCACGTTCCCGCGGCGGTCGTCGATGTTCGCGCCGACGATCAGCGAATGGTCCTGGGCAAAGCCGTTCCAGACCGATCCGTCCGGCTTCAGGAAGCCGCCGGGCACGCGGGCGTTGTTCTCGTCGAGCAGCCCGCGCAGCTCGCCGCGATCATTGTTGTGCTGGAAGGCAGACAGGTTGGAGATCAGCTTCAGGCCCGAGAAATCGTCGATCAGCTTGAAGTTGACCACGCCCGCGATCGCATCCGAGCCGTAGACCGCCGAGGCGCCGCCCGTCAGCACTTCGACCTGCTCGATCAGCGCGACCGGCACCTGGTTCACGTCGGACGGGATGTTCTTCGGTGATCCGTACGGCAGGCGGCGGCCGTTCACGAGGACGAGCGTGCGGGACGGCGTGAGGCCGCGCAGATCGACCTGGGCCGTGCCGGTCGCCTCGTTCGAGTTGTTGGCGCCCTGGGCGGCGAACACCTGGGGGAGCTGGTTCAGCAGGTCCTCGGTGCGCACGGTGCCGCGCTGGAGGAATTCCTCCGCATCGACCTGCGCGATCGGGCTCACGCTTTCAATGTTGGCGGAGCGGATGCGCGATCCGGTGACGACGATATCGGCCGGTGCGGCCGACTCCTGGGGCCCCGCGGCGGCGGTGTCCTGCGCCAAGGCAGTGCCGCACGCGAACCAGCCGACCAGCACGGTGCTGGTCAGCAACAGCGATTTGATTCCAGACATGACTCATCCCTTTTTTGACAATAGATTCCCTACGTCGCCGATAGCGGTTGGCGACGTGGGATCTTTCTTTGTAACTGTTCTTCTAAATCAGTAGCGCCAGCTCTTCAGATCAGCGCCGGCAGGTGCCGTCTTTTCGATTCTCTCCAGGATTTTCGGCAGGTACATCGTATTGTAGCGAAGCCGCGACACAGCGTTCGACAAAGTCGGGTCGCCGTTCCAGCAATGCTCGGCACGATCGCCATACTTCACCTCTCCCTGATACGCAGGCTGCGCGGTCTTCAGGAAATCCTCGACCTCATAGACAGCGTTGTTCAGGTAGAAATTGTCCATGTCTCCCACGTAAATGTGCAGCTTCCCCTGCAGGTCGGGAGCAAGCTTCTGCCAGTCCCGACGGAGAATATGGCTCAGATCGTAATTCTCGCGCCAGTACGCAGCGACGCTCTTGTCGATCTCTCCCGTACGCTTGTCGAAAATGCGCTTCGGATAGCCGTCGTCCGCCATCGGCGAGTAAACCGCTTCCCAGACATCCCACTGGCCGCCGGAGCGAGTCTTGTCCCCGAGGACGAGTTCAAGGTGATTCTCATCTTCCGCGGTGTAATCGACATGTCCCAGGTAGTTGCGCTTGCCCGGCTTCGGCACGCGCCCGAAAGGACCTTCCCGCCAGTAAGCGTTCTTATCCTCGTAGATGTTTGTGACCATGTAGTGCCGGAAGTCGATCGGATCCGGGCAGGCAATGAAGGCGCCGTTATATTCCTTCGGATAGAACACCTGTGCGGCCATTGCTTCCCAGCCGCCTGTCGACCCTCCGTAGAGAAACCTTGCCCAGCCCTGGCCGATCCCTCGAAACTTCTTCTCGAGCGCAGGAATGAACTCGTAGGTGATCGCATCGCCATACGGGCCGAGATTGGCGGAGTTCACGGCGTAGCTGTCGTCGTAATAGGGATTGCTATGATCAATCTCGACGATCAGCATCCGCGGGAAATCGTCCGACACCCACTTCTTGTAGAAGTCATAGGCTTCCTGGTCTTCGATCCGGTTGTAGCACGGCTCGTTGAAGCGGGCATTCGGCACGCATTTGGCGTTGGGATCGGGCGGCGTCGTCCGGAAGCCGCCGAACTCCGCCGGGAAGTGGCCATGGAAGATCGCGATCGGATAGCGCGCTTCCGGATGCTTGTCGAAATCCTTCGGCACCAGCACATGGCCGTTGATGAAGACGTCGCGGCCCCAGAATTTGGACAGGCTCGGGCTCTTGAACTTGAAGTAGCGGGTGAACTCGGTGTCCTTGGGCGGCTCGATCGGCGGCAGCACGGTGTCGAGATTGACCGCGATGTCGCCCGTCCGCGCCGGATCGAAGCTGACCTTGATCGGCTTGCTGACCAGATTGCCCGGCTCCATCCGCCAATTCTGTCCGGCGCCGCGGGCGGCCGGCAGCTTCACCGTCTTGCCGTTCGCCAGGCGGTAAGTGTCGTATTTGTGGAGCACCGCCTGGACGTGATATTCGCCTTTCGGCACCTGGCTGAGGCTGCGCGCGGGAAAGCCGAGCAACGTGGAATCGAGCGTGAAGCTCTGGCCGCGCCGCCAGTCCGTCACGTCCGCGCCGACCACTTGCGCCGCATTATAGTCGGCAGCCACCTGGAAGCGCGGCTCCTTGCTGCCATCCGGCGTCAGGATCAGCAGCAGCCGGCCGTCATACTGGGCCTCCGGCGCAGTGGCCGGAAGCGTCACCCGAAAGGTTTCGGCAGACAGGCTGGCGGCGGACAGCGCCAGCACCGCGGTGCCGATCAAGCGCAGCGCTTTCATCATTTCCTCCCCGAAGCAGAGCCGCCGATCAGGTAGAGATCGGTCTGGCGACCATCGATATAGCTGACGCGTTCACCGTCGAAGAAGGCATCCTCCTCGGTCTTGAGCGCGATCTTCTGGCCGCCCCATTCCGGGATCGGCACGGTCGCGCTCAGCTCGATCGACCAGGCAGTGTCCTTGTGGATCGGATACTCGCCCCGCGGATCGCCGTTCTGATTGTCCCAGAAGCCGATCGCTGTGCCGGCCGCATGGCCATGATAGCCGAGCGGGTGGGTGTAGATGCTGGGATCAAGCCCGGCGGCGATCGCCTTCGCGCGGGCGGTGGCCAGCACCTGATTGCCGCTGAGCCCGGTCTTGAACGAGCTGGTGAGCGCATCCTGGACGCGGTTGTTGGCGGCCAGCGCATCGCGCAGCCCCTTGGGCGCTTCGGTCTCGCCGTCGCGCAGCACATAGGCGTTCTGCTGGGTGTCGGTGTTCAGCCGCAGGTAGGTGATGCCGAAATCGGTCCACACCAGATCGCCCTTTTCGATCACCGTATCGCCGCTCAGCGTGTCGGCGACGCCGCGCCGGGAGATCGCGACCGAGGGCTGGAACCAGGTCGACAGCCCCAGCTGGCTGATCCGGTCGCGGAACCACCAGACGACGTCGCTGGTCCGGGTGACGCCGGGCGTGATCACCTTGTCCGACAGGCCCTCTCCGATGATCGCATGGGCGATGCGAACGATCTCGCCATAACGGGCCATCTCCGCCGGCGTGCGGGTTTCGAGCCAGCGGACCGGCAGCACTTCCTCGCGCACCACGCGGTCGCGGAACGATGGCGGCAGGGCCGCCATCATCTCCTCATAGGCGCTGAGCGTCATGCCGTCGCCAAAGGCGGTGAGGCGGGACGAGTGAATGGCGATCTTCTTCGGGTTCCGCTCGGCGATCAGTTCGGCCAGCCGTGCCCATTGGTCCGGCTGCGCCTCGGGCGACCAGGCGGGTTCGAACAGTCCGCCCAGGCCGTAGCGGCTGACGGTCAGCCGCTCGACCGGTTGACCCGGCCCGCGATCGAAGAAGACGAGGATCGTCCGCCGCCGCGCGAGCAGGCTTTCCGCGTTCAGCATCGTCGCGGCGACCGGCTCCTCGAAATTCTCGCGGGCGACGATCACCCACATGTCGATCCCGCGCTCCCGCATCAGCCGTGGCGCGACGGTCTCCAGCCGCTCCTTCAGCCAGCCATTGATCAGCTGTGCGCGTTCGCGCATCGGCAGGATCCGGGGATAGTCGGCACGCGGTGCGCCGGCGGCGGCGAGCGGGGCCAGCGGCAGGGCGGCCAGCAGCCCGGCCAGGGCTGCCGCGGTCGGGCGCCGGATCACGGGCGCGGCACCAGGATCAGCCGGTCCTGCCAGCCGTCGAAGAAGCGGAAGCCGCGGCCGTCGAAATAGCCGTCCTCCTCGAACATGAAGCGCACTTTCTGTCCTCCCCATTCGGGCACCGGCGCGGTGACCGCGAGCTCGATCGACCACGCGGTCTGCGCGTTCACGAGTGCTTCGCCGCGCCCGGCAATGGCGCCCTGATTCTCCCACGCGCCAATCCAGGGGCCGGCGCCATGACCGTGATAGCCGATCGGATGGGAATAAATTGTCGCGTCCACGCCGGCTGCGGCCGTGCGGCGCCGGGCGGCCGCCAGCACGTCGTTGCCGGCGCGGCCGGGCTTCAGTTCGGCATGAACGGCCTGCTGTGCAATCGTCATCGCGGCGATCCCGTCGCGCAGGCCCTTCGGCGCATCGGTCTCGCCCGGCCGCAGCACATAGGCCAGACGCTGAACATCCGTGTTGAGGCCGAGATAGGTGATGCCGAAATCGATGTGGATCAGATCGCCCGGCTGGATCGTCTCGGCATTGCCGAGGCTGAGCGTCTGGATCGAAAAGGTCGGCAGATCGGCGCGCTGGATCGACACGCTCGGGTGGAACCAGGTCTTCAGCCGCAACTGGGCGACCTTTTCGCGGAACCACCAGACGACATCGTTGGTGGTCGTGACGCCGGGCGTGATCACGCGCTCCGACAGCGCTTCCTGGATGATCGAATGGGTGATCCGGGAGAGCGTCGGATAGACGGTGATCTCGTCCGGGATGCGCGTTTCGAGCCAGCCGATCGCGAGGCTCTGATGGCTGACGAGCCGGGACGCGTCGGGACCCAGCACCTCGGCCAGTTTCGCATAGTGGCTGGCGGACAGGCCGTCGGCGAGCGGGAACTCGACCGAGCGGTTGACCGCGATCGCCTTCGGCGCGCGCGCCTTGATCAGGGCGGCCAGCGCCTGCCACTGGTCCGGTTCCTTCTCGGGGTCCCAGGACGGCTTGAAATCGCCGACCGGATAGCGGGCCATGGCCAGCCGCTCCACCCCCTCGGCGCCGCGATCGTGGAACACCAGGATCGTCCGCCGCCGCGCCGACAGCCAGGTCGCCGGCAGCATGGTCTCGACGACCGGGTCCTCGTTATACTCGCCGGCGATCAGCACCCACATGTCGACCTTGTGGCGCCGCATCAGCTCCGGGACGATCGTGTCGAGCCGCTCCTTCAGCCAGCGGTTCTGGACCTCGGCGCGCCGCTCGAGCGGCAGGATCTCGGGCATGGCCGGATCCGTCCGCTCCTGGGCGCCGGCGCCGGTCGCGCCCATGAATGCCGCGAGCAACGCAAACTTCAGGGCCTTACGCTGCATGATCTCGTCCCCCCTCCCCGGGAAAAAAGACATTGAGAGTCAAGATGTCACGATGGTGTAACCTTGATGCCGAGAGCGAGGAACTGCGGGTGGCGCACAACATCGTTGCGTTCGGTGCGCGGCTCGCCCACCGGAGGGGGATCGCCCTTGTTTTCCCAGCCTTTCGGGGAGGAGACCCGCATGACCGGCGCCCCAGCAGAAAGTCCCGCAGCGCCGATGTTCAGCCGCCGCCAATGGCTTGCCCTTGCCGCCGCCAGCGCCGCCGCGCCCGCGCCGCTCGCCGCGCAGGCACCGTTCGTGCCCACGCCTGATCCGGTCATTCAGGCGATGCTCGACCTGGCAGCGGTGCGCCGCGGCGAACGGCTGGTCGATCTCGGCTGCGGCGATGGGCGCATCGTGCTCGCGGCTGCCCGGCGGGGCGCCGTCGCGCGCGGCATCGACAATGATGCCGAGCTGATCGACCGCGCCCGTCGCCGCGCCGAGCTTGAAGGATTGGGCGCCAACGCTCGCTTCGAGACGGGCGATCTGTTCGATGCGCGGGTGCGCGATGCCGATATCGTAACGCTTTACCTGCTCAGCAGCATGAATGCACGGCTGCGGCCAAAGCTGATGACCGAGCTGCGTGCCGGCGCGCGCATCGTCAGCCACGCCTTCGACATGGGCGATTGGGCGCCCGATGCGATGCGCGTGGCCGAGGAGAAGAACGTGTTTCTGTGGATCGTGCCGGCGGTCGTCGGCGGCGACTGGCAGCTGCGGCTGGGCGACGGGTCGGCCGGCCTGCTGACGTTCGAGCAGCGCTTCCAGCGCATTGCCGGTCAGTTCCGGGGGGCCGCACTCAGCGGTGCCAATCTGGACGGCGCTCGGCTCTCCTTCCGCCTGGGCGGTTTGCTGTTCGCCGGCCGGGTCGGCGACCGGACGATCGAGCCGGACCCTGACGGTCCGGCAGAGGCGGAAGCGGGGTGGCAGGCCAGCCGGATCGCCTGAGGCTGAAGTGCCGGCAACCGTCCCGTCACGAAACGCCCCGATTCGGGACTGCATCCGCCGTTGATCCGCCGATCCCTGCGCGCGATGCCGGGGCATGGTCGACCCCGACGCCCTGCGCAAGGAAGCCGAGCGTGCCCGGCGGCACGCGGAGCTGCTGGGCGATGACGCCGCCCGGCTCAGCCTGATCGCCCTTGCCGAAGAGCTGGAGCGCCGGGCCGAAGCGGCCGAGCAGGCGCGCGGCATTCCCCCCAGCCGGCACTGAGCGCGATCGCTGTCGGCCGGCGCGGATCAGCGTTCGACCGTGAAGCGAATGCCGGCATCCCGCTCCAGCCGTGTCACAAGCGCGTCGCCGAGCAGCGCGCCGGCTGTCCAGATGCCGCCCGCACCCGCGACATCGTCGATCAGGCAGAGGGCCGCCTCCGCGATCATCCGCGATGTCGAGCCATAGCCCGGATCGCGGTCGCCGCGCACGGAGAGAGCGGCACGGCGACCGTCCGGATACTCGGCGACGAACAGCAGGTCATAATGGCCATTCTCCCGCTCCTCCCGGCTCGGCCCTTCGCCGGGACGCGGCCCGCCCGGGCCGCCCAGCGGATTGGCCTTCGCGATCGCCTCGGCGGCCGCCTTGCCGAGTTCGCCCAGCCCAGGCGCGACCATCATCTCGTCGTAGCGGAAGTCCCGGCCATAAGGATGGCCGCGCAGCTGGTTCGTCCGGTGGACGTTCTTCGTGTTGATCGGCGCCATGATGAACGGCGCCACCCAGGCATCGACCGCAGCATCGTAATGGGGCAGCAGCCCGTTGGGCTGGTCGGGACCCGCGAAGCCCGGCGTGAGCGCGAACGGATCGGCGAGCAGGCGGACGAGGGAGGGATTGCGGGCGGCAGCCGCCAGCGTGGCGCGGAGGCTGGCCGCCGTGCCTCCCGAAAAGCCACCCTGCATCGATCGGACGCGGCCTTTGATGCTCGGCGCAGGGATGCCGAACCGCTCGATGCAGTGCTGCTGCAGCCGGTAGACGCCGAGATCGAACGGGATCGAATCGAAGCCGCACGAAAAGACGATCCGCGCGCCATTGGCGGCTGCCTGCGCCTGGTGGGCATCGATCATCGCGCGCATCCAGGCGGGTTCGCCGCACAGATCGACATAGGCCGTCCCGGTAGCAGCGCAGGCGGCGACCAGGTGCGATCCGTAGAGCTGGTAGGGGCCGACGGTGGTGATCACGACGTGCGTCCGGGCCGCCATCGTGGCGAGCGCCGATGGATCATCGGCCGCAGCGACGATTATCGGCAGCGCTGGCGGCGCGCCAAGTTCGGCGCGCACCGCGGCAAGCTTTTCGGCCGAGCGCCCGGCGAGCGCCCAGCGGCGCGCGGGGTGCCGCTCCAGCAGATACTCGGCAACCAGCCGGCCGGTGAAGCCGGTCGCGCCGTAGACGATCAGTTCGAACTCCCTGTCCATCACGACATTCCTTTCCGCCTTCTCCGCCCAGGTGCCGAGAAGAGGTGGTTCGGCGACGGGGGTCAACCCCAGGCTGACGCCAGGAACCCGGCGCTGCGGCGCGCCGTTCTGGGCGCCATGGCCGAAGCTGCGGAACATCATGCGCCGACCCCCTGGGCGGTCCCGCCAGGGGGATGGCTGGACGTGCTGAGGCGCAGCTGGGGCGAGATGGGGAGGGATCATCTGACGCTGATCGCCGCGGGCGTCGCATTCTACGGCTTCACTGCGCTGGTGCCGATGCTCGCCGCGGTCGTGCTCGCCTACGGCCTCGTCGCGGAACCTGCCGCGGCGCTCCGCCAGATTCAGGCGCTCACCCAGTCCCTGCCGGCCGACGCGGCGGGGCTGATCAGGGACCAGCTGCAGAACATCGTGTCGACCGAGGCGGGGAAGAGCCGCCTCGGCCTGTTCGTTGCGCTGGCGATCGCGCTGTGGGGGGCGAGCCGCGGCGCCGGGGCGATCGTGACGGCGCTCAACATCGCCTATGAGGAGGAGGAAGCGCGCGGTTTCCTCCGGCTGACGCTGCTCAACCTTGCGATCGTGCTGGGCGCCGTGCTGGGGATCGTCGCCGCCGGCGCCGCGGTGACCGCACTGGCGCACCTCGACCGTCTTGTCCCGGGTGCTCCGCCGCTGCTCGTCGGGCTCGGCAAGCTCCTGTCCTGGCTGGTGCTGACCGGACTTGCCGCCGCCGGCGCGGCGACGCTTTACCGCTACGGCCCGGACCGATCGACGGTGCGCTGGACGTGGCTGACGCCGGGCTCCGTCGCCGCCAGCCTCGGCATCGGCCTCGTCACGTCCGGCTTCAGTCTCTATGTGGCGAATGTCGGCAGCTACAACGCCACTTACGGATCGCTCGGCGCGGTCGTGGTGCTGCTCACCTGGCTGTATCTGTCGGTGCTGGTGCTGCTGCTCGGGGCCGAACTCAACTCCGAGCTGGAGCGGCAATTGGCGGCCAATGGCAACGGACGATGAGCGGTGGTCAGCCGCCTGGCGCCGACGCCGAAGCGGCGTCGGGCGCAACTGTAGGCTCCTGCCTGTCCCATGCCGGCACAGACCTGAAATGAGACAGCCCGTGCGCAGATCGCGGCTGACGCAATCGTAAACGGAGTGTAAACATCCTCAGCACGGGATTCGGCCGCACCGCTGTCGCAGCTTTCGCTGACGAGAGCGGGCCCGGATGGTCGTTACGAGCAACTGCACAAGGGGTTGGATCATGGTCAAGAAGTTGCTTGCGGGCGTTGCCTCGCTCGCGTTTATCGCATCACCCGCCGCGGCGGCGAATTTCATCCTCGGCACCGGCACGGACATCGCGCCGATCGCGTCGAACAACGACTTCCGGACTGGCCTCGAAGCGCAGGGACTGGGGCTGCTGCGCATCAATGCACTGCTCAGCATCAGCGGGCCGGCGAACATCAAGTTCGAATATTTCGGCAGCGAGAGCGGCTTCACCGACACGTTCTTCGCCGGTGGCGCGTCCTTCACCGAAACGAACGCCAAGCCGTTCTCGTCGCGGCCGATGTTCACGCGCACCTTCCTGACGACGGGCTCGTTCGATCCCTATTTCATGTCGAGCGGACGGGGCATGGAGCAGCACCGCCCGGGTTCGCCGGAGTTCGGCTTCTTCCTGCCGGAGAATCTCCGTGGCGAGGTGGTCAACACGAACGTTCTCTGGATCGGCTACGACGACCAGATCCGCGGCGACGACGACAACCACGACGATTTCATCATCAGGGCAACGATTTCGGCGGTTCCGGAGCCGGCGACCTGGGCGATGATGATCGGCGGTTTCGGCCTGGTCGGCGCGGCGATGCGCCGCCGCACCCGCGTCACTGTCGCCTACGCCTGAACCCGTCACTGGGACAGCAAGAAGCATCCGGCCGCCCGGCCGGATGCTTTTTTGTTGGCCGCGCGCCTTAGGTCAGGTGCGTTTCTTCGCTTTCCACCAGACATAGCCGGCGCCGGCCGCGGCGCCCAGGATCGGACCGACAAAGGGGACCGGGATTGCAATGACGGCGCCGATGGCCGCCGCCTTGGCCATGCTGCGCCCAAGGGTCTTATCGCTCGATTCGGCCATCATCTGCTCCTTTCGCTGTCCAACCCCGCCCGCGGCGATTTGCTCCCGGCGCTCCCGAGCCAGCGGGTCAGCGCGGGGCGGATGCGCAGGAAGCGGAGATAGAGCGACTCCAGCACCGCGAGGACGGACGGATTGCGCGCGATGACGCCCAATGGGCGAAGCAGCGGGATCGCACGCCACATCGCGGCGAACGCGGCAGCTCCGCTCATCAGTTGCCCATTTTCTTCGGCATGGAAGCGCGCGAGGAGCGTGGCGCGATCGATCGGGCACGCATCGGCCGCCCCGGGCGGGCTCACATCGATGAACTGGATGGCGCGCCGCCGGTCGAGGCGCCGCATCAGCGCGATCTCGCGCCGGCAGAGCGGACAGGCACCATCATACCAGACCCTGACGCCGCTCACTGGCTCAGGCTTTCGATGATCGGGCACTCCGGCCGGTCGCTCGCCGCGCACTCGGCCGCCAGCCGCGTCAGCGTGGCGCGCATCGCCTCCAGCGCCGCCGCCTTGCGGCCCAGTTCGTCCGCCCGCGCCGCCGCAAGGGCGCGAACCTCCGCATTTGACCGACCGGGCGCTTGCCAGAGATCGAGCAATTTGCGGATCTCGTCGACCGAGAAGCCGATGTCCCGCGCATTGGCGACGAAACGCAGGCGGTGCAGGTCGTTCTCGCAATAGTCCCGATAGCCGCTCGCCCGCCGCGATGGCGCCGGGATCAGCCCGATCGCCTCGTAATGCCGGATCATCCGTTGCGAGATGCCGGTGGCGGCAGAAACCTGGCCGATGTTCATGCTTTGCAAGATAGGAAAGCTTCGCCGCCGCACCAGTCTTGAGGGGAGGGGATTCGCCGATGCGGGGGCTTGACCCTGACATGGTGTCAAACCGTAGAGGCCCGGCCGGCAAGGATGTGGAGAACGGACGTGTCGTCACTGCCATCGGTCGATCGGCGATCACTGCTGAAGGGCGCTGCCATCGCGGCGGGCGCGGCTGCGTTCCCGGCATGGGCGCAGACGCAGTCGGCCGGCCTCGTCCGCGCGCTGCCGGTGCTGGCCGGCCAGGAGATCAGCCTTACCGTCGCCCATCAGATGATCGACGTCGACGGCGCGCCGCGCCACGCGATCGGCATCAATGGATCGGTGCCGGCTCCGCTGATCCGGCTGCGCGAGGGTCAGCAAGTCCGCCTGGTCGTCGACAACCGGCTCGACGAGGAGACATCGCTCCATTGGCACGGGCTGCTGGTGCCGGCGGCAATGGACGGCGTGCCCGGCGTGAGCTTTCCGGGCATCGGAGCGCAGAGCCGCTTCGTCTACGAATTCCCGGTCCGCCAATCCGGCACCTACTGGTATCACTCCCATTCCGGGTTGCAGGAACAGATGGGGCTGTACGGCCCGCTGATCATCGACCCCGCAGGTCCGGATCCGATCGCCTCCGATCGCGAGCATGTGATCGTCCTGTCCGATCACAGCCCGATGCACCCGCACACCATCTTCAAGAAGCTGAAGCAGCAGCCCGGCTATTTCAATTTCCAGAAGCAGACGCTGTTCGGGATGCTCGCCGGCCGCGATCAGCCGCCGGGCGAGCGTGCCGATTGGGGGCGGATGCGGATGGATCCGGCCGACATCTCGGACGTGACGGGATCGACCTATACCTATCTGGTGAACGGGCATGGGCCGGAGACGAACTGGACGGCGCTGTTCCGTCCCGGCGAGCGGGTGCGGCTGCGGCTGATCAACGCGGCGGCGATGACCAATTTCAACGTCCGGATTCCCGGGCTGAAGCTGAGCGTCGTCCAGGCGGACGGACTGGCGGTGCGGCCGGTGACGGTCGACGAGCTGCAGATCGCGGTCGCCGAAACCTATGATCTGATCGTCGAGCCGGAGGACCGCGCCTATACCTTCGTCGGCGAGGCGGTTGATCGCTCCGGCATGGCGCGGGCGACGCTTGCCCCGCGGCCCGGCCTGGTTGCGCCGGTGCCGCCGCTTCGCCGCCGGCCGCTTGTGAGTCACCGGGACATGGGCATGGATCACGGGCCCGCGCCCGTCCAGGGCGGCATGGATCATGGCGCGATGGATCATGGCGCCATGAACCACGGCGCGACGGCGCAGGGCGGCCATGCCGGCATGGCGCATGGCGGCCAAGCCATGGCTGGAATGGCACCGGGCGGCAGCATGAAGATGCGCGATCCCGCCAATGCGCCGCAGGTCCCGCTCAATCCCGGCGTGCAGATGATCGCGCCGATGCCGGCGGACCGGACCGACGAACCGGGGCAGGGGCTGGCGGATGTCGGGCACAAAGTGCTCGTCTACCGGGATCTGATGGCGCGCGACCGCAATCCCGATGTGCGGGCGCCGGCGCGGGAGATGGAAATCCATCTGACCGCGAACATGGAACGCTATATGTGGTCCTTCGACGGCGTGAAGCTGAACGCCGTGACCGCGCCGATCCCGTTCCGCGAGAATGAGCGGGTGCGCGTCACGCTGGTCAACGACACGATGATGGCGCACCCCATCCATCTGCACGGCCATTTCTTCGAACTGGTGACCGGGCACGGGGAGTATGCGCCGCGCAAGCACACGGTGAATGTGCTGCCCGGCGGCAAGGTGACGTTCGACGTGACGATGGACGCCCGCGGCGACTGGGCGTTTCACTGCCACATGCTCTATCACATGCACGCCGGCATGATGCAGGTGGTAAGCGTCCGGCCGGACGAAGACGGGGAGCGCGCCTGACATGGCGGCTGCCATTTTCGCGCTCGCGCTCGCCGCCCAGCACGTCCACGGGGCGCCCGCCGCGCCGCCGGCAGCGGCCGGCAGCCCGCTGCTGCGGATGGCGCGCCCCGCCGATCCGCAGGCGCAGGTCGGCGACGAGGGGCATGCCGGCCACGGAATGCCGGCGCAGGGGCATCAAGGCCATTCGATGCCGGCGCAGGGGCATCGAGGCCATCCCATGCCGGCGCCGTCCGCGCCCCAGCCGGCCGCTCCACCTGCAGCCGGCCAGGCGGGGCCAGGCGCGGCAGCCCCGCCGGCCGGATCTGGCCACGTCCATCAGGGCATGGACCATGGCAGCGGCGGGACGGCCCTTCCGGCCGGCGATGCGCCGCCGCCGCCGCCGCCGGCCAACGCCTATGCCGACGGGTTCTTCGATCCTGCCGCGATGGCGGCGGCGCGGGCCCGGCTCCACTCCGAACATGGCGGCCAGAAGTTTCTGACCGTGACGTTCAACCTGGCCGAGTATCAGGCGCGGGCGGGCGGCGACGGGTATCTGTTCGATGGCGAGCTCTGGTATGGCGGCGACATCAACCGGCTGGTCGTCCGCGCGGAAGGCGAAGGGAGCTTCGGCGAGGCGGCGGAGGAGCTCGAGTTTCAGGCGCTCTACTCGCGCGCGCTCGACGCCTATTGGAATTGGCAGGCGGGCATCCGGGTCGATGCCCAGCCGAACGGACGTGCCTATGCGGTTGTCGGCGTCGAGGGGCTTGCGCCTTATTGGTTCGACGTCGAAAGCGCGCTGTTCCTGTCCGAACGGGGCGATCTCTTTGCCCGGGTACAGGCGAGCTATGATCAACGGCTGACCAACCGGCTGATCCTGCAGCCGCTGGTCGAGCTCAACGCCGCCGCCCAGGATGTGCGCCGCGACGGCATCGGATCGGGGCTGAGCGATGTCGAGCTGGGGCTGCGGCTGCGCTACGAAATCCGGCGCGAGTTCGCTCCCTATGTCGGGATCAGCCATGAGCGGGCGCTGGGCGACACGGCCGACTTCGCCCGCGCCGCCGGCGAGGATCCCAGCGTCACCTCGTTCGCGATCGGCCTGCGGACCTGGTTCTGAGCCGTCTCAGAGGCTCCGCAGCGCGGCCGCCGGCCGGACGGAGATCAGCGGCAGCGATCCGAGCAGCCCGATCCCGAGCGTGACGAGGCCGCCGCCGGCAAGGGTCGCCAGCACCACCGGCCAGTCGGGCGCCCAGCCGAAATCGAAGATCCGGACGATCACATACCAGGCCGCGGGCAGGCCGAGCGCCAGCGCGACGATCGCGAGCAGGCTGGCGAGCAGCCCATATTCCATCGTCTGCGCGGCAAGGATCTGGCCGCGGGTGGCGCCGAGCGTCTTCAGGATCACGCTGTCAAAGCTCCGCGCCTGGCGGGAGGCGGCGATCGCGCCGATCAGCACGGCCACCCCGGCGAAGATGGTGACGGTGGCGGCAATCAGGATCGCCGCCGCCATCTGATCGAGCAGCGTCCGCACCTGGCCGATCACTTCGCCGGTTTCGATCACCGAGGCGGAGGGAAAAGCGTCCAGCAGGGCACGGGTGACGGCGCCGGCCCGGTCGTCCGCCACCTGGATCGTCGCGGTCAGGCTGTGCGGTGCCGCCCGGAATGTGTGCGGCGTGAACACCATGATGTAGTTGAAGCCGAGCGTATCCCAGTTGATCTTGCGGAGCGAAAAGATCGTCGCCGGGATTTCGCGGCCGAGCACCGAGACGGTCAGCGTGTCGCCGACGCCGACGCCCATCACTTCCGCCGCTTCCTCGTCGAGCGAGACGAGCGGCGTGCCGGCATAATTGCGCGGCCACCAGCTGCCTTCGGTCAGTTCGCTGCCTTCGGGGAGCGCGGCGCTGTAGGTGACGCCGCGTTCGCCGCGCAGGAACCAGGCGCCTTCGGGCAGCGTCTCGAGATCGGCGACGCGGGTGTCGCCATAGGCGACGATGGTGCCGCGGAGTGCCGGTACGATGTTGAGTTCCGCCGCCGGCGCCTGTGCGCGCACCAGACGGGCGAAGCGGGGGCCTTCGTCCGAGGGAATGTCGAGCACGAACAGGTCCGGCGCGCGGCGGGGCACGGTGCGGCTGATTTCAGCGGAGAGGCTCGTCTGGATCGCCGCCAGGGTTACGAACAAGGTGAGCGCGAGGCCGAGCGCGACGACCAGGCCGACCGTCTGGGCGCCGGGCCGGTGGAGATTGGCGACGGCGAGGCGCAGCAGCGGCCGGCGCGGGCGCGGGGCCGCCCGCGCGATCCGCCGGATCGCCCAGCCGATGACGAGCAGCAGCAGCAGCGCGCCGAGCACCGCACCGATCACGGCGGCGGCGAACAGCGGATCCCGCGACGTGCCGATGGCAAGGCCGAGCACCGCCATGGTGGCGGCGGCGGCGAGGCCGAGGCTGCGCCGATCGAGCGCGAAGCGACGATCGACGACCGCCCGGAAGATCGCGGCGGCCGGGAGCATCCGCGCCCGGGCAAGTGGCGGCAGCGCAAAGGCGAGCGCGATCAGCAGGCCGTACGCGGCGCTGACCGCCAGCGGCAGCGGGTAGATGGCAAAGCCGGGCGCGACCGGCAGCAGATCGCCGGCCAGCGCAACGATCAGCGGCGGTGCGAGTGCCCCGATGGCAAGCCCGAGCAGCACCGCCGCCAAGGCCACCATGCCGATCTGCAGCAGATAGATGCGGGCGATGTCGGCCGAGGTCGCGCCCAGCACTTTCAGCGTGGCGATCCCGTTCCGCTTCATCGCCAGGTAGGATGCGACGCCGTTCGAGACGCCGATCCCGGCGATCACCAGCGCGGCAAGCCCGATCAGCGACAGGAACTGCCCCATGCGCTCGAAAAAGCGGTTGGCGCCCGGCGCCGCCCCGTCGCGGCTCTTGAAGCTCCAGCCGGCATCGGCCCAGCGGTCCTTCAGCGCGTCGATCACCGGCGCCGGATCGCCGGCCGTGCGGATCCGGTACTTGGCGGTGTAGAGCGCCCCGGGTTGCAACAGCCCGGTGCGGGCGAAACCGTCCAGCGAGACGAGCGCCACCGGGCCGAGCGTGAAGCCCTCGCCGACACGATCGGGCTCCGCCGTCATGATCCCGCGGATGCGGAACTCCGCCTCGCCGTAGCGGAGGCGATCGCCGCGGCCGCGCTGCAGCCGATCGGCGAGGGCACGGTCGATCACGACTTCGTCAGGCCCAAGCCCGTCGATGCGCACGCCTTCGACGGCGCCGTAAAGGGGATAGGCGCGGTCAACGGCCTTCAGTTCGGTCAGGATCGCGCTGTCCCCGGCGCGGGCCATCGCGCGCGTGCGCAGCGTCTCGCTGACCTGGCCGGTGCGAGCAAGCGCGGTCCGTTCCTCGGCGGTCGCGACGCGCTGCGACAGCGACACTTCGAAATCGCCGCCAAGGATGGTCTGGCCCTGCGCTGCGAGTTCGCCGGTGATGGCGGCGGTCAGGCTGCCGATCGTCGCCAGCGTGGTGACGCCGAGCAGCAGGCAGATGAACAGCAGGCGCAGGCCGCGCAGCCGCCCGACGAGATCGCGCCGGGCAAGCGTCCAACTTGCCCGCCAGCCGAGCGCGGCGCTCATGCCGCCGCCCGGCGATCGGCGACGAGCAGGCCGTCGCGCATCTCGACGATCCGGTCGCAGCGGGCGGCAAGCTCCGGATCATGCGTGATGATGACCAGCGTGGCGGCCGCGGCGCGGCGCCGATCGAACAGCAGATCGATGATCTTCGCGCCGGTCGCGCCGTCGAGATTGCCGGTCGGTTCGTCGGCGAACAGGATCCGTGGCCCGGGCGCGACGGCGCGGGCGATCGCCACCCGCTGCTGTTCGCCGCCCGACAGCTGGGCCGGATAATGATCGAGCCGGTGGCCGAGGCCGACGGCCTCCAGCTCCCGCGCGGCCGCCGCGAAGGCATCGCCCGCCTGACCGTTCAGTTCGAGCGGAACCGCGACATTTTCGAGCGCGGTCATCGTCGGGAGCAGGTGAAAACTCTGCAGCACGATGCCGATGCGCCCGCGCCGGGCCCGGGCCAGAGCATCCTCGTCGAGCGAGGCGAGCTGGACGCCGGCGACGGCGACATCGCCGGCGCTCGCGCGTTCGAGGCCGGACAGAATCGCCATCAGCGAGGATTTTCCCGAGCCCGAGGGGCCCAGGATCGCGACGCTTTCACCCTGGCCGATGTCGAGATCGATGCCCTTCAGGATTTCGGTGGTGCCAAGCGTCAGGGTGACATTTCGGGCGCGGATTGCGATATCGGCCATGATGAAGCTGTTTCAGTCCCTGTTCTCGTTGCGCCTCTCTAATGGGGTGCCGATCCTCGCTCTCCAACTGCTGGTCGCCTGTTCGGGCGAACCGGAGGCCGCGAAAGTTGCGCCGGACACGGCGGCGCCCGCGGCCGGCGCACCCGCCGCGGCCGCGCCGGCCGACGGGCCGCTGGTCGTTGCCTTCGGCGACAGCCTCTATGCGGGCTATGGCGTCGACCGGAAGGAGAGTTTTCCGGCCGAGCTGGAAGCGGCGCTGCGCGCGCGGGGCATCCCCGCCACCGTCCACAATGCGGGCGTCTCCGGCGACACCAGCGCGGCCGGCCGCCAGCGGCTAGGCTTCATGCTGGACGGGCTGCCGAAAAAGCCGGAGCTGGTGCTGGTGGGGCTGGGTGGAAACGACATGCTGCGCGGCCTCGACCCGGCCGAAACGCGCAAGAATCTGAGCGCGATCCTGGACGAACTGAAGGCGCGCGGCATTCCGGCGATGCTGACCGGAATGGTCGCCGCGCCGAACCTGGGCCGCGACTATGCCGAGGCGTTCAATCCCATCTACCCGGAGCTCGCCGCCCGCTATGGCGTGCCGCTCTATCCCTTTTTCCTCGAGGGCGTGGTGACGGACCCGAAGCTGATGCTGCCGGACCGCATCCACCCGACCGCGACCGGGATCGACAGGGTCGTCGCCAAGGTCGCGCCGCAGGTGGCCGAGGCGCTGGCGGACTGAGCGCTCAGCGCGAGACATAGCCGTACCAGAGGATCAGCAGGAAAAGCCGCGGAGCGAAGGCCGAGCCGCTGACCGCCGCCAGCGTGGCGGCAACCGTGGCAGCGACGGCGCCCGTTGCCGTCGCCGTGCCAAGCGCGGTCACGTCCCCCGCGCGAAGCGCCGCGGGGAGGGTGAGCGCCGCCGCCCAACCGGTGCCCGCCGTCACAAAGGCCGCGCGGCGCTGCCACGGGCCGAGCGCGGCGGTGAGGGCAAGCGGGCGCATGCCTTTCGCTTCGGCGCGGCCGGCATGGGCCGTCAGCGCGAAGACGAGGAGCAGCAGCGCCGCCGGGTGGACGGCATCGAAGGGCAGCAGCAGCCCGGCGGCGACGATCGCGGACGCGATCAGCAGGAACGGCCGCCCGGCCCCGATCAGCGAGGCTTCGCCGATCACCAGCCCCAGGGCGGGCAATCGGCCTGTCGGGGCAGGGAGTGCGGCCGGATTGGCGGCGGGCGGCGTGCCGGGGGCAAGCAGCTTGTGCAGGCGGGCCCCCAGGCCCGCCCGGCGCCGCACCCGGTGCGGGCGGTAGACCAGGCCCGCGACGACGGCGACGGCGATGGCGATCGCCATCCAGCTCGCCCGCGAGGCGAGATAGCCGGGCGCGGTCAGGCCGGCCTCGACATCGATCGGCATGGTCTTCGGCGAGCCTTTGGTGAAGCCGATCGCGAAATCGGGATCTTTCTCGCCGGTGCCGTGGATCAGCGGCCGCACGAAGCCGCCATAATCGGCCATATTCTGCCAATAGCCGGGGGTCGCGTCGGCAGTGGCGATCGGCGAGGCGAGCGCGAACATCCAGAGGACGAAGAAGGCGAGGTCGCCCAGCGGCCCGCGCAAGAGCGGCAGCGCGTCCCACAAGATGCGGATCGCGGCGAGCCCCATCAGCGCCGGCGCGGCGATCGCCCAGAGCGCAAACAGGGTCGCGAGCGGCCGGACGGTGCCGGGCGGCAGCATCAGCCAGCTGAGGAACAGGCCGGCCGCCGACAGCGCTGCGAGCACCGCGAACAGCAAGGTCACGTCCGCCCCGAAGCGGCCGAGTGCGATCGCGACGCGCGAACCCGCCGTCACTTCCTCGACTTGCCAGGGCTGGCGGCGCGTCGTGCTGGCGCGCAGATAGGCATAGGCGACAGGCAGCAGCAACGTTGAGACGACGACGCCCAACGAGACGCCGATCACCGCCGAGTTCATCGCCGGCATGACGCCCTGGATGGTGATCATGATCGTGCTGCCATCGCCGCGCGGCACCCAGAAACGGGCGCCGATCGGGGCGATCAGCAAGAGGATCCACAGGCCCCAGCTGCGCCCATAGCGGGCAAGCGACGTGGCCAGCGACGATCGGGCGACGGCGACCGCGCTCATGCCGCGATTGCCTGGCCCGAGGGCGCCGCGCGCGGCGCCGGGCTCAGCCGGCCGTCCTCGACGCGCAGCACCGCGCGGGCGCGCGGCGCCAGCGCATCGGCCAGATGGGTGGTCATGACGACGATCGCGTCAGCGGCACGTGCCAGGATCAGCGCGCTCACCTGGTCCGCGCTCTCCCGATCGAGTTCGGCGGTCGGCTCGTCGAGCGCGACCAGCCTGGGCGCGCCGAGCAGCGCCTGGGCGAAGATCAGGCGGCGCCGCATGCCGCCCGAATAGGTGGAGATGCGGCCGTTGACGTCGGCATGCAGGCCGATCGCGTCGGCGATCGCGAGGAACTGGGCGTCGGCGGCGGCGAGCTCGAGGCCTTTCAGCGCTGCCATGTGCCGCGCGAATTCCCGCGCGGTCAGGTCTTCGGGAAGGTCGACGGCCTGGGGAGCGTAGCCGAGCGCGCGCCGCAGCGGCCGGCGATCGCGGCCGAGCCGCGCGCCGTCCCAGCGGATTGCGCCCTGATCGGGCTTGTCCGCGGTGGCGATCAGCCGCAGGAGCGTCGACTTGCCGGCGCCGCTCGGGCCGACCAGCAGGGTCAGCCCCGGTTCGAACCGGTGGCTGACCCCATCCAGCACCGTCTTGCGGCCATAGCGCTTCACGACGTCTTCGAGCTCGAGAGCCATGCGGATCCTTTCCGGGCGATGGGCGGAGGATCAGATCATCAGGCCGGGATTGGCGGCCGGGCCGAGGGCGGCGAGCAGGCTGATCGATGCGAAAACCAGGGCGGCGGCGCCGGCGGCGATGCTGCGGCCGAATGCGTTGGCGAGGATCATCGCGAATCTCCTTGTGGTCAGATCCGGCGGCCGATCCGCCGGTTGTCCGATGTTCAGCAAGGGCTGTGCCAGCTGATCAAAACCCCAGGAAACTGCGAAAATTGATCCAGGGCTGGTCGCCGGTTCCGCAAGAAGCGCCGAGAAGTGGCGGAATTTTCGCCAGCTCAGCCGGGTCCGGCCCGGCCGATCCTCACTCGGCCACGACATTTCCCGCGCGCATGACGAAGCCGACCTGTTTCAGCGCCCGCACATCGGCGAGCGGATCGCCGGCCACCGCGATGATGTCGGCGCTCTTGCCCGGTTCGATCGAGCCGATCTGATCGGCGAGGCCGAGCAGATCGGCGGCGTTGACGGTGGCCGCTTCGATCGCGGCCATCGGCGTCATCCCGTGCTTGACCAGCAGCTCGAACTCGTCGGCATTGCGGCCGTGTTTCGAGACGCCGGCGTCGGTGCCGAAGGCGACCCGGACGCCGGCCGGCACGGCCTTTTCGAGGCCCTTGCCGGTGATGCCGATGCGCCATTCGATCTTCGCGCGCACTTCCGGCGGATAGGCGTCGCGGTTGGCAGCGAGCCGCTCAATGTATCCGTTCACCGTCGACAGCGTCGGCACGTAATAGGCGCCGGTCTGCCGGAGGAGAGCGATGCCCGCATCGTCGAGCATGGTGCCATGTTCGATCGAATCGGCCCCATGCTTCAGGGCCAGCGCAATCCCGTCCGGTCCATGGGCGTGGACCGCCACCTTCTTGTTGTAGAGATGCGCCGTCTCGATCAGCGCCTTCACTTCGTCCTCGAACAGCTGCGCGCCAAGGCCGGCGCCGATGCGGCTGTTGACGCCGCCGGTGGTCGCGATCTTGATGACGTCTGCGCCGCGGCCGACCTGGAGGCGAACGGCGCGGCGGCATTCGTCCGGCCCGTCGCAGAGATTGTCGTGAGGGATGTGCTCGGCGATCTCGTCGCTCAGCCCGAGCCGCGCGTCCATGTGACCGGCGGTGGCCGAGATGGAGCGCCCGGCGTCGACGATGCGGGGCCCGTCCACCCAGCCGCGGGCGATCGCTTCCCGCAGCGCCAGGACGGCGCCCTCGTCGCCGAGATTGCGGACGGTGGTGAAGCCGGCGCGGAGCGTCTTGCGGGCGTTCCAGAGCGCCTCGAACGCGCCGAGCTCGACCGCTTCGGTGAAGCCGGCCAGCAGCCGCTCGTTGCCGGCCCGATCGGATGCGAGATGGACGTGGGAGTCGATCAGCCCAGGCAGCACGAAGCGATCGGACAGATCGATGAGGCGCGCGCCCGCCGGCGCCGGGGCCAGCCCGTCCAGCACGGCGGCGATGCGGCCGGCGCGGACGATGATCGTCGCCGGCCCGCGCGGCGGCCGGCCCGGCCGGTCGAGCAGCCGCCCGGCATGGATCACCGTCTCGCCGGCCGGGGCGCTGGCGGTCTGGGCGGAGGCGGGAATGGCCAGCACGGCAAGGGCGGCGGCGAGAAGCAGGCGGTGCATGGCAGGGTCCCCCAGGGTCGATGCCGCGCCAGCCTAGGCGATGCCGGCGCCCGTGTCAGCAGGACTGCCAATCGGTCCCATGAGCGGAACTCCTTATCGCGAATCGTCTCGCCTCCGTATTGATCCGGACTCATCACGCGCCGCCGCTCCTGCGACGATCTTGACCGGTTCTGCCCCCGAGCGGGGGGGCAGAACCACGTGCCGGCGCGACGCGCCTGTGCGTGGGGCACCGCCGGCAGTTCTCATCCCTCTGCCGGCGGTGCTGAACGGCCGCGATGGCGGCGCAGGCCACGGCCCGCAGCCGGGCATGGGCGAAAAATTCACCTTTGCGCGTTATCGCGGGCATGATGATGATGATTGCCCTGGCCGTCGCCTGCGCGCTCGCCGCGCTGCTGCTGATCTTGCGCCTGCGCCGCCAGGCCGCCGAAGCGCGGCTGGCCCGCGCGGCCGCCGATCCGGGCGACGGCGTGGTCAGCATGCGAGAAACGCTGCTGCGCCGGATCGATCGCTATTCGGAGCCGCGCTTCTAGGCGCCGGCGGGCCGGTCAGGCCAGGATCGCACGGGCGCGCGCGACGAACCGGGCCTCGCCATCGCCGCTCAGGTCCGGCCGGGGCGGCACCAGGATCGCCCGTTGCACCGCCGGCCGCTCCCCGATCCGTGCCACCCACTCCTGCAGCCGGGGATGGCCGTCGAGCGTTAGGCCGGGCCATTCATAGGCGCGGACCCAGGGCCAGCAGGCCATGTCCGCGACGCTGTAGTCCGGCCCGGCGACATAGGGATGGTGGGCCAGCTGCCCGTCGAGCACGCCGAACAGCCGGTAGGTCTCGCGTTCGTAGCGGTCGATCGCCGCGGGCAGATGTTCGGGAAAGTAGCGCTTGAAGACGTTCAGCTGGCCCATCATCGGCCCGAGCCCGCTCATCTGCCACATCAGCCACTGGACGACCCGGCTGCGCGCCTGCGGCTCGGCCGGGAGAAACTGCCCCGTCTTTTCGGCGAGATAGAGCAGAATGGCGCCCGATTCGAAGACCGCGAACCCGTCATCGACGATCGCCGGGACGCGCCCGTTCGGGCTGACGCCGAGAAAGTCCGGCTGCTTCTGGTCGCCGCGCGCCAGATCGAGGACATGGACCCGGTAATCGAGCCCCGTCTCTTCGAGCAGGATCGAAACCTTGTAGCCGTTCGGTGTCGCTGCCGTGTAGAAGTCGATCATCGATGCCCCTCCATCCAGTGCCGCCGTTGTGACGTCTGCTCCGATCATTGTCACGGCGCTGCTGGGTGCCGAGGATTTCGCCTGGGCGGACGCGCTGCGCCGTCGCCACTTTCCGCCCGAGCGCAACCAGTTGCCGGCGCACCTGACGCTGTTCCACCATCTGCCGCCCGGCATCGCCGCCGAGCTGCGCACCCGGCTTGTCCGGGAGACGCGCGAAGTGCCGCCGCCGGCCGCGCGGCTCGCCGGACTGCTGAAGCTTGGACGCGGCGTCGCCTATCGCGTCGAGAGCGCCGGTCTCGAGGCGACGCGCGCCCGCCTCGCCGACGCGTTCGCTCCGCTCCTCACGCCGCAGGACGCCGCCGGGTGGCGGCCGCACATCACCATCCAGAACAAGGCCGATCCGGCAGCGGCGCGTGCGCTGCATGCGGCGCTTTCCGCCGGGTTCACGCCGCGGCCGCTCGCCATTCGCGGACTCGCCGCCTGGTGGTATCGCGGCGGGCCCTGGGAGATGCTCTCCAGCCACAGCTATGGCTGAGAGGGCACCTCGTCCACGGGCGGGAGCAGCGACTTGAGCGGCGTGGCGGCGTCGGCAAGGCGCAGCGGATCGATCTCGGCACCGGCCAGCACCAGCGCGCGGCCCTGCACATAATCGCGGGTGGCGTTCACGCAATCGAGCGCGATCACGCGGCCTTGCCTCAGATACACGACCGAGAAGCTGCGCGTGGCCGGATCGCCGCGCAGCACGGCGTCGTCATGGCCGATCGACAGGCCGACGGTCTGCAGCCGCAGATCATATTGGTTGGACCAGAACCACGGCACCGCATCATAGCGGGCATCGGCGCCGAGGATCGCGCGCGCGGCGACATTCGCCATGTCGTTCGCATTCTGCACCGATTCGAGCCGCAGCCGCGCGCCGCCGGCAAAGCGGTTGCGATGGGCCGCGCAGTCGCCGATCGCGAAAATGCCGGGCAGGCTCGTCCGGCACTGATCATCGACATCGACGCCGTCGCCGCCGGCGGCGCCCGCGGCGCGGAGTGGCGCAACCTCGGGAACGAGGCCGATGCCGACGATCGCCAGCTCGGCGCGGACGATCTCGCCATCGGCAAGGCGGATGCCGGCAAGTCGCCGACCGGCCGGATCGAGCTCGAACGCCTCGACTTCGGCCGACAAGCGCAGATCGACGCCATGGGCACAGTGCTCGGCTTCGAAGAAGCGGGACAGCAGCGGTCCGGCGACGCGCGCCAGCACCCGCGGCTGCGCCTCGAACAGGCTGACGCGCTTGCCGAGCTTGGCCAGCACCGCCGCCGCTTCGAGCCCGATATAGCCGCCGCCGACGATCGCGACGCGGTCCGCCGCGGGGAGCTTCGCGGCCAGCCGGTCGACATCTGCCCGCGTGCGGATCGCGTGGACATCGGCGCAGTCGGCGCCCGGGCAGGGGAGCGTCCGGGCGCGGCCGCCGGCCGCCCAGATCAGCGTGCCGAAGCCGATCCGCTCGCCGAGATCGGTCGCCACCTGCCGGGCCTCGGCGTCGATCGCGACCACGCGTTCGCCGCGGCGCAGGACGATTTGACGCTCGATCCAGAAGCGCTCCGGGCGGATCAGCAGCCGTTCGAAAGTCTTCTCGCCCGCCAGATAGTCCTTGCTGAGCGGCGGCCGTTCATAAGGCAGCTCCGGTTCCGCGCCGATGATCGCGAGCGTGCCGGCGAAGCCCGATTGGCGCAGCATGATCGCCGCCTGCGCGCCGGCATGGCCGGCCCCGATGATCGCCACGTCATAATGCTGCACCGTTTCGCATCCTCCCCGTCGGGTACCCGCCGGCCCCGTCCGCCGACGGCAAAGCGCAGCCCCGCCCTGCCGGTCAAGTGCCGGCATCAACGGGATGTTGACCGGGTGCCGGGGCGCGCATATAGCGCCGCATCGCGCCCGGGGCGGAGTAGCTCAGCTGGTTAGAGCAGCGGAATCATAATCCGCGTGTCGGGGGTTCGAGTCCCTCCTCCGCTACCAACATTTCCGGCCGATCGGCACCGATCCCGCATTCCCGCTTTGCCATTGCTCTCCGGCCGCTGCGCGCCTTGCGTTTGGCGGCGGATCCGTTAGGGTTCCGACCGGACGGTATGTATGGAGGGCGCGTTGGGCGTGAAGATCGGTCTGTTCCTTTCGGCCCAGTTCGAGCCCGGGGCGCCGGTTCAGGAGAATCTGCGCGACCTGATCGATCAGGCGCGGCTGGCGGAGGACAGCGGCTTCGGCGCCCTGTTCCTCGGCCACCATTATCTCGCCCATTCCGCTTTCCTGCAGCCGCTGCCGCTGCTCGGCTATCTGGCCGCCGCAACCCGGCGGCTCGAACTCGGCCTTGGCGTCTATCTGGCGCCGCTCGCCAACCCGCTGGCGCTGGCCGAGGATCTCGCGACGCTCGACGCCCTGTCCGGCGGCCGCCTGATCCTGGGCTTTGGCAGTGGCTACCGCGCCCGCGAATTCGAAGCCTTCGGAATACCTTATGAGGACCGGTTCAAGCGGCTTGAGCAGACCGTCCCGGTGGTTCGCCAGCTGCTGGCCGGCGCGGCCGTCAGCGGCGAGTTCCCGTTCGGCCGGCTGGACGAAGCGCGCGTCCATCTGCGGGCGCGGCCGCCGGGCGAGACGCCGGACATCTGGTTGGGCGCCTTTGGCGAAATCGGTCTCAAGCGCGCCGCCCGGCTCGGCTGCTCCTGGCTTGCGCCGCCCGATGGCGACATCGATGAACAGGCGGCCCGTTTCGAGCAATTCCGCCAGTTCCTCGCCGATGCCGGCGCACCGCTCGACCGCGCCTATCCGCTGCTGCGCGAGGCCGTGGTGGCCGAGACGGAAGCCGCGGCGCGCGCCATCGCGCGGGAGCATATGGCCCGCCAGTACCGGCAATACCGCCAGTGGCAGGCAGCGCAGAATGCCTCGCTGGACGACTTGATCGACCGCTTCGCGATCGTCGGCGATCCGGATCAGGTGGCCGCCAAGATTCGCGGCCTGACCGAGCGGCTCGGCCTCACGCACCTGCTGCTCCGCGTGCAGTGGTCGGGCATGCCGCACGCCGATGCGATGACCGCGATCCGGCTGATCGGCGATCGGGTGCTGCCGCAACTGCCCGCCTGACCGGAGCGCGGCCGCTCAGGCAGCGGCGTCGATCCGGCGCGGCGCGGTGTTGACCACATCGGCAAGGGGCGCGGCGGCGAACGCGCGGGCGACCTGCGCGGCCGGCGCATCGGCGTAGAGCGTGGTGCGCGGCCGCGCCGGACGGCGCAGCCGGGCGATGGTCGCCGTCATCTCGAGGGGGCCGACTTCCTCGCCATGGCTGGCGCCGGCCGCCCGCGTGATGCTTTCGTTCATGAGCGTGCCGCCCAGATCATTGGCGCCGGCGGCGAGGCATGCCGCCGCGCCGTCCAGCCCCAGCTTCACCCAGCTCGTCTGGACATTGCGCAACCACGGCCCGAGCGTCAGCCGGGCGACGGCATGCATCAGCAGGGCTTCCCGCCACGTCGGCCCCGGCCGGGCCCGGCCGGCGCGGTACAGCGGGGCCTGGGGGGCGACGAAGGGCAGCGGCACGAACTCGGTGAAGCCGCCGGTCCGCCGCTGGAGATCGCGCACCGCGATCAGATGGGTCGCCCAATCCCGATAGCCGTCCAGATGGCCGAACATGATCGTTGCGGTCGTGCGGATGCCGAGCCGATGGGCCCGCTCCACGACATCCAGCCACGCGCCGCTGCTCAGCTTGTCCGGGCAGAGGTCCGCCCGCACCGCATCGTCGAGGATCTCGGCCGCAGTGCCGGGCAGGCTGCCGAGCCCCGCCTCCCGCAACCGGCCGAGAAACCCGTCGATCGACAGGCCGAGCGTCGTCGCGCCGTGCGTCACTTCGAGCGGCGAGAAGGCGTGGACATGAATGGCGGGAGCGGCGCGCTTGGCGGCCGCGAGCAGCGCCAGATAGGTGTCGCCGGTGTAGCGCGGATGGATGCCGCCCTGCATGCAGACCTCGACGGCGCCGCGGTCATGCGCCTCGCGGACGCGGCGCTCGACTTCATCCAGCGCCAGATCATAGGGCGCGCCCCGGAGGGAATCGGCGCCGCGGCCTTTCGAGAAGGCGCAGAAGCCGCAGCGATAGGCGCAGATGTTGGTGTAGTTGATGTTGCGGGTGACGACGTAGCTGACCGCCGCGCCGGCCTGCTCCTGGCGGAGCGCATCGGCCGTTGCGCAGATCTCGGCGACGGCGCCGCCCCGGGCGCGGAACAGGGCGACGATTTCGTCGGCCGTCAGCGGCGCGGCGGCGCGCGCCTGGGCAAGCACCGTATCGATGGCACGCGCGCGGCCGCGCGCCACGGCCGGCGCAGCGATCGGCGCCGACGCGGGGAGAGGGGCGCGGGCGCCCGACCGCCAGGCACCGTCGTCCCGCGCCAGGCCTTCGCCGTCCGCATGCTCGCGGATGTGCCGGGCCATGGCCGGCGTCGCCCAGCGATCGAGCGCGCGGACATAGCGCGGATAGATGGTCAGCCGGGGCACCAGGATCTTGCCGGCGGCAGCGGTTTCCGCCGCCAGCCTTTGGCGTTCAGGCCAGCGCGCTTCCGGATTGACGTGATCCGGCGTGACCGGGGAGACGCCGCCCCAATCGTTCAGCCCGGCCCGCACCAGCGCACCAAGGGCGCCGGCGGAGAGGTTCGGCGGCGCCTGCAGCGAGACCGTGTCCGGCAGCAGCAGCCGGGCGACGGCGAGCGTCCATTGCAGTTCCGCCAGGTCCGGTTCCGGCGCGGTCGCCATCCTGGTGCCCGGCTTTGCGCGGAAATTCTGGACGATCACTTCCTGGATATGGCCGTGGCGCGCGTGGAGCGCGGCGATCGCCTCGATCGCGGCGATCCGCTCGGCCCGCGTCTCGCCGATGCCGATCAGGATGCCGGTGGTGAACGGGATGCCGAGTTCGCCCGCTGTCGCGATCATTTCGAGCCGGCGGGCCGGATCCTTGTCCGGCGATCCGAAATGCGGGCCGCCGCGCTCGCCGAGCCGCGTCGCCACGGATTCGAGCATCAGCCCCATCGATCCGCTCACGTCCCGCAGCCGGGCCAGCTCTGCCCGCTCGAGCACGCCGGGATTGAGATGGGGCAGCAGACCGGTCGCTTCGACGACCGCCGCCGCCGCGCGGTGGAGATAGTCGGCCGTGGTCGCGCAGCCGAGCGCGTCGAGCGCCTGGCGGGCGGCGGCATAGCGGCGCTCCGGCTTGTCGCCGAGCGTGAACAACGCCTCGCGGCAGCCAGCCGCGACGCCGGCCCGGGCGATCCGCAGCACGTCGTCGATGCCGAGATAGGGTGCGCCCGCGTCCCGCGGCGGCTGCGCGAAGGTGCAGTAATGGCAGCTGTCGCGGCAGAGTTTGGTGAGCGGGATGAATACCTTGGGCGAATAAGTGACGATGTCGCCGAAAGCGGCGTCCCGCCGCTCCGCAGCGCGCGTGGTCAGCGCATCGAGATCGTCGAGCGGCAGCGCGTCGGCGGCGCTCATGCGACGCGGCCGAACGGCGGGCGCGACTGCGCGAGGAAGGCGGCGGTGCGGGGTGCGACCCGCGCCGGGGCGAGCCGATCGACCATCTGCGGGGTGTCGAGATCGTCGACGAGGCCGCCGCCGAGCAGGCATTGCAGACGCTGCCCGCCCCGCCGTGCGGCCGCGCCATGCGCCTCGAAACTGTGCGGGCCGAAGCGGAAACCGAACGGCGCGCGGGGATCGATCAGCAGAGCGTTGGTGCCGCCGTCCCGCGCCCGCACGGCCGCCGCCGGGCCGAGCTGGGCGAGCCGATCGAGATCCTCGGCCGTCACGCAGGGCAGATCGGCCGGGAGCAGCAGCAACGCCCGGACCCCGCGGTCGCACGCGAGCTGCCGGGCCGCCCGGGCGGCGCGGTTCAGATCATCGTCGCCGGGATCGAGCAGCCATTCGGCGCCCCTTTGCTCGGCAAGCGCCCCCAGTTCCGGATCGCCGGTGCAAAGGAGGATGGGCCCGAGCGCAGACGCGGCCCCGGCCGCCTCGATCACGTCGGTCAGCATCGCGCGGACGAGCGCGGCGCGATCGGCCGGGGCGAAGCGGCCTGCCAGCCGGCGCTTGGCCCGGGCAAGCGGCTTGCAGAAGATCACGGTGGTGACCCGATCATGCATGGCCATCGTCTCCGGTGATGCGGATTCCGGCATGGCCGAGGCGATATTTGCGGTTGAGGAAGATCAGCAGCGAGGTCATCGCTTCGGCCGCGACTGCGTTGGCGAGCGGCCCCGCATGCCATGCGCGCAAGCCGCAGTCCGCCGCGAGCGCGACGGTCTGCGCGCAGGCCTCCTCATCGTCCCCCGTCACCAGCACGTCGCAGTCGATCGGGCCGTCCTGCTGGAGCAGCTGGGCGCCGACATTCTGGAAGGCCGACACCAGCCGGACGTCGGGGCCCGCGGCCGCGGCGGCCCGCGCGGCGGCGGAGCCTTCGGCCGGCAGCTGGACGCGCGAGACTTTGGGGGGCTGGAGCGGCACGGTCGCGTCGATCAGGATCTTGCCGGCCAGCTGGGAGGCGACGGCCGTGATCGTCGCCACCTGGTGCGCGAAGGGGACGGTCAGGATGGCGAGATCCGCCGCAGCCGCGGCTTCCGCATAGCCCATGCCGGAGACCGCCGGGCCGAGCGTTGCCGCAAAGCTCGCGGCGCGGTCGGCGTCCCGCGAACCGATGATGACCGACCAGCCGGCGCCGCCGAGTCGCCGGGCGAGGCCGGAGCCGAGAGCGCCGGTGCCACCGAGTACCGCCACGCAACCTCGCTCCACGCCATCCTCCCTTATCATTCCGACCGGACTGAATGAAATTAGCCTCTGCCGCTCTGCCCGGCAATATCTTTCTCGATCGGACGCCGGCGACGCCCGCTCTCCTCATGCCTGACTGCTCTTGACCGGGCCAGTGTCAGCCGCCACAAGGTTCCGACCGACCGGTATCAAAGAAGGCGGGAGAGGACATGAATCTGGCGGAAGATCTGTTTCGCCGAATCGCGGAGGTGCCGGATCGACCCGCGCTGGCCTTTGCCGGGCGGAGCTGGAGCTATGCCGCGCTTGGCGACGCGATCGCCGCGCAGGCCGCAGCGCTGGATGCGGCCGGAATGGCGGCCGGCGACCGCATCGCGCTGGTGCTGCGCAACCGGCCGGAAAGCGTGGTCGCGCTCTATGCCTGCTGGGTGCGCGGCGCCGTGCCGGTGCTGGTCAGCCCGCTTTCCGGTCCGCTCGATCTTGCAAAGGCGCTCGAGCGGACGACGCCGCGCCTGGCGCTGGTCTCCGCCGACCTCGATGCCGGCTTCGCGGCCGCCGCCCAGACGGGCGTCGCGGCGATCGCGGTGGGGGACCTGCCGGCAGCGCCGGCCGCGCGGGATCCGATCCTTCCGCTTCCTCTCGCGCCGGACCATCCCGCGTCCATCCTGTTCACCGGCGGCACCACCGGCCAGCCCAAGGCAGTCGTCGCCACCCATGGCGGGACCCAGGCGACGCTCGCGAAGCTGGCCGCTGCGTCGAAGGGCCGGCCGGGACCGTTCCCCGCCGCGCCGGCGGCCGTGCCGCCGAACCTGGTGCTGCTGCCGCTTTTCCACAGCGGCGGCCAGCAGGCGCTGCTCTTTTCCTTCCATGTCGGCCGCGCCGTCGCGCTCGTCGAACGCTTTTCTGTCGAGGCGGTGGCGGACGCGGCGCCGCGCCTCGCGGTCGACAATCTCTTCCTGCTGCCGACCATGCTCTATGATCTCGCCTATGCGGCGGTGCCGGTCGATCTGTCGAGCGTCCGCTCCGTGCTCGTCGCCGGCGGCGCGGTCGATGCGGAGACGCGGGCGGCGTTCGAGCGCCGCTACGGCATCCCGCTGCTCAGCAATTACGGATCAACCGAGGTCGGCCATGTCGCCGGCTGGACCGCGCACGACGTGCGGGAGGGGCGCTGGCGCGCGGGCGCGGCCGGGCGCGTCTATCCCGGGGTTGAGATCGAGATCCGCGACGAGGCCGGCCGGGCGCTGCCCCGTGGCTCGATCGGGGAGATCTGCGTCCGGACCGGGCTTACCACCGGCTATGTCGGCAGCGACGACGCGCCGATCCACGAAAATGGCTGGGTCAGGTCCGGCGATCTCGGGCATCTCGACGCGGAGGGCGTGCTGTTCCTCGCCGGCCGGAAGCGCGAGCTGATCAAGTGCGGCGGCTTCCAGATCTTCCCGACCGAGATCGAGGATCTGCTGCGCACCCACCCCGGCGTCGCCGATGTCGCCGTTGTCGGCGTGCCCGATCCGCGCCTGGGCGAAGTGCCGAAAGCGATCATCGTGCCGCGGCCTGACGGCCAGCCTCCCGCCGCCGAGGACATCATCGCCCATGTCCGCGACCGGCTGGCCCATTACAAGGCCGTCCGGCGCGTCGAATTCGTCACCGAATTGCCCCGCACGGCGGCCGGCAAGATCGACCGCGCGGCGCTCGCCGCACGCGACCCCGCGCATCGCTAGGAGATCTGCGAAATGCCCAAGAAGACCGAAGTCGATCTGCTCGAGGCCCACTGGTCCGCCGACCATATGGTGACCGACCGGGAGACGCTCGAGCGGTTCGTCGGCTATGAAGTGGACGAAGGCCGGCGGACCGCGACGATCACGTTCCGGCGGCCGGAGAAGCTGAACGCGATCCCCGTCGCCGGCTTCGAGGTGGTCGGCGACTACGTCAAGGAGGCCGAGGCCGACGATCGCGTGAAGGTGATCGTGTTCCGCGGGGAGGGGGAGTGCTTCGGCACCGGCGCCGACGGCGACGAACTCGGCTTCTACATCGGCTACGGGTCGGGCAAGGACAAGGAAGGCCGGCGCCGGCCGCCGCAGCGCACCCGCATGCTGCCGGACCGGAACCTGCTGTTCGGCGCCTTCAACAACCGCATCAGCAATTGCCTGAAGGCCACGATCTGCCAGGTTCATGGCTATTGTTATGGCGGGCACATGCAGATCGCGCTCGCCGCCGACATCGTCATCTGTTCGCCCGAGGCGACCTTCACCCATCCCGCCTTCCGCTATCTCGGCGCCGGCCCGCAGGACATCGTCCAGTGGATCGAGAATCTCGGCATCAAGAAAGCGAAGGAAATCATGCTGACGATGCGGCCGCTGCTTGCCGACGAAGCGGAGCGGTGCGGGTTCGTGAACAAGGTGGTGCCGCGCGACGAGCTCGATCAGTGGGTCGCCGACTATGCCGAGGCGATCAGCTTCATGCCGCTCGACGGCATCATGATCGGCAAATCGATGATGCAGCTGGCGCAGAATGCGCGCGGCGCGGCGATCGGCGAGATCGGCGCCTGGGTGGCCCATGGCTGGGCCACCAATCTCGGCCTCGACGACGGCGACTGGAACTTCATCAAGGAACGGCGGGACAAGGGATTGAGCAAGGCGCTCAAGGACCGTGACGCCGCGGTCGCGCCCTATTTCCGCATGGGCGGCCGCAGCGGCCCGCGCAAAGTCAAAGACGAGGGGGGGCAATCGTGAAGTTCGGAATCCTTGCGTCCCATCAGTTTCCGCGCGACGCGGATCTCGGCCGATCGATCGGCGAGCTGATCGAATATGTCCAGACGGCCCGCGATCTGGGCTACCATTCCGTTTTCACGATCAACCATTTCCTGGGCAATCTTCAGACACCGCAGACGGTTTCGATGATGGCCCGGCTGATCGATCATTCCGGGCAGATGATGCTCGGCACCGGCATCCTGATCCTGCCGCTGTTCCACCCGGTGCACGTCGCCGAGGAATTCGCGACGCTCGATCAGCTGTCGGGCGGTCGCGTGATCCTGGGCGTCGGCGCCGGCTATCGCCGCGAGGAATTCGAGAGCTTCGGGATCGACATGGAGCATCGCGGCAGCCGGCTGCGCGAAGGGATCGAGCTGATCCGCGCGCTGTGGACCGACGAGACGGTCAGCTATGCCGGCGAGCATTTCGCGATCGAGGCGAAGCGCATCGGCGTCGCCCCGCTGCAGCCCGGCGGGCCCAAGATCTGGGTGGGGGCAGGCGCCCGCATCCCGGTCGCGCGGGCGGCCCGCATAGGCGATGCGTGGCTGACGCCGGGCAACTCGCCGAGCCCGGATTATCTGCCGAAGCACACCGCGATCTACAACGAGGCGCTGCGCGAGGCCGGCAAGCCGGTGGACGGGATCGAGCGGCCGATCCTGAAGGAAATGTTCATCGACGCGGATGGCGAGCGGGCGCGGACCATGGCGCTTGAATATCTGCGGCGCGAATATGCGGCCTATGGCCAGTATGAGGCGCTCGACTGGTTCAACTCCCGCTGGCAGGAGCTGATCGACAACTCGCTGCTGGTCGGCACGCCCGACGAGGTGACCGCCAAGATCGCGGAGATCGGCAGGCTCGGCTTCAACCACTTCGTTTTCCGTTCCTTCTGGGGCGGGATGCCGTTTGCCGAGGCGGAACGCTGTCTGCGCCTGTTCGCGACCGAGGTTGCGCCGCGCTTCACCGCGGTGACGCAATGACCGCCGCGCGGGAAATCCATCACATCGCGCTCAGCGTCCGCGATCTGGCCGCTTCCGAGGCCTTTTACGGCGGCATTCTCGGCCTGCGCCGGACGCTCGAGATGCCGATCCGCGATCCGCGGACGATCCGGATCATGGGACTGCCCGAGGGCGCGGTCGGGCGGAGCGTCTATTTCCAGGGGCCGACCAGGATCGGCCAGCTGGAGCTGATCGAATGGCGGGATCACGGCCAGACCGCGACCGGCCCGAAGCGCCCCGGTGATCCCGGCGTGTTCCTGATCTCGTTCGAAGTGACGCGTGAGGAACTGGACGCGATCTGGGCGCGCGGCGTCGCGGCGGGAGTCGGCATCTACGCCGAGCCGGCCGACGCGGTGCTCGAGAATTACGGGACGATCCGGGTGGCGATCTTCGCCGATCCCGACGGCGTCATGGTGGAACTCGTGGCGCTTCCGACCAAGGAGGAGATCGCCGCCTTCCGCGCCGCCAATCCGAGGACGGCGCTGTGACCTGGGTGAGCTTCTGGGACTGGGCGGCGCATGACCCCGACCGGCTGGCGGTCGGCGAGGTCGATGGCCGCAAGATCAGCTATGGCGAGCTGGCCGAACGCGTCCACCGGACGGCGCACGCCCTGATCGGCCAAGGCCTGCGTCCCGGCGACGCGGTGGCGACCATCCTCCGCAACCGGTCCGAATGCCTGGAGCTGTTCCTCGCGGCGCTCAATTGCGGCTGGTATTACGTGCCGATCAACCACCATGGCACGATCGACGACATCGCCTATGTAGTCGAGAATTGCGAGGCCCGGGCGGTGTTCGTGGAGCCGGACTTCGCCGCGATCGCAACGACGGCGCTCGACCGGATCGGCTTTCCCGCGGAGATGCGCTTCGCCGTCGAGCCGGCCGCGGGGTTCGTGCCGGCCGGCGACCTCCGCGCGCGGGGCAGCAGCGCCCGGCCGACCGGCTTTCCCGCCGGGCAGGTGATGCAGTACACGTCCGGCACCACGGGCCGCCCGAAAGGCGTCCGGCGCCCGATCGAGCAGTGCGGGGCGGACGAGCTGATCGGACGGATGAGCTGGCTGCTGCGCAGCTTCGGCGTGGAGCCGGGCGAGGGTGTCCATCTCGTCACTTCGCCGCTCTACCACTCCGCGGTGCACTCGATCGGCACGGCCGCCCTCCATCTGGGCCAGCGGATCGAGCTGATGGAGCGGTGGACGCCCGAAGCCTGTCTCGAGCGGATCGCGCGCGAGCGGGTGACCAGCACCCATATGGTCGCGACCCATTTTCACCGGCTGCTGCAGCTGCCGGAGCCGGTGCGGGCGACCGCCGACCTATCGTCGCTGCGCCACGTGCTGCACGGCGCGGTGCCGACCCCGGTCGACGAGAAGCGCCGGATGATCGAATGGTGGGGCCCGGTGATCTACGAATACTACGGCTCGTCGGAAGTCGGCGGGACCGCGGTCGACTCCGTCGAATGGCTGAAGCGCCCCGGCACGGTCGGCCGGCCCTTTGCGATCTCGGAGCTGAAGATCCTCGACGATGAGGGGCGGGAGCTCGGCCCGCACCAGGTGGGCAACATCTGGATGCGGCAGGGCGATCAGGAATTCTCTTACTTCAAGGATCCGGAAAAGACGGCGAAGACTGTCCGCGGCCGCTTCATCCATGTCGGCGATCACGGCTATGTTGATGAAGACGGGTATCTTTTCCTCTGCGGGCGCGACGCGGAAATCATCATCTCCGGCGGCGTCAACATCTATCCGGCGGCGATCGAGGCGTGTCTGCTCGGCCATCCCGCCGTCCGCGACTGCGGCGTGATCGGTGCCCCGAACGCCGAATATGGCGAGGAAGTGAAAGCGGTGGTGTCGTTGAACGACGGCTGGCCGCCGACGCCCGAAACCGCGGCCGCGCTGATCGCGCATTGTCGCGCGAATCTCTCCGGGATCAACGTGCCGCGCTCGGTCGATTTCGTGGCGGAGCTGCCGCGCGACCCCAACGGCAAGCTCCAGAAGCGGCGGCTCCGGGACGGCTATTGGGCCGGGCGGGAGCGCAAGCTGTGAGCGCGGTCCGGCTGGACGGCGACGTCGCGCTGGTGACGGGCGCCGGGCGCGGACTGGGCCGTGCCTATGCGCTGATGCTGGCCGAACGCGGCGCCCATGTGATCGTGAACGACGTCGGCGCCGGTGCCGACGGCAGCGGCGCCGCCGCCGCGCCGGCGGCCGCGGTGGCCGCCGAAATCAGGGCGGCCGGCGGATCGGCCACCCCCTCGACGCATGACATCACCGATCCGGACCAGGCGCGCGCGATGGTGGACGCCGCCCTGTCCCATGCCGGCCGCATCGACGCGATCGTCCACAATGCGGGCATCCTTCGCGATCGGACGCTGCCCAAGCTGCAGGCGGACGATGTCGAGGCAGTGCTTGCCGTCCATCTGAAGGCGGCGTTCTGGACGCTGATCCCGGCGGTTCCGCACATGCGCAAGGCCGGCCATGGCCGGATCGTGCTGACTGCGTCCGCCTCGGGCCTGTTCGGCACGTTCGGCCAGAGCAATTATGCCGCCGCAAAAATGGGGCTGGTCGGCCTGATGCGGGTGCTGTCTGCGGAGGGCGCGCGCGACAACATCCTCGTCAACACGATCGCGCCGAGCGCGCGCACCCGGATGACCGAGGAGCTGCTTGGGCCGCTGGCCGACAAGCTGGCGCCCGAGCATGTCGCTCCGCTCGTCACCTGGCTGTGCTCCCGCGCCTGCACCGTCGGCAACCAGATCTTCTCGGCGGGCGGCGGCCGCTATGCCCGCGTCTTTGTCGGTCTGACGCCCGGTTGGACCAAGCCCGGTCCGGCCGTCGCGACCCCGGAGGAGATTGCCGAACATATGGGTGAGATCACCGCGACCGGCGATTTCACGGTTCCGGACAGCGGGCTCGACGAACTCAACATCATGATGGCGGCGCTGTCGGCGCGCGGAGACGGCTCAGATGAACTTTCGTGACTCACCAGAGCAGGCCCGCTTCCGGGCCGAAGCGGCGGCATGGCTCGACGCGGCCCTCGCCGGCTTTTCCCATGCCGCGACCGGCGCCAGCCGCGAGGAGCAGAGCATCGCGTGGCAGGCGCGGCTGCACCGGGACGGCTGGGCAGGGATCGCCTGGCCCGAGGAATATGGCGGGCGCGGGCTCGGCCATGTCCATGACGCGATCTTCAACGAGGAAGCGGTGCGGCGGAACGCGCCGATGCCGATCAACGTGATCGGCATGAACCTCGTCGGCCCGACGATCATGGTCCATGGCAGCGAGGCGCAGAAGCGCCGCTATCTGCCGCGCATCCTGTCCGGCGAGGAGATCTGGTGCCAGGGCTTTTCAGAACCCGGCGCCGGATCGGACCTCGCCGGGCTGCAGACCCGGGCGGTGCGCGAAGGCGATGACTGGCGCGTCAACGGCCGCAAGATCTGGACGAGCTGGGCGCACCGGGCGCACAAATGCATCCTGCTGACGCGCACCGATCCGGCGGCGCCGAAGCATCGGGGCATCACCTGCCTGCTCGCCGACACCGCCGACTTCGAGATCCGCCCGATCGTGATGATCAACGGCGACAGCGAGTTCAACGAGATGCGGATCGAGGACGTGAAAGTCCCGGACGCCGAGCGGCTCGGTCCGGTCGATGGCGGCTGGACGGTCGCGACCACCGTGCTCGCCTTCGAACGCTCCGGCGCGGCGCTGATGCTGCAGGTGATGGCGCAGCAGGTCCTCGACCGGCTGCTCGAGGCCGTCCGGGACGCCGGGCGGCAGGGCGATCCGGCGCTGCGCCGCCTGGTCGGCAAGCTTGCCGGCGACGTCGAATCGCTGCGCGTGTCCGGCATCCGCATCATGTCGGCGCTGGCAGCGGGGCGCGAGCCCGGGCCGGAAAGCAGCACGGTGAAGCTCATCTGGGCGCGCGCCATCCAGGACATCACCCGCCTGGCGCTGCGCGAGGGCCTTGCCGGTTCGCTCGATGCGCTGTCGCCGGACGGGGCCTGGTGGGCCGACCGCTATCTGCGCGCCCGCGCCCATTCGATCGAGGGCGGCACCGACGAAGTCCAGAAGTCGATCATCGCGGAGCGCGTGCTCGCGCTGCCGAAATCACGTTAGGAGCCGACATGCAGGCAGTGCTCACTCCGGAGCAGGACATGATCGCCGACACGCTGCAGCGGCTGGCGGCGGGCGGGCCACAGCGCGCGCGCGCCGTGCTGAACGGCCAGCTGCCGTCCGCGGGGCCGACCGACGAGCTGATGGCGGGCTGGCGGCTGCTCGGCCTGCCGGAGTCGGTCGGCGGCACCGGCGACATGATCGGCGCGGCCCTGCTGGCCGAGGCCCTGGGCCAGGCCATCGAGCCGGGGCCGTTCCTGGCCCATTTTCAGGCCCTGCACGCGCTCGCCGGTGCGGGCGCCGCCCTGGACGCGATCGGCGAAGGGGAGGTGGCGACGCTGGTCGATGGTGACGGGATCGGCCGCGGCGGTGCGGTCGACTGGCTGGTCATCGGCGCCGAGGACCGCTGGCGGCTGGCGCGGCCGGCCGGTGCCGTCGCCGTCCAGAGCATCGATCCCTGCTGCCCGCTGGCGCGGCACACGGCCGGCGAAACGGTGTCCGAGGCGGCCGATGGCGGCCAGGGCCGGGCGCGGGTGCAAGTGCTGCTGGCGGCCGAGGCCTGTGGCGTCGGCCGCGGCGCGCTGGCGATCGCCGCCGACCATGCCCGGACGCGCGAGCAATTCGGCCGGCCGATCGGCGCCTATCAGGCGATTGCCCACCGCCTTGCCCAGGCGATGGCTGATCTCGAGGCGGCGTGGTCGCTGGTGCTGCACGCCGCCTGGGCGGTGGATGACGAACCGGCGGCTGCCGGCCTGGCCGCGGCGATGGCGAAAGCCGCGGCGGGCGATGCCGCCATCCAGGCCGCCGAAGCGTGCATCCAGACCCATGGCGGGATGGGGATCACGCGCGAAGCGGATCCGCATCTGTACCTGAAGCGTGCGCTCGCCATCGACGCGCGCTTCGGGCGGTCCGCCGCGCTCCATGCCGAGGTGGGCGCAGCCCGGCTCGCCGCCATCGCGGCCTAGTTCAACATTTTAGTCCTACCGGTCGGAATGTCTTGCGCCAAGCCCGCGGCGGAGTTAATACCAACCGGTCGGATTTAGACTCGGGAGTTGTGCCATGAAGTTCGGGATCATGAACCTCTTTCCGCTCGCCGAGGGCCAAAGCGAAGCCGAAGTCATCGGCGAGACGATGGAAGAGGCGGTCCTGGCCGATCGTCTCGGCTACGATTCCTTCTGGTTCGCCGAGCATCATTTCTCCGGCTACGGCATCCTCGGCAATCCGATCCAGTTCGGCACGGCCGTCGCGATGCGGACCCGGCAGATCACGATCGGCACTGCAGTGATGGTGGTCCCGTTCTACAATCCGGTCCGGCTGGCCGAGGACGCCGCCCTGCTCGACATCCTGTCGGGCGGGCGCTTCATCATGGGCTGCGGCCGCGGCTACCAGCCGCGCGAGTTTTCCGGCTTCGCGGTCGATCCCAAGACGTCGGGCGAGCGCTATGCGGAGACGATCGAAATCGTCCGCAAGGCGTGGACCGAGGATGGCTGGGACCATCGCGGCAAGCATTTCCAGTACGAGGACATGACGGTCCATCCGAAGCCGCTCAGCGGCGAGATCCCGATCCTCCATGCCTGCGTCTCGCCGGAATCGTTCGAGCGCTGGGGGCGGCTCGGCGAACGGATCATCACCAGCCCGAATTTCACGCCGCTGGCGCTGATGAAGCGCAATTTCGATCTCTACACCAAGGGGCTGGTGGAGGCGGGGCACGACTCCGACGCGTTCGAGCGGCCCTATATGCAGCAGGTCTGGACGGGGCCGACCGAGGCCGGCAAGCGGGAGGCGGCGGAAGCGGCGCTGCGCTACTACCGGATGGTCGGCAACGTGCTGCCGGGGCAGCAGAAGGGGCTGGTCCCGGTCGACGCCAAGGAGCTCGCCTATTACAGCAAGGTGAAGCAGGGCATCGACCTGCTGAGCGTCGAGCAGACGCTGACCCATGGCGGCAATTTCGGGTCCACCCAGCAGGTCGTCGACACGCTGGCAGTGCTGCAGGAGCAGCTCGGAATCACGCACTATATCTGCTGGTTCCGCATTCCGACGCTGGAGCGGGGTGCGGCGCTCGATGCGATGCATCGGTTCGCCGAGGAGGTCATCCCCCTGTTCCGGCAGCCCGAGGAGGCGCCGAAACGGCGCGCGGCCGCAGGCCGGGCCTGACCCGGATGGCGGCACCCGGGCCCGTTCTGCTCCGGATCGACGGCGCCGTCGCGGCGGTCACGCTCGCGCGCCCGGGGCGCCGCAACGCGGCCGATCGGGACATGCTGGCAGCGTTGGAGGCGGCGATCGACCAGGCCGAGGCGGCCGGCGAGGTGCGGCTGCTGACCGTGACCGGCGCCGGCAGCGCCTTCTGCGCGGGCTGGGACGTCGCCGATCTGTCGCGCCTCGCGGGCCTCGATGCCGATCAGCTGGCGGCCGAGTTTGCCGCCAATGCGCGGGTGCTGGACCGGTTTTCCGCGTCGCCGCTGCCGACGCTCGCGCTCGTGAACGGGCCCGTCGCCGGCTTCGGCGTCTCGCTCGTCGCCCGCGCGGATTTCGCGATCGCGGCCGAGCACGCGACCTTCCATCTGCCTGAAGCCGCGCTTGGCATCGTGCCGGCCCTCGTCGCCGAGGATCTGGTGGCGGCGCTTGGACGTCGCGCTGCGTTCGACTGGCTTGCGCTCGCCGACCGGCGCAGCGCCGCCGCGGCGCTGGCGGCGGGGCTGGTCCGGCAGGTGGTGCCGGGCACCGAATTGGCCGCCCAGGCCGTTGCGCTCGCCGCGGCGCTGGCCGCCGCGCCGCGGGGCGTGCTGGCCGAGCTGAAGGGCCTGACCGCCCGCCTTGCTGCCGATGCCGATGCCGATGCCCGCCGGCGCCTCGCGATCGCGGGTGCGGTCGCGGCGCTGCAGGCGCGTCGGACCCAGGACGAGATTCAACGAAAAAACATGAAGGCGGAGAGGGAAAATGATTGGCAAAGGGATTCAAAAACATTGGCTTGAACTGAAACGCGGCGTCGCGGTCGGCGCGCTGGCGGCGGCCGGCCTGGCCGCGCCGGCGCTGGCCCAGGACGCCGGCCAATCCGCCGATGCGGCGGACACGGCCGCTGCGACCGGCGTCGAGGACATCATCGTCACCGCGCAGCGGCGCGCGGAATCGCTTCAGGACGTGCCGATGTCGATCACCGCCGTCACGGCGAAGGACATCACGGCCGGCGCCATCCGGGGCATCGAAGAGATTGCGGGCCGGACGCCCGGTTTCACGGTCACCGCCTTCAACATCGCCCAGCCGCGTCTGTTCATCCGCGGCATCGGTTCGACCGACGACGGCGCCGCCCAGGATGCGAGCGTCGCCGTCTTCCAGGACGACGTCTACATCGCCCGGGGGGCCGGCCAGGCATTCGAGTTCCTCGATGTGGAACGCATCGAGGTGCTGCGCGGACCGCAGGGCACGCTGTACGGCAAGAACGTGGTGGGCGGCCTTGTCAACGTCATCAGCCGCCGGCCCAGCCGGACGTTCGAGGCCGCCGGCGAAATGTCTTACGGCAACTACGACGCAATCGACCTGCGCGGCTATGCGTCGGGCCCGGTCAGCGACACGCTCGCGGCGTCGATCTCGGGCGTGCACCGGTCCCGCGACGGCTTTGCCCGCAACATCCGGCTCGGCCGCGATCTCGAGAATCTCGATCTCTTCGCGCTCCGCGGCCAGCTGCTGTGGACGCCGACGCCCGATGTCGACGTGCTGCTGGCGGTCGACTACAGCGACCATGAAGACAATGGCCAGTCGCGCAAAGGCGAGGGGCCGTTCACCCGGCCGCCCTTCGGCAGCGTGACGGCGGTGCAATCGAATGACAATCCGCGTGAATCGGAATCGCCGCGGCTGACCTTCCAGAACCGGCGGATCTTCGGCTCGCTCGGCCGGATCGACTGGCGCAGCGAGGCGGGCACGCTCACGTCGATCACGGCCTACCGGAACAGCAAGGTCAATCTGGGCGACGCCTTCACCGGCATCGGCTCGCCGCCTTATCCGGTGCTCGACACTCTGAACATCGAGCGGGAAGACGCCGACCAGTTCAGCCAGGAAGTCCGCTTCGCGAGCGAGCCGTTTCTGAACGACCGCGTGACGGCGATTGTCGGCCTCTACTATCTGAAGGAAGATGTCGACCGCACGGAGATCGCCGATCTGATCTCCGTGCTCGGATCCCGCATCCCGGCGCTCGGCGGCCTGACCGGCGTCAGCGGTTCCTTCCAGATCGCCTCGACGGAGAGCATCGGCGCCTTCGCATCGGTGACCGTCGACATCACCGATCGCCTCGCCGTCACCGGCGGCATCCGCTACACCGACGAGACGAAAGACATCCAGACCTCGGTCCGCTCGATCTCCGACATTGACGGCATCATCGCCGCGCCGCCGACCGAGGAGTACAACATTACCGGTCGCCAGGGCTGGGACGCATTCACGCCCCGCTTTGCCGTGACCTACGAGGTGAGCGATGCGCTGAATCTCTATGCCAGCTATGCGCGCGGCTTCAAATCCGGCGGCTTCCAGGGGCAGGCGCCGACCGCGATCGCCGCATCGACGCCGTTCGATCCCGAATATGCGAGCAGCTACGAGATCGGCGTGAAGGGGCGGCTGTTCGACAACCGGCTGACCTTTGCGCTGTCTGCGCACCACACCGACTATGACGATCTGCAGGTGCGGCAGAACGCGCAGCGCCCCGAGGATCCGCTGCCGATCCTTCGCATCACCAACGCCGGCGCGGCCCGAGCGCGCGGCATCGAACTCGATGTCACCGCGCGGCCGACAAACTGGCTGAGCCTGTGGGGCAGCTACGGCTATCTCGACGCCGAATATGTCGATCTGATCGATACCGCCGGCGTCGATCGCTCCGGCAACCGGCTGATCTACGCCCCTGAAAACACGTACAATATCGGCGGCGAGATCGATCTCCCGGTGAACGAGCGGACGCGAGCCTTCGTGCGTGCCGACTATCGCTGGCAGGATCAGTTCTTCTTCGATCCGGCCAACGACGCGGTCAACACGCAGCCCGGCTATGGCCTGCTCAACGCCTGGCTGGGCATGCGCTTCGCCGACAGCCGGGTGGTGGCCGAGCTGTGGGGGAAGAACCTCACCAACCGCCTGTACCGGACCAGCAACATCCCCTTCCTGGGCGACCGCTTCGTCACGTTCGGGCCGCCGCGGACCTATGGGGTGCGCGTCCGGGTCTCCTACTGAGCAGGGGCACGCAGACCATGAATGAGGTTGCGATCGTGTCGGTCGCGCGCACGCCGATCGGCAAGGCGTTCCGCGGTGCTCTCAATGATGCGCATGGCGCCACGATCGGCGCCCATGCCATCCGCCATGCCGTCGACCGCGCCGGGATCGAGCCCGGCGAGGTCGAGGACGTGGTGATCGGCAATGGCAGCCCCGAAGGCGCCCAGGGCATGAACATCGCGCGGATGGCGCTGGTGAAGGCCGGCCTGCCGGTGGCCGTGCCCGGCCAGACCGTGAACCGCTTCTGCTCCTCCGGCCTGCAGGCCGTGGCAACGGCCGCCCACCAGATCGCCTTTGAGGGGCTGCGGATCGCGGTCGCCGGCGGGCTGGAGACAGTGAGCCTGACGCTTCAGCACATCAACCAGCACCGGCTGGTGGATCCGGACCTGCAGGCCAGCCACCCCGGCCTGTTCATGCCGATGATCGAGACCGCCGAGGTGGTGGCGACCCGCTATGGCATTGGCCGCGACCGGTGCGACGCGCTGGGGCTGAGCAGCCAGACGCGCGCGGCGGCCGCGCAGGCTGCCGGCGCGTTCGACGACGAGCTCGTGCCGATCCGCGTGGCGCAGCTCGTCACCGATCCGGAGAGCGGCGCGACGGAAGCGCGGCCGGTGACGCTCAGCCGGGACGAAGGGCCGCGGCCGACGAGTGCGGATCGCCTGGCGGCGCTGCCGCCGGTCCTGCCCGGCGGGACGGTGACCGCCGGCAATGCCAGCCAGCTCTCGGACGGCGCCGCCGCGCTGGTGCTGATGCGGGCGGACGAGGCGGCACGGCGGGGGCTGCGGCCGCTCGGCCTGTTCCGCGGTTTCGCGGTGGCGGGCTGCGAGCCGGACGAGATGGGGATCGGCCCGGTGTTCGCGGTGCCGAGGCTGCTCGCCCGCCACGGGCTCGGGATCGACGACATCGATCTGTGGGAGTTGAACGAGGCCTTTGCCGTGCAGGTGCTCTATTGCCAGGACCGGCTGGGGATCGATCCGGCGAAGCTCAATGTGAATGGCGGGGCGATCGCGCTCGGCCACCCGTTCGGCATGTCGGGTGCGCGGATGACCGGCCATATCCTGATCGAGGGGCGCCGGCGCGGGGCGCGCTGGGGCGTGGTGACGATGTGCGTCGGCGGCGGCATGGGGGCGGCCGGCCTGTTCGAGATCCTGCCGTGACGACGGCGCTTGCGTCCGCGCTCGCCGCCCGGATCGGAGAATCCTGGGGCCCGAGCGGCTGGCAGGCCGTCGACCAGCCGATGATCGACGCTTTTGCCGCGCTGAGCGGCGACCGGCAGTGGATCCATGTCGATCCCGAGCGCGCCCGCCGCGAAAGCCCGTTCGGCGGCACCGTCGCCCATGGCCTGCTGGTGCTCGCGCTCGTACCGGCGCTGGTGGCCCCGGCACCGTGGCTGCACGCGCGGGCCGGCGTCAATCTCGGCTCCAACCGGCTGCGGTTTATCTCTCCGGTGCGGGCCGGGGCGCGGATCCGGGCGCTGGCGGAGCTCGCCGGAGTCGCCGAACAGGGGGGCGGCGTGCGGATCACGACGCTCGTGACGGTGGAGCTCGAGGGGAGCGCCAAGCCGGCCTGCAGTGTCGAGCTGATCGGGCTGCTCTACGACTGATCGGTCGCCGCCGGCCCCGCATCGCCGGGCGGCGTGCCGCTCCGCGCCTGATAGTCGCTCAGCACCGCCCGGTAGCCGGGGCTCAGGGGTTCGGTGACCCGGCGGCTGCGGTCGGTGGCGACACAGGTCATGCGGCCGACGAAGGAGAGCCGGCCATCGCCGCGGCGGCCGGCCACCAGCAGCCGGAAGCTCGTGCGCCCGATCGCCTCGACGAACACCTGGCAGACGAACGGATCGCCCGGCCGCAGCGACAGGTGGAGATCGACGCTGATCGAGCGAACGGGCGTTGCCGTTTCGGTGCCGGAAAGCTGGGCGTGGATTGGCAGGCCCATCACCCGTTCGAGCCAGACTTCGGCGGCGTCGAACACGAATTCGGCATAGCGCGGCGTGAACACGATGCCGGCGGGGTCGCAATCGCCGAAGCGGACCCGGCGCGCGATGGTGATCGGCGCGGGTTCGGCAGGGCCGGGATCGGGCAGGCCGGGCGCCACCGTCACAACCCCTTGCTCGTGGCCTCGAACGCGCGGGCCCCCGACAGGATCAGCAACCCGGCGAGCGGCCCGCACAGCGTGGCGGTGAGCGCGAGGCTGTAGCCGATCGCCTTCGGATCGCCGAACACGGTATCGGTGAAGAAGGCGACGAGCAGCGGCCCTGCACTCATCCCGATCAGCGTGACGGCGAAGGAATAGACCGCCGATGCGCGGCCGCGGAGATGGGCGGGCGTCGCGTCCTGAACGGCCTGGACCGCCGTCGCGCCCGGCGAGGTGAAGAACAGCAGGGCCGGCATGAAAGCGACGAGTGCCAGCCAGCCATTCTCGGCAAGCGCGGCCAGGATCATGAACGGCGCGACCAGAGCGATGCCGCCGCCGGCGACCCAGACAGGGGCGGCCGCGACGCCCCGCCGCTGCAGCCAGCCGGACAGCGCCCCGCCTGAAATCGTGCCCAGGCCGCCGAAGATCAGGATTACGAGCCCGTAGCGCAGCCCGACTTCATCGGCGCCCCACCCGAACCGCCGGATGAAGAAGGTCGGCGCCCAGGTCAGCACGCCGCTCACCAGCAGCGAATAGAGCGCGACCCCGAGATAGTGGCGGAGAAAGAAGCGGCGGTGCGCGCGCATATAGGCGAAGAAACCGTCATTACCCGGCCGCTCGGCGCGGGCCGGGAGCCGGCGAACCGGCTCCCGCACGGTGGCGAGCAGCAGGAGCAGGAGCGCGGTGCCGCCCAGGCCGACCGTCAGAAACGCCAGCCGCCAGGGGGCGAGGGCGCCGAGCACCGGGACCGAGACCGGCGGCAGACGGCCGATCCAGGCGAGCACCGCGCCGCCGAGGATCAGCGCCAGCCCGGATCCGAGCGAGACCGCCATCGTGTACACGCCGATCGGCAGGCCGCGGCGCTCGCGCGGGAAAAGGTCGGCAATCGTCGACAGCGCGGCCGGGGACAGCGCCGCTTCGCCGATCCCGACGCCGGCGCGGGCGATGAACAGCTGCACGAACGAGCCGGCCGCGCCACCGGCTGCGGTCGCGACACCCCAGAGCGTCGATCCGAGCACGACGACTCCGCGGCGGGACCAGCGATCGGCGATCCAGCCGAGCGGAAATCCCATTAGTGCGTAGCAGAGCCCGAAGGCAACGCCCTGCAACAGCGCGATTTCCGTATCGTTGATGCCAAGATCGGCGCGGATCGGCTCGACCAGCAGGCTGATGATCGTTCGATCGACGAACGACACAACATAGGCAATGGTGAGCACGATCACGTGCCACCACGCGCGGCCCGGGGACGGCCAGTCCGGCGCGCGCGTTGCGGCGGCGCCAGGGGCGGGCGCGGGACGCTCCGATGTGCTGAGACTTGCCACGCCCTTGCCCTCGCAGTTCCGGCCACCACATAATACCGTCCGGTCGGATTACTTTGTGGCCGGCCGGGCGGACGACGTCAATGCCGGGATCGGACAAGCCGACTGGCCGGTATTGCCAGCCATGGGCGAGGTCGATATCCCGGGGCGAAGTCAGATCAGCGAGGGCGTGTTCGTGGTTTCGAAGCGAGGCGGCGCGAAGACGCGCTCATACGACCCAGTTCAGACGCGGGCTTCGATCGTCGCAGCCGGGCTGAAGCTGTTCAAGCGCGACGGCTTTGCCGCGACGGCGGTCAAGGATATTGCCGATGAGGCTGGCGTAACAAAGGGCGCATTTTACCATCATTTCGAATCGAAGGAGGATCTTCTTCTCCTGATCCACAACGATTATCTCGAATATCAGCTGGGTGTGATCGAAGAAGTCGTCGCGCGGGATGAGGCGCCGACGGCCCAGCTGCGTCGGATGATCTCGGCAATCCTTCACGCGCTCGAGAAATACCACGAGAACGTCACCATCTTCTTCCAGGAACGGCGATATCTGGACGGGCCACGCTTCGAAGGTGTCCGTCAGCGGCGCAACGCCCTTGAAGATGTGTTTCGCAAGCTGATCGAGCGCGGCATCGAGACCGGCGAGTTTCGCCGGGATCTGGACGTGGCGGTGACGGGACTTGGCATCATCGGCATGTGTGCCTGGTCGTATCAATGGTATGCGGCGAAGGGTCGGCTCTCGCTCGACGACATCGCCCACATTTTCGGCGAGATCGCGGTCAACGGCCTCGGCGCGCCGCGGGGCTAGCCGGACCCGATGCCCGCCGAGCTTGCCGTCTGGGCGCCCGCGGTTCCGCGCGAAGTGGCGGCGGGGGACGATCTGGCGGAGGTGGTGGCGGCCGCGCTTGCGGGGCGCGCGCCGCGGCCCGGCGACATCGTCGTGCTGGCCCAGAAAATCGTCTCGAAGGCAGAAGGTCGGCTCGTCTCGCTTGCGACCGTCCGGCCCGGGCGGGCAGCGATCGAGCTCGCCGCGCGCACGCGCAAGGACGCGCGCCTGGTCGAGCTGGTGCTGCGCGAAAGCCAGGCGGTTGTGCGTGCCCGGCCCGGCGTGCTGATCGTTCGCCACCGGCTGGGGCTGGTCATGGCCAATGCCGGGATCGACCAGTCGAACCTGCCCGGTGCGGAGATGGCGCTGCTGCTGCCGGAGGATCCCGACGGATCGGCGGAGCGGCTGCGGGCGGCGCTTGCCGATCGCCTCGGCGTCCCGCTGGGCGTGATCATCTCCGACAGCTTCGGCCGGGCCTGGCGGCGCGGGAGCGTCAATGTCGCGATCGGTGCGGCGGGCATTGCGAGCCTCTGGGACCGGCGGGGCGAGCGGGACCGGAACGGCCGGCCCCTTGCGGTCACCGAAGTCGCGGTCGCCGACGCGGTCGCCGCGGCCGCCGGCCTCGCCATGGGCGAGGGCCGGGAAGGGCGGCCCCTCGCTTTGGTGCGCGGCTGGTCTCCGCCCGCACCGGCCAGTCCCGCTGCCGCACTGATCCGGCCGGTCGAGGAGGATCTGTTTCCGTGAGCGGCGAACATGTCGTAGTGCTGACCGGCGGGGTCGGCGGAGCGAAGCTCGTCGCTGGGCTCGTCGATCTGCTGGGGGCGGGGCGAGTGACGGCGATCGTCAACACCGGCGACGATTTCCGTCACCTCGGCCTCCAGATCTGCCCGGACATCGACACGCTGCTCTACACGCTTGCGGGCCTTGCCGATCCGGAGCGCGGCTGGGGGCGGCGGGACGAAAGCTGGCACGCATTGGCGACGCTGGGCGCGCTTGGCGGCCCGGACTGGTTCGCCCTGGGCGACCGGGACCTGGCGCTCCATGTGCTCCGCACCGCGCGGCTCGCCGCGGGCGAGCGACTGACCGGGATCACCGCGGCCCTGGCCGAGCGGCTCGACGTGCGTGCGACCATCCTGCCGATGAGCGACGCCGATTGCGGCGTCCGGATCGTCACCGATGCGGACGTGCTCGACTTCCAGACCTATTTCGTCGCCCGCCGCTGTCTCCCAACGGTCCGGGCCGTGGACCTGTCCCGGGCGCGCGCCGCCGCCGCCGCGCCGGAGGCGATCGCCGCGCTCTCCCGCCCCGATCTCGCCGCGATCGTCATCGCGCCGTCCAACCCGTGGCTGAGCATCGACCCGATCCTGGCCGTGCCGGGCCTGAACGCCGCGCTGCGCGCGCGCCAGGTGCCTTTGCTGGCGGTGACGCCGCTGCCGGGCGGCCGTGCGGTCAAGGGACCCACGGCCAAGATCATGCAGGAGCTCGGCCTCGCTTTGTCGGCCACGTCGATCGCCGACCATTATCGCGGGCTGATCGACGGGCTGCTGATCGACGACGCCGATGCGCGGCTCGCCGATCTGCCCTGCCGGCAGACCGACACCATCATGACCACACCCGCGGACCGCCGGCGTGTGGCGGAACGGCTGATCGACTGGGCGCTGCGCTTCTAGATCGCGACGCGCGCCGGCCGGAGACGCCTGCGCGCGGAGGGCTCAGCCGCGCCGCCGCACATGGGCGCGAACGCGGCCATCCCGCACCCATCCCTGCCGGTCTGCATAATCGATCATGGCCGCGAACTTCGCGTGCCATTCGGCCGACGGCGCGGAGGCCTGGCGGGCCAGCCAGTCGACCTCCAGCCAGACATGCTCGCCGGCGACGAGTCCGGCCGCGTCGAACGCCGGCGACAGCGGGGCGCCCGCCGGCGCGACGATCTCGAGCCGGTCGAACCGGTCCTGCTCCTCCAGCTCGACCGTGCCCGCGTCCGTCAGAATGAGATTCATCGCTGCGCCTCCACCATTCCGCCATCGGATCCGCGGCGTCGTGGGTCCGATCGAAATATATACCGACCGGTCGGTATCTATACTGCACCGGACAGGTGTCAAGCGCCCGGCCGGTCGCCGGCACCGTCGGTCGGGGATCAGGCGGCGGCTTTACGCCGCTCGGCCAGTTCCTGGTTCAGCATCTCGGCAAGGAGGAATGCGAGCTCCAGGCTCTGCGCCGCATTGAGCCGGGGATCGCAATGGGTGTGGTAGCGGTCCGCCAGCGACTGTTCGGTCACATCGACTGCGCCGCCGGTGCATTCGGTGACATTCTGGCCGGTCATCTCGCAATGGATGCCGCCGCCGAAGCTGCCTTCGGCGCGGTGGACCGCGAAAAAGCCACGCACTTCCGCCAGGATCCGCTCGAACGGCCGTGTCTTGTAGCCATTCTGCGCCTTCACGACATTGCCGTGCATCGGATCGCAGCTCCAGACCACCGGATGGCCTTCGCGCGTGACGGCGCGGACCAGCCGCGGCAGGCTCGCTTCGATCTTGTCGTAGCCGAAGCGGGTGATGAGCGTGATCCGGCCCGGCACGCGGGCCGGGTTCAGCGTGTCGAGGAGGCGCAGCAGGCTGTCCGGCTCCAGGCTCGGGCCGCACTTCATGCCAATCGGATTGCCGATGCCGCGGATGAACTCGACATGCGCCGATCCCTCGAAGCGCGTCCGGTCGCCGATCCACAGGAAATGGGCCGAGGTATCGTACCAGTCCCCGGTCAGCGAATCCTGCCGCGTGAGCGCCTGTTCATAGGGAAGGAGCAGCGCTTCATGGCTGGTGTAGAAGGTGGTGCCCTTCAGCTGCGGCACCGTGTCCGGATTGATCCCGCACGCGGCCATGAAGTCGAGCGCCTCGCCGATGCGATCGGCCAGGTCGGTGTATTTCTTGGTCCAAGGGCTCCGCCCCATGAAATCATGGGTCCAGCGATGCACCTGGTGGAGATTGGCATAGCCGCCCTGGGCGAAGGCGCGGAGCAGGTTGAGCGTCGCCGCCGACTGGCTGTACGCCTTGACCATCCGGGCAGGATCGGGCGTCCGGCCGGCCGGCGTGAACGCGATGTCGTTGACATTGTCGCCGCGGTAGGACGGCAGCAGGGTGCCGTTCTGCTCTTCCATGTCGGCGGATCGGGGCTTGGCGAACTGGCCGGCCATCCGGCCGAGCTTCACGACCGGCAGCTTCGACGCGAAGGTCAGCACCACCGCCATCTGGAGCAGCACGCGGAACGTGTCCCGGATGTTGTTCGGGTGAAACTCGGCGAAGCTCTCCGCACAGTCGCCGCCCTGAAGCAGGAATGCGCGGCCGGCGGCGACTTCGGCCAGATCGCGCTCGAGGTCGCGCGCCTCGCCCGCGAACACAAGCGGCGGATAGTGGCGAAGCTCCGCTTCCGCCGCCGCGAGTGCCGCGGGATCGGGATAGACGGGGATCTGCCGGGCCTCGTGCCCGCGCCAGCTGTCAGGAGTCCATTTCTGCGCCATAGCCGAGCGGATGTGCGGGAAGGGCGCCCGGAATGCAATGGGCGGCGCGCCGGTCGCCCCGCCGGCGGCGCCGGACTCCGCGGCGGATCAGGGGGGCTAGGCCCCGGGGACGCCGAGCAGCTTTGCGGCGCTCGTCAGCTGGTCGCGCGCGCCGGGATTGGCGGCCACTGCCTGCGCCAGCGCGGCCGCGGCTTCCCGGCCCTGGCCGAGCTGCATCCGGCTGCGGATCAGCATCATCCACCGGTCCGGCTGCTTGGGATCGGCGGCGAGCTTCTGCGCCAGGCCGTCGACCATGTTGCGGATCATCGCTTCCTGCTGGCCCGGCGGCAGCTGCGCCGCGGCCGCCATCTGCGCCTGGCTGGGGCCGGGAATGCCGGCGATCGCCGCGGCCGGACCCGCCGGGGCCGCCGGGCGGAGGGCCGCCAGCCGCGCCTTCACGTCGATGCCTTCCTTCGCGGCCACCTGTTCGATCGTCTTGCGGACATCGGCTTCCCACGGCGCGCCGGCCGGCGTGTCGCGGAGGAGCGCGAACCAGTCGTCGATCGCGCCGCGGTGGTTGCCCGCCATGTCCTTGGCGACGGCCAGGAAATAGCGGGCGCGCGGGTCCTTCGGATCGATCGCGAGCGCCTTGTCGAACGCCGCGGCGGCATCCGCCGGGACAGTGCCGGGGCCGGCGAGGACGAGCGCCTCGCCCAGCGACGACCAATGATCGGCATTGTCCGGGGCCAGCTTCGCCGCGCGGCCATAGGCGCTTGCCGCTTCGGCGAAGCGGCCGGTTTCGAAGAAGGACCAGCCGAGCATGCGCCAGCCATCGGCATTGGTCGGATCCTGCTTGAGCTTCGCTTCCAGCCGGGAGATCAGCGAGTCGACGTCCGGCGCCGATGGCGTCGCCCCGGCTGCGGGGGCCGCCGCCGCGGCTGGAGCGGCTGCAGCGGCGGCCGGCGCGGCCGCTCCCGGGGCGGCGCGATCGTTTCGTATCTTGATGCCCACGGCGACGATGGCGAGGGCGGCCGCGCCGAACAGGGCGACGCGGGTCAGCGGGACTGTGCTCAGGATCATAGCCGGGACCATGATTTTTCGTGACGGCTCTGTCTAGCGATGATGCGTGAAGCTGGTAAGAAGGTGCGGGGGATCGCACCGACTTCGGACCGGGCAGGCCCGGGCGAAGCAGCTCGACGCTGGTGTGAGGATGGGGGGTAAGCGCGTGTCCGAACGAGTCCGGATCGCGATCGTCGGCTCCGGCCCGGCCGGCCTCAGCGCCGCGGCGCGGGCCGCGCAGCTGGGCCTTGACCATGTCCTGCTCGAAAAGACCGGGCACCTCTCCGACACCATCTACAAATATCAGAAGGGCAAGCATGTGATGGCGACGCCGAGCCAGCTCGTGCTGCGCTCGGACCTGCCGTTCGAAGCCGGCAAGCGCGAAGCGGTGCTCGGCGCTTGGGACGAGGGAACCGCGGCCCACCAGGTCAATGTGAAGCTGAACGCCGAGGTGAAGGCGATCACTGGCGCCAAAGGCGCCTTCGAGCTCCGGCTCGCCAGCGGGGAGACGATCTCCGCTGAAAACGTGATCCTGGCGATCGGCACCCAGGGCAATCCCAATCTGCTGCGCGTGCCCGGCGCCGAGACCGCGAACGTGCAGTACACGCTCGACGATCCCGGCGCCTATGTGGACGAGCACATCACCGTCATTGGCGCCGGCGACGCGGGGATCGAGAACGCGCTCGGGCTTGCCCAGGATCCCGAGCAGCGCAACGTCGTCACGATCGTCAACCGCTCCGCCGAATTCTCGACGGCGAAGGACGCGAACATCAAGGCGCTGCTGGCCGCGCGCGATCTCGGTCGCGTCCAGCTGCTGACGGAGACGACGACCAGCCGGCTGGAGCCCGACCATATCGTCTTCGACACCCGCGACGGCGAGCTGCGCATCCGCTGCGACCGCGTGATCGCGCGGATGGGTTCGGCGCCGCCGCGAGCCTTTGTCGAGGCCTGCTGCGCCGAGTTCGTCGAGGTCGAGGACAAGCGCAGTCCCGGCCGCATGACGAAAGCGGTCAAGCCGGGCACCGGCATCCAGTTCACGAGTGCGGACCGCATCGCCTATCCGAAGCTGTCGCCGGTGTTCGAATCGACGGTGCCGGGCATTTTCGTGATCGGCGCGCTCGCCGGCTATCCGCTCATCAAGCACTGCATGAACCAGGGCTATGACGTCGTCGAGTTCATCAACGGCAATGTGGACCTGAAGCCGGCCGACGAGCCGATCCTCGAGAAGAAATTCGCGGCGCTGCCGGCCGGCCGGTCGGTCGCGGGGTGGCTGGAGCTGCTGCGCACCCGCGTGTCGGTCCTGAACGGCATGTCGCCGCTCCAGATGCGCGAGTTCATGCTCGATTCGGACGCGCGCGTCTATCAGCCGGGTGACGTGGTTTTCGAGCGCAACGAACCCGGATCGTCGCTCTTCGGCATCGCGACCGGATCGGTGCGCGTCGAGGTCGATCCCGAGGACCCCACGATCACGGTGCCGATCGGCGCTGGATCGATCTTCGGCGAAGTGGGGCTGGTCTCCGGCCGCCGCCGCGGCTCGACCGTCCGGGCCGCGGAGCCGTGCATCCTGGTCGAGATCCCCCGCAGCGCGGCGCTGCGGCTGCAGAGCCAGGTGCCGGCCGCCCGTGCGGCGATCACCCGCATCGCGACCGAGCGGCAGCTGCTGCAGATGTTCAAGGCCGGGCTCGGGCCCGCCGACGTCGCCGAGCTGGTCGAGGGGTCGGAAATCCTCACCATCCGAGCTGGCCAGCCGGTGATCCGGGAGGGCGAGGAGGGGAATGATCTGTACGTGATCCGATCCGGATCGATGATCGTGGAGAAGACGATCGGCGGGAAGCCCGTCTTCCTGTCCTACCTCCCGGCCGGCTCCTTTGTCGGCGAAATGGCACTGATCGCCGGCGGCCGGCGCACCGCGACCGTCAAGGCGGCGATCAAGTCGGAAGTGATCCGCTTGCCCGGCGACGCCTTCGCCCGGCTGATGGCGCGCAGCCCCGAGCTGGCCGAGCGCATCCGCCGGGACATGGCCGCGCGGCAGGACGTGAACGCCTTTGTCGAGGCGAAGAAGGACAGCTTCTCCGGCGTGGTCGACATGTATTCCGCGACCGCCAAATTCCTGATCGACAACGGCATCGGCGAAGCGACCGACGTGCTGCTGATCGACGAGCGGCTGTGCGTCGGCTGCGACAATTGCGAAAAGGCCTGCGCCGACGCGCATGACGGGCTCAGCCGGCTCGACCGCGAAGCAGGGCGCACCTACGCCCATCTGCATGTGCCGACGTCGTGCCGGCACTGCGAGCATCCGCACTGCATGGCGGATTGCCCGCCCAATGCCATCCACCGCGGGCCGGATGGGGAGGTGTTCATCGACGACACCTGCATCGGCTGCGGCAATTGCCAGCGCAATTGCCCCTATGGCGTGATCCGGATGGACGCGGTGCCGCCGAAGAAGCCGGGGCTGCTCAGCTGGCTGTTCTTGGGCGCCGGCCCGGGGCCCGGCGAGCCGAGCCACGACTGGATCCATGCCCATGAAGCGGGCGAGAAGCGCAAAAAGGCGATCAAGTGCGACATGTGTTCGGGCATCGACGGAGGGCCGGCGTGCGTCCGCGCCTGCCCGACCGGGGCCGCGATCCGCGTCGCGCCCGAAGAGTTCCTGACCATCGCGCGGCTCGAGCGGGCGGAGTGAGGCGGTGCTGACGGCGTCCCGTTCCGCACGCGCCGACCGGGCGGCCCAGAGCGGCCGGGTGCGCAGCGCCGCGCATGACGGTTTTCTGCGTCACAACGGCTTCAAATGGGCGAAGATCGCCGGCGCGCTCTCGCTCGTCGCGTTTGTTGCCTATCTGCTGATCGACGTGGAGCCGCGGCCGAATGGCGGCAGCTGGTATGGCTATGTGCTCGGCACCATCGGCGCGCTGCTGATCCTGTGGCTGACGCTGCTCGGCGTGCGCAAGCGGGCGATCACCCGCGGCCGTTACTCGCTCAAGGCCTGGACGTCGGCGCATGTGTATCTGGGCCTGTCCCTGATCGTGATCGCGACGCTCCATGCCGGCTTCCAGATCGGTTGGAACGTCCACACCCTCGCTTACGCGCTGATGATGATCGTGATCCTCTCCGGTCTGTTCGGCGTCTTCGCCTATGCGATCCTGCCCCGCGCGCTGAGCGACAATCGCGACATGATGACGGAGACGCAGATGCTGGAAAGCCTGCGCTCGATCGACCGGCAATTGTTTGACGCCGCCCAGCCGCTCGAGCCGCGCCATGCCGATCTCGTCCGGCAGTCGCTCGATCAGGATCCGTTCGGCGGCGGCCTGTGGGCGCGGCTGTCCGGGCGCTACCCGGCCTGCGCGACGCGGCGGGCGCAGGCCGAGATCCGCCGCGAGACGGCCTATCAGCCCAATCTCGGCGCGGACCCGCTGGAGCGGGTCGATTCGCTGCTGGAGCGCAAGGAAGCGATCCTGGCGCGGGTGCGGCGCCACTTGCGGCTCAAGGCGCTGCTCGAGACCTGGCTCTACATCCATGTGCCGGTGACCTTCGCGCTGATCGCGGCGCTGTCCGCGCACATCGTGTCCGTCTTCTTCTACTGGTGACCGGCGGGGCAGGGGCAGCATGAGCTTCATCATCCGCCATCTCTCCCGCACTGCCGACGGCCGCGAGATCGTGCGCGCCTCGGCCGTCGCCGCGGAGCACATCGCGATCGGCCGGCGGAGCGAGAACGCCGTTCACCTGGCCGATCTCGCCGTCGCGCCGGTCCATGCGACGGTGACGATCCACGCGCCCGGGCGGATCGAGATCGCCTCCGTGTCCGGCCTCGGCTTCGGCCTGGACGGCCGCACCGTTTTGCGGGCGGAGCTCGACCCCGCGGCCGGCGCGGAGCTGCGTTTCGGCAGCCACCGGCTGCGGCTCGGCGCCGAGGCGGACGCGATCACCATCGCGGTCGAACGGGTCGAGGCGCTGTCGGACGCCTCGGCGACGAAGGACCAGCAGACCGTCTTCACCGTCCGCGGCCTGCTGCCGGGAAAGCGGGCGAGCGCCTATGGCTTCGTCGCGCTCGTGCTTGCCGCGTTTCTTGCCTGGCCGGTCTGGACCTGGGCGAGCCACCGCGACGACCGCATCCGCCCGGCCGGCGTCCACGGCGACGCCAGCTGGAGCAGCGGCGCGCTTTCGGCTGGCCATGCCGGGCTGAAGGACGATTGCCAGGCGTGCCATGTCGACGCCTTTGTTGCGGTGCGCGATCAGGCGTGCATTGCCTGCCATGCCGAATCCCATCAGGGCGAGCAAACAGGCCTTGCCCAAGCCGCGCTGACCGGTCCCGGCGCGGCGGGGCCGCACGCTTATGCCCATGCGCCCGCCGATCGCATGGCAGCCTCCAGGGCGCCGCCCGGCCTCGGCGCGCGCGTCCAGGGGGTCTTCAAGGCTGCGTTCAACCATCCCGACGGCCGTTGCGTCGATTGCCATACCGAGCATGAAGGGGCCGGGCCGATGCCGGCGACGGCGCAGGCCTTCTGTGCCGATTGCCATGCCGGGCTGGAGGCGCGGCTGCGCCAGGCCGGCTTCCAGAGCGCGATCGGCGACGCCACCGATTTCGGGGTCAAGCATCCGCAATTCCGTCCGCTGGTGCTGGCCGGCTTTGATCCTGCCCGCTCGGCCGGCCGCCCGCGCGGTGCCGGTGCCGGCGGCGATGCGCTGGCCGGCTGGCGCCTGCAGCGAGTGGCGCTCGACCGGCCGGTCAAACAGGCGGGTGGACTGAAGTTCACCCACCGCCAGCATCTGTCCGACCGCAATGGCGTCGCCCAGATGTGGCGGCGGCTGAACCCCGGGGAAGCGGCCGGAATGGACTGCGCCGACTGCCACCGGACCGACAACAGCGGCACCCGGTATCTGCCGGTCGACATGGAGCGGGACTGCCAGTCCTGCCACAGCCTCGGCATCGAGACGGTCGGCGGCATTGTCCGCCAGCTGCCGCACGGCCAGCCCGAGCAGGTGATCGCCGACATCCGCGCCTTCTACAGCGCTGGCGGCGGCTATCGGCCGGCCGGCCCGCCGGTCGCGCAATATGCGCGCCAGCGCCCGGGCGATGCCGCGTATCAGCGCCGCGTCGTCCAGCTCCGCCAGGCCCTCGAGGCGCGACCGGGCCAGGCCGACGCACTGGTGCGGGCGACGTTTTCGGAGCGCGGCGTCTGCGGCGAATGCCATGCCGTCCGCGCCGAAGGGCCGGACCGGTTCGCGATCGCGCCGGTCGCGCAGCCGGGCCGCTATCTTCACAAGGGGTGGTTCGACCACAGCGCCCATGTCAATCTGGCCGTGCGAGTGCCGGGCGGAGGATCCCGCAGCTATGGCTGTGCCGACTGCCATGCCGCCGCAGCGTCCAACGATGCCGACGATCTGCTGCTGCCGGGGCTGGCCAATTGCCAGAGCTGCCATACCGGCCCCACCGGGGCGACGACCGCCCGGCTGATCCGCACCGGCACGCCATCCGGCTGCGCGATGTGCCACGATTATCACGCCGATGGCGGTGCGCCATGGGTGGCAGCGAAGCGCCGGCCCAAGGCGTCGCCGCCCGCAACGCTGGCGTTGCGATGGAAATAAGTGCCAAATGGGCTGTGGCTCAATGACCGCAAAAGCGGCTGGCAGCCTGACGCGGGTCGCGTCGAGAAGGTCTGTGCCATGCTGATCGCTCAGATTACTGATGTTCATCTCGGCTTCGATCCAGACAATCCGGCCGAATTCAACCGGAAGCGCCTCGATCAGGTGCTGCGGCTGCTGAGCCAGATGCGGCCGCTGCCCGATTTGTTGCTGGCGACCGGCGACTTGGTCGATCGCGGCGACTCGGACAGCTATCGCCGCTTGCAGAATGCGCTGAGCGTCTGCCCGTTTCCGGTCTGGCCGTGCCTCGGCAACCACGATCTCCGGGACAATTTCGCGGCCTGGTTCCCGGCGGTGCCGACCGCGAACGGCTTCGTCCAGTACGAGATCGACGCCGGCGAGCTTCGCTTCCTCGTCCTCGACACGCTGGAGGAAGGCCGACACGGCGGCGCCTTTTGCGCGACCCGCGCCGAGTGGCTGGAGGCGCGGCTTGCGGAGCAGCCGGAGCGCAGCACGATCATCGTGATGCACCACCCCCCGGTCGATGTCGGCATCGAATGGATGGCGACGCATCCGGACGAACCCTGGGTCACCCGCTTTGCCGAGGCGATCGACGGCCGCCGCCAGGTGAAGGCGATCCTGTGTGGCCATCTCCACCGGCCGATCAGCGTCGCCTGGCGCGGGACCAGCATTGCCATCTGCCCGTCGACCGCGCCGCAAGTGGCGCTCGATCTCGCCCCGATCGATCCCGATCAGCCGGACAACCGGCCGATGATCGTCGCCGATCCGCCGGCCTTCGCCTTACACAAATGGAACGGGCGCGAGCTGGTCAGCCATTTCGATACGGCGGACGAGCATGTGATGCTCGCCAAGTTCGACGCGAAGATGCAGCCGCTGGTGCAAAGCCTGCTGGCGGAACGGCCGCGGTGAGTGTGTCCCGTCCCGCCACCAGATCCGGGCTGGCCGCAGACCTCGCCACGCTGGGTGTCAGGCCCGGCGCAGTTCTGATGGTCCATGCCGGCGTGAAGGCGCTGGGGCCGGTGCTGGGCGGGGTGGAGACCGTGGTGGCGGCGCTGCGGGACGCGCTGGGGCCGGCGGGGACACTCGTCGCCTATGCGGGCTTCTACGATGATTATGAGGAGCAGCTGGACGTGGACGGGCGCTGTCCGGCTGCGCTCCGCGATCAGGTGCCGGCATTCGATCCTGTCGCGTCGCGCGCCAATCCCGATCACGGGCTGCTGCCGGAAGCGATCCGGACGACGCTGGGCGCGCTGCGCAGTGCCAATCCCGGCGCCTCGCTGACCGCGCTCGGTGCGCGGGCTGACTGGCTGACGGCGCCGCATCCGCAGGATTATGGCTATGGGCCGGGCACGCCGTTCGCCCGGCTGGTCGAGGCGGAAGGCCAGGTGCTGATGCTCGGCGCGCCGCTCGACACCATCACTTTGCTCCACCATGCCGAGCATCTGGCCGATCTGCCGGGCAAGCGGATCGTCCGGCGGGAAGTGCCGTTCCGCGCGGCGGACGGCGGCACGGCCTGGCGGATGATCGAGGAATATGACACGGCCGATCCGGTGATTGACGGGCTGGAAGACGATTTCTTCGGCACCATCGTCGAGGCCTGGCTGGCGACCGGCCGCGGCGCCGACGGGCGGGTCGGGCAGGCGCGGGCGGTGCTGGTCGACGCGGCGCCGATCTGCCGCTTCGCGGTCGAGTGGATGGAGACTCGCGCGCGGGACCGACGCCCCGGCTGAGAGCTCAGCGTTCCGCTTCCAGCCGTGCGATCAGCGCGCGCATTTCGGCGATCTCGCGTTCCTGGGCGGCCACGATCTCGTCGGCGAGGCGGGCGACTTCCGGATCGGAAATCCGCGCCCGCCGGCTGGTCATGATCGCGATCGAATGATGCGGGATCATCGCCTTCATATAGGCGACATCGTCGACCGTCGCCTGGCTGCGCACCAGCCACAGCGCGCCGCAGAAGACGATCGCCGCACCCGCGAAGATGCCGATGTTGGCAGCGCGGCGGGCATACATTTTCCGCATGTAGAGGAGCATGATCACCGCCATCGCCGCGCCCATCACGAGCGCCATCCACGCCCGCGTCTGGCTCCAGAGCACATGCTCGACCGCATAGGTGTTGAGATACATGAGCCCGAACATCACCAAGGTGGAGGTGGCGATCATCGCGGCGAAGCGACGATAGGATCCGTGCATCCGCTTTCTCCTCTGCCAGCCAACGGGCCGGCGGCGGTGACGTTCCGGTCAGCCGGCAAGGTCCCGGTGCGCCGTTGCCATGCGCTCGATCGCCGCGTCGAGCGTCGCCGGCGCCTTTGCAAAGCAGAAGCGGACGAGATGGGTGACGGGATCCTCCGCATAGAAAGCGGAGACGGGTATGGCCGCCACCCCATGCTCGTCGACCAGACGGTCGCAGAACATGGTGTCGGGAAGCGAGATGCCGGAGGCCCTGAGATCGACCGACAGAAAATAGGTGGCGGCACTCGGCAGCACGGCCCATCCGCCAGCCGCGAGGCCCGCGCTCAGCCGGTCCCGCGCGGCGGCGAAATCGGCGCGCATCGCCTGGAAATAGGCGTCGTCCTTCCCGAGCCCGTAGGCGACCGCGGCCTGGAGATTGGGCGGCGTCGTGAAGGTGAGGAACTGATGGGCGCGGGCAAGCGCAGTCGCGAGCGGGGGCGCCGCGCACATCCAGCCGACCTTCCATCCGGTCAGCGAGAAGATCTTGCCGCCCGAGCCGATCTTGACCGTCCGCTCGCGCATGCCGGGTGCCGCCATCAACGTCGCGTGGGACCGCCCGTCGAACAGCACATGCTCCCAGACCTCGTCGCTGATCGCGAGTGCATCGACGGCGACGATGCGATCGGCCAGCAGGGCGAGTTCGCCCGGGGTGGCGAGAGTCGCCGCCGGGTTGAGCGGCGTGTTGAGCACCACCAGCCGGGTCCGCGGCGAAAAGGCGGCATCGAGCGCGGCGGCGGTGATGCGGAAATCGGGCGGGGCGAGGCGGACGAGCTTCGGCACGCCGCCCGCCTGCGCGACGAGCGGCAGATAGGCATCGTAGAGCGGCTGGAACAGGACCACTTCGTCGCCGGGGGACAAGAGCGCGAACAGGCTGGCGGCGAGCGCTTCCGTCGCGCCCGAGGTGACGATGATCTCGCGCTCCGCATCGAGCGCGAGGCCCTGGTGGCGGTGATAATGGTCGGCGATGGCCTGGCGCAGCTCCGGCAGGCCGGCCATGGGCGGATACTGGTTCGATCGATCGGTCAGCGCGCGGGCGGCCGCGGCGACGACATCCGGCGGGCCGTTCGCATCGGGAAAGCCCTGGCCCAGATTGATCGCGCCGGCCGCGCGCGCCCGCGCCGACATCCGCTCGAAGACGGTGGTCGGCATGGCGGCAAAGCGAGGGTTCATGGCGTCGCTCTAGAGCCTGATCGGCCGCGGCGGAAGCGCTGCGCGCCGCTGCTCGACATCGCCGGCGATCGCGCTAGAGCAGCGACGTGATCGGGGGACGGCAATGACGTTCGAAGAAGCGGCGGAACGGCTGATCGAGGTCGGGCGGTTCTTCCATTCCCGCGGCTGGGCGCCGGCGACCTCGGGCAATTACTCGGCGCGGCTGGCAGACGGTCGCATCCTGATCACCGTCTCGGGCGCGCACAAGGGCCGGCTGTCGCGAAGCGATCTGATGCTCCTCGAATCGGATGATCCGCGCCGGCCGTCGGCGGAGACCGCGCTGCACCGGGCGCTCTACCGCGACCGATCGGACGTGGGTGCGGTGCTGCACAGCCACGGCCCGGTATCGGTCGCGCTTGGCCGGGCGACCGGCGGCACCGCCTGGCGAATCGCCGGACACGAGCTGCTGAAGGCGCTCCCGGGGATCGTCACCCACGAGACCGCAGTGGAGGTGCCGATCGTCGAGAACAGCCAGGACATGGCGGAGATTGAACAGGCCGTCGCGCCGCGGCTCGGAGGGGCTCCGGCCTATCTGATCCGCGGGCATGGACTCTATGGCTGGGGCCGCGATATCGCCGAGGCGGAACGGGTGGTCGAGGCGCTCGAATGGCTGGCCGAGGCGGAGCTGGCGGAACGGAGCTTCCGGGCATGACGCGACTGACGATCTTCGACGAGGGCGCAACCGCGCTGGCGGTGATCGACGATGCCGCCGAGATCGCAACGGCGCTGGCCGGGATCGGCGTGCGGTTCGAACGCTGGCCGCTCGACGCGCATGACGATCGCGTCGCGGCGCTGGTGGCGGACGGCTACACCACGGTCGACACGGTGACGGTCGCGCCCGACCATCCGGACCGCGCCGCGATGCGGGCGAAATTCCTGGCCGAGCATCGCCATGCCGAAGACGAGATTCGGTTCTTCAAGGCGGGGGCCGGGCTGTTCACCCTGCGCGCCGCCGGCCGGATCTGGGCCGTGCTTTGCACTGAAGGCGATATGATCTCGGTTCCGGCCGGGATGCGTCACTGGTTCGACATGGGGCCGGCGCCGCGCTTCACCGCCATGCGGTTCTTCCGCACCCCGGAGGGCTGGGTCGGCGACTTCACCGGCGATCCGATCGCCGATCGCTTTCCGCGGTACGACGCGGCGGCATGACGGCGATCCTGACCGATATTGAAGGCACGACGAGCAGCATCTCGTTCGTTGCCGACACGCTCTTTCCCTATGCGCGGGCACGGCTGGCGGCGCATCTCGCCGAGCATCCCGACGATGCGGCCGGCTTCGATGCCGCCACTCTGGCCGCCTGGAGCGATGCCGATCGCAAGCATCCGGTGCTGAAGTCCGTGCAGGGGCGCATCTGGCGTCGCGGCTATGAGACCGGCGAACTGCGCGGCCATGTTTATCCCGACGCGGTCGACGCGCTCCGCCGCTGGCATGCCGCGGGCATCCCGCTCTACGTCTACAGTTCCGGTTCGATCGAGGCGCAGCAATTGCTGTTCGGCCACAGCGAGGCGGGGGACTTGCGGCCGCTTTTCTCCGGATGGTTCGATCTCGCCAGCGGATCGAAGCTCGAATCCGCCTCCTATGCCGGGATTGCCGCGGCGATCGGCCGCGATCCAGCCGACATCCTGTTCTTGTCCGACAGTCCGGCCGAGATCGCGGCGGCGCACGCAGCGGGAATGGCAGTGCGGCTGATCGACCGTGCCGCCGGGCAGACGCTCTCGGAGATCGAACCATGAAGCTTGGCGGCGAATGGGTGCGCTCGATCGCGCGCTCTGCCGATGGCGGCGGCGTCCGCATTCTCGACCAGCGGCGACTTCCCTGGGACGTGGTCTGGGTCGAGCTCCGCAGCGAAGCGGATGCAGCGCAGGCGATCCGGGAGATGTGGACGCGGGGGGCGCCGCTGATCGGGGCCGTCGCGGCCTATGGCCTGGCGCTGGCGCTTGCCGCCGATCCGCTTGCGCTCGAGGCCGCGCGGGCGCGCCTCCAGTCAACACGGCCGACGGCCGTCAACCTTGCCTGGGCGCTCAACGAAGTCGCGGTCGCGGTCCGCGACCTGCCGCCGGGCGAGCGGGCGGCGGCGGCGTTCGCCCGCGCCGACGCGATCTGCGACGAGGATGTGGCGCTCAACGAGGCGATCGGACGGCACGGGCTCGCGCTGTTGCGCGCGCTTCATGCCCGCGCGCCGGACCGGCCGCTCAACATCCTCACCCATTGCAATCCGGGCTGGCTCGCCACGGTGGATTTCGGGACGGCGACGGCACCGATCTACCTTGCGCATGACGCCGGCCTGCCGCTTCATATCTGGGTCGACGAGACGCGGCCGCGCAACCAGGGGGCCCTGCTGACGGCATTCGAGCTTGCCGGCCACGGCGTCCCCCACACGGTGATCGCCGACAATGCAGGCGGCCTCTTGATGCAGCAGGGGCGCGTCGATGCGGTGCTGGTCGGCACCGATCGGGTGACCGCCAATGGCGATGTCTGCAACAAGATCGGCACCTATCTGAAAGCGCTCGCCGCCCGAGACTCCGGCGTTCCCTTTTATGTGGCGCTGCCCTACACGACGATCGACCGCGACCTCGCTTCGGGCGCCGAGGTGCCGATCGAGGCGCGGGACGGCGCGGAACTCGGCTGGCTGACCGGCCCGACCGCGGCGGGCACGCTTGCGACCGTCCGGGTGACGACGTCCCCGGTCGAGAATCCCGCCTTCGATGTGACGCCCGCCCGCCTGGTGACCGCCTACATCACCGAACGGGGCGTGATCGACCGCATCTAGTTCTGCGCCGCCTCCAGCCGCCGCAGCTCCGCGAGATGGCCGGCGACAGCCGGCGCCGCCAGTGCGGCTGCGCGCCGCAGATCCGGGTGCGCGCCCGACCGGGCATAGGCCTCATGGAGGGCAAGCGCGTCTTCGTGGATCTCGATCAGCTCTTCCAGCAGCTCGTCGTCCTGCCGCTCGCGCACGACGCGCTCCAGCTTTCGCAGGCGGCGGGCATCGGCGCCAAGCAGCTGCGGCTCGGCGGCGCCGCCGGTCCACCGGCCGAACCGGGCGGCGCTCCGGCCATGGTCCGTCTCGAGCATCCGGGCCAGCCGCGTCAGCTCGGCGTCGGGGGCTGTCGCGAGCAGCGCGTTGCTCGCGGCCCGCACCAGGGCGTCCACCGATTGAGCCTGCCGTGCATAGGAGTAGGCCGAGATGGGTGGCGGCTCGGGCGCCGGCTGCGCGGCAGCTCCACCGGTTGGAAGGATGGCGAGCAACGCCATGGTCAAGGCGCGGAGAGCGGGGATCGTCATGTTTTCGTAACGGTCCGTCCGGGCTCCCTGTTCCCGGTGCCGGGCGCAAGGAACGGCGACGCGCGCCGCGGGTTGTCGGCACGATGCGAGATTCGCTCCGCACAGACGCAGAAGAGGAGACGATCATGGCGACAGAAGCGCCCAACAAGACAGGCAGCCGCACGACGGGCGGCAAGACGAGCACGGCCCGGAGCGGCGGCACCAAGACCGGCAGCGCCCGGTCCGGCAGCGCCAAGACCGGGACCACCGCCCAGAACGAGGCCGAGACTCGCAGCCAAAGCAACAGCCGCCATGCCGGCAAGAAGCCGTTCAGCGGCACCACCGGCGCGATCATCGGTGCCGCCGCGGCTGGCGTCGCCGTCGGGCTGATGGCCAATCTCGGCCGCAAGGCGGCTGTTCAGGCGCCGACGGCGATGGCGGGCAGCTGGGACGAAGCGCTGGCTGCCGAGCACCGCGCCGTCCTGAAGCTGTTCGACGCGATGGAAGCAACGAGCGAGCGCAACACCACGAAGCGGGCGATGCTGCTGATGCAGATCAAGCATGCGCTCGCCAAGCATGGGCTGCAGGAAGAAAATGCGATCTATCCGGCGCTGCGCGACGGCGGGCAGATCGATCAGGCCGATCACCTGAACAAGGATCACGGCTACATCAAGCAGTATCTCTACGATCTCGAGAAGATGCCGAAAGAGTCGCCGGCGTTCATCGCCAAGGTTCGCGAATTCCGCGGGCGGATCGAGGAGCATGTGCGGGAGGAAGAGGATCAGATCTTCCCCGCGCTGAAGGCGAAGCTCAGCGCCGAGCAGAACAAGGCGCTCACCGCGCTGATGAACAAGGAAGGCTTCAAGCTTGCTTGAGGACCGACCTGACGGAGAATCGAGATGGACCTGAAGCGCAATCTGTCGACCGAGCATCAGCTGCCGGGCGACGCGAAACGCCCGGACGATGCATTGCTCGACAAGCCACGCACCCCGGAAGACGAGGATGGGGAGCGGGGACGCCGGCCTGCCATTGCCGGCAATGGCGAGGTCCACGGCTCCGGCAGCGGCGCCGGCGGCGGCGGTGCTGCCGAGGATTATGACGGCGATCCGGCCGGCGGCCGCGGCGGCCTTGTCGAGGCCCCCGATGCGAGCAATGGCGAGGAGGACCGGTTGCACCAGGCGGTCGAGACCCAGGGCCACCCCGTGTCGCCGGAGGATTATCCTGAGCCGAATTCGATGCCCCAGGCGGACAAGGGCATGGCGAGCCCCGACCGCTGACCGAGCGCTCCCCGGAGCTCGGCTCCGGGGAGGTTCAGATCAGCCCGAGCGCGCGCAGGCTGGCATGGCCGCGGGCGCCGATGATGACATGATCGTGCAACTGGATGCCCAGCCGCTTGCCGACCTCGGCGATGTCGCGGGTGACGGCGATGTCCTGTTTGCTCGGGCTTGGATCGCCGCTCGGGTGGTTGTGCACCAGGATCAGGCTGGAGGCGCCGAGATCGAGCGCCCGGCGGATCACTTCGCGCGGGTAGATCGCCGCTTCGCTGGTCGATCCCTCGCCGAAATGCTCGTCGCGGATCAGCATGTTCTTCGCGTTCAGGAACAGGACCCGAACGCGTTCGACCGGCAGATGGGCAAGGTCGGCGCGCAGATAGTCGAGCAGCGCCTGCCAGCTGTTGATGACCGGCCGGCTCCGCACTTCCGCCGACAGCAGCCGCAGCGCCGCCGCCTGGACCGCTTTCAATGCGCCGATCCCGCCGTCGCCAAGCCCTTCACGCGCGATCGCTTCCGGGTCGGCGGTCAGCAGCCCGCCAATGCCGCCAAACTCGTTCAGCAGGCGTTTCGCCAGCGGTTTGGTATCCCGGCGCGGAATGGCGAGCGCGAGCACATATTCGATGAGTTCATGGTCGAGGAGCGCGTCCGGGCCGCCGCGCAGCAGTCGCTCGCGCAGTCGCGCCCGGTGGCCGGTGCCGTCAGTCTCCGCCTCCGCCATTCGCGGCCATGCTAGGGAGCATGATCGCGGTTCGCAATCGGCCGCGCCTGCCGCTAAGGGCAGCCGGATGAGCGGACGGTCCCCGGCTTGAGCAAACCCCCATCCGGACCCGGATGGCGTCGAGCGGCGCTGCTCGGCGGCGGCGGGCTGCTGGCGGTCGCTGCCGGCCTGTGGCTGGCGCGCGAGCCGATCGCCGGCGATTTCCTCGACCGCGAGCTCGCCCGGCGCGGCGTGACCGCGCGCTATGCGATCGACGGCATCGGGCTTCGCACCCAGCGACTGCGGGACGTGCGGATCGGCGATCCGCGCCGGCCGGACCTGATCGCGGACTGGATCGAGATCGACCTCGCGCCGACCTTCGGCGCGCCCGAAGTGCGGGCCGTGCGGGCGGGCGGGGTGCGGCTGCGCGCGGCGTTGGGGCCTGACGGGCTCACGCTCGGCGTGCTGGATCGGCTGCTTCCGGCCGGTGCCGGCGGCCCCATCCGGCTCCCGGACCTGCCCGTTCGGCTGGAGGACGCGCGGCTCGATCTGCTGACCGAGGCCGGGGCGGTGCGGATCCGGCTCGACGGGGCCGGCAATCTCCGCTCCGGCTTTGCCGGCGGACTGGCGGCGACGGCGCCGCTGCTGCGCGTCGGGGGCTGCCGGATGACGGGCGCCACGGCGCGGCTGCAGCTGCGCACCCGGGCGGGCCGGCCGCGGCTCGACGGCCCGGTCGCCGCGGGTGCCCTTGCCTGCCCCGATGCCCGGCTCGCGGCTCTGGCCGGGCGGATCGATGCGACGCTTGCACCGGGGCTGGACGGCTGGCGCGGCTATGCGCAGCTGGCGACGGGCGCCGGCGGCGCGGCGGGCTGGCGCACGCGCGCCGTGCGCGGTGAGGTCGATTTCGCCGGCACGCCTCTCCAGACCGACGGCACGCTTCGCCTCGCGGCCGAACAGCTGCGTGGCGCGCCCGCCCGCGCTGCCGCCGTCGAACTGGCGGGCCGCTATCGGCTGGGCCTGCGCGCGGCGGACCGGCTGCCCGGCGATCCGCCGCGGCCGGCAGAGCCCGGCTGGCGTTTCGAGGGGCGGGCCAGCGCCACCGGGCTCGTCGCTGCGGCGGGGCTGCCGCCCGTGCCGACGGCGACCGGGACGCCGCTTGCTCCGCTGCTCCGCCGGGTCGCGGCGCTGGCGGAGCGCGCCGGCCGCGGTGCCCGCGTCCGCGCGAGCCTGATCGCCGCTCAGGCAGGCGGCGCCGGCAGCCTGCGCATCGACCAGGCCCTGCTCGAGACGGGCGGCGCCGCGCTGCGCTTTGCCGGCGGGGAGGGGGCACGGCTGGTCTGGCCCGGCCCGGGCGCCTGGCAGCTGGATGGCGGGCTGCGCCTGACCGCGCCGGGCTTGCCGGCAGTGACGGCCGAACTTCGCCAGCGGGCGCCCGGCGCCGTCCGCGCCGGACGGCTGCAGATCGCGGGGTGGGCGGGAGACGGTTTGCGGCTCCGGCCGACCGAGATCCGCTTCGACGGCGAGCGTTTCGCGACGCGGCTGGCGCTCGACGGGCCGCTGGCGGGCGGGCGGATCGAAGGGCTGGTGCTGCCGGTCGCCGGCACGTTCGGCGGCGGCGTGCGGATCAATGCGGGCTGCGTGCCGCTGCGCTTCGATCGGCTGGTCCTGCCCGGGGTGGAGCTGGCGCCTGCCCGCCTGGCACTGTGCGGCGGCCCCCGCGGTCTTGCCTCCGCCGGCGGCATCGACGGACGCATCGAGGCGCCGCGGCTCGCCGGACGCCTCGGCGACAGCCCGCTCCGGCTCGCGGCGGCCGATTTGCGCTTCGCCGACAGCGGCTTTGCCATTGACGGTCTTGCCGCCCGGCTGGGCGACGGAGAGGGGGCCAGCCGCCTCGACGTCGCTCGGCTGACGGGGCAGTTCGGCAGCGGCCTCGACGGCCGCTATGCCGGCGCGGGCGGAACGATCGGCGGCGTGCCGCTGCGGGTCACGGAGGCGGCCGGGCGTTGGCGCCTTGCGGCCGGCGCGCTCAGGCTCGACGGCGGCCTGCGGGTTTCGGACACCGCAAACCCGCCGCGCTTCGAGACGCTCGCCGCGCGCGATTTCGAGCTGCGCTTCGCCGACGGGCGGATCCGCGCCGCCGCCTCGCTCCGCGCGCCGGCACAGGATGCGCTGGTGACGGCGGTGTCGCTCACGCACGAATTCGGTCAGGCGGCCGGCTCGGCCGAGCTGCGGGTCCCCGGCATCGCATTCGGGCCCGGGCTGCAACCGGACCAGCTCACCCGGCTGGCGCTGGGCGTGGTTGCGAATGTCGACGGGCAGGTGACCGGCACCGGGCGGATCGACTGGCGCGGTGAGACGGTCACCAGCAGCGGCCGCTTCCGGATCGACGCGCCGTCGCTGGCGGCGGCGTTCGGCCCGGTGACCGGCCTGCGGACGGACATGGTGTTCACCGATCTGCTGGGTCTCGTCACCGCAGACGACCAGGTGGCGACGGTCGCCGGACTGAACCCCGGCGTGCTCGTCGAGGACGGGATCGTGCGCTACCGGCTGATCGCCGGGCAGCGGGTGGAGGTGCTCGACGGCCGCTGGCCGTTCGCCGGCGGCCGGCTCACGCTTCGCCCCACCGTGCTCGATTTCGGCCAGGAGGTGCCGCGCCGGCTTACCTTCGACGTCGACGGGCTCGATGCGGCGCGGTTCATCACCAAGCTCGAGCTCAAGAACCTCGACGCGACGGGAACGTTCGACGGCGTCCTCCCGATGGTGTTCGATCAGGACGGCGGCCGCATCGAGGGCGGGCTGCTCACGGCCCGTCCGCCCGGCGGCCGGCTCGCCTATGTCGGGGAAGTGTCGAACGCCGATCTCGGCATCTGGGGCGACATCGCCTTCGACGCGCTGAAATCGATCGCCTACCGCAACCTCGTCATCGACATGAACGGCAACATCGACGGCGAGATGGTGAGCCAGATCCGCTTCGACGGGATCAGCCGCGGCACGATCGAGCCGGTCGCGACCGGGCTGATCGCCTCGGTCGGCGGCCGGCTGGCGAGCCAGCTGCAGCAGCTGCCGTTCCGCTTCAACATCCGCATCCGGGCGCCGTTCCGCGGCCTCATCTCCACGGCGCGCAGCTTCTACGATCCCGGCGTCCTGATCCGCGATCGCCTGCCGGCCGGGTTGGAGCCGGATCCGCCATCCGTTCAGCCCCGCGAAAGCAGGATCAAGCCATGAAGGAGACGCACTTGATTTCGGAAACTGCGGGTGCGAGTGCCCGGCGCATGCGGCGATTGCTGTTCATTCCGCTGGTCGCCCTCGCCCCGGGATGCATCCAGGTGAAGGCGCCGGAAAAGCCCATCGAGATCAATCTGAACGTCAATGTGCGACAGGAAGTCCTGGTGCGGCTGCAGCGCGATGCCCAGGAGCTGATCGAAGCCAATCCGGAGTTGTTCCCGCAATGAGCATGATCGCAAAAGCCCTGGTGGCCCCGGCAGCGTTGCTGGCCGTGCTGGCCGCCGTGCCGGGTCCCGCCGTCGCGCAGAGTGCCGCGGTGACCGCCGCGATCAACGCCGGCGACGTCGGCGAGCGCGCCGATGGATATCTCGGCATCCGGGGCAGTGTCTCGGCCGAGGTGCGCGGCCAGGTCGAACAGATGAACATCAAGCGCCGGGCCCTCTATACCGAGAAAGCCGCGGCCCGCGGGGTCTCGGTCGAGGAGATCGCGGCCGCCACCGGCTGCCAGACGCTGCGCCGCGTGGCGACGGGCCATGCCTACACGCTCGACGGCAGCAGCTGGCGGGTGCGCGGTCCCGGGGATCCGCCGCCCAGCCCGCCCAATTGCCCGGGCTGAAGCCCTCCGCCGACCTGCGATCCGGGCGCGGCGGCGGGATGGCAGCCGCCTTCCCGGGGACGGGAGGTATGTGTTGACACCCCCCGACTCGCTTCCTAAACGGGCCGCGCCTTGGCGGGGTCGCTCGCCGTCGCGCGGTTCCTGCTCTCGTGAAGGGGAATGACCCTCGGCATGTGAGGAGGTTGGCGTATGGCGGAGGACGAACCCGGATTGGACCCAATCCAGGAGGATGCGCGGCTGAACTCGCTCGATGAGCGGTTGCGGCGTGCCCGAACGGACGAGGCGGTCAGAACGGGGGCGGCGCGGAACAAGGGCGAGGACGATTATCGCCTCGGCAACCGCGTGCTCGCCGAGCTGATCGGTGGGATGGTCGGGGGAGGGCTGATCGGCTGGGTGCTTGATCGCTTCCTTGGAACGTCCCCTTGGCTCCTGCTCGTGCTGCTGTTCCTCGGAATAGTGGTTGCGTTCAGGAACATCATCAGGATTTCGAACCGGCGCTCGAAATGATTTTCGGGCGCTTTGGTTAAGGCGAGGCTTGGGCGTGGCGAGTTCTGGCAAAATCGATCCGATGCACCAGTTCGAGGTGCAGACGATCGCCGAAGGCTTCACTTTGGGCGGGCAGCAGATCGCGTTAACCAACAGCGCGCTGTGGATGCTCGTGACGGTGGTGGCGCTGTGGCTGTTCATGCTTGGCGGCATGAAGCGCGCGGTGGTGCCCGGCCGCTGGCAGATGATGGTCGAGACCTTCACCGGCTTCATCGACGACATGCTGAAGCAGAACATCGGCAAGGACGGGCGGAAGTATCTTCCCTATGTCTTCTCGCTGTTCATGTTCATCCTGTTCGCGAACCTGCTCGGCCTGCTCCCGCTCGGACTGATCGGCATCCATCCCTTCACCTTCACCAGCCACTTCACCGTCACCGGCGTGCTGGCGATCATGAGCTTCTCGATCGTCCTGATCGTCGGCTTTGCAAAGCACGGGCTGAAGTTCTTCACGCTGTTCGTCCCCCACGGCACCCCGCTGTGGCTGATCTGGCTGATCCCGGTGATCGAGTTCGTCTCGTTCATGGTGCGCCCGTTCAGCCTCGGCCTGCGGCTGTTCGTCGCGATGACCGCCGGCCACGTGCTGCTGAAGGTGCTCGCCGGCTTCGTGATCAACTCCGCCAATGCGGGCGTTGGCTACGGCGTCGGCATCGGCTTTCCGAGCTTCGCCCTCATGATCGGCATCTCCGCGCTCGAGGTGCTGGTGGCCGGCATCCAGGCCTATGTGTTCGCACTGCTGACGTCGCTCTACATCAACGACGCCGAGCATCTGCACTGATCTTCCACCCCCTCTCTCAATCGACTTACCTCAGGAGCTTTAAAATGGACGCAGAAGCAGCAAAGCTGATCGGTGCCGGTCTCGCGGCGATCGGCGCCGGCATGGCCGCCATCGGTGTGGGCACCGTCTTCGGTCAGTTCCTCGAAGGCGCGCTGCGCAATCCGGGTGCGGCGGACGGCCAGCAGGGCCGTCTGTTCATCGGCTTCGCCGCGGCCGAGCTGCTCGGTCTGCTCGCCTTCGTCGTGGCGATGATCCTGATCTTCGTTGCCTGACATCGCGGTCGGCCGCGCCCGGATGCCAATCCGGGCGCGCTGACCTATCGAGGGTAGAATGCCGCAAATCTCCCAACTCGCCGCGACCTATGCGTCGCAGATCTTCTGGCTGCTGCTGACCTTCGGCATCGTGTTCGTGGTGATCGGCCGCGGCATGGTTCCGAAGATCCAGGCCACCGTCGACCAGCGCGACAAGACCGTGGCCGACGATCTTGCCGGGGCAGAGCGGGCGCGCGACGAGGCCGATCGGGCCGAGGAGGCGTGGCGGCAGAAGGAGAATGCGGTTCGCGCCGAGGCCCAGGCCGTGATTGCCGAGGCGCGCCAGGCGGCCGCAAAGGCGACGGAAGCAACGCTTGCGGATGCCAATGCGCGGCTCGCCGCCCACGGCGCGGCGGAAGAAGCACGGATCGCGGCGGCAAGCCAGGCTGCGCTGGCCGAGATCGAAACCGTGGCTGCGGAAGCTGCCCAGACCATCGTGTCGCGCCTCTCCGGCACGCAGGTGAGTGACGCAGAGGCCCGACAGGCAGTGAAGGCAGTGCTGACCCATGGCTGACACAGGTGCAAGCGGCGCGGCCGGCGTGACCCAGAATCTGAACGAGCCGTTCGCGGCCGAGGGGGTGCCGGTGACCGGCACCGAGGCGATCGAGTCCGAGGCCGGCGGCGTCGGCCATGGCAATGCGCCCGATCCCGCCGCGCTGGGCCTGGACGGCACGGCCTGGGTGTCGCTCGCAATGGCGGTGTTCATCGCCATCCTGCTCTGGAAGAACGTGCCGGGGCTGATCGCCCGCGGCCTGGACGGCCGGATCGCGGCGATCCGCGCGCGGCTGGACGAAGCAAAGGCATTGCGCGCCGAGGCGGAGCAGTTGCGCGACGAATATGCGCGCAAGATCGCCAACGCGGAGAAGGATGCGGCGGCGATCGTGGACAATGCCCGCGGCGAAGCGCAGGCGCTGGTCGCCAAGGCCGAGAATGACGCTGCCGAACTCGTCGCGCGCCGCACGCGCATGGCCGAGGACAAGATCGCGGCTGCCGAGCGCCAGGCGGTGGCGGACATCCGCGCGAAGGCCGCAGAAGCGGCGGCAGCTGCCGCCGCCCGGCTGATCGCCGAGCGTCACGACGCCGATGCGGACCGGGCGCTGGTCGACCGGACCATCGCCGGGATCGGCGCCGTCCACTGAGCTCTTCCCGGGCTGCCGGCGACTCGCTAAGGGGCGCGGCGGCCGGCGGGGGATGGTCCCTGTGCGGCCGATCGCACAGAAAGGCACCGTCATGAAGCTTGGGTCGCTTCTCCTTGCCCCCGCCGCTCTCGCTGCTCTCGCGGCCCCCGCGACTGCTCAGCAGCACCAGCACCAGCATGATCCGGCGCCGGCCGCGACTGCCGCGCCGCGCTTCACCATCGAAACGCCGATCGAAGCGATCGTCGCCGATCCGGCCGGAAAGGCGGCGCTGGACGCGGCGCTGCCCGGCATCAGCAGCCATCCTGCCTACGACATGTTCAAGGCGATGAGCCTGAAGCAGCTCCAGCCGCTGTCCGAAGGCAAGATCACGCCCGAGTTGCTGTCCAAGGCAGAGGTCGCGCTCGCCGCGGTCCAGTAACGCAGGACTGCCCGGCGGCTCTCAGTAGCGCAGCATGATCCGCCGGGCGATCGGCGGCGCGACATTGGCGGCGATCCGCAGCAGCCGGGCCGCGCCGATCGCCGCTTCCTCACGGTCCCGCTCGATCGCATCGAGGATTGCGGCGGCGCAGGCCGGAGCCGGCATCTTGCGGTGCGGGTTGCCGGCGGTCATCCGGGTGTCGACCACCGGCGGCAGCGCCTCGATCACCCGGATGCGGGTGTCGCGAAGCTGGAAGCGCAGCGCCTGGGTGAAGCTGCGCAGCCCAGCCTTGGTCGCGCAGTAGACCGGCGCTCCGGCGCGGGGCGCGTAAGCGAGGCCGGACGTCACGTTGACGATCGCGGCGTCCGGCCGTTCCCGGAGCACCGGCAGCAGCCCGGCGATCAGGTGCATCGGGGCATTGAGGTTCAGGAACACGGACCGGTCGAGCCCGTCGCGGTCGATGTCGCCGGCGACATCATAGCTGGTGCCGGCCCCGGCATTGTTGACCAGAATGTCGATCGGCACGCCGGCGAGGGCCGCCAGCAAGGCATCACAGCCGCCGCGCGAGGACAGATCGGCGGCCATCGCCTCCAGCCCGTCCCGGCCGGCCGCGGCGAGCCGGTCCGCATCGCGCCCGCACACCAGCACGCGCGCGCCCTTGTCGCGCAGCTGGCGGGCGAGTTCCAGGCCGATCCCGTCGGTCCCCCCCGTCACGAGCACTGTCCTGCCGCCGACCTGCATCCGCCATGTCCCCCGCCCGTTGCCGCTGGCCGCGATCATGCCTAACTGAGGCGGCCATGTCGCGCCCCCATACGCCTGACCGCTTCAACGAGGAAAGCGCCACCTACAGCGTCCGCGGCGCCGATGCGCCGGACCTGGACGCGGGGCTTGCTGCGATCCGCAACGTGCTGAAAACCCTGCCGGTCCGCCCCGGCGTGTACCGCATGCAGGATGCGCGCGGCGACGTGCTCTATGTCGGCAAGGCACGCGCGCTCCGCAATCGCGTGACCAGCTACACGCAGGTGGCGCGGCTGTCCAAGCGGCTGCAGCGGATGGTCGCCCAGACCCGGTCAATGACGATCGTGACCACGAACAATGAAGCGGAAGCGTTGCTGCTCGAGGCGCAGCTGATCAAGCGCTACCGCCCGCCCTACAATGTGCTGCTGCGCGACGACAAAAGCTTTCCGTACATTCTGCTGCGCGCCGACCATGATTTTCCCCGCATTCAGAAGCATCGCGGCGCACAGAAGATCAAAGGCGATTATTATGGCCCGTTCGCCAGTGCGGGATCCGTCACGCGCACGCTCAACGCACTGCAGAAGCTGTTCCTGCTGCGATCCTGCAGCGACAGTTTTTTCGCAAACCGATCGCGGCCGTGCCTGCTCTACCAGATCAAACGCTGCTCGGCGCCCTGCGTCGGGCGGATCGACACGGCCGGCTATGGCGAACTGGTCGCCGATGCGAAGGCGTTCCTCGCCGGCCGCTCGACTCAGGTGCAGGCCAAGCTCGGCGCGGCGATGCAGGACGCGGCCGAGCGCATGGATTTCGAGCTGGCCGCGGTTTACCGGGACCGGCTGAAGGCGCTCACCTTCATTCAGGGCAGCCAGGCGATCAATGCGGAGGGCATTGGCGACGCCGACATCTTCGCGCTTGCCGGCAAGGCCGGCACGATGTGCATCCAGGGCTTCTTCATTCGCGGCGGCCAGAATTGGGGGCATCGCAGCTTCTTCCCGACCCATATCGAGGAGCTGTCGGAAGCGGCCGTGCTGGCAAGCTTCCTGATGCAATTCTACGAGGAAGTGACGCCGCCACGGACGATCCTGCTCGACCGCGAGCTGGAGGAGGGCATGCTCGTGGCCGAAGCGCTGTCGGAGCTGGCCGGCGGCCGGGTCACCATCGCCCAGCCGCAGCGGGGGGACCGGCGTCGGCTGATCGACCAGGCCCGCCGCAATGCCGAGGAAGCCCTTGACCGGCGGCTGGCGGAAAGCACCACCCAGGCGAGGATCCTGCGCGACCTGGCGGACCTGTTCGAGCTCGATGGTCCGCCGGACCGGATCGAGGTCTATGACAACAGCCACATCATGGGCAGCAATGCGCTCGGCGCGATGATCGTCGCCGGCCCGGAGGGGTTCCGGAAGAACAGCTACCGCAAGTTCAACATCAAGCGGGCGGAGACCGCCCCGGGCGACGATTTCGCGATGATGCGGGAAGTGTTCGAGCGCCGCTTTGCGCGGGCCAAGAGCGAGGATCCGGAGCGAGAGGGCGGCGATTGGCCGGATCTGGTGCTGATCGACGGTGGCCGCGGCCAGCTGAATGCGGCCGCCGCGACTCTCGCCGAGATGGGGGTGGAGGACGTCCATCTGGTCGGCGTGTCCAAGGGCCCGGACCGCAATGCCGGGCGCGAGCATTTCCATCTGCCCGACGGCCGGGAGCTCACGCTGCCGCCCAACTCGCCCGTGCTTTTCTACCTGCAGCGGCTGCGCGACGAAGCCCACCGCTTTGCCATCGGCGCGCACCGGGCGAAGCGGGCGAAGGCGATCGGCGCCAGCCCGCTCGACGAGGTGCCCGGCATCGGCCCCGCGCGGAAGAAGGCGCTGCTGATGCATTTCGGCACCGCCAAGGCGGTTCGCGCAGCAAGCCTTGCCGATCTGCAGCGCGCCCCGGGCGTGTCCAAATCGGTGGCGCAGCAGGTCTATGATTATTTCCACGCGCGGTGAGCCCTTCGCTCCGCCGCTCGGGGCGGGCGGGGGCAGGCGGTGATCCTGGTCACGCCGGCGCTCGTGCTCGCGGTGCGCGCGCATGGCGAGCATGGCGCGGTGCTGCGGGTGCTGACGCCCGATCACGGGCTCCAGGCCGGCTATGTGCGCGGCGGCCGCTCGCGCCGCCTGAAGCCGGTGCTGATCCCGGGCAATCTGGTCGAGGCCGAGTTTCGCGCGCGCACCGAAAGCCAGCTCGCCGCCGCGACTGTCGAGCTCGCCCACAGCCGCGCGCCGCTGCTGGCGGAACCGCTGCCGGCGGCCGCCATCGACTGGGCCTGCGCGCTGACTGCCGCCGCGTTGCCCGAATCGCATCCTTATCCGCGCATCTTCCAGGCGCTCGCCGGGCTGCTCGACGCGGTCGAACATGCACCGAGCGCGCGGGGCTGGGCGACGGCGCTCGTCCGCTACGAGCAGGTGCTGCTGGCGGAACTCGGCTATGCCACGTCGGCGCCTGAACCGGTGGACGCGCTTGGCGCGGCGCTCCGGGCGACGGGCCTCGCGCTCGCGGACCATGTGCTGACCGGCTGGCGCGGCGACGTGCTGGCCGCGCGCGAGCGGCTGGTGGCGCGGCTGACGCGCGTGGTTTGAGCGACCCCGCAGCCGGCCGGCCGCCGGCTTGTCGAAGCGCGGACTTTCCTGCTTAGGGAGCGGCGCGGGGCCATGCCGGCCCGCTCCGGATGGAGGTGCGGAGATGCTCGTAGCGGTTTTGCCCGGCGACGGGATCGGCCCCGAAATCGTCGAGCAGGCAGTCCGGGTCCTCGACGCGCTGTGCCTCGGCCTCTCCTTCGAATCAGCGCCGGTCGGTGGCGCGGCCTATCGCGCGGCGGGCCATCCGCTGCCGGCCGAGACGCTCGCCCTGGCGGTGCGCGCCGATGCGATCCTGTTTGGCGCGGTCGGCGATCCCGCCTGCGACACGCTGCCGCGGGAGCTCCGCCCGGAACAGGCGATCCTCGGACTTCGGCGGGAACTGGACCTTTTCGCCAATCTCCGCCCGGCCCGCATCTTTCCAGGCCTCGCCGACGCCTCCGCGCTGCGGCCCGAGGTGGCGGGCGCGATCGATCTGATGATCGTCCGGGAGCTGACCGGCGACGTCTATTTCGGGACGCCGCGTGGCCGCCGCACCACGGCGGAGGGCCTGCGTGAAGGCTATGACACGATGCGCTACGACGAAGCGGAAGTGGCGCGCATTGCCCGGCTGGCCTTCGAAACCGCGCGCGGACGGCGGGGACGGCTGTGTTCGGTCGACAAGGCCAATGTGCTGGAGACGTCCCAACTTTGGCGCGACGTGGTGAACGAGGTCGCGACCGACTATCCGGAGGTCGAGCTGTCGCATATGTATGTCGATAACGCCGCCATGCAGTTGGTGCGCGCGCCCGGCCAGTTCGATACCATCGTGACCGGCAACCTCTTCGGCGACATTCTGTCGGACCAGGCGTCGATGTGCGTCGGGTCGATCGGCCTGCTGCCGTCCGCGTCGCTCGATGCCCAGGGCAAGGGGCTGTACGAGCCCATCCATGGATCGGCGCCGGACATTGCCGGCCAGGGGCGTGCCAATCCGCTGGCGACGATCCTGTCGGCCGCGATGATGCTGCGCCATTCGCTGGGGCTGCCCGAGGCGGCGGCGCGCATCGAGCGGGCCGTCGCGGCGGCGCTGGCGGGCGGCGCGCGCACCGGCGATCTCGGCGGCACGCTCGGGACGGTCGCGATGGGCGACCGGGTGCTTGCGTGTCTGTAAGCGTGCGCGAGGGGGCTGCCGAGCGGACCGCCGGGGCCGCGGCCGATGCGATCGAGCTGGCGATCGTCGTTCCCACCTTCAATGAGGCAGCCAATGTGGACGAGCTCATCCGGCGCATCGACGCCGCGCTTGGCGACCGGGTATGGGAAGCGATCTTCGTCGATGATGCGAGCCCCGACGGCACGGCCGAGCTGCTGCGGCAGCGTGCCCGGCAGGATCGCCGCATCAGGGTGATCGAGCGGATCGGTCGGCGCGGGCTGTCTTCCGCCTGCATCGAGGGAATGATGGCGACGGGTGCGCCGCTGATCGCGGTGATGGACGCCGATCTGCAGCACGATCCGGCGCTGCTCGAGCGGATGGCCGATCACCTCGCGGCCGAACGGGACCTTGATCTCGTCATCGCGTCCCGCTTCGTCGAGGGCGGCGGCACTGGCGACTGGGACCGCGACCGCGTGGTCAAGTCCGCGCTGGCGACGCGGATCGCCCGTTTCGTGCTGAAGGCCGATCTCAAGGATCCGATGAGCGGCTTCTTCATGATCCGCGGTCCCCGCCTCCGCGAGCTGGCGCCGCGGCTGTCCGGCATCGGCTTCAAGATCCTGCTCGATCTGCTGACGAGCGCGCGGCCGCCGCTCCGTTTCGCCGAGATGCCGTTCGTGTTCCGCAGCCGCGCGGCCGGCGAGTCGAAGCTCGACCATGTCGTTGCACTGGAATTCCTGATCGCTCTCTACGATCGCGCCTTCGGCCGGCTGGTGCCCACCCGCTTTGCGATGTTCGGCGTGATCGGCGGGCTTGGCGTGTTCGTCCACCTTGCCATTCTCTGGGTGCTGTCGGCGGGGCTGCAGCTGGGGTTTGTCCCTGCGCAGGCGCTCGCGACGCTCGGCGCGATGACGTTCAATTTCTTCCTGAACAACGCACTCACCTATCGCGACCGACGGCTGCACGGGGCGAGGGCGCTTGCCTCGGGATGGGTCAGCTTCTGCCTGGTCTGCGCCGTCGGCGCCTTTGCGAATGTCGGCGTCGCCGCCTTCCTTTTCGAAGGTCAGTATGCCCAGGAAACCCTGTCGGCACTGGCCGGCATTCTGGTCGGCGCTGTCTGGAACTTCGCGCTGTCGAGCCGCTTCACCTGGGGCCGCTACTGATCACGGCCAGCCGGGCAGCCACATCCAGTTGAGGAACGCCTGGTCGTTGGGCAGCGCCGCGGCCGAGATGATCGGATAGAAATAGACGAAAAGGCCGAAGCTGCCGGTCAGGAACAGCGCCGGCACCCAGCCGTCCCGCACCCGATTCTCGTGGTCGAAGGCCAGCGCAAGCGCCAGCGGGAGGAACAGGCCGGGCAGGTAGTAGTAATAATAAAAGCCGATCTTCTTCGGGATGACGATCCAGACCGCAAAGGCGAGTGTCCAGAGCGCCACCGGCACCAGCAGCCGCGGTTCCCGGTCGCGCAGCCCCGCCCAGATCAGCAGCGCAAGCGCGACGAGCCCGCCCCACATGATGGCCGGGTTGCCGACCAGCAGCACGCCGCGCTGGATCCCGTCGACCCGCTCGTAGAGATACCAGATCGGCCTCAGGATCAGCGGCCATTGCCACCAGACGCTCTGATAGGTGTGCGATGGCAGCGGCTGGATCTGCCGATTGAAGATGTCGGCCTGGTAGGCGATCAGCTCCGCGGGCGGCAGCGGGTCCTGGGCATAGAAAAAGGCCGGCAGGAAGGTTGCCGCATAGGCGAGGAGACTCGTCCCGCCGAGGCGGAGCGCCGCCCCGCCGAGCGAGACGCCCGGCCACGCCCCGCGGTTGCGCCAGCGCAGCAGCAGCAGCGCGAGCGCGGTGGCGGCGAGGAACGGCAGGGTCGACCATTTGCAGCCGACGGCGAGACCGAAGGCGATGCCGGCCCCGGCAAGCTTCCTTCCGGTGCGCGGCCCGTCCCAGGCGAAGACGATCAGCGCCAGACCGACGAGCAGGAAGGCGCCGGCATAAACATCCAGCATCGCGATCCGCGCCTGCACGAACAGCATCTGGTTGAGGAGCGCGAGCAGCGCGGCGGTGGCGGCGGTGCGCACGCTGCCGGACAGCCGCCAGCCGATCGCATAGATGGCCAGCATCGTCGCGGTGCCGGCGACGGTGCTGAGCGCGCGCCAGCCGGCGGGCGTTTCCCCGAACAGCGCCATCGACAGCCCGATCAGCCACTTGGCGAGCAGCGGGTGCTCTTCGTTGGCGCGCCGGACAAGCCCGAAGATGTCGCGCGCCGCGGGGACGTAATGGACTTCGTCGAACATCAGCTGGTTGGGATCACCGAGCCGGACGAGAAACAGCGCTTCTGCCACCAGTGCGAGCAGCAGCGCCATCTGCAGCGGCGACAGCCGCTCGAGCGACAGGATCAGGCTGCGCACCATTTTCCCCCAAGACGATTGCGCGTGCGGCCCCTAATCCGGGCGGCCGGCGCGGACAAGCGGGATGCGGGTGCGGTCAAGACTTGATTGCATTGACGCCTGCCGGTCAGACCGCGCAAAGCGGGGCCAGGATGAAGCGGAAGACGGGACAGGATCGGTCGGTCGCGGCCGGGTGGCGGCCGGCGACGCAGGCCGTGCGCGGCGGCACGGCCCGATCGGAATGGGGGGAGACGTCGGAAGCCATTTTTCTGACGTCCGGCTACGCCTATGACTGTGCGGGCGACGCGGCCGCCCGCTTCGCCGGTGCGCAGCCGGGCATGACCTACAGCCGGCTGCAGAACCCGACCGTCGAGATGCTCGAGCAGCGCATCGCCTTGCTGGAGGGTGCGGAAGCCGCGCGCTGCACGGCGAGTGGCATGGCGGCAATGACGGCGGCGCTGCTCTGCCAGCTGTCGGCCGGCGATCATCTGGTCGCGGCGCGGACGATGTTCGGCTCCTGCCGCTGGCTGACGGACAGCCTGCTGCCCCGGTTCGGGATCGAAGTGACGATCGTCGATGCGACCGACAGCGCCGCCTGGACCCGCGCGCTGCGGCCGAACACCAAAGTGTTTTTCCTCGAGACGCCGGCCAATCCGACGCTCGACATTGCCGATCTGGCGGCGATCTGCGGCATTGCCCGCGCCCATGGCGTCTGCAGCGTCGTCGACAATGCCTTCGCGACCTCCGCGCTGCAGAAGCCGCTCGCGTTCGGCGCCGACGTCGTCGCCTATTCGGCGACCAAGCTGATGGACGGGCAGGGGCGGGTGCTGGCCGGGGCGATCGCCGGCTCGGCGCGCTTCATTGACGAGCAGCTGCTCCCGTTCGTGCGCAACACCGGGCCGACTCTCTCCGCCTTCAATGCCTGGGTGGTGCTGAAGGGGCTCGAGACGCTCGACCTGCGTGTCCGCCGCCAGAGCGACAACGCGCTGCAGGTCGCGCGCTTCCTGGAAGGGCGCGTCGATCGGATTCTCTACCCCGGCTTGGCAAGCCATCCCCAGCACGATCTGGCGATGGCGCAGATGGCGGCGGGCGGCACCATTCTCTCCTGCTTTGTCGCCGACAGGGCGGAGGCCCATGCGCTGCTTGATGCGCTCGAGCTGATCGACATTTCGAACAATATCGGCGATTCCCGATCCCTGATGACGCATCCTGCCTCGACCACGCACAGCAGCCTGTCGGCCGAGGTCCGGGAGTCGATGGGAATTGGCGAAGGCATGCTGCGGCTGAACGTAGGGCTCGAGGACCCTGCGGATGTGATCGCCGATCTCGACCGCGCCCTTGCGGCGATCGGGCGGTGAAGGCGCTTTTCCCTCATGCGCAGACGACGCGCGGGGTGACGGTGCGCGTGTCCGTCAGCTACCTGCCCGAACAGTCGGAGCCGGCCCGGGGCCGCTGGTTCTGGGCGTATCACATCCGGATCGAGAATGAGGGTCGGATGGCGGTGCAGCTGCTGACGCGCCACTGGATCATCACCGACGGCCGCGGCGCCCGCCACGAAGTGCAGGGAGAAGGGGTGGTGGGCGAGCAGCCGGTGATCGCGCCCGGCAGCGCCTATGATTATGTGTCCGGCTGCCCGCTCACGACGTCGACCGGGCAGATGCGCGGCAGCTATCGGATGATCGGCGAGGACGGATCGATGTTCGACATCGCGATTCCGCGCTTCCCGCTGGTGGCGCCGGCCGTTCAGGCATGAAGCGGACGCATTTGCCGCTGAATGGCCTGCGGGTGCTGGATGCCGCGGCGCGCCATCTGTCCTTCACGCGCGCGGCCGACGAGCTGGCAGTGACGCCCGCCGCGGTCGGCCAGCAGATCCGCGCGCTCGAGGACACGCTGGGGACAGTGCTGTTCCGGCGGACCGCCAAGGGGCTCGAGCTGACGCCCGAGGCAGCGGCTGGGCTCGACGCGCTGCGGCAGGGCTTTCTTTGTTTCGAGGATGCGGTGCGTGCGATGCAGGCCGGCCAGTCCTCGAAAGTCCTGACCATCGCCGCGCCCCGCGACTTTACGGCCGCCTGGCTTGCGCCGCGGCTGGCCGCGATTGCCGACGGCGATGGCGAGCTGTGCTTTCATCTGATCGCGGCCGACGACGCCATCGACTTTACGGAAGCCAATCTTGATCTCGCCATCCGGCTGCTCGTCGACAAGGGCGAGCATGAAGGCGTGCGGCTGGGTGGAACGACATTCGTTCGGGTGGCCGCCCCCGGCCTCGAGGGGGCGGCCGCGGAGCGATGGATCGCCTGGCCCGGGCACGCACCCGCTGACGCGCCGGTGCGGGTCGCCGATGCGGGACTGGCCATGGATGCCGCTGCGCGCGGACTGGGCCGTGCGCTTGTCCCGGCGCTGCTGGCGGAACGGGCGCTCGCCGAGGGGCGGCTGGTCACGCTCGGTGAGCCGGTCGATCAGGGCCTGGGTTACTGGCTGTTCGCGCCGCTCCCGCAATGGCGCCAGAAAAAGGTGCGGGCGCTGGTCGACGCACTGGCCTGAGGCAGGGTCGCCACGCCAGTCTCCGCGCCGCTCGGTCCAGACCCGGGCTGGTCCCCGCCATTCTGTCGGCCGAGTCCCATTGCGGGACATTCAGAATTCCGAGGTGGCAGATATGGTTAAGAACTGGTAAACGCGTGAGTCGTTGAGCCAAGAGATTGCGGGAACTGCCCGCGACAGGCCGTCAAACGGGTCGCACGTCACTTCGATCAAGGGGTAGTTCTCATGCGCAAGGTATTGTTTTTGGCGGCTTTGTCCGCGGCAGCCATCGCCGTTCCGGGCCAGGCTGCAGTGACGCTCTCGGCGGTTGACGGAACCGTCCCCTATAGCGGCCCCACCGGCGGCCCGCTGTTTTTCGATTTCGAAGCGGCGACACCGCGGTGGAATGGAGCGGTCGTCAGCGGCAACGTCGGCGGCATCCAGGCGCAGCCGCTTGGCTCGACCGGGAACTATGCGTCGGCCGGTCCCGCGGCGGGAACCCCGCGGGTGTTCAGCCTCACGGGCATCGGCTCGGTGGCGGCCGTGAGCTTCATCTGGGGCTCCGTCGACACCTACAACACCCTCGACGTGCTTGCCGGTGACACGGTCCTCGCGACCTTCACCGGCATCGATGCCAACAATCCGGCGAACGGCAACCAGACGGCACCGGCCCAGAACCCGCTGGTGACGCTGAGCTTCACCGGCGACTCGCGGACCGCGGTCACTGGCCTCCGCTTCAGCTCGTCGCAGAACGCGTTCGAGTTCGACAATCTGTTCGTCGCCGTTCCCGAGCCCTCGACCTGGGCGATGATGATCGGCGGTTTCGGTCTGCTCGGCGCCGCCGCGCGCCGCGCCCGCAAGGTCCGCGCCGTCTACGCCTGACGGCCGGCCGTTCGCGGCGAGACGAAAGGGCGGCCCCGATCGGGCCGCCCTTTTTTCGTCGGCAGGATCCGACATCGGAAGGAGCGACATCATGACGCCACGCGCCGTGATTGAGCGCTGGGTGGAACTGTTCAATCGCGGCGATGCCGACGGTCTCGCAGCACTCTACCACGAGGATGCCATCAACCATCAGGTGGTGGCTGAACCTGTCGTCGGTCGCGCGGCGATCCGCGACATGTTTGCGAGCGAATTCGCCCAAGCGGAAATGACGTGCCTGATCGAGGCGATCCACGACGCCGGCTCCGTCGTCGCGCTGGAGTGGCGCGATCCGAATGGCCTGCGCGGCTGCGGCTTTTTCACCGTCCTGGACGGGCGGATCGCATTCCAGCGCGGCTATTGGGACCGGCTGTCCTTTCTGAAGCTGCACGGGCTGCCGGTCCCCTGACGAGGGGCGCTCGGCGATGCTCGCGCCGCGCTTCAGCGCCAGCCCCAGGGGCGCTCGCGGAACCATTTCGTGATGATGTATTTCGTCCCCGCGCGCACCTTCATGCCATGGTGAATGGTCGACGGGTTGGGGCTGCCGTCCGGCCGGCGATTGTTCCAGGCCAGCAGCTTGCCGGTTTCCGGCTGCACCATCTTGTCGATCGCCTTGAAACGCGTGGCGCCGCCTGCTTCCGGCTCGTTAAGATAGATCATCACCGTCCAGGTGCGCTGGCCGGCCACTGCGGTGTGCGCGGCGTAATCGGCGCCGGTCGGCTCGAAATAATCGGTATGCGCCTTGAACTCCTGGCCGACCGCGTAGCGCTGGCCCTGCATCGGCTCGCCATAAGCAAGGTCGAGTCGGGTGAACTCGCGGATCCGCTCGTCGATCGTCTGGATCAGCGGATCGGCATGGTCGAAATGGCAGGTCTCGCTGGTCCGGAAGGCCGCATCGCCGTTGAAGTCGGTGATCGTCGAGGGCTGGCGATTGGCGTCGATCCGCGCGCAGACGGCCGCGCACTCCGCCGGATCGAGAAAGCCCCGGCGGATGAACAGGCTCAGTTTCGGCGTGGGCACGCGCTGGACGCCCGGGTGGGCAAGCATGCTGCCGATCACCATCCGATCATGCGGGTTGTCCATTGCCGCGGCCTGCCTCCCGCGCCGTCGATGCCGCGCAAGGCATTGATGCGTCAAGCCGATGGCGTTGACATAAACACGTCATAAAAGCATCCCTCAAGCGTCACACAGCGCGCCTAGCGCAGCGGGGCCCGGGGGAGAGTGGATGCGTCTCGCGATCGATCCGCGCAGCTGGCGCCTCATCCGGCGCCTGCCGCGCACCAGCCTGCTGAGCGTGACGGAGCTCCTGCTGCTGGCGCTGCTGGCGGTGCAGTGCGCGCGGCTGATCTGGGCGTTGCTGACCCCGCTTGGCCCGCTGGGGGCGTGGCAGCCGGCGCCCGGCCCCGACGCCGATCGCGCACGCGCCGTGCTCGCGAGCGGGTTCGACCCCTTTTTCCGCCTTGCCCGCAGCGATGCCGCGGTCAACGTGACGGGACTCCAGCTCAAGCTGTTCGGCACGCGCCTCGACGAAGCGAGCGGTCGCGGAGCGGCGATCATCGCCGGGCCGGACAATCTGCAGACGAGCTATGCGGTGGGCGAGGAGATCATGCCGGGCGTCCGGCTGGAGTCCGTCGCCCATGACCATGTCGTGATCTCGCGAAGCGGCGCACAGGAAAGCCTGTTTCTCGACCAGTCGGGCGCGGCGCCGGTCGCGGTGCCGAGCGGCGCCGCCCCGGCCGGCGAGGGCGCCCCGGCCCGGCCGGCCGCCGATCCGGTCCCGGCGGCGGCCGGCCAGTCGGTCAGCGC
>ERZ1066122.88-NODE-88-length-103842-cov-8.595710_pt1 | contig 103842 bp, 94 predicted proteins | sample MGYA00382769_ERZ1066122 | MGnify/ENA primary metagenome ERZ1066122 (study PRJEB33369, sample SAMEA5778352) | biofilm metagenome | biome: Industrial cooling water; feature: Water cooling tower basin; material: Biofilm | place: United Arab Emirates | collected... | reverse complement strand
GCTGGGAGGTCTGGTGCGACGGGATGGAGGTGACGCAGTTCACCTATTTCCAGCAAATGGGCGGTTTCGATTGCAAACCCGTGGCAGGCGAGCTGACCTATGGGCTCGAGCGACTGGCCATGTATATCCAAAACAAGGACAGCATTTTCGATCTTGCCTATAACAAGGCCGGCGTAACCTATGGCGATGTGTTCCTGGAACAGGAACGCCAGCACAGCGCCTATAATTTCGAAGCAGCCGACACCGACATGCTGTTCGACGCATTCAAAAAGGCAACCGGCGAATGCGAGAACTGCCTGAAACAAGCGCTCCCCATCCCCGCCTATGAACAGGCTATCAAGGCGAGCCACATCTTCAACATGCTGCAGGCGCGCGGGGTGATCTCGGTACAGGAGCGTGCCAGCTATATGGGCCGCGTGCGTGATTTGGCAAAGGGCTCGTGCGCTGCATGGATGGAGAAGAATGGGTGGGTGGCGTGAATACCCTCTGCATGCATCGCACACCGCCTATCCCGAGCGCAGTCGAGGGACTATGCCGAGCGAAGCCGAGGCAATCTTCGCGCACACAAATGGTTCTCGGCTACGCTCGAACTAGTCCCTCGACTTCGCTCGGGAATGCGGAGAGGGGGGCTTTGTGAACAAGGATTTCCTCCTAGAACTTCGCTCCGAAGAAATCCCCGCCCGAATGCAGGCGAAAGCCAAGGACGATCTGGCCCGGCTGTTCAGCGAAGCGCTGGGCAAGGCAGGTCTTACCGCGCAGGAAATCGAAACCTTCGCCACCCCGCGCCGTCTCGCATTGATCGCGCGCGGGCTACCGCTTGCCACCGAAGCCGTCGCCGAGGAAACCAAAGGCCCAAAGGTCGGCGCACCGCCGCAGGCACTGGAAGGCTTCCTGCGCAAGGTTGGCCTCACGCAAGACCAGCTCGTTGAGCGCAACGGCACCTATTTCGCTGTGGCGGAGAAGCCCGGCCGAAAGACCGCTGATGTGCTCGCCGAAGCCATCCCCGCAATCATCCGCGCCTTCCCCTGGCCCAAGTCGCAGCGCTGGGGCGCGGCCTCGATCTCGACCGAATCCTTGCGCTGGGTCCGTCCGCTGCAGGGCATCGTCGCGCTGCTCGGGGATGAGGTTGTGCCATGCGAGGTCGAAGGCATTATCAGCGGGCGCGACACGTTGGGCCACCGGTTCCACTCAAGCGGCCCGGTCAGCATCGCCAACGCCGCCGCCTATGTCGAAACGCTGCGCGCGGCCCATGTCATCGTGCATTATAGCGAACGCTGCACCATCATCCGCGACGGCGCGCGGGCAGCGGCAGAGGCGGCTGGCCTCGTGCTGGTCGAGGATGAAGGGCTGGTTGCGGAAAACGCTGGGCTGACCGAATGGCCGGTGCCGATGCTGGGGCGGTTCGATCCAGCTTTCCTCGAGGTGCCAGAGGAAGTCATCCAGCTCACCGCGCGGGTGAACCAGAAATATTTTGTCTGTAAATCCTCCCCGGAACGGGGAGGTGGCAGTCCGTCAGGGCTGACGGAGGGGTCGGTTATAGCGGAGAGCGGCCCCTCCACCACCAGCTTCGCTGGCGGTCCCCCTCCCCATTCTGCGAATGGGGAGGATAAACTCGCCAACGCCTTCATCTGCACCGCCAATATCGAGGCGCACGACGGCGGCGCAGCGATTGTCGCGGGCAATGAAAAGGTCCTCGCCGCGCGGCTTTCGGATGCGAAATTCTTCTGGGAACAGGATTTGAAAATCCCGCTGGACGCCCAAGCGAAGAAGCTGGCGCAGATTACCTTCCAAGAGAAACTGGGCACCGTTGCCGACAAGGTCGAGCGCGTGGCGAAATTGGCGCGGTGGTTGGTTGAGGAGGAGATAATCACTCCTCTCCCATCGGGAGAGGAAGGGGCCCGCTCGGCGCAGCCGAGTGGGAAGGTGAAGGCGACCGACGAGCACCCTCACCCTTCCGCGACTTCGTCGCTCCCTCCCTCTCCCGATGGGAGAGGGACTCTCGCCGAAATGGCCGAACGTGCAGCCCGGCTCTGCAAGGCCGATCTCGTCACCGGCATGGTCGGCGAGTTCCCCGAGTTGCAGGGCATCATGGGCGGCTACTACGCCCGCGCGCAGGGCGAGCCAGACGCGGTCGCCGACGCGGTGCGCGATCATTACAAGCCCGTCGGCCAAGGCGACGATGTTCCGACCGCGCCAGTCACCGTTGCGGTGAGTTTGGCGGATAAGCTGGATACTTTGGTTGGGTTTTTTATCGAGAGAATGCCACCAACCGGTTCGAAAGACCCGTTCGCGCTTAGACGCAGCACATTGGGTCTAACGGCGCTACAAACAGAGAACGATCTCCGTTTTAGTCTTGGCGATGCGGTTGTTCGCACTTTGGATTTGCTTGGCCACAAAGGCAGCCAAGTAATTAGGTCGGACGAGATGCACGAATTGAGCGACTTTGTGCTTAGCCGCCTCAAAGTCCAGCAACGCGAAGCGGGCGTTCGGCACGATTTGATCGATGCGGTGTTTAGCCTTGGCGGCGAGGACGATCTTGTCCGGCTGCTGGCAAGGGTGAAGGCATTGCAAAACTATATCGATACCGCCGAGGGCGCCAACCTGCTCGCCGCCTATAAGCGCGCGGCGAATATTCTTAAATCCTCCCCGGAACGGGGAGGTGGCTCGCGAAGCGAGACGGAGGGGTCGCTCTCCACTGGACCCGGCCCCTCCGTCAGCCCTGACGGGCTGCCACCTCCCCGTTCCGGGGAGGATAGCGGTCCGCCCATTCTTGATGGGAACAGCGCAGCCCCCATGGCCGACGCCGCCGAACAACAAATCCCGCAAACCGGTGAGGAAGACCCCTTTGTCGAGGTCGATCTCGGCTTGCGCAGCGCCATTGCCGGAACGCATGGCCGCACCGAGGGCACTGTGCCCGAGGGCGCGGCGGCGGCAGATATTGCGCTCCTAGGGGCACTCGACATTGCCGAGCAGCAGGCTGGCCCTGCGCTGGAGGAAGAACGGTTCGAGGACGCAATGGCCGCGCTTGCGACCTTGCGCCAACCCATTGACCGCTTTTTCGACGAAGTGATGGTGAATGACGAAGACCCGGCGAAGCGGGCGTTCAGGATGGGATTGCTGACAAGGTTCCGTGACGCGGTGCACCGGGTCGCGGATTTTTCGAAGATTGAGGGGTAGGTTATTCTCACGCGAATGCGAGAAGGCGCAAAGGGTTTGTCGGCGGCGAAGCCGCATTTAAACAACTCTGCGCACTCTGCGGTCTCTGCGTGAACAAAAAAATGGTTCACGCAGAGTTCGCAGATTACGCAGAGAACATGCGTAAATCTTCTTCGCGGCTTCGCGTCTTCGCGTGATAATTTTAATCTCCTTCGGAGACAGGCATGACCCAATATGTATACCGCTTCGGCGGCGGAGTGGATGATCAGGGTGCAGGCAACAAGAACCTGCTGGGCGGCAAGGGTGCCAATCTCGACGGCATGGCTGCCATTGGCCTGCCGGTGCCGCCGGGGTTTACGATCACCACCGAAGTCTGCACCGCATACTACGCCAATGGCGAGGCCTATCCTGATGGCCTGACCGATCAGGTTGCCAACGGAATCGCGCATATCGAGGGTATAACCGGTCGCGCGTTCGGCGACCCCGCAAACCCGCTCCTCGTCTCGGTCCGCTCCGGCGCGCGCGTTTCGATGCCGGGGATGATGGACACCGTGCTCAACCTCGGCCTCAACGACGTAACGGTCGAGGGGCTCGCGGCCTCATCGGGCGATGCGCGTTTTGCCTGGGACAGCTATCGTCGCTTCATCCAGATGTATGCCGATGTCGTCCTTGGCCTCAACCATCACGCATTCGAAGACGCGCTGGAGATTGCCAAGGAGGATCGGGGCTACTTCCTCGATACCGAGTTGGAAGCAGGCGACCTGATCGAGCTGGTGGCCGAATATAAGCGCCTCGTCGAAGGCGAATGGGGCAAGCCATTTCCGCAGGATGTGCATGAGCAATTATGGGGCGCGGTTGGCGCAGTATTCCAAAGCTGGGAATCGGATCGCGCCAAGGTCTATCGCCGCTTGAACGCTATTCCCGGCGACTGGGGCACAGCCGTCAATGTGCAGGCAATGGTGTTCGGCAATATGGGCGACACCAGCGCCACCGGCGTGGCCTTCACGCGCGACCCGGCGACCGGGGAAAACGCGTACTATGGCGAATACCTCATCAACGCACAGGGTGAGGATGTCGTCGCGGGCATTCGCACGCCGCAATATCTGACCAAGGCTGCGCGAGAGGCGGCGGGGGCGAAACCGCTTTCGATGGAAGAGGCGATGCCCGAAGCCTATGCCGAATTGGCTGCTGTCTTCGACCGGCTCGAGACGCATTATCGCGACATGCAGGACATCGAGTTCACCGTCGAACGCGGCAAGCTCTGGATGCTGCAAACGCGATCGGGCAAGCGCACTGCCAAGGCCGCGCTAAAGATTGCGGTCGATATGGCTGCCGAAGGGCTGATCAGCCGTGAAGAGGCAGTAGGCCGGGTCGATCCGATGGCGCTCGACCAGTTGCTGCACCCGACGCTCGATCCGGATGCACCGCGCGATGTGCTGACCAAGGGGCTGCCCGCTTCACCCGGTGCGGCTTCCGGGCAGATCGTGTTCGACGCCGACACCGCAGAGCGCCGCAACGATATGGGCGAAAGCGTGATCCTTGTCCGCGTCGAAACCTCCCCCGAAGACATCCATGGAATGCACGCGGCGCGCGGCATATTGACCGCGCGCGGCGGGATGACGTCGCACGCCGCCGTTGTTGCGCGCGGCATGGGGCGGCCTTGTGTGTCGGGCGCTGGAAGCCTCGCGATCGACAATGCCGCCAAGGTGCTGCGCATTGCCGGACGTGAATTGAAGGAAGGCGATATCATCACCATTGACGGTTCGACTGGTGAGGTGATGGCAGGCGCGGTGCCCACGCTGCAGCCCGAACTGGTCGGCGATTTCGGCACGTTGATGGAATGGGCAGATGGCGCGCGCCGGATGAAGGTGCGTGCCAATGCCGAAACCCCGCACGATGCGGCTGTAGCGCGCGATTTCGGCGCGGAGGGCATCGGCCTGTGCCGCACCGAGCATATGTTCTTCGACGCTGCGCGCATCACTGCCGTCCGCCAGATGATCCTCGCCGACGATGAGAAAGGCCGCCGCGCTGCGCTCGAAAAGCTGCTGCCCGAACAGCGCGCCGACTTTGCCGCGATTTTCGAGGTGATGGCGGGCCTGCCGGTCACCATCCGCTTGCTCGACCCGCCGCTGCACGAATTCCTGCCGCACCAGGAAAGCGAATTTGCCGAGGTCGCCGAAGCAGCGGGCGTTGGCATCGAGGCGCTGAAACAACGAGCAGCGGAACTGCACGAATTCAACCCGATGCTCGGCCATCGCGGTTGCCGCCTGGGCGTGACCTATCCCGAAATCTACGAGATGCAGGCGCGCGCGATTTTCGAGGCGGCCTGTTCGCTTGCCATTGCGCCGGTGCCCGAAATCATGATCCCGCTTGTCGGCACAAAGCGCGAACTGGAATTGATGAAAGAGGTTGTCGACAAGGCCGCCGAAGCGGTCTTTGCCGAACAGGGCAAGCGGATCGACTATCTGGTCGGCACGATGATCGAACTGCCGCGCGCTGCGCTGATGGCGGATGAGATTGCGGAGGTGGGGGCATTTTTCAGCTTTGGAACCAATGACCTGACCCAAACGACGCTGGGTGTCAGCCGCGACGACGCCGCCCGTTTCCTGACGCATTATGTGGACAAGGGGATTTATGCGAGCGACCCGTTCGTATCGCTCGACGTCGAAGGCGTCGGCCAGTTGATCGAGATTGCCGCGAACAAGGGCCGCACGACCCGCGCCGACATCAAGCTCGGCATTTGCGGCGAACATGGCGGCGATCCGGCGTCGATTGCCTTCTGCGAAAAGACAGGCTTGGATTATGTCTCGGCATCGCCTTACCGCGTGCCGATCGCGAGACTGGCTGCGGCGCAAGCCGCCTTAATGTAAAAAAGGCGCAATGGCACAAAGGCGCAAAGAAATAGCGCAACCCCTTTGTGTCATTGCGCCTTTGTGCCTTTTTTACATTTTTGCACGTCGTTCGGCGCCAGCGCCGGTTTTGAGGCATGATTTAGACTGGTCGTAAATTTCAGGTTGCGAATCCGGGATGGCAGGCCTATTGGCCCCTTTCCACGCACCCATAGCTCAGCTGGATAGAGCACCAGACTACGAATCTGGGGGTCGGACGTTCGAATCGTTCTGGGTGCGCCATTTCTTCCATTTTCGTTTTCACCGTAGTGCTGAGCTTGTCGAAGCACGTACCGCGGGACCGCGAAACGCTGTTCACCTTCGGTGGCCTGCGGCTCGACAGGCTCAGGGCTTACGGTTAAAGTAATGCCATGTCCCAGCCCCAAAAATCCGCCATCGTCCTCCTTTCAGGGGGCCTTGACTCGATGGTCGTCGCCGCTTTGGCACGCGAGGCTGGCTATGCGGTCCATGCGCTGACCATCGATTATAATCAGCGCCACCGGATCGAACTGGAAAGCGCAAGCCGCATCGCTGCGCATCTTGGCGCGGCCGAACATATCATCCTGCCGCTCGACCTGACGCGATTTGGCGGCAGCGCCCTAACGGCCGATATTGCCGTGCCAAAGGATGGCGTCGTGGAAGGTGCGATCCCCGTCACCTATGTGCCAGCGCGCAACACCATCTTTCTCTCGCTTTGCCTGGGTTTGGCAGAAGCACGTGGCGCGCGCGATCTGTGGATCGGCGTCAATGCGCTCGATTATTCGGGCTACCCCGATTGCCGCCCCGAATTCATCCGCAGTTTCGAGGCCACCGCGAATCTTGCCACCAAGGCCGGTGTGGAAGGAGAAGGCTTCACCGTCCACACCCCGCTGCTGCATATGACCAAGGCCGATATCGCCCGCGAAGCGCACCGGCTTGGCCTCGATGCCAGCATGAGCTGGTCCTGCTATGACCCTGTCGGCGACGCTTTGGGAGTTTTTCGCGCCTGCGGCCACTGCGACGCCTGCCGCCTGCGCGCAAAGGGTTTTGCCGATGCAGGGTTGGGGGATCCAACATGCTACGCCAAATAAATAGGGACAGTCCCTATTTAATTTTAAATGGGGACTGTCCCTATTTATTGGTTTTGCCATGAGCTACGCGGTCAAGGAGATGTTTCTGACCCTGCAAGGCGAAGGTGCGCAGGCGGGACGGCGCGCGGTTTTCCTGCGCTTTGCAGGCTGCAATCTCTGGACCGGGCGCGAAGAGGATCGCGCCAGCGCCATCTGCCAGTTTTGCGACACCGACTTTGTCGGCATGGACGGCGAGAACGGCGGACGCTATGACGCCGATGCGCTTGCCGCCAAGGTTGCTGACCTATGGAGCGAAGGCCGCGCGCACCGTTATGTCGTGCTGACCGGTGGCGAGCCGATGTTGCAGGTCGATGATGCTCTGGTCGATGCTCTGCACAGTCAGGGCTTCGAAATCGCCATCGAAAGCAACGGCACCCTGCCCGTCCATCCCGGCATCGACTGGGTTTGCATCAGCCCCAAATTTGGGTCCGACGTCGTCCAGCTCAGCGGAGACGAGCTGAAGCTTGTTTGGCCGCAACCGGGGACCGATATGGAGTCGCTGGAAAGCTGGAATTTTGCGCATCACCTGCTGCAACCGATGGACAGCCGCGACACTGCAGCCAACGAAGCAAACAGGCAGGCGGCAATTGCGCTGGTCACAGAGCGCCCGAAATGGCGCCTAAGCCTGCAAAATCATAAGCTTCTCGGACTTCCCTGATCCTTTGCGCTGCCGCCCCATCTGCAGATGGTAAAGCCCTTTGACTCCTGCCTCCGTTTTTGACATCCTCATCGCGGGAGATTGAGGAGAGCTGAGATGGCATCACGCGCCGATGATCATGCGGGCAGTGGCTTTCATGTCCGCGAAACCGCAAATTACGCCAAGAAAATGAGCACGCACATCGCCTATGCGCTGGTCGTGTACACATTACTGCTGATATTCGAGGTGTCGCCGCAAATGGTCAGCAAGGATATGTCGATCCTGCCCTATTTCGTGCTGGTGGCGCTGGTTGCGGCGGTGATTGTGCCATGCCGCAATCTCGAGCGGCGCTGGCAGGCAATCGAGGCTGGCGGCAGCGAAGACAGGGGCAGGCAGTTCACCCGCGAAGTCGTTTTGCTGTGGCTGGCGGCAATCGGCCTTCCCACGCTGCTTATGGCGATATTCTGGATCATTCCCTGATCCCACGCCCCGATTGACCCGCTAGGCCCCTGCGCCTAAGCGGGGCCGATGTTATCTCCGCAAGACGCGCTTGATCGCGCCACCCGACTTGTCGAACAGGCCATGAAGGCAGGCGCCGATGCCGCCGACGCCGTCTATGCCTGCGATGCCTCTACCGAAGTGCAGGTGCGGCTTGGCGCGCTTGAAGACGTCGTCCGCTCAGAGGGAGAGGATATCGGCCTGCGCGTGTTCATTGGCCAGCGCTCTGCAACGATCAGCTCATCGAGCATGAACCCCGATGTACTGGCAAATCTCGTTGATCGCGCGCTCGATATGGCGCGGGAGGCACCCGAGGACCAATATGCAGGGCTCGCCCCCGCCGAACTGCTAGCCAGGGGCCCCCTTCCCGATCTGGAGCGCGACGATGGCGGCGATCCCGAGCCGCAATTGTTGCGCGAAGCGGCGCTTGCCTGCGAAGATGCGGCGCGTGCCGTGCCCGGCGTCACAAACAGCGAAGGTGCGGGTGCATCGGCGGGCCGCTCCATTTTTGCACTCGCCACCAGCCACGGTTTTGCGGGCGTGTCGCATTCGTCGGGCTATGGCCTGTCGGCAAGCGTGCTGGCGGGCGAAGGCGATGCCAAGGAACGCGACTATGCCTGGCGCTCGGCACGCCACCATGCCGACCTTGATAGCCCCGAGGCCATTGGCAAGCTTGCCGGTGAGCGCGCGGTTGCCCGCGTTAATCCCGGCACAGTCCAAAGCGGCAGCCTGCCGGTGGTGTTCGACCCGCGCGTCGGCGGCTCGCTGATCGGGCATCTGGTTGTTGCAATCAGCGGTTCGTCGATAGCCCGCAAAACGAGCTTCCTGCTTGACGATCTGGGCAGCCAGTTGTTCGATAGCAGCCTGTCGATCATCGACGATCCGCTGCGGGTGCGCGGACTTGGCAGCCGTGCTTTCGACGGCGAAGGCCTGCCTACGTCGCGGCGCAATATCATCGACAAAGGCGTGCTGACCGGCTGGCTTTTGGAAAGCGCTTCGGCGCGGCAATTGGAGCTGGCACCAACGGGCCATGCCAGCCGCGGCGTCAGCGGCGCGCCCGGCACCAGCCCGTCGAACCTTCATCTGGAAGGCGGCACAGCAACCCCTGCCGAACTGATCGCTGACATCAAGGACGGCGTTTATATTCACGAGCTGTCGGGCCAGGGCGTCAATCCCGTGACCGGCGATTACAGCCGGGGGGCAGCCGGGTTCCGCATCGAAAATGGCGAGATCACGACGCCCGTTGCCGAATTCACCATTGCCGGAAATCTGAAGGACATGTTCCGCGCATTGTCGGCTGCCAACGATCTGGAATTTATCCGCTCGACCAATGTGCCGACGCTGCGCATCGACGGGATGATGATCGCCGGTGCCTGACCGACACGCTATCGTCGTGGCAGTTGAGGAAGCGGCGGCGCTTGCGATGCAGCAATGGCGCGATGGTAGCCCACCCGATGCAAGGGTCTGGGAAAAAAGCAAGGGCAATCCGGTCTGCGACATCGATCTGGCGGTCGATGCTTTGCTGAAGGAGCGATTGCGCACCATTCTGCCCGAGGCGGGCTGGCTTTCGGAGGAAACCGTCGATGACCCTGCCCGGCTTGTGGCGCAGTGCATCTGGGTCGTCGATCCGATAGACGGCACCCGCGATTATGTGCGCGGCCGCAGCGGCTGGTGCGTTTCGGTCGCGCTGGTCGAACACGGCGCGCCGGTTTTTGCCGTGATGGCAGCGCCCGCCCAAGTCAAGCTATGGGTGGCAGAGGCTGGCAAGGGCACGACATGCAACGGCGAAAGGCTGGTCGCCAGCAAGCGGCAGATTTTCGCAGGCGCGCGTGTGCCGACCGATGACCTGCCAAAAATTGACCGCGACCTGACCATTGTCGAAAAACCAAACAGCATCGCGATGCGGATGACGATGGTGGCCTGCGACCGTGCCGATCTGGTCGCGACGCTGCGCTGGGGGGCCGAATGGGATATCGCCGCCGCGCATCTTGTCGCGCAAGAGGCTGGCGCGACGGTCAGCAATGCGCTGGGTCAGCCGATCCTCTACAACAAGCCTGCGCCGAAAGATTTTGGCCTGCTTTGCTGCGCACCTGCGATCCATGACGCTGCGGTGGAGCGGCTGGCAGAGCGGGCACAGACAGTTCTAAACCAATAGATTATCTCGCCGGCCCGCACTTGATGCGGGCCTGGGCTTTTTCCACAACACCTAACAAGCCAAACCCCGCATCAAGTGGGGGGTGACGGGTGTGATTGAGGTGCAACCAATTACTCAAGCAAAGGCCGCACTCCCCCGCAAATGCTGATAGGCCTCAACCACGTCCTGCAGCTTCTTCTCATGGCTCCGGTCGCCGCCATTCCGGTCGGGGTGATAACGCCGGACCAGCGCCGAATAGGCGGTGCGAATCGCCTTTCGGTCGGCATCCTGCCCCAGACCCAGCGCGGTCAGTGCCCTGCAATCCTCTGCTGAAAGCAGCACGCCATTGGGCGCGGTCGCAGGCTTGGCAGCCTCCACCCGCCCCTTGAACCGCGCCGAGATCGCCTCCAGCGGATCGTTGAAATCGGCCCAGCGCGGCGGCACGTCGACATTGCCATTGGCCCTGAAAGCGCGCGTTTCCGATGGCCAGACGTTGATCGGGCTTTGCGCTGCGGCAATTTCCTCTGCGGTCATGCCTGCAAACCAGTCATAGCCTGCATTGAATTCGCGGACATGATCGAGGCACAGCCATTGATAATCGCCCGGGCCATTGGCGCTGGCGGGTCGGCCATAGGGATTGGGTGCGCGAAACTCCCCACGCTCGACACATTTCGGATGTGCGCAAGGCCGCACCGAGCCGCGCATACGGCCGTGAAAGCGGTCTGGGTTACGCGGAGCGGACATGATTTTCCCTTGGCCAAAGACCGGCGATATGGGAAGAGGCGAGCCATGACAAAAGGCCCAATTGCAACCGAAATGGAAAAGCTGCTGACGGCAGCCTTTGCCCCCACACACCTCGCCGTGATCAACGATAGCGCGTCACATCATGGCCATGCAGGCGACGACGGTTCGGGCGAAAGCCACTTCACTGTCGAGATTGAAAGCGCTGTCTTTGCAGGCGTAAGCCGTGTGACACGTCAGCGGATGGTCAACAAGGCGCTCGGCGATTTGCCGGGGCAACGCGTGCATGCGCTGGCGATCAAGGCAAGCGCGCCGGGAGAATGACGATGCAGATCATCACCCCCACCAGCCACGATCTCGGCATGTTCGAGGTGCGACGCACCCTGCCCAGCCGCCCGCGCACGATGGTGGGGCCATTTATCTTTGTCGACCAGTTTGGCCCTGCGCATTTCGATGTGGGCAGAGGCATGGACGTGCGCCCGCATCCGCATATCAACCTGTCGACGGTCACCTATTTGTTCGAAGGCGCGATCGACCATCGCGACAGCCTTGGCACGCTGGCAACGATCCGGCCTGGCGCACTCAACCTGATGACCGCAGGCAAGGGTATCGTCCATTCGGAACGCACGCCCGCTGCCGAGCGCGAGACTGGTTCGCCCATTTCGGGGATGCAGACCTGGCTCGCGCTGCCCGATGGCAAGGAGGAGATCGATCCCGCATTCGAACATGTCGCCGCCGAGGAATTGCCGGTGATCGACAGCAATGGCGCGCGCGCGACGGTCATTATGGGCAGCCTGTGGGGCCAGACAGCCCCGACGACGCAGCACGCCGCGACCATCTATGCCGACATAGCGATGCAGGCAGGCGCGACCCTGCCCATTGATGCCGAGGCCGATGAGCGCGGCGTGCTTGTCGCCACAGGTAGCGCCAGCCTCGATGGCCAAAGCCTCGAAACCCACAGTCTTTACGTACTTGAGCCTGGCGTGCCGATGATGCTGCGAGCAGATACCGACTGCCGCGTGATGCTGCTGGGCGGTGAGGCGTTCAAAACGCAGCGTCATGTCTTCTGGAACTTCGTCAGCTCTAGCCGCGACCGGATCAACCAAGCGAAGGAAGACTGGAAAGCGATGCGCTTCCCCCTCGTGCCCGGCGACGACGCTGAGTATATCCCGATCCCCGAGGTGCCGAAGACGGTGAGCTATCCATGAAGGAGCAGCGCCTTTCGCTCGCCACCGGCGTCGAACTCGATGTCTGGACGCTGGGTGATCCAGCCAATCCGCCGATCATCTTCCTCCACGGCTTTCCCGAAAGTCACCGCACATGGCGCCACCAGATGGCGGGGTTAGCCGACCTTTTCTGGTGCATTGCGCCAGACCAGCGCGGCTATGCGCGCTCGTCCAAGCCGCCCGAGGTGCGTGACTATGCCGTTCCGAAACTGGTCGCCGATGTCTTTGCGCTCGCCGATGCGCTGGGGATCGACCGCTTCACGCTTGCCGCGCACGACTGGGGCGGAGCGATCGGCTGGGCGGCGGCGCTGACCCGGCCCGAACGCATCGAGCGGCTGGTCATCGCCAATGCGCCGCATCCCTATATCTATCAAAAGACGATCATTGAGGATTTGGACCAGCGGCAGGCCGCGCAATATATCCGCACCTTTCGTGGGCAGGAGCTGGAACAGCGCATCGCCGAGAACGGCCTCGACTGGTTTTTCGAACATAGCTTCATGCGCCATTTGCAAGCCGATGCGGTCAGCGCGGAGGAGCGCGCAGCCTATCTCGACGAGTGGAGCCAACCCGGCGCGCTGACCGCGATGTTCAATTGGTACCGCGCCTCACCCACCGATGTCCCCGCGATGGATGATGTGATCGAAACCACCGACTTTCTGCAAAAGCCCTTTCCCAAATTGCATGTCCCAACGCTAATCGTCTGGGGGATGAAGGACCCGGCGCTGCTGCCATGCCAGCTCGATGGTATCGAGGAACATGTGCCGGATGTCACCCTGGTCCGCATACCCGACGCGGGCCATTTCTCGCCCTGGGAAGCGCCCGATGCGGTGACCGGTGCGATGCGAAGCTGGCTGGTCAGTTCAGGCGATAGCGCAGCCTGAACGAAAAGGTCGAGCCTGCCGCCATTGTCCCTTTGGGACGCAGCCGCACGGTGGTGACGGCAGGATCGGTGCCATTGGCATCTGCAACCGGGATATAAGTCCAGCTGACGCCGCCATTGTTCGAAAATTCGATATCGTCGGTTGTGCTGGCAAGGCTGACGAAGCTGTAGGTCAGGCTGGTGCTGCCTGCGGTAAAAGCAGCGGGGCCGCTGCCCGCGCCACCGATATTGGCAACGACCAGCGCCGTATTTGCCGGTGTGGTATCGGCGACGAGCAGGCTGTTGCTGGTTACGCTATAGCTCGAAGGGCTGGTTGCGGAGATTATATATTCGGCGACCGAACCGGGGATGGATTTGGGATTGGTTGCGCTCAACCCGTCCGAAAATGTCGACGATGTCTTGGTGACGGTCAATGCCGGTTTGAACACCATGCTGACCAAATCGACATTGGCCGGATTGGGCAGGACGATTTCGAAACTATAGGTACCCGCCGCAATCGGGACATTGGCAGCGCTTGCCTGGCGCCAAAGGCCAATGGGATCGGTTGCCACGAACGACGTGCTTGCCGTCGCGACTATCGTATTGCTGCTGTTGCGCACCCGAACGGTCAGGCCCGATAAAGCCTGCTGGTTGTCGCGTACCGAAAACCAGCCGCTGATATCGACCATGCCTGACGATGGCACCGTCACGCTTTGCACCAGCACACCTGATGCGGAGTTCACATCCATGTAGAGGACACCGCCGCCCGTCGGTGTGGCGGTCGGATTGCCCGCATATCCTGCATGCGGCCGGATCAGGTTGAAGGGATTTGTCTGCGCCGGCGTGACGTTGGTTGCCGTCCAGTTGGGGATGGTTGCGTAAAAATTGTTTCCGTTCACCGGCGTCGGCGTGACTGCACTTTCAAAGCTGCGATTGAGCAGCAATTCCTGCGCCACGGCCGGAACGGGGGCAAGCAACAACAGGGCGAAAAGCCACCCTGCCAGATGCCGCAGCCGCCTGTACATTGAACCATCCACTTTGCCTTCATAGGGCAATCATGGTTACCAAGCTGCTAAGCCGGGCTCAGCGTCAGGTCATTAAAGCCATTCAACCCAAGCGCCATGCGCCTGCGCCTGACCGAGCAGCGCCCATTCGTCCGGCCCCGGCCAGAACCGCACGCGCAGTTCATGCGCGAAGGTTTCGCGGTTGGTTTCGAGCATCATCCAGGCCAGCGGTCTTGAAGCGGTGGCGCGCTGCCCCGCTGTCTCGATGGCTTGGGTAATCAGCTTGCGCCGTTCGGCGGGTATGTATTGCCAGACAATACTGTGATTGAACACGCGGGTGATGCCTTCGTCCTGCGGCCCAGCCAAGCGCTCCAGCACCCAATCGAGCGCGTCCGCCTTGACGACATCGGGCCGCTTCTGACCGGCCAATGCGATGGCGGCATCCATACGGACGATCCGGTCAAGATTTTCCGGCCACACGTAGCTTTTGACACGTAGCGCAGCATCAGGATCGGACAGATCGATGGGGGATTGGTCGCAGCCGCGAATCGCCACAATCTCGACCGGGTTGGCGGGCGGTGGCGGGCCGCGCCATTCGGGCCTGATCTGCATCGGCGAATCCGGGGGTCCTGCGCACACTCCGCCCAAATCATAATGATAGCGGTCCATCATCGTGTTGATGCCGGCGCTTGCGCCCAGTTCGTTCAGTTCGAACCTTGGCCCGACCTTGGCCGAAAGCCATTTCAACCCCGCCATGAAACTCGCCGAACGCCCCGCCTCGTTGGTTTGCGGCGGGCCGTCGAGCCAGGGCAAAAGCCGTGCGTCATGGTCAGCGGTGACAGCGGCAACAATGGCATCCACCGCGTCCTGATCGGTGATGTCGCCACGATAAACCGGTTGCAACCGCGTCTCGTCGCCAGTCAACAGCAAATGGTGAAATCCGCCCGCCAGCCGCAACGGCATTGCGTCCTCCAGCGGCAGTCCGGGCCAATTGGCGATACGGCGTCCGGTTTCGGTTGTGCCCTTCATCAAGCCAATTTGTGCATCGACAATCCGCGCCGTGATGGGTGCGCCGTTGCGCCTGCAATGCTCGGCCTGCCAGCGAATGCCGTTTTCGATGCGGGCGTCGTCCATCAATCCACCTGCTGCCTCGTCCGCCATATTGCCCTTTCGCTGGCGCGCCCCTAAAGCGCGCGGCGATCATGGCCGGAAAACTCATCTTTGCAATCCCCAAGGGACGGATCCTTGACGAGGCGCTGCCGCTGATGCGCAGCGCGGGGATTGAACCCGCCGCCGACTTTTTCGATTCCGCCAGCCGCGCGTTGATGTTTGCGACACAGGACCCTGAAGTGGAGGTGATCCGCGTCCGCGCATTCGATGTGGCAACCTTTGTCGCTCATGGTGCGGCGCAAATCGGCATTGTCGGCTCTGACGTGATCGACGAGTTCGACTATTCGGAGCTGTACGCGCCGGTCGATCTCAACATCGGCCATTGCCGGATATCGGTGGCAGAGCCTGCCGAGCTCGCCGCAACCGATGATCCGCGTTCATGGAGCCATGTGCGTGTCGCCACCAAATATCCCAATCTGACCCGTCGGCACTTTGCCTCGCGCGGGGTGCAGGCGGAGTGCGTCAAACTGAATGGCGCGATGGAAATTGCCCCCTTGCTCGGGCTTTCCAGCCGGATCGTCGACCTGGTTTCATCGGGCCAGACGCTGAAGGAAAACGGTTTGGTCGAGGTCGAACAAATCGCGCAGGTTTCGGCGCGGCTGGTTGCCAACCGCGCGGCATTTAAAACCAACGCGCGCGTTGCGGCGTTGGTGGAAAAGTTCAGGGGGGCAGTTCATTGAACTTTCTTTCTCATTCCGTCCATGCCGAGCGAAGTCGAGGCACTCTTCCGAGCGCAGCCGAGGAATTCAAGCCGGGAAGTCTCGGCTTCGCTCGACAAAGTCCCTCGAATTCGCTCGGGATAATCGGGGTATGGGGATGTTAAAGCTGAACGCCACCCAACCCGATTTCGCCGAACGGTTCGACGCCCTTGTCAACGCCCGGCGCGAGGCGGATGCCGATGTTTCGACCATCGTTGCGGCTACCATCCGCGATGTTCGCGCACGCGGCGATGTGGCGCTGCTTGAACTGACCGAGCGGTTCGATGGTTTCGATCTGTCCGAGCAGGGCTGGCAGATCAGTGCGGAGGAGTGCGCTGCGGCCTATGCGGCATTGGCCCCCGAACTGCGCGATGCGCTCAACCTGGCAGCGGCACGTATCGAAGCCTATCACAAGGCGCAATTGCCCGAGGATCGCGACTATACCGACGAGGCAGGCGTGCGGCTAGGCGCGCGCTGGAGCGCTGTCGATGCAGCAGGCATCTATGTGCCGGGCGGACGGGCCGCCTATCCCTCCTCGCTGTTGATGAACGCCGTTCCGGCCAAGGTCGCCGGCGTCGAGCGCCTTGTAATGGTGACGCCGACGCCGCAGGGAGAAGTGAACGCCGCGGTCATGGCAGCGGCGCATCTGGCCGGTGTCGATGAAATCTGGCGGCTGGGAGGCGCGCAGGCCATTGCTGCGCTTGCTTATGGTACCGATCGAATATCGCCGGTCGATGTCATCACTGGCCCGGGCAATGCCTGGGTCGCCGAGGCGAAACGCCAGCTCTACGGGCAAGTCGGGATAGACATGGTTGCGGGGCCGTCCGAGATCGTCGTGGTCGCAGACGCGCAAAACAAACCCGCATGGATTGCCGCCGACCTACTTAGTCAGGCCGAGCATGACCCGACCAGCCAGTCGATCCTGTTCACCGACAATGCCGCATTTGCCGACGCGGTTGCCGCCGAAGTCGAGGCGCAACTCGCACAGCTGGCCACAAGCAAGGTTGCGAGCCAGAGCTGGCAGGATAATGGCGCGATCATCGTGACCGCCAGCCTTGAGGACGCAATGCCGCTGGTCAACCGGCTGGCGGCGGAGCATGTCGAGCTCGCCGTCGATGACGCGCGGGCCGAAGCCCTGTTCGCGTATATCCGCCATGCAGGCTCGGTATTCCTCGGACGGATGACGCCCGAGGCGATCGGCGACTATGTCGCAGGGCCCAACCATGTGCTGCCCACCGGGCGGCGCGCGCGCTTTTCATCGGGGCTTTCGGTGCTCGATTTTATGAAACGCACTAGCTTCATTGCGCTTGGCAGGGACGGCCTTGACGCCATTGGCCCGGCGGCGGTTGCGCTCGCCGAGGCCGAAGGACTGCCCGCACATGCGGAAAGCGTAAGAACGAGACTTAAATAGGGACAGTCCCTATTCAAAATTTGAAAATTAAATAGGGACTGTCCCTATTTAAAATCGGAGTGCAGATGAGCAAAGCCCGTTCCGCCGCCCGCCTCGCTGCCGTGCAGGCGCTGTACCAGATGGATATGGAAAAAATCGGGCTGGCCCGGCTGCTCGACGAATTTCACGCGCACAGGCTGGGCGCGGAGATTGAAGATGCGCAATATGCCAATGCCGAGCAGAGCTTTTTCGACGATGTGGTGTCGGGAGTCGATGCCCGGCGCGCGGAGATCGATGCGTTGATCGAGGCAAAGCTGGGCGAACAGTGGAAGATTTCGCGCCTCGACAAGACGATGTTGCAGCTGCTGCGCGCTGGCACCTATGAGTTGCTGGCGCGCGCCGATGTCTCGACCGCTTCGGTGATCAACGAATATGTCGATGTTGCCCATGCATTTTTCGATGCCAAAGATGCAAAGTTTGTGAATGGCCTGCTCGATGCGGTGGCGAGGGAGAAGCGCGGAAGTTAATTCCGCCGCTTAAGAAAAACGCCGTCACCCTGAACTTGTTTCAGGGTCCATTTATCCTAATAGAGCTTCGGTCTCGTTTGCGGGATGGATGCTGAAACAAGTTCAGCATGACGAGCTTTATGGGCTAATTTTTATGACGTCCGAATCCTCCTTCATCGCCCTGATGCGCTCGATTGCCAGCGACCCCGGTGCGCGTGGCCTGCTCGATGACACAGCCGTCATCCAGCTTGGCGCAGAAACACTCATCCTGACCCACGACATGATGGCCGAGGGGGTGCATTGGCTGCCAATGGCCGCGCCAGAAGATGTCGCGTGGAAACTGGTTTCGGTGAACCTCTCCGATCTCGCTGCCAAGGGCGCGCGGCCGCTGGGCGTGCTTCTGGGCTTCATGCTCGGCGACGATGCTTGGGACAGGCGCTTTGCCGAGGGGCTGCGTGCGGTGCTCGCGCATTATGGCGTGCCTTTGCTGGGCGGGGATACGGTCGCCAACAGGGGCGACAAGCGTGCCCTTGGTCTAACCGCAGTCGGGGCCGCAACCTGTGATCCCGTCCCTTCGCGAAGCGGCGCGAGGGCGGGCGATGCGCTGTATATCACCGGAACGCTCGGCGATGCGCTTGCCGGATTTGAATTTGCCGAGGCGGGCCTTGGGGGGCCAGAGGAGCTCCTTGCCGCCTATCACCGACCGATTGCAAGGCTCGCAGACGGGCAAGCCATCGCCCCGCTGGCGCATGCGATGATGGATGTGTCGGACGGCCTGTTGATCGATGCAGATCGCATGGCGTCGGCCAGCAAGCTGGCGCTCACTATCGATCTTGCGGCCGTCCCGCTGTCGCCAACCTATCGGGCCACGCGCGGCGACAGCATAGATAGCCGAATGCAGGCAGCAAGCTGGGGCGATGACTATCAATTGCTTTTCACTGCACCGCCCACCGCCATCTTGCCTGTACCAGCGACCATGGTGGGACGTTTTTCCGAAGGCGCAGGGCTATCGCTTTTCGATGCAGGCATGCCCGTTCCCCGGCCTGCATCGCTAGGCTATGAACATCGCTAAAGCAGGCTGAAATGGCGGGTTTTCAGGCTTGCCGTTGTGGTAAACCAACCCTATAGGCAACCGGCTTGCACCCATCCGGGGGTGGGTGCGTAAGAAAACCGAACAACAAGAAAAACGGGGAAGGACATTCCATGTCTTTGACAATGATCGCAATAATTTGCGGGTTGCTGGCCGTCATATACGGCTTTGTGACCAGCCGCCAGGTGCTCGGCGCCTCGGCTGGTAACGAGAAAATGCAGGAAATCGCTGCCGCCATCCAGGAAGGCGCGCAGGCCTATCTCGGCCGCCAATATCGCACCATAGCGATTGTCGGTGTCGTCGTTGCGGCGCTGGTCTTTGTGTTCCTGGGGCTGACCTCGGCCATTGGCTTCACGCTTGGCGCGGTGCTTTCGGGCGTTGCAGGCTATATCGGCATGAACATTTCGGTTCGCTCGAATGTCCGCACGGCAGCTGCCGCGCAGACCGGTCTGCAGGCTGGCCTGACCATGGCATTTCGTGCCGGCGCGATCACTGGCCTGCTTGTCGCTGGCCTTGCGCTCCTCGCGATTGCCGTCTTCTTCTGGTATCTGACCGAAGTCGCTATGATGGCGCCGGAGAGCCGCGGCGTGATCGACGCGCTGGTCGCGCTTGCCTTTGGCGCATCGCTGATCTCGATCTTCGCACGTCTCGGCGGTGGTATCTTCACCAAGGCTGCCGACGTCGGTGCCGACCTTGTTGGCAAGGTCGAAGCTGGCATTCCCGAGGACGATCCACGCAACCCTGCGGTGATCGCCGACAACGTCGGTGACAATGTCGGCGACTGCGCAGGCATGGCCGCTGACCTCTTCGAAACCTATGTCGTCACCGTTGGCGCGACGATGGTGCTCATCGCACTCCTCATCAAGGACGCTGGTGAAAAGCTGATCAGCCTGATGAGCCTGCCGCTTCTGATCGGCGGCGTCTGCATCCTGACCTCGATCCTTGGCACCTACTTCGTGCGCCTCGGCAAGTCGAACAACGTCATGGGCGCGATGTACAAGGGCTTCATCGTCACCGCGCTGACCTCGATCCCGCTGATCTGGTGGGCCATCAACTTCGCATTGGGTGACATGAACACGGCTGTCGGTGGCTATACCGGCATGGCGCTGTTTTGGTGCTCGCTGCTTGGTCTTGCCATCACCGGTATCATCATCTGGATCACCGAATATTATACCGGCACCAACTATCGCCCAGTGCGCTCGATCGCCAAGGCTTCGGAAACCGGCCATGGCACCAACGTGATCCAGGGTCTGGCGATCAGTCTTGAATCAACCGCGCTGCCGACGCTCGTCATCTGCGCGGGCATTATCATTGCCTATGGTCTGGCAGGCCTGATCGGTATCGCCTTTGCCGCGACCGCCATGCTTGCGCTGGCGGGCATGGTCGTTGCGCTCGACGCCTATGGTCCGGTCACCGACAATGCCGGCGGGATCGCCGAAATGGCGGGTCTGGACGATAGCGTCCGCGAAAAGACCGACCTGCTCGACGCAGTGGGCAACACCACCAAGGCCGTGACCAAGGGCTATGCCATCGGTTCGGCTGGGCTTGCAGCGCTCGTGCTGTTTGCGGCCTATACCGAGGACCTGAAGTTCTTCCAGAATGAGCTTGGCCTCACCGCACAGCCCGACTTCGCGCTGTCCAACCCCTATGTCATCGTCGGGCTGCTGCTCGGCGCATTGCTGCCATACCTGTTCGGCGCGATGGGCATGACAGCGGTGGGGCGTGCGGCTGGCGAGGTGGTGAAGGACGTTCGCGAGCAATTCGCCAACGACCCCGGCATCATGACCTTCAAGTCAAAGCCCAACTACGCACGTACGGTCGACCTCGTCACCAAAGCGGCAATCAAGGAGATGATCATCCCCTCGCTGCTGCCGGTGCTTGCGCCGATCGTGGTCTATTTCGTGATCGCGGCCATTGCTGGCCCGTCGCAGGGCTTTGCCGCTCTCGGCGCGCTGCTCCTCGGCGTGATCGTCGGCGGGCTGTTCGTTGCCATCTCGATGACCTCAGGCGGCGGCGCATGGGACAATGCCAAGAAGTACATCGAAGACGGCAATCATGGCGGCAAGGGTTCGGAAGCCCACAAGGCGGCCGTGACCGGCGATACCGTCGGCGATCCCTATAAGGATACCGCTGGTCCCGCGGTCAACCCGATGATCAAGATCACCAACATCGTCGCGCTGCTGCTGCTTGCCGCGCTCGCGCATGGCGGCATGTAAAAGCCAACCAGCGCACATCGCCACAAACATTCACCCCGCCGGAGCAATCCGGCGGGGTTTTTGCTGCCCTACAGTAATTCACCTGCATTGCGGTTGATCGACTTTCGGCGCGGATTAAGCGGCGCAATCTTGTGTCGCAAAGGTGACACAGTATAACCGAATCAGGAAAATCGAAAGCTGGGGAGCTTTATAATGAGAGTCGCAAAATATTTTGCTATGGTCCTTGCCGGAACTTCGCTGTCCGGCGTCTATGCCAATGATGTTCCGCAAGTCGCGGCCAGCGTTGCTGCCGCACCGGAGGCAGTGGAAGCCGGTCGTTTCGGCACCGATGTCTTTGTCAAAAAAGCCAATATGCAGCAGCCGCGCCTGTCGCCCGACGGCAAAAAGCTATCCTATATGATGAATGACAAGGGCCGAGCTGTGCTGGTCTGGCTCGATCTTGAAACGCCCGGTGCCAAACCGAAAGTCGTAATGGCTGGCGAAGATTCCCGCGAATCCGGCGATCGATCCGTCGAAAGCCATCGCTGGGTCGGAAACAAGCATATCGTCGTCACCATTTCGATGTTTGAGGATCTGGGCGATGGCCCCGGTTCTTTCACCCGTATCGTCGGTTATGATATTGAAACTGGCAAGATTGAGCAGCTTGCCTGGGCTGGGTCGGGGGGCAGTGCGTCCGATATCCAGCATATCAACCATGACACTGGCGATATCGTATTGAGCCGCCAGATCGTCAATGTCAGCAATGAGCGGCTCGACAATCCGCAGGTCGTCTCGGTCAATGTCAACACCGGCAAGGTTTCGATCCTGCAAAACCCCAACCCTGAAGTGAACGGGTGGAGCATTGACGGCGCTGGCGTTGTCCGTTCGGGCGGGCGCTATAATGGCAATAGCGGACGGCAGAAGGTTCTCTATCGTTCAAACCCCAAGGAAAATCTGGTGACCGTCTATGACGAGGTTATCGATTTCACCGGCGGCGCACCCGAACCGCAGTTGTTCGTTCCCGGAACCGACATGGCCTATGCGTTGTCGCGCAAGAGCGGCTATACCCGCGTTTACAAGATGAACATGAAGACCGGCGAACTGGGCGAACCGCTGTTCCAGACCGAAGGTTTCGACATCGACAGTATCGTTCCGAACAAGGATCGTACCGGCATCGATGGTTATGTGACCTTTGACGGCACGTATCGAACCGTTTGGACCAATCCACTGCAACAGGAAGTCATTGCTGCTGCCGAGGAACTGTTTGGAAAGGATCAGGTCAGCCTCGTCAACATGGCGCTCAACGAAAGCAAGGCCATCTTGTCGGTGGGCGGACTGGAAAAGCACACCGGTTTCTATCTCTACGATCTGAAAACAGGCGGGATCAAGCTGCTCAACTGGCGAAACGTCGCGCTTGCCAACACGCCGATGAATCCGGTCAAGGCCGAATGGTACACCGCGCGCGATGGCATGAAAATGCAGGCCATCGTCACCTACCCACGCCATCGCAAGGGCAAAAATCTGCCCGTTGTTGTGATTCCGCATGGCGGCCCCTTCGGCGCGATTTCGGCAACCAACCAGAATGAGCCCTGGGGGCAGCCGCTTGCGGAGGCAGGCTATGTTGTGATCCAGCCCAACTATCGCGGCTCGGGCGGCTATGGCAAAGCGTTCGAACAAGCCGGGCGCGAACCAGATGGCTATGGCGTCAAGATGCAGGACGATCTCAACGATCTGCTGAAATGGTATGGCGACAAGGGCATCATCGATCCCAAGCGTGCCTGCATCATGGGCTGGTCCTATGGCGGCTATGCCGCAGCACGTGGCGCGCAGCGTGACGGCGATCTGTGGCGCTGCGCCATTGCCGGTGCGGGCGTATATGATTTCCCGATGATGAAGGCGTGGGATGCGAAAAATCTCGGCAAATTCTCGTCGGGATTTCAAGCAACCTCGAACGATCTGAAGGGCATTTCATCAGCGCACAATACCGATGGCAAATGGGCGCCGATCCTGATCGTGTCTGCTGCGCGCGATCGCCGTATTCCGCTGGAACAGGCACGCACGCTTGTTTCGCGGCTGAAAGGATCGGGCAAGAAAGAAGGCACCGATTTCAAATATATCGAGCAGAAAATCGGCACGCACAATCTGCCCTATGACGATGTCCACATCCAGTGGATTCAGGAGGCCGAGGCTTGGCTGGCGCGCTTCAACCCGGCCTATATCGAATCCGACACTGATAAGCCGGTGCCGATAAAGGTGGGAACGACGCTGATCGCCTCTAACTGAGCGGGCGCACCATTTTGCAAGGGCCGTATGTCGCAAGACATGCGGCCCTTTGCTTTTTGGCGCGCGCGTTCACCCAATTTTGGTGACTTTCCCCTAGACCCGTCTGCATGGTGCGGGGCCTTGTAACACAATGAACGCCGTGGAATTGGCGGTGAGCGAACGATCGCAGCGCGATTTCGCGCCTGCGCCACGCGTCACCGCGCTTCCTGTCGTCGAATTCATGACGCCGGAGGAATTGCTCGCCAATGCCCCCCTGCTCGCCGAATGGGACGATTTGGCCCGCGAAGCATCGGAGCCCAATCCTTTTGCAGAGCGCTGGTATCTGACAGCTGCCCTTCATGCGCTCGATAGCTATAAAGTGCGGATCGCGGCGGTCCGTGCGAATGGCCTTATCGGTCTGATCCCGCTGCAATGGCAGAGCCGTTATGCCGGCCTGCCGGTCAGGCATGTGCAGAACTGGCTTAATCACAACGCCTTTCTCGGCACGCCATTGGTGCGCAAGGGCGCGGAAGGCCCTTTCTGGCGAGCGTTGCTGGCAAAGCTCGATCACCAATGCGATGGCGCAATGTTCCTGCATCTCTGCTGCTTTGCAACACAAGGCGCGGTCGCTGATGCGCTGGCTGTGACCTGCCACAATGACAGCCGCCGCTTTGCCCTGGTGCATCGGGAGGAGCGCGCGCTGCTCGAGAAAGGGCTGACGCCTGAAGCCTATCTCGAAACGCATGTGCGCGGCAAAAAGCGCAAGGAACTGCGTCGCCAGCAAAAGCGCCTATCCGAAGAAGGCGCGCTCCGCTTTGAGCGCAGCGACGGCAGCACGGGGCTTGCTGGCTGGATTGGCGAGTTTCTTGTGCTCGAAAAGTCAGGCTGGAAAGGCACGAACGGCTCTGCGCTGGCCTGCGCGCCCGAAACAAAGACGCTGTTCGCTAACGCGCTGAAAGGTGCCGCACAGGCAGGCAGGCTCGAACTGCTAACCCTGCGTCTCGACGGCCGCGCCATTGCCATGCTGGTCAATTTCCTCGCGCCGCCAGCGGCCTATTCGTTCAAGACCGCCTTTGATGAAAGTTATGCGCGCTTCTCCCCCGGGGTATTGATCCAGATAGAAAATCTGGCGCTGCTGGAGCGTGCCGAAATCGAATTTTGTGATAGCTGCGCGGCGCAGGACCATCCGATGATAGACAGCCTGTGGGCAGGCCGCCGCGCCATCGGGCGTTATTCCGTGGCGATTGGCGGGGCATCGAAACGGCTGGCCTTTGCCGCATTGCTGGCGGCGGAACTGGCCAAGGCACGATGGAAGGGCAAGGCATGAGCGAAATTTTCGACCAGCAGGCACGCGCGGCATTTGCGCAAAATTATCCTGAAACGCCGCACAAAATGCCGCATGGTTTGCGCGATCACCCCCTGCTGACACTGGATGCTTTGGCAGCGCTTTCGGAGCGGCTGCCCCACGCCTCGGTCGAATATAATAAAGGCGACCTGCCCACCGGCGTTGATCCCGGCAGCGATATCGCCAACGGGCTGTCCATTGGCGATACGATCCGCAATGTGGAAACCTGCCGCAGCTGGGCGGTGCTCAAAAATATCGAGCAGGACGAGGAATATCGCGCGCTGCTGCTCTCACTGCTGGAGGAGCTGCGCCCGCTGATCGAGGCGCGGACCGGTGCGATGCTGCGTCCGCAGGGCTATATTTTCGTATCGTCACCCGATGCTGTGACACCCTATCATTTCGACCCCGAGCATAACATTTTGCTGCAACTGCGCGGCACGAAAGTGATGACGCAATTTCCTGCAGGCGACGCCTTCTACGCGCCGGACGAAACGCATGAAGGCTACCATACCGGCGGCCACCGCAACCTCGTTTGGCGCGAGGAACTGGCAGAAGGCGGCACTGCTTGGTCGCTTTCGCCGGGTGAAGGCCTGTTCGTCCCCGTCATGGCACCGCACCATGTGAAGAACGGACCGGAGCCTTCCATATCCCTGTCAATCACATGGCGTAGCGACTGGAGCTTTGCCGAGGCCGATGCCCGCGCGTTCAACAGCCTGCTGCGAAAGGCCGGGCTTCGGCCCTCTGCCCCCGGCCGCTTTCCGGCGCGCAACACCGCAAAGGCACTGGCATGGCGTGCCGTACGCAAGATGGGCCTGGGGTGATGAAACCTGCCGCAGCGCAGCATATTTTATCTTGCAATTTTTCTGCGGTTTGAAAAGATTAGGCGCAGTTCATAGTCTGGCTGGAAAGCGAGGTTGGGAATAGTGGCCAGTCCACATGCGAGCCCCGAGCGGGGCAAGATGGCAATCGCCGAGATGCGCGAATTTGCAGGCTTTGCCGCAGGAACACAACGTTACATCCGCCGGTCGCTGGACATCGCCTTTTCGCATGTCGAGGAACGTCGCAGCGAAGCAGTTGACCGCTGGAGCCGCGACACGGTGGAGCAGGTCAAGATCCGGGTGCAGGCGCGCTATTATGAGCGAATATTGGAAATTCGCGATTCGGTGCCCGACGATCAGGGCCTCGACCATGTCGAACCCTTCATGGCACCGCTGGTCAAAATATCCGCATTCGATCTTGCTCAGGAAAAGCTGCCAAGTTTTTCCGCTTACCGTTTCCTGTACGAACGGCTGATCGGCGCAGCATCACGCCCATGGCTGCCCGGTGCCTTTTGCGCCGCCGCTTCGCTGCCGCATATCGAGCCGGTCAAGCGCCGCGACCTTTTACAATCGATCAGCGAAAGTGCCGCGACTGCGCCGGGCTGGTCGCGCCGCGAACCGACTTTCTACCCCGGCTGGGTGGAGAAAGAGGATACCGACTGAGGCCTTGTCCATAGTCCCTCGCGCGTTGTGCGTGGTGGCTGGTTGCGCAAAGCCTCCCAAAATGCCTGGCGCACCCAGCGCAGCTTTTCAGCGCGGCTGGTATAGATACGCTGGTCCCACGCCTGCTCGCCAGCGGCGCGCACCTTACGCGCAATATCGCCATAAATGCCAGCTGCCGAAAGCACCGCCCACCGTGCTCGAAATGGCAGCCGTGCAGCTCCTGCCCGCGCCGACGCTTCATACTGGCCTGCCTCATCGGCGAGCCAGCGGCCGATGAGTGCCAACTTTCGCCGGTTATGCGGGCGCATATGCTCACCGGGTCCGATATCGAGCAAAGCGAGCCAGTCATCGGGCAAATAGCAGCGCCCCGCCGCGTCATCCTCGGCAATGTCGCGCGCGATGTTTGCAAGCTGGAATGCGAGGCCGAGGTCGCAGGCCCTGTCGAGCGTATCAGTCTCGCTATCCAGCACCCCCATGACCTTGGCCATCATCACGCCCACCGCCCCCGCGACATGGTAGCAATAGCGGTAAAGATCGCCTTCCGACCGCGGATGCCATTCGGCGGCGTCGAGCGCGAAGCCCTCTATCACATCGTCGGCCATTGCCTGCGTCAGGCCGCACTCGCGTGCCACTATGCCAAGGCAGTCGAAGTCGGGCTCGCCGGTGGCCTTGCCCGCCAGCGCCCGCGCCGTGAGATCGCGAATGGCCGCGAGCCGCGCTTGCGGATCATCCACCAGCGCCATCGCGCCGCCATGATCCTGCCCATCTGCCATATCGTCGCATTTGCGGCACCAGGCATAGAGCAGCCAGACGCGCTCACGCGTGGTGCGGTCAAACAGGCGGCTGGCAAAAGCAAAGGATTTGGACCCGCGCGATATGCTGTCGCGGGCGTAGGTGACGAGTTGGGTGCGGATCAAAGCCCCTCCCCTTCAGGGGAGGGGTTGGGGTGGGGCTGCCTGATCCAGCGATCCTGCAAACTGTTGAGCGTCATCTTGATTGCGGTGAGAACCCCATCAATGTTTGTAGCGACATCAGCGTTTGTAAAATGCAGTGTTGAGACGCCATATTTTTGCAATTGCGCATCTCTTGCCCGGTCTTTTTCATTTTTATGCGTCTGACCATCAATCTCGATGGCCAAACTTTTTGAAGGGCAGAAAAAATCGACAATGAACGGAACGATGACGTGCTGCCGTCTAAATTTATATCCTGAAAACTGGCCATTGCTCAGATGTCGCCACAGTATAACTTCAAACGGTGTCGGCTTCCGTCGCATATCCCCAGCTCTTGCATAAAGCTGTCTGATAAATTCGGTTTCATCAACGGTAGCATCCCCACCCCAACCCCTCCCCTGAAGGGGAGGGGCTATGTTACGGCGACGCCGCCCGTCATTCACAAATCCTCAGCCTTCATCTGGAAAATATTCTTGTGCGGCACATAATCCGCCATTTGCGCGAGCAAACCATCGAGCGTGTTATCGACCAGCATGATGCCCGCATGTTGCGGCCGGATGAAACCGACCTCGATCATATGCCGGTTGAAGGCGACGAGTTGATCGTAGAAACCGGCAACATTCAACACGCCGACCGGCTTCGAATGATAACCCAGCTGCGACCAGCTGATCGCTTCCCAAAGCTCGTCCATCGTGCCGACGCCGCCGGGGATGGTGATGAAGCCGTCGGACAGGTCGGTAAAGCGCGCCTTGCGCTCATGCATGCCCGATACGACATGCAGTTCGGTGCAGCCCTTGTGCGCAACTTCTGCGCCGACAAGCGCTTCGGGAATGATGCCAATTACCTCGCCCCCAGCCGCGAGCGCTGCGTCTGCCACCGCGCCCATCAGGCCCAGTCTTCCGCCGCCATAGACAACGCCAATGCCACGCTCGGCAAGGCTGCGGCCAACGGCACGCGCGGCTTCGATATAGACGGGGTTTTCGGGGGTTGCAGACCCGCAATAGACGGCTAGGCGTTTCAAACTTAATTCAGCCTCTCGATTCTCGTCACCCCGTGCTTGACACGGGGTCCCGCTTTCCGGCGAGGATGCATGAAGCGGGACCCCGCATCAAGTGCGGGGTGACGGGTTTCAAAAATTTTGATGTCAGGCGCGCAGATTACGCCTCTTCCAGCATCAACTTCGCCGTTGCCTTCGCACTGCCGACGACGCCCGGAATCCCTGCCCCCGGATGCGTCCCGGCTCCTGTAAAGTACAGGTTGGAAATCACATCGTCGCGGTTGTGCGCGCGGAAGAAGGCGCTCTGCCACAGCACCGGCTCGAGCGAAAAGGCGCTACCCAGATGCGCGTTCAGATCGCGGCTGAAATCGGTTGGCGCATAATGGAAACTGGTGGCGAGATTTTCCTTCAAACCCGGCAGCACCCGGCGCTCGACCTCATCCAATATAGCCGAAGCGAATTGCTCGCCAAAGCCGCCATCCCAATCGACCTTGCTCTTGCCCATATGCGCAACGGGAGCGAGCACGTAGAAGGTCGAATAACCCTCCGGCGCCATTTTAGGGTCGGTTGCGGTCGGGTGGTGCAGGTAGAGCGAGAAATCGTCGGGCACCGTTCCCGTCTTGTAGATATCGTCGAGCAGCCCCTTGTAACGCGGGCCAAAGAGGATCGAATGGTGCGCAATGTCGGGATAATGCCCCTTCACGCCGAAATGCACGACAAAGAGCGAGGGCGACCAGCGTTTGCGCTTGAGCGCGCGCGCGGCCTTGGCCCCGCGTGGGTGGTCCTTCAGGAGCGCGGCATAATTGTGCATCATGTCGCCGTTCGACGCGACGGCATCGGCCTCACCCACCCAGCCCGATTTGGTGACCACACCCGTCGCATGGTCGCCGCTGGTGGTGATTTTCTCGACCGGATCGTTGAGCCGCAGCACGCCGCCCAACCGTTCGAACAAGGCAACCATCCCCGCCACAAGCCGGTTGGTCCCGCCGCGCGCGAACCATACGCCGCCATCCTTTTCGATGGTATGGATCAGCGCATAGATCGCGCTGGTGTTCATCGGATTGCCACCGACTAGCAATGTGTGGAAGGACAGCGCCTGGCGCAATTTCTCATCCTTAACATAGGATGAAACGATTGAATAGACCGAGCGCCAAGCCTGGTATTTCATCAGCGCAGGCGCGGCCTTGATCATGCTGGCGAAATCGAGAAATGCCGCCGAGCCGAGCTTGACATAGCCCTCCTCATAAGTGCCCTTTGAATATTCGAGGAAACGCGCATAGCCCGCGACGTCGTCGGGGTTCAGCTTGGCGATTTCCGCATTCAGCGCGGCTTCGTCATTCGAATAATCGAAATTGGTGCCGTCGGGCCAGTTGAGCCGGTAGAATGGCATCACCGGATCGAGCGTCACATCGGCGGCCATGTCGCTGCCCGACAAGTCCCATAATTCCTGCAGGCAGGGCGGGTCGGTTACCACTGTCGGCCCTGCGTCGAAGACAAAGCCCTGCCGTTCCCAATAATAGCCGCGCCCACCCGGCTTGTCGCGGGCCTCGACGATGGTTGTCGCCACGCCTGCCGATTGCAGGCGGATGGCAAGCGCAAGCCCGCCAAAGCCTGCGCCAATGACAATTGCTGTTTTCATATCTTGCGTTGAACCCTGACCTTCTTGCGCGGGCGCATCGCCTTTATGGCCTTGCCCACGGGAACGGGCGGTTTTCCGGTCAAAAGCCGTGCCTTGTCCGCCGTGGTCGTAGTCCCCGCATAGAAGCGTTCGAGCAATCCGGGCTTAAGCCGGTAGTGGCGCTGGAATATCTTGTAGCGTTCGTCCGGCGTTGCTGCGCGGAACATCATCCGGTTCAAAAGGCGGTAGAATTTGCCATCCTCCCACAATGCCTCCGCCCGCTGCTTCAGCCGCATATGCAGCCGGTCGCCATCGAAATCGGTGAGTTCGGCGACATAAGCGGCAAGCTTGACCGCCTCAGGCAGCGAATAGCTAGTGATCGGGTGGAAAAACGCCCCGCGCGCGCCAGCCTTGGCCGTGCGTCCGCTACCGCTCGCCCAATAATCGTCGAAATCGCCGCCCATGACGACGGGAAGTACGCCATTTTCCTCACGCACCACACGCTCGACCTTCCAGCCCTTGCTGTCGGCATATTCGGCGAGCCGCTGGCGCAGGCGGCGCGGATCATGATCGGGCCGGTCGCTATAATAGGTGTCCTCGACAAATAGCTTATCCAGCCCGAAGGGCAGCACATAGACAAAGCGGAAACCGTCATGCTGATCGACGGTGGCATCCATAATGATCGGCCGGGTCAGATTATGCGGCTCCGACAATTGCATCAGTTGCCCGGTGAATTTCTGCCAGCCGCAATCGAGATGGTGGAGGTCGCCGGGCCCGCGCGCATCGATAACCCCGCCCGCATTGATCCGCTGCGCGCCCTCCAGCACGACAAGACGCGGCGAAACTGCTTTCACTTCTTTGCCGGTAATAAGCGCGCTGGCAGGCAAATTGTTACGCAGCAGCCAGTCGAGACGTTCCGATTCCACCGAATAATAGATATTGTCCAGCGTGCGGCTATGCTCTGGAAAATGCACGTCATAACCCGACCAGCCATAGGTGACGAGCGGCGCGGTCAGCCAGCGATGCTCGGGCGCGATGTCGCTCGCAAAATAACTCCAGATATGGTTGCCGCCGAAATGATCGGCCTGCTCGATAAGCACGATCTTGAGCTCGGGCCGCTGGCGCGCAAGCGCAAGCGCGATCAGACCACCGGCAAGACCTCCGCCGACTATAGCCAGATCGCATTTAATGGGTTCGGGGGCTGCTGATGCCATATTTAGAGCCTGTCCTGCCGATCTGAAGGAATCGTCATCGCATCAGGAAGCCCGCTGGATAGGAGCGGCGTGCAGCGCAGGCTGGTTGCCTGTGCAAGCGTCGCGACGACGCCAGCGGGCTTCCTGATGCGACCCCGGAGGGGCGGGCCGCTTTTGGCCCATCGCAGCGTCATTCGTCGTTCCCTATGCGACGGCATGGCTCACTCCTCATTCCTTACGCTGGGCCAAAATCGGCTCCGTGCCGACACCTTCAGATCGGCAGGATAGGCTCAGGCCCTAGCCGCGACTTGTAACGTGGGAAAGCGAAATGGGGCAAAAGTCTGTGGAGATTCGGCGGAAAACCTTGCACGGCATGGACAGTGCAGATTTCGCAGGCTAGTTTTGCTCCGATGATGAAGCGGATGCTGCTCTTTTTACCCCTGCTGGCAATGGCCGCTGCAATCCCCCAGCCCGCTGCGGCGCAGGCGCAATCGAGCCTCGCCGCCGACTCATGCGTCAGCTATGCGGCGGACGGCAATGCGGCATACCGGCTTGCCAACGCCTGCGATTATGCCATCGAAATCGCCTATTGCAGCCAGCCGACCAACCAGCCGACATTATGCCTGACATCGCAAAGCTGGCAGCGCGAGACACTGGCGGCGAAGGCGCAAGGAACGGTCCAGCTATCACCCGATAATGCACTCGACCTTTTTGCCTGCCGCACGCCGGGCTCGGTCGAAATCCTGCCATCGGGCATGGCGCGCTGTCTGGCGGACGCGCCGGTTCCGGTCATCCCGATCATGTCAGCAGCATCGCTGAAAAATCCCGGCGGGATCGTTACAAGCAATGATTATCCTGCGACAACCGCGCGCCTGCCCGACGGAACTTCGCGTTTCGACATCATGGTCGGACCCGATGGACGCCCGGTCAGTTGCACGATAACGGCTTCGGCAGGTGCACACCAACTCGACGAGGCCGCTTGCAAGGCATTCATGCGCCGCGCGCGTTTTACCCCTGCAAAGAATGAAGCAGGGCAGCCGACCACAGGCCGCTATCGCGGCAGCGTGACGTGGAAACTGCCATAGAGCGAGAGCCATAAGCGAAACAGGCCGGGACCAAATAGGTCCCGACCCGCTCCGCCAGCAAAGCCCGGGAGACTGCCTAAGCCTCCCTGACGGATCAGAATTCGCCTGCGATGCCTACGCGCGCACCGACACTGTCACCACCGGCGTAGGATACGCCGCCGGTTACCGCGAACGGATTTTCGCTGTTGGTACGATAGGCAAAGGACAGGCCGATGGCCTGCTCACCGCGGAAGGTTGCAGCGTTCAACGCATAGCTGACCCCGCCTACGGTGGAGGGCATGGAAGGCGTCGTCAGCGCGAGCGCCGTCGCCGTCCCCCGCCGCCCGTCACGCCGGTCCTTGTCGGTCAAAGCGAACAGTTCGCTGATCTGCGCACTGTGCAGATTGGTGAGCGTCTGCAGTGCGGGGATCGCACCCAGGCTTAGCGTTTCCAGCGCGGTCAGGCGGCTGTTCTGCGTCGTATTGAGCGCCTGGATCGCAGCGATCTGGTTGTCCTGCACAACATTCTGGGCAACCGCCGCATTGGCGGTATTCTGTGCAGCCGCTGCACTTGCAAGGGCGGCATTCGCCGTGCCTTGCGCAGTTGCTGCATTGGCAAGCGCTGTGTTTGCCGCTGCCTGCGCGGTTGCGGCATTGGCCAGCGCGGTATTGGCGGTCGATTGTGCGCCGTTCGCTGCGGTCTGTGCATTGGCCGCAGCGGCAGCGGCCGCATTGGCGGTCTGCTGCACGGTGAACAATTGCCCGCCATTGACGGCATCGGTGCTGCCAGCAGCGATAGTGCCATTGGCAACATTTACCAACCGGCGCTCAAAGCCAGCAGAGCCAAAGGACACCGTATTGGCAATGTCGGCAATTGAGCCAGCGCCAATCGCTACCGCATTGGCAGCTGTCACCTGCGTGTTGACGCCGAGCGCAGTGCCATCATCGCCCGACACCTCACTGTTTGCGCCCACAGCAGTGCCACCAACGGCATTTGTTTCGGCACGGCCACCAATCGCCGTCTGGTTGCCGCCCGCATTAACCGGGTCACCCGGCGAGTTTATGGCAAAGCCCAGCCCTGCCCGCGCTGTCGTGCCGATGGCGACGTTGTTGGCGCCGACCGAAACCGCGTTGGCACCGATGACTGTGCTCGAATTGACTCCAGTCGCCGTCGGATTTGCCGTACCACCGAAGCGCGAAATGGCATTGTTACCAATTGCCACTGCATTGTCGACGGCCAGAGCATTGTGGCCCATTGCGATTGAAGCAAAAATCGGATTTGTCGTGCTCGGCCCTTGCGCAATTGCGCCGAAGCCGATGGCGATGCCGCCTGCCTGGCTGACCTGTGTGTTGCTGCCCAGCGCTGTGCCGCTTTCGCCAGTTATTTCTGAGTTGGCCCCGACGGCGGTACCATCATTCTGGTTGACTTCGGCCCTGCCGCCGATTGCCGTAATATTGTTACCCGCATTAACCTGTGTGCCAGGCGAATTGACCGTAAAGCCTGTTCCGGCGCGAGCTGTCGTGCCGATGGCGACGGTATTCGACCCGATGGCCACAGCATAGGCGCCGATGCCCACAGCCGAATTGGCGCCGACATTCGGCGGTGTCACAGTACCGCCGAACCGCGCCGTTGCGTTGTTGCCGATTGCAACGGCGTTATCGACCGCCAAGGCTGCATTGCCGACCGCGACCGAAGCGAAAATATTGTTGGTAGTGCTTGGACCGCCAGCCGTTGCATTTTTGCCGACTGCGACGCCGCCAGCCTGCGTGACGGTTGAGTCCTCGCCGCACTCGGTGCCTTCGGTTGCGCCTGCGCTGGTGTTGCATTCTGGCGTTGCATCGGCCTTTGCCGGGCTGGACATGGCCGCAAGCATCGCCGCTGCCGAAATCGACGCGGCGCTCAGGATATGGTGAAATTTCATGGTCAGTCTCCCATTTGTACATGTGCAATGGGGTTCTGCTATTGCCGGGCTATAGGGTCGCACCCGGGCAAAGCTTTGCCCCCGATTGCGACCCCGGATCGCGACCTTTTTGCCTGTCTTTGTGACTTGGCGTGCCGCGCGGACCAGAAACGCACAGCGCCTCTGGTCCGCGCTCGGCCCGCCACCCGGGTCGCATCAAATGGCAGGCCGAGACTTCGGCATGTCGGGATTTCGCGATTCGCGGCGGCTTTTGCACTACCCGAACGGGTAGCGATGCAATCAAACTGGAAGCGGAGGCGGCAGGCTGTTGCCCCAGCCGAGCGGGACTTCGCGCAGCAGGGCCACCAATTCGGTCTGGTTCGACAGCCCCGTCTTGGCATAAATGCCCTTGAGCAGATATTTGCCCGCTTCGATCGATACGCCGCGATCGGCGACATAGCCTTTGACACCCGAGCCCTTGACCAGAAAGGCAGCGAGGCGTGCCTCGGCTTTGGTCAGGTCGAAACTTTGCTGGAGCGCATCGAGCAACTCGTCAGATAGGTCGATCCGTTGTCCGCCGACAAGGAACAACGCGGCTCCGCTGGTTCCTGCCGCAAATTTTTCGCTTTGCGACCGTGATATGGCAAGCGCGGTAAGCAACAGTTCGGACCCATCGGCGCATTGCGCTGTAAAAACAATGGATCGGTCGCGTCCCTCGCCCGCCGCCATTTGCGCCAAAGTCTTTGCCGTGGCCGGATCGGCAATCCGCAGCCGTCCGTCACGAATGGACAGGCCGCCACCTTTGTCGAGCAGGCCCTCGCCCAGATGGTTGACCATCAACAGCTCGAGCGTGGGACCTAGCGCAATCACGGCATAGGGAGAGCTGTTCAATAGGTCGGAGGCGACATTGGCGCGCAGGTCGGCTTCACCGATCCGCCTGCTGATCCGTGCCGCGCGCTGGATATGCGGGGTGAGCATGCGGATTGCCTCACGCAGCGGGCTAGCATCGACCTCTGGCGGGCCGGGGCAGACGAGCCCCATATGATCGCTGCCATGCCGGTCGAGCATTCCCAATATCGCAAGTTCGAAGCCCCAGGGCCCAAGGAATTTGCGGTAAAAGGCCGTCTCGCGAAAGGCATCGCGTGCGATGAGTTCGTCGGAAAGTACAACCTGCCCCAGTTTCAGTTCATGCCCGCGCTGGGACCATATGTGCCTGCCGGCAAAATGTTCGATATAGGCATCCTGCGCCAGCGGCTGCACGCCAGCCGAGCCGATAAAGCGCCCCGCCGGAGGATCCAGCCGTTCCCAGACGATAAAACCGACATGCCATTCGCGCGGCGCAAAGCTGTCGAGCATCGCGGTCAACGCAATATCCCAATGGGCAGGCACAAGTGCAGCCTCATAGATATGCGACACCACCCGGTCATACTGCCCCAAATCCAGCATGTCTGCGATTTTAGGCCATTGTCACGCATTGTAAAGCGTGGCGGCAATTGCACCCCCCCGCACGCTTGGCTAAGGGCAAGCTATGACTGCCATTGTCACGTCCGCAATCATCATGACCTTGATCGTGGGCGTGCGCTATCTCGCCACCAGCGGTTTTTTTGCCGCGCTGACGAAGCGGGTGCGGCCAGGCCTGTACGACAATTTGCGCCCGCAAATCCGGCGAGAAATAGGGTGGTCGCTGCTGTCAGCAGCGATCTACGGTGTCCCTGCAGGCATCATCGCCTGGGGTTGGGAAAATCGCGGCTGGACGTACATCTACACCGACGTCTCGGACTTTCCACTGTGGTATTTGCCGCTGTCGGTATTTCTCTATCTGGCTGCGCATGACACATGGTTTTACTGGACGCATAGGCTGATGCACCGGCCCTGGTGGTTCAAAAAGGCGCATGCCGTTCATCATGAAAGCCGCCCGCCTACCGCTTGGGCCGCGATGTCATTTCATCCATGGGAAGCGCTGACGGGGGCAATCGTTATCCCTGTGCTTGTGTTTCTGATCCCGATCCATATAGCTGCACTTGGGTTTGTGCTGGGAATCATGACAGTGATGGGCATTACCAACCACATGGGTTGGGAGATGTTCCCGCGTTTCATGGTTAACGGCAAATTAGGAAATTGGCTGATAACAGCAACGCATCACCAACGGCATCATGATGCGTACAGGGGGAATTATGGGTTATATTTCCGTTTCTGGGACAAAATTTGCGGCACCGATCTTGGCCTTGGCAGCTTTGAGCGCAACGCTCGGCAGCGCCAGCCTGGCTGACGCAGCGGCGCCTGCCGGTGCCTCCACCCTGACGATTAACGTCAGCGGTCTTCGCAACACCAAAGGCAATGTCCTCGTCTGCGTGACCGCAAACAAAAAATATTTCCCCGATTGCAGCAAGGACCCGCAAAGCCACCGGGCCCGCGTTTCGGCAAAATCGGCTTCCAGCATTTCGTTCGACGATATGGCCGCAGGAACCTATGCTGCTGCGTTGATGCACGATGAAAATGCGAACAACAAGCTGGACACCGCTGTGCTGTTGCCCAAGGAAGGCTTCGGCTTTTCGCGCAATCCTGCCGTCGTCACCGGACCGCCCAAGTTCAAATCGGCAGCATTTACGCTTGGCGAAGGCAAAGGCACCCAGTCTATCAAAATGAAATATATGCTTTGACCATTGGTCACGGCCGGAACCAAAATCAGGCCTGGCGGTTTTGCCCCTTCATGGAAGCGGGAGCATATCTATGAAAATCGGCCTCAGCCTGTTCCTTGGCGTCGCTGCCTGTCTCTCTTTGCCAGCCTATGCGCAGACGCAGGAAAGCGAACCGGCCGAGGCTGAAGCACCCGATCAGGGCGTTTTTGCAGGCGATTGGCTGACTGTCGGCATCGGCGCCGGCTATGCCCCAAGCTATGAGGGATCGGACGATTATGTCGTCTTTCCCGCCCCCATTGCGCAGGGTAGCGTTTCGGGATTCGATTTCGGTGCGCGAGGCCCCGGCCTCTACGTCGATCTGGTACGCGATGGCAGCAGCGACGCGCGCGTCAAATTTCTCGCAGGACCGCTGTTTCGCGTTCGGCTCGACCGCAACAGCCGCATTAAGGATGCCCCCGTCCGAGCGCTCGGAAAACGCGATGTGGCGATAGAGTTTGGCGCAAGCGCAGGCGTTTCGCTGACCCGGGTGCTGAACCCTTTCGATACACTTACCCTTTCTGCCGACGCCCAATGGGATGTGGCAGGCGCACATGGCGGTCGGCTGATCAGCCCGTCGATCAGCTATTCGACGCCCCTGTCACAATCGATCTTCACCAGCCTCAGCCTGTCTGCAACGCATGTCGATGACGATTATGCCAACACTTATTTCAGCGTCGACCCGGTCGGCAGCATAGCCAGCGGCCTGCCTGTTTTCGCGGCCGACGGTGGCTGGAAAAGCTATGGTGCCAGCCTGTTGGGCGGGGTCGATTTGTCGGGCGATGCGCGCGACGGCGGCTGGAGCCTGTTCGGTCTCGTCAGCTATTCCCGGCTGACCGGCGACGCGAAACGCTCTCCGGTGACCAGCATCAGAGGCGATGCCGACCAGTGGTTCTTGGCATCAGGGATCAGCTATACATTTTGACGTAAATGCCTGATCTCAGGCTGAGCAAAGGCCCTGATCTCAGGCTATTTTGCTGCAACGCAAAATTGTTTCATATTTGCTCCATTTTGGACCTTTAAATTTTTGTAAACCTTTTTATATCCGTCGGTGATGGGGCGTTGGACCGATTCGGTCGAACAGGATAGTTGCTGTGAAAATCAAGATTAGCAAAGAGATCAAGCGCAGTGCGCGCCAGGAATGGCATCGTCGTTTCATGTGGCTTCCGCGCAAGGTCAATCTTGACGGTCAGGGGCAACATGTCGTTTGGCTGGAAACCGTGGAAGCGCGCTACTCCAGAACTCTGAAGCGGTGGGTTTACCGCGATCCGTCAAATGATTATTCGAACGTCGTTTCCTTCGACAAGATAGACGCTGCCGACCGCAATATCGTAAATCGTCTGGAATCGGCCGCAGGTTGATGCATACCGGGGCGGCCTATTACGGGGGCTCTGAAAGCCTTTGGACGTCACTCCCACTCGATTATTTGGTGTCGAATAACCCATTGAAAATAAAGCGATAAAACTTTTCGTCCAGTGTGTGCCGACAAAAAAGCCGTCTTCGAATTTACCCTGCTGATATCGTTGATGAATTCGGGCGTTTTTACAAATTGCCTTTCAAAGACAGTCGACATTGTCGCGGACGCTTTAGAACCAGCGGACGCTTTAGAACCAAATGTTGCAACCAGGTTATTTCGTCATCTTTCTGAATGACCGTCGGCCAGTAGCAACTTGCGAACAATTGCTACACTCACGTCATTTCAACCCCTCTGTCAGGGAGGGATAGGAGCAATCATATACAAATCAAAACGTGAACGGCTGGGCTTTGTCTCTATCTTTCATGCCGTTGCGTAGTTCGGATTTGGCAGACTCCGAAGCTTGGCGCGAAGATCGCATATGCGCCCAAACTAAGTGGGCATAAGTTGCGACCGGGTCAGTCCATGGACGAAAAGAAGGCATCTGACTGATACCGAACTTGCCGGCCCTCGGCGGACTACATTGCTGGCGGTAACACGCGCGCATAAGCGCGACCTTTCAAACACCAAGTTTGGCAAGCTTGCGCAAACTGCGCCGTTTCCGGATCATGATGCCCTTCTGCAACCGGGCGTGGGTCTTGCGGTTGATTGGGTAGAAGCTGATCGCGATGGCCGCCGTCACGGCCAAGCCTCCCGCGCCGCCGATCATGATGAAACGCATCATTTCCAGCGTTTCCGTGCTCTGTCTCACATTGGCGCGATAACCGATCGCCGAAAGTAGTTCGCCCAAAAAGGCTGCGGCAAGGCCGAGTGCGCCTTTCTGAATAAGCGAGACAAAGCCGAAGACCGCGCCCTCCGACCGGATGCCGCTCCGCCACTCGCCATATTCGACAGTGTCGGGCATCATCGACCAGAAGCCCAGATAGCTTGCGCCCGCGCCAAAGCCGATGACCGCGATAGGCAGCAGCATCGCGGTCGCATCGCGCGGGGTGAACCACAGCAACGCATAACCGCACAAGCCGACGACGGCGCCCGACAGCCACATTGTACGCTTTGAACTGCGCTTCATAACGGCGGTCCACACTGGCATGGAGATTGCCACTGCTGCCGTAAGCGCGGTCAGCGCCAGGCCAATGAGGTCCGGGCGCTCAACAGCATATTTGAAATAATAGGGCAGCGTCTTCGAAAACAGCGTGCCGCCGAAAGCGCCCGCCAGCATCGCTGCGCAGACGATCCAGAAGGCGCTGTTGCGGCGAAGCATGGCGATCATGTCGCCGGGGCTTGGTGCCTCCTCATCGGGCGCGGCCGCGACTTCGGCGGTGGAGGCGAAAACCATGACGAAAATCGCAGCCGCGATGATGCCGTAAACGACCGCCGTCCAGAAAAACCCGTTGCTCCCCCCGCCGAACAGTTCAACAAGCTTGAGCGTGGAAAAGGCAGCGAACAGGCCGCACATCGTAGCCGCCACCATACGAATGCTGGCGAGGATGCCGCGTTCGTGGCTATCGCCCGTCATCGTTGCCGACAAGGCAAGATAGGGCATGGAGACGACGGCATAGAGCGTGCGGAAGACGATATGCGCCGACGCGGCGAATAGCACCAGCGCCGATCCTTCGAGATCGACCGGCAGGAAGATCAGCGTCCACGACGCTGCCAGCGGCAGACCGCCGAACAGCAGATAGGGCCGGTAACGCCCCCAGCGCGTGCGCGTGCGGTTGGCGACATAGCCCATGACCGGATCGAACAGCGCGTCCCAGACCAGCGCCGCGGCGAACACCCAGCCAGCAGTGGCGGGCGACAGGCCAAGGACGTCAGTATAATAGAAAAGCAGGTAAAGCGATGCGGTAGTGAAGAACAGGTTGAAGCCGAAATCGCCAATGCCGTAACCGAGTCTCCTTCCGGTCGACAGCACGGGACCGGTCGGCGTCACAGCGCGATGTCCGTTTCTAGATGCGGGCCGGCGGACGATCCGCCGACAATGATGCTGTGCGTGCCATGCTCGAGCTTCCAGCTTTTCGTCGCCTGATCGCGGTAGCGCAGGTCGGCGAGCGGGATAGTCATGCGCACGATGCGGGTTTCGCCGGGCAGAAGCGCAATGCGGGTGAAAGCTTTCAGCGACTTTTTCGCACGGGGGCTGACGGTGCCCGGAAAGCCGACATAGCATTGCACTACTTCGGTGGCGGCGGCATCGCCCTGGTTGCTGACAGCGACTGTTGCCTCGATTGCCTCGCCCCGCAGGCGGGCGTTGAGTGCGCGATAGCCGAAGCTCGTATAGGAAAGTCCGTGGCCGAACGCGTAGCGCGGTTCGATGCCGTCATGCTCGAACTTCGCATAGCCATGCCAATAGCCATAGTCGATCGCCTGCGCCTCGCGGTCGAAAAAGGGATAATGAGTGGTATCGCAGGCGACCGTGAAGGGTAGCTTGCCCGACGGTGAGACGTCGCCGAACAGCAGCCGGGCAAGCGCAGTGCCGCCTTCCATGCCGGCATAAAAAGTCTGCAAAATTGCTCCTGCCTTGCCGCGCCAGCTTTCGACGAGCACTGCCGACCCGGCGACAATGACCACGACCACCGGCGTGCCCGATGCCGCCGCCGCCTTGATCAGCGCAACCTGCGCGGGCGGCAGGCCGAGGTCGAGCCGGTCGCCGCCGATGGCCTTGGGGCGTGGCGGGGCGTTCTTGCGCGCGGCGATCAGTTCGGGCGGCAGGTTCGCCTCTGATCCCGCTTGGCCGAGCGCAAGGTCGCCGGGAATGAACTCGCCTTCATCCTCCGCCGTGTAGCCGGCGATGACGATTGCGACGTCGGCATTGGCGGCGGCGGCGCGAGCCGCGTCCAGATCGTCCTCGTCGCCGGTTGTGACCGTGCCGACCGCCGGATGATCGCGCAGGCCTTGAAGCGGCGTCACGATATAAGGCGCGCGGACCCGGCTTGAGCCATTGTCGCCCGTATTCTCGATAGCAGCAAGCTTGCCGAGCACCGCGATGCTGGTGCCCTTTTCAAGCGGGAGCACGCCGTCATTTTCAAGCAGCACAGCGGATTTCTCGGCCGCCTCGAGCGCCAGCGCGATATGCCCCTCGCAGGCGACCAGCTCCGCAGGATAGTCCGGCAGCGGATCCTCCGCCTCGGAAAAACGCAGCTGAGTCGAGAGGATCCGGCGGCAGGCAGTGTCGATCACCTGCGGCTCAACCGCACCGCTTTCCACTGCGGCGACGAGCTTGTCGCCCCAGCGCAGCGGCTCCGGATTTTCGATATCGAGCCCGGCCGCCGCGCCATAGGGCGCATAAACCCCCATTACCCAGTCCGAATGCACAAAGCCTGTAAAGCCCCACTCGCCACGCAAGATGTCGGTCAACAGGATGCGGTGCTGCCCGCAATATTCGCCGTTTAGCTTGTTATAGGCGCTCATGACACTCGCTACCCCCGCATCAAGGCAGGTCTTGAAATGCGGCAGGTAGATTTCGTGCAAGGTGCGCTCTTCGATGCGGACATCGACGGTAAAGCGCGCATTTTCCATGCTGTTGACGGCGAAATGCTTGACCGTAGCGATGACATTGTGCGCCTGAATGCCGGTTCCCAGCGCCGCGCCCATCGCGCCCAGATGATACGGATCCTCGCCATAGGTTTCCTGCGCGCGGCCCCATGCTGGATGGCGAAGAAGATTGATGCACACCGCGCCCGACAGCGTGCAGCCCTGCGCCTTAATCTCGATGCCCATCGCCTCGCCGATGCGCCGTTCCAAATCCACATCGAAACTGGCACCGCGCGCAATCGAGCAGGGAAAGCAGGTGGATTGTCCACGCGCCACGCCTCTCGGCCCGTCAGTGAAGAACAGCGGCTCGATACCCAGCCGTTCGACGCCCGAACCGGCGCGATAAGGCCGCGCTCCCCAGACGCCGCCATCCTCCGCATAGGCCGCGAAGAAGCCCTTGCCCGACATCATGCCGACCTTTTCCGCCAATGTAGCATTCGCTAGCAGTTCGTCGGCGCGGTTTTCGAAATCGGTCATTCTGCATTCTCCGACAGCCGCTTGCGGCAAAAAGCGCCGAGCGCGTCAATCGAGGCCGCTGCCTCCGGAACCGCCGCGCCAAAGGCGGGCCAGGCATGCGCCATGCCCTGCCAGATCTGCAGATGCGCCAATCCGCCGGCGGCAGTGATGCGTTCGGCGAGCAAACGTGAATCGTCGTACAATATTTCTTCGGTGCCGACCTGAATGAAGGTGGGCGGAAGGCCCGTCATATCGCCGAGCAGTGGTGAAATCCCCGGGTCTGACGCGTCGAGTGTGCCCCGATAACGATCGGCGTCTTTGGCAAGGCCGCGCTTCGACAGCATGATTTCAGCCTTTGCCTTCGCGCTGATGGACTCGTTTGTTAATGTAAGATCGGCCCAGGGGCTGACCAGCGCCAGCCCCGCCGGTTGTTGCAGGCGGTCGCGACGGATACGCTGCGCGAGGGCAAGGGCAAGGCCGCCGCCAGCCGAATCGCCGATGATGGCGGCGGGCCCGGCGGGTAGCCCGCGCCAGACAGCCACCGCATCGTCAAGCGCGGCAGGATAGGAATGCTCTGGCGCAAGGCGATAGTCCACCACCCAGACCCGCGCGCCGCTCGCCAGCGCGTAGCCTGCGGCCAGACGCAAATGGGTATCAGCCGAGCCCAGAACATAGGCACCGCCGTGCAGGTACAGTGCCTGTCCCCTATACTCGGGCGGGTCGATGCGCAGCACCCGGACACCGCCGACACGCGTGTCGCCAATCTCGACGCCCGTCGGCTTGGGCGCGCTTGCTGCAAAGGCCACCAGCCGCGCGCGCCGCGTTGCGAGGTCGGTCTCGGCATCGTCGGGCTGGCCCGCGAGCATTGCCCGAAATGCGGCAACGCCTTTCAGGCCTTCGGGCGATGCGGCTATGGTTTCGACTGTCATGCTTAACTCGCACTAGGGATCGTGTCGGGAACCTGGCTCGTGCCAAGCGGCTCGAAATAATCGCGCGCCGCCTTGAACCGGGCGGCCATGTCGACGGCAACAGCTGGATGGCGCGCGGCCAGATTGACCGTTTCCCCAGGATCGCGCGTCACGTCGAAAAGCAAAGGATACCCCAATGCCGCGAGCGGAACATTATAGGGTCGGTAGTAGCTGCGAACGACATATTTCCACTGCGGTGTACGCAGAGCGGCGACGCGCTCATTATTGAACAGGATCAGCTGATCGTGCGGCGACGCGCCACCGCGTTGCCACACGAGCAAAAGGTTGCGCCCGTCGATGGTGGTGCCTTGCGGCAGCGAGACCCCGGCGGCGTTCGCGATGGTTGGCAGCAGGTCGATGTTCATGCCGATGGCGTCCGTCACTCGCGCGCGTAATGTGCCCGGCCAGCTCGCAATCATCGGCACCAGATAGCCGCCATCCCAGCCAGCCCCGCCCTTGCGGCCTTGATGCGGCCCCGCCGAGCCCTCGAACCAGGGACCGTTGTCGCTGGTAAACAATATAAGAGTGTCGCGCGCAAGCCCCGCCTGCGTCACCGCGGCAACCAGCCGTCCGACCGCCGCGTCAAGCTCTTCGACCACGTCGCCATAGGTCGACGCCGCCGAACGCCCGGCAAAGCCCGCGCCTGGACGCAAGGGGATGTGCGGCGCGCTTGGGGTGACCATCAGGAAAAACGGCCGTGACCGGTTCGCCCGCACGAATTCGATACTTGCGTCGAAGAACTGGTCGGTCAGCTTTTCCTGCACGGCCTCTTCTTCGGCGAGACTGCCGTCGGGGCGGCTCCGGTAAAAGCTCAGCGGCCGCATGTCGTTGGAATAGGGAATGCCCGCGAACCCGTCGAAGCCATGCGCCATCGGCGGCCAGTAGGGCGCGACATGACCCAAATGCCATTTGCCCGCCAGCATCGTAGCATATTCGGGCTGCAGCATTTTCGCGATCGTCACCTCGCTCAGCGGCAGGCCTTTACTGTCCTTGACTTGGATGACCTCATGCGCGAGCCCGGTGCGGATCGGGTAACGTCCGGTGAGCATCCCTGCGCGCGAGGGCGTACAGACATTGGCCGAAGCATAGAAATCGGTCATTCGCACCCCGCGCTTCGCGAGAGCGTCCAAATGCGGTGTTTTGATAAAGGGTGAGCCGTAACAACCCAAATCGCCCCAGCCCAAATCGTCGGCAACGATCAGGATTATGTTGGGTTTGCGTTTGGTGGCAGCTACTGCGGGCAGGGCGACCGCAGCCGAAGCGGCGCCGATTGCGGCGATCGTCTGCCTGCGTGTCAGCGGCATGCGGGTGCCCGTGCGCCCGGCAAGGCGATGAAGGTGATGCCGGATGCGGCTACCGCCGCCGAGCCATCGACGCTTTGGCCGTTCATTTCGGGCAAGGCATCATTGTGGCCGAGCGCCAGAAGGGTGCCGTTGAGTGTGGCCGAGCGATTCTCGTCGGTCCCCGCCAGCACATAGCTTTTACCCTTACCAATAAACCGGACCTGCGTGGCGGCTGCGGACAGATTGATAGCAGCCAGTGCCACGCCGCCAGACTTGTTCTTCATGCAATGCGCGTAAAGACGCAGCGTCGGGGAAGGGCTTTCAACTTCGAGTACCTTGTTGCCCATCAGTCTGGACCACAATAGCGCGGCCCAATAGCTCGGGCGCGGCGCGAAGCTTTCGTCATCGAGCAGCGCATAGTCGCTCGCTGCAAGTGTATTGTGCATCACCGTCTGCACGCCGGCCTTTGCAAGGCGGCCGAGCTGGTCGATATAGCGGGGCGCATCCGCCCAGGTCGCCGCCCAAGGGCTGCCGCCGCAAGCTGCCTGCCCGGTTTCGGTGAGCCAGATCGGCGCGCCGGGCGCATGCTTGTCGCGCAATGACCGGTAGAGCGCAAACGCCGCATCGGTGCGGGCAAGCCACGCCGGGTCGAGCGCGGTCGAGGGCGCAAGCGCGAGCGGCCCGCTGGTCGCGCACCGTTGCGACAAGCCGCCATAATGATGGTAGGAAAATGCATCGACGCGCTCACGTGATGCCGCCAGCAAGTCGCGGGACGGCAACAACTTAAGCCCGGCGGCGGCAGCGAGCGCTTCGACCGATCCGCCATCGCCAACGGAACCGGGGCCAAGCACTAGCGCGCCGGGAGCCGCCTTTCGGAACGCGACGACAAAGCGGTCCCAATCGCGCCCGTAATCGGCGGCTATGTAGCCTGCGGGCGCGCCAGTGGCGGCAATCAGGTTGGGTTCGTTGAGGAATTCCGCAGCAGCGATCGGCATCCCGATTTTTTCGGAAAAAGCCGCGAGCGCGCGCATCTGGTCGGGTCGCCAGATGCCGTTCTTGTCGCGCACGCCCGCGCTGCCTGCGAAAGACGTCACAAGCTTTCCGTCGACCGCACGGACAAAGCGCGCAACGCCACGCCACTGCTCGCGCGTCAGAACGGCGGAAAAGCCTTCGGGCGCAGCTGTCGGCGGGGTGTCGGTATCGGCGAAATATGTCGTGTTCGCCCATGTACCGCTGACCCGGACATAAGCGGGCCCCAGCGCGCGGGCCAATTTCACGAGCCGGGGATTGGCAAGATCGATCGGCGGGCGGTAGGCGTAACGGTCTTCTGCATCCTTGGGCGGACCAAGGCGGTAGGGTTTCCAGAAGCGGCCGCCCGTAACCTCGACCATTTCCACATTATAGGATTGGAATCGTGTATCGACTGTCGCGACCTGCTTTAGTGCGGCAGAATCGATCGTTTGCGCCTGGGCAGCACCGGCGAGCGCGACCGTCCATCCGGCAATAGCAAAACGCTTTCGCATCAGTTCCCCAACTTCAACCCGAACGATATCCCCACCAAACGACGCGCGTCCGGCGTGTAGAATTGCGAATACACGCCTGGCGCATTCAGGACCGGTTGGCTGATGATATTGGTTGCATAGAATGTGTCGAACAGATTCTTCACGAACAAGCTGACATTCCAGCGGTCGTCCAGTCCGTTCAGCCCTATGCTTCCGTTCAGGATGCCGAACCCCTTTTGCTGAAGGTTGGGATCGCCCGCCGCCGAAAAACTGACCTTATCGCGGAACTGAAAGCTCGTTTGTATAAAGCCGGTCATGTCGCCGATCGGCTGATCGTACCGGCCGAACAGCGAAAGGGTGAAGGCAGGGGCGTTGCTCAGTCGATTGCCCGTGCCGTTTGTGACGGCGGTCGCACCTGGTACGGCGCTGACGCGAATACATTGCCGGTCGGACGTTCGCGGCGTGCCAAAGGGCAATATCGGCTGTCCGGTATAGCAGGCGATGTTCTCGAAATCGGCATAGGTCGCATCGAGATAGGCGGCGTTGGCCGAAAGCGACAGGCCCTCCGCAGGCCGCACGCCAAGCTCGACTTCGATCCCCTTGGTATCGAGCTTGCCCGCGTTGGTAACGCGGAAGCGGCCCGGGGTAACGCCCTGATCGAAAACCTGCGCCTGGAAATTCTTGTACTCGGTCTGATAGGCGGAGATGTTGAAGGTGATGCGGTTGTTGAGCCACGCGCCGCGCCCGCCGATTTCATAGGTTGTCGGGATTTCGGGCCTGATCACTTCTGTAACGGAGGTGCTGACGCCAAGCGTGTTGATGCCGGGTCCCTTGAAGCCGCGCGCATGCGTTGCATAGAGCATGAAACTCGGCGTCACATCGACCTGACCGGTCAGCCGGTACGACCAGTTGTTGGCGCCCGTGCTGCCGTTGATGGTGCCCGAAAAGCGTCCGGGAATTGTGGCGACGGTACCCGGGGCCTGCGCCTGTGTCAGCACAAGGTCGATATCCTCGTCGGTGTAACGCACGCCTGCAATCAGCTTGAGGCGCTCGACCGGGCGGATCGTGACCTGTCCGAAGGCGGCCTTGCTGACATTCTTTGTGCGCGTGTTTAGCGTCGTACCCAAAAGCGACGGCAAAGCCACCGCGCCCAGCGTCCCTGTCTGGTTGCTGTTCGTCCGATTCAGCTGGTCGTAATAGAAAAGCCCCGCAACCCATTCGACAGGTCCGGATGGCGAGGTCAGGCGCAGTTCCTGCGAAAACTGGCGAAGCCGCGATGTGCCGGTGTTGATGTCGAGGATGTTGACCGGCAACAGATCGGGGTCGTTATTGTCGGTGTTTTTCCAGCGGCGGTATGCCGTGATCGAGGTCAGCGTCGCAAAGCCGAAATCATAATCGAGCTGGCCCGATGTGCCCCAGGCATCGACGTCCTGAAAAAATGGGACGCCGGCGGCAATTTCACGATTGCCGACCGACGGCACTACGCCCGCCGCTGCGTTCAGCGCGGCAAAGGCCGTGCCCGCAGGAGCCGAACGCGCGGTCCAGGCGCAGCAACGCGACCGCCGTCTCTGCCAGTCGCCGGAAATCATGATGGAAAGGTCGGGCGATGGTTCGACCAGAAGCTTTGCCCGCGCATTCTGCTCGTTGCGGTTATTGACATCAATATCGAGCTGCCGGTTGTATATGGTACCATTGGCGCTCTGGCTGCCGACGGCAAGCCTGAGCGCGGCGATGTCGCCCAGAGGAAGATTGCCGACCCCGGAAACCTTTATCTCGTCCAACGTTGCATAGGAACCTCTGACCTCGAGGGTCGTCTCGCCAAGCTGCGGACGGCGCGTGTTGATCGAAATCAGCCCGGCGCTGGCATTTTTTCCGAACAGCATGCCTTGCGGGCCGCGCAGGATCTCGACCCGCTCGATATCGAGAAGGTCGCCCGATCCCTGCCCCGACCGGCCGACGACGACACCGTCGATGACCACACCGACGCTTTGTTCGACAGTGTCGGAAAAAATGGCGGTGCCGACACCGCGAATAGCGAAACCTTCGCCGCGCGCATTGGCCGAAGGGGTGAAGTTCAGGCTGGGCGATACGAGCCGCAAATCGGTGGCGGTGGTGACCTGCTGCGCCTGCAGGAGATTGCCGGAGACAGCGCTTACCGCCAAAGGCACGTCGCGAAGCCGCTCCTCGCGTTTCTGCGCGGTAACGATGATTTCATTGTCGGCAGTGGAGGATGTTTCGCCATCCCCCGCTTCGTTCTGGGCATATGCCGGAATGGCGGTCAGCAATACGGCCAGCATGGCCGAATGCGCGAATAGCTGTGCACGCATCGTCTCTCTCCCATGACGCCCCGCTATTTTGCGGTTGTCCGGGATGGCTACATCAGCCTTCGAGCCTTGTCCAGTTTATTTGTCCGTTCGGTCAGACAACGGGTTTTTAACCATTAAATCGAGGATCAATTTCATCGTAGCCCGCAGGCTTTCGGCGTCGCTCAGGTCGCGCGAATAGGTCCGGCTCCACATCGCGCTTTGGGCAATGAAGACGTTGATGCTGCTGGTCATGAGCGCCTGGTAATGGGCGGGGTCGCCATTGCCGACGAGGCCCCGACGCTGCATCGCGCGCAAGATGCGGTCGGTGGTCAGTACATGCTGCCCGAAATGCCGATCCACCAGCCATTCGCTGCGCCAGGAAGGTGTCGCGCCCTCTATAAACGGAATTCGCACATAGGCCGGCCATCTGATCGATGCCTCGATGAACAGTTCGAGCATACCCTCCAGCAGCTCGCGCGAAGGCGGCGTCGAGCGCGGCCAGCGGTCCTCGAAAAAGGCATCGACCTCGGCCCAAAGCGCTTCCACCGCCGATTTCCAAAGGGTTTCCTTGTCAGTGAAATGATAAAGCACGCTCGGCTTGGCGACGCCCGAGGCGGCCGCCACATCGGCTATCGATACCCCGTCATACCCGCGTTCGGCAAATAAACGTGTCGCCGCAGCAAGCACCGCGGCGTTCGCCACCTTGCCCTTGCTGTTGCGCGCGCGGCTGCTCTTGAGGACTGGAACGTCGTTCATGGGTTGCGGCCTAGCATAGTAGTAATGGCACGTCATCTTTGACGGGAAGCAGCACGGCCATCGCCCAAGGCTTGCCAGCGGACAATGGTCGATATACAATCTGACCGATTGGTCAACTAATTTGAGGAGAGAGGCCGTGCTTGACGAAACACAGATGGCGGCTTGGGAAACGGACGGCTTTGTCCTTATCCGCAATTTTCTAGATGCGGAAACCGGCCGCACGATGGAACGCGAGGCTATTGCCGCGATCCGTGCCGATCCGCCGGCGGCGCATCCGGGCGAGTCTGCCTATATTCTAGATAACGGCATGCTTGTCCAACCGGAATCGCAAGTTCCGCATGAAGCGCGCGAGCCGGAAGACTTTGTCGCGAAGGTCTTCAGCACCCACCTGGCCGGTGCCGCGCATGATTTCGCGGTCAGCGAGCGGGCCGCGTCTGTCGTCGCCTCAATCCTGGGTGACGACATCGATGTATTCCAGTCGATGTTCATCCTCAAAAACCCCGGAGCATGGGGGCAACCATGGCATCAGGACAGCTATTATTTCAATTTCGACCAACAACCGCAGGTCGGTTTGTGGCTGGCCATTTCGGAGGCGACACTCGAAAATGGCTGTCTGTCGGTGCTGCCCGGCTCACACCGCAACCCTGTCCTGCCGCATGTCCCCGACCGGCGCGAGCGGGCGAATCAGGGCTATCTGGAGATATTGGACCTCGATGAAAGCGAGGCCGTGCCGGTGCTGATGAACCCGGGCGATCTTCTAGTGTTCAACAGCTACTTGCTGCACCGCTCGGTGGACAATATCGGCGCAGCACGCAGGGCGGCGATGGTCTATCATTATGGACGTGCCGGAACGGCCAATCTGGCGACTCCGGAAGTCCAGGCAATTCAAGAACGGGTAACGAGATGGATCCCGGTACGGCGTTCGAAGCCAGTCGCCGCCACCCGCGAATACGCGCAATAGGTCCAGAACGCCTTTTGCCTTCGCGGCATTTTCGCTCTATCGAGTCCATGACAGGGCGGGTCGGTCAATGGAGTTGCTCGGCAACATCGTTTTCGCGCTCAACGGACTCTGGTTCTTCGCTGCGTCCGTGCAGTCCAGCATCGCGCAAGGTAACACCGTCAAGATTTTGGTGCGCAGGGAAGCGCGCGAAAATCCGCTCGTGCCGACCATCGGCGCATCCGTCGCCTTTCTTGGCGGCATGAAACTGGCTGTTGCCGCGCTCTGCTTCTATCTGGCAACCGGACCTGAAGCTTTCGCCGGTCCGGATCAGCAGATGGTGTTGTTCCTTTTCCTCGTTGCGGTCAATTTCAGCCAGTTTTATTTCAAGCTGCCGATATTGTGGCGCGGCGGCCGGGTGGGCGTCGCTTACTGACCAGTGCTGAGCGGCGCGATGCTTCGAACCTTCGTGATCGACGGCAGCCTGACTGTAATCGACCTCGTCATGGCTTTTCTTTTTGCCAAGGGTTGAGCGATGATATCGCCTGCCCCTGTTATTTCACAGCGGCTCCACCGGACAGCGGCATGCGTCGTATCGCGTCATTAACAATGACGGCCGCATCCAGCGGCAAAAGCAGCCGCTGGCCAACGAGGTCGTCGGCCGCACGGGCGATGCGGTCGACATAGTCGGCATCCGACATATAACGTTCGTCCAGCGGACGCCGCAAATCTCCCGCAACCCGGTCGGTGATTTTTGACGCGAAGGGATCAAACGAACCCGACTGATCGCAAAGCCCTTCGCCCACGGGAAAGTTGACTGCGCCATTTGTTCCCAACGGAACTGCAACGTCGGGAAGCCGAATACCGCCAATCTGATTTTCATCCTCGTCCAGCATGGGCAGTGCCGGAGCCCCTGGCTTATTCAGGGCGGCATGGGGCAACATTGCCGGGTCGCCATTGGCCGGTCGCAAGGGCATTAAATGACTGGCTGGTGGCAAGCGGCCATTCAACCAGTCTGCCAGATTGACCAGGCCGCTTCGCACAAGAGGCGACCAGTCAAGCCGAGAGCGCGGCAACCGACATCCCGGCATCGCCAGCATCACATGCGCTCCTCCCGAAATGTCGTAAACACGCACATTTTCCGGGATCGGCGGTTCGATGCCGTTGCTTACGCGCGCCAGAGCCGCGCGATAAATCCAGTAGTCGGTGGCGAGATTGATCGCGATCACCTTGGGCGACGGCAGTTTGGTGCGATGAGCCTTGACGATATCGTTCCAGGTAAAAGGAGGCACGTGCACATCGGGAACGTCCGGGTTGGAAAAATTCGGAACCATGGAGGCTACCGATGTGGGTCCTGCGCTATCGCCAGCCATCGGCATAAGCCCCGCATGACCGCCTACAAGCAACAAGCCGTCAAACGCCCTTTTCCCACGATCGATATCGAGACCGGTGACCATTGCCGTCTTCAGAAACCGTGCCGACTGCGAATAGCCGACTGCAATCGTTTTTTCGATCATGCCATATACGGGGTTCTCACGCCCCATCGAATCCCGTGATCGGTCGCGCAGAAACATTGCGAAATCGCGAGCGATCGCGATGCCGGCCCCTTCCGCGTAACGTCGCTTGCCATCAGGACCGGTAAAAGAAGGCAGTTCGACCCCGTGACCCAACTCCCACCCTACGCTCGCAAGAACAAATCCGCGATCCTGCAGAAAGCCCGTCCCAATTTCGAAACCGCGCACAGCGAGCGGCGCTCCAACGCCGCCGTTAAGCAAAGCGTGGGCAATCGGTCGCCCTCTATTCTGGATGTCGAGGAGCAAAATCCCTCCGCGCGTACGCGAAGCCGGAGCTATGATTGTGAACGGTGCGGAATAATGTACGCGTCCATCGGCGCCGCGATCCGCGCGCTCTAGGCCCGGTATCGGCTCGCCAGGGTTCAACGCGCCATGCGCACGGCCATCGATCTTTAGATAGTTCTGCGATCCAACGGTGCCATGCGGTTCGACCGAACCAATTTCGAGGCGGAGAAGCTCCGCTCGCGCTTGTACCGTAACGATCAGCGAAAGCGCGCATGCAAATGCCAAGGCGAAACAGCGTGGTGTCATGTTACCTCGTTTGCAGGCAATTCGGCTGATTTACCAGCATGGCGATATCGCACGCCGCGGGTAAATAGTCTTTCTCCAATTGGGCTTGAGCGGTTATGATTGGCTCGATGATACTATTCAAATACCAAACTGACACGCCGAATATATTGGTTCCAAAAGCCGTAATGCGCCGATGGCTGAACATGAGCATTGGGCAGCTTCATCTTGGGCTTGCAGGACAATCGTTGTTTCGGAGGTGGAACGCGCCGAGTATTGCAATGCCAATTTTCGCAGATAGTGCGCTATTGCCGCCGCTTGTATCCGTCACTCCCACTCGATCGTTCCCGGCGGCTTGCTGGTGAAGTCGTAAACCACGCGGTTTATCCCTTTGACCTCATTGATAATCCGCGTCGCGACCCGGCTCAGGAAGGCCGCGCCAAAGGGGTAGATGTCCGCTGTCATGCCGTCGACCGATGTCACCGCACGCAGCGCGCAAACATGGTCATAAGTCCGGCCGTCGCCCATCACGCCCACAGTGCGCACGGGGAGGAGCACGGCAAAGGCCTGCCAAATCGCGTCATACAGCCCGGCGTTGCGGATTTCTTCGAGATAGACGGCATCGGCCTTGCGCAATATGTCGCACCGTTCCTTGCTGACTTCTCCCGGAATACGGATCGCGAGACCCGGCCCCGGAAATGGGTGTCGCCCGACGAACTGGTCATTGAGGCCAAGCTCGCGGCCTAGCGCGCGCACCTCATCCTTGAACAGTTCGCGCAACGGCTCGACCAGCTTCATATTCATCCGTTCGGGCAGACCACCGACATTATGGTGGCTCTTAATCGTCACCGAAGGCCCGCCGGTGAAAGACACGCTTTCGATCACGTCGGGATAGAGCGTCCCCTGAGCAAGGAAATCGGCCCCGCCGATGTTGCGCGCTTCCTCTTCAAAGACATTGATAAACTCCGCACCGATGAATTTGCGCTTGGCCTCAGGATCGGTGACGCCCGCGAGCCCCGCCATAAAGCGCGCTTCTGCATCGACGACGACAAGCGGGATATTGTAATGATCGCGAAACAGGCTTTCGACCTGTTCGCGTTCGTTCAAACGCAACAGGCCATGGTCGACAAAAACGCAGGTCAGCTGGCTTCCAATCGCTTCGTGGATCAGGATAGCCGCAACGGAGGAATCGACCCCGCCGGACAGGCCGCAGATCACGCGGCCTGACCCCACTTGCTCACGAATTTCGGCGATCTTGGTCGCGCGAAACTCCGCCATGGTCCAATCGCCGGCAAGGCCGCAGACGGAATGCACGAAGTGGCTGATTAGCTTTGCCCCGTCCGGGGTGTGAACAACCTCCGGGTGGAACTGAATGCCGTAATAGCGGCGGGCTTCATCGGCGATGAAGGCGTAGGGCGCCCCGTCGCTGGTTGCAACAACCTCAAAACCCGGCGCGAGCGCGGTGACCTTGTCGCCATGGCTCATCCACACCTGATGCTTTTCGCTCGGGCGCCACAGACCATCGAACAAGGCGCAGGGCTTTTGCACCTCGATAAAGGCGCGGCCAAATTCGCCGCCGCCTGCACCTCCGCTCTCCACCCGGCCGCCGAGTTGCGCCATCATCGTCTGCTGGCCATAGCAGATACCAAGCACTGGCAGGCCGCTGTCAAAGACGATTTGCGGCGCGCGCGGACTGCCTGCTTCGGTGACCGAGGCCGGGCCGCCAGACAGGATCACGCCTTTTGGCTGGATGCGCGCGAATGCCTCTACCGCCGAATTAAACGGTGCAATTTCGGAATAGACCCCAGCCTCGCGCACACGGCGCGCGATAAGCTGTGTCACCTGGCTACCGAAATCGATAATCAGGATAGAGTCTGAAGGCTGGGCAATATCGGGATTTGGCATGGCAGGCCGTTAATGGCCAAGCTCCGCGCTGTCCAGTCGCCTGCAATCCCAGCCCTAGTCGAAAATATCCTTCAGCCAGTGCTTGGGCTTTTTGTAGCGATAGTCTTTGTGGCCAAAGCTGGGCTGATGGCCATAGCCCTGCTGGCCATAGCCTTGCGGAGGGTAAGGGGCTTGCGGCGACGCAGGTGGTGGCGGCGCAGGGGCAGCGGCGGGTGCGCTGCGCTCGATAATCTTGTCGAGCTCGCCGCGATCCAGCCAGACGCCGCGGCATTGCGGGCAGAAATCGATCTCGATGCCCTGCCGGTCGCTCATCGACAGTGGGACCGCGCATACGGGGCAGGACATTGCGGCTACTTGGCTTTCGGTGCGCATAAACAATCCTCTCGCTTCCCTCAGGAAGCGAGGTGGGAAGCCGCCGCGTGAAATTCAAGCTATTGCGGGATTACCGCCTGCGCGGTTTGCCCGTCGCCTTCGGGCGCGGCAATGATGTCGCGCGTTACGCTGCCCTTGTTGACCGTCAACGTATCGGGATCACCCACGGTCGAACGGATGCCGGGATCAGCCGAGCCGGATAGCGCAAGCACGGCGGCTTCACCGGTCGAGCGGGGTGCAGGACCGCCGAATAGCGCGTCGAGAACCTGGTCAGGGCGACCATCATTGCCGCGTACGGGTGCGGCCTGAACCGGCTTTAAGGCATAATCGGGCGGCACCATCAGCGGCGCAACACGGCTGGTCGTCGGCTGCGCTGCCTGGTCATTGCCGCGAATATCCCAATTCCAGAGATCGGTCGCGGCCTTGTTCACCGTGGCACAGCCCGAAAGCGTGACTGTGGCGACGGCGAGCAGGATTGCAGATTTCTTCATGGCTTGTGGTCCGATCAATTCGATTTCGGCGCGCCGAACATGGCGTCCAGCATTTCCTGCTTGCTGTCCTTGGCAGGTGCAGCGGTGCCCGATTGCGGCGGAGGAAGCGTGCCCAGATCGGCGGGGACCACCAAAGGCGCAGCCTTTGTCACGGCAAACTCATCGGGCCGTTCGCGGTCAAACACGCCGGTCGAGCCGCAACCCGAAAGGCTCGTCGCAAGGCCGAGCAGCGCAGCGGCGGGAAGAAGGATTTTCGGTTTCATTGTCTCTCCGCGATTTTACGTGTCGCTTATGGGGGCGTCGCTTGCGCTTTGCTGAACGGGCTCCTTTTCGCGGATCAGGAAGGCGCGGGCAAGCAATATCAGCACACCGATGGTGATACAGGCATCGGCAAGGTTGAAGATGAAGAAGGGCCGGAAGTCGCCGAAATGCAGATCGGCATAGTCCACGACATAGCCATAGCGGATGCGATCAACGATATTGCCCAGCGCGCCGCCCAGCACCATCGACAGCGCAAGTATGTCGCCGCGCAGCTTTTCACGCCACATCCACACCGCGACCACGCCCGCGATCAGCGCAGTGAGGCCCACCAGCATCCAGCGCTGCGCCTCGCTATTCGCCTCAAGGAACCCCATGGAAACGCCGCGATTTTCCGCCCAGGTCAGGTCGAACATCGGCAGCAGATGGATTTGCCTGCGGCTTTCGAGCGCCAGCGGGCCAATCATGATATATTTCAACGCCTGATCAGCAATGAAGATCAACGAGGCAAGCATGATGCCCTGCAGGCGGAATTTGGGGTTGGTCATGGTGCCGCCAGATACCTTCCAAAACCCACATCGTCACCCTGAACTTGTTTCAGGGTCCATTTTGCCTCTCTACTCTTCGGGTGGTGTGGAGAGATGGATGCTGAAACAAGTTCAGCATGACGGGATTTCGAACCATAGCGCTCACCCATTCAGCACATCCTCGCACCTGTCGCACAGAGCGCCGTCGTCGGCAACCTCAGGCAGATGCCGCCAGCAACGACCGCATTTGTGGTGGGTGGTTTTGGTGACGGCTATCGGACCGTTGAACTCGCCTGTCGGCGGAAGAAGTTGCATTGCTGCCGTGATTGTCAGTTCTGTCCAGTCAATGCCGTCGTATTGACCTTCATACAATGTGTGCATTGGCATGGTGACTTCGGCTTCTAGGCTGGATCCTAAAGCCTTTTCACGACGCAACGGTTCTATTGCCTCGTTCACGCCGTTCCTGATGATGCGAACGGTCCTCCACCTCTCCACCAACTCATCGCCCCGCACTTGATGCGGGGCTTGGCTTTTTTCTGCCGCCGATAAGCCTAACCCCGTGTCAAGCACGGGGTGACGAAGATCGGGTAGGTTGGGCCATTCCAGCAAATGCACCGAACCCGCATCCGGGAACCGCGTTCCCCAAATTTCCTCCGCTGTGAACACCAGCACCGGCGCGGCATAACGCACCATCGCGTGGAACAATATGTCGAGCACCGTGCGATAGGCGCGGCGCTTGTCGGTCTGCGTGCCCGTCGCCGGGTTCACATCGCAATAGAGGCAATCCTTGCGGATATCGAAGAAGAAGGCCGACAGGTCTTCATTGGCGAAATCGGCGAGGAGGCGCACATAGGTGTTGAAGTCGAAATCATTGACCGCTTGCTTAAGCTTTGCGTCCATGTCGCTGAGCAGATGAAGCACATAGCGCTCCAGCTCCGGCATATCCTCCGGCCGCACCTTCTCCGTGTCGGAAAAGCCTTCCAGTGCGCCGAGCATATAGCGGAAGGTGTTGCGCAGCTTGCGATACTGGTCGCCAACGCCTTTCAGGATTTCGTCGCCGATGCGGTGGTCCTCGGTAAAGTCCACGGATAGCGCCCACAACCGGATTATGTCCGCGCCGCTCGTTTCCATGACCTTCAGCGGATCGACGGTGTTGCCGACCGATTTGGACATTTTCAGGCCCTTTTGGTCCATCGTGAAGCCGTGGGTCAGCACTGCATCATAAGGCGCGCGGCCGCGTGTGCCGCAGCTTTGCAACAGCGAGCTTTGGAACCACCCGCGATGCTGGTCGCTGCCTTCCAGATAAAGGTCGGCAGGCCAGCTCAATTCAGGCCACTTGCCCGATTCCAGCGTGAAGACATGGGTGCAGCCCGAATCGAACCAGACGTCGAGAATGTCGAACACCTGCTCATAATCCTCGGCCTTATAGTCCGAACCCAGATATTCCTGCGCACGTGCGGCTTCCCAGGCATCGACGCCTTCGGCCTTGATCGCTTCGACGATCCGCGCATTGACGCCCGCGTCGTTCAGATATTGCCCGGTCTTGCGATCGACAAACAGCGTGATCGGCACGCCCCATGCGCGCTGGCGGCTGAGCACCCAGTCCGGGCGGCCCTCGACCATGCTGCCGATGCGGTTGCGACCTTTTTCGGGGACGAAGCGGGTGTCTGCGATGGCCTGTAGGGCGGCTTGGCGCAGCGTCACTCCCTCTCCCTCCGGGAGAGGGTCGGGGTGAGGGTGACCTGCCATTGGTTCTGCGGCGGCAAGGGCAGCACCCTCACCCTTCCGCGCCTGCGGCGCTCCCTCCCTCTCCCGGTGGGAGAGGGTTTTATCCATCGGCACAAACCATTGCGGGGTGCAGCGGTAGATCACCTTCGCCTTTGACCGCCAGCTATGCGGATAGCTGTGTTTGTAATCCGCCGAGGCCGCGAGCAGCGCGCCTGCTTCGCGCAGCGCTTCGCAGATCGGCCCGTCAGGCGCGTTGAATTTGGGATTGATGACGCTCCCCTGCCCACCAAGCCAGCCCCAGTCGGCGCGATATTTGCCATCGCCCTCAACCGCGAATTGCGGCTCGATGCCGTTCGCCTTGCACAGATCGAAATCATCCTCGCCATGATCGGGCGCCATATGGACGAGGCCCGTGCCGCTGTCGGTGGTGACAAAATCGCCAGGCAGGAAGGGGCGGGGCTTGGCAAAGAAGCCGCCTAATGCGTGCATCGGGTGGCGGGCGATAGCACCCTTCAATTCAGACCCTTTGCCGCGCCACAGAATATACGAGTCGTCAAGGCTGAATCCTTCGCCGAAACTTGTCACAAGCTGATTTGCCGTCGCAACGCATCGAGCAACAAATGCGTCGCGCAACTCAGCAGCCACAACAAATGACGTGTTCAGGTAAAAATCGAGAATTTGCTCAGCCGTTTTGCTCAGCGGCGGTCCGTCTTCCGCGCCATCGATATTCAGGCTGATGCTGACTTGCTGATAATCTATATCGGGGCCGAAAGCTAAGGCTTGATTGACCGGGATTGTCCAAGGCGTAGTTGTCCAGATAGCGGTATGGACTTGAAACCCATCATTGAGCTTCGCTTGTAGTCCAGGCGCATTCGGTGCTTCAACAATCTCGAACGCCACATCGATCTGCGTCGAGACGATATCCTCATACTCGATCTCGGCCTCGGCCAGCGCAGTCTTTTCCACCGGCGACCACATTACCGGCTTGGCCCCGCGATAGAGCTGGCCGCTTTCGGCAAATTTCAGCAGCTCCGACACAATCGTCGCCTCGCTGTCGAAATCCATCGTCAGATAGGGCTTGTCCCAATTGCCGAGCACGCCGAGCCGCTTCACCTGCTCGCGCTGCACATTCACCCAATGCTGCGCATAGGCGCGGCATTCGGCGCGGAATTCCTTGACCGGGACCTCGTCCTTATTCAGCTTTTTCTTGCGGTACTGCTCCTCGACCTTCCACTCGATCGGCAGGCCGTGACAATCCCAGCCGGGCACATAGGGCGCGTCTTTGCCGAGCAGGCTCTGCGTGCGGCAGACCATGTCTTTCAAAATATGATTGAGCGCATGGCCGATATGCATGTCGCCATTGGCGTAAGGCGGGCCGTCATGCAGGATGAATTTCTCGCGCCCCGCCCTCACCTCGCGCAGGCGGTGGTAAAGGCCCTGTTTCTCCCACGCCGCAAGGATGCCCGGCTCCTTTTGCGGCAGTCCGGCTTTCATGGGGAAATCGGTCTTCGGCAGGAAGACGGTGTCTTTATAATCGCGCTGTTCGGTCATATTGGCCGGGGTGCTTAGAGGAATAGGTAGGACGGATAAAGCCTAATCCTCCCCATCGATCCTGAGCTTGTCGAGGGGCGATGGGGAGGTGGCAGTTGCGCAGCAACTGACGGAGGGGCCTGCAAGCGTGAATTCCCCTCCACCATCCTGCGGATGGTCCCCCTCCCCATCTGCGATGGGGAGGATAAAATTCTACCGCTTCAGCGCGGGCCCCAGTTCCTCGATATCCTCGATCCAGATATGGCCGTTGAAGCTGTTGGCGATTTCGCCATAGCGGTTCACGTCGGTCAGGCCCTTGATCACATCGCCCTCGACGCTTTCGGCGATCATCACTTTGACCCCGGCCTCACCCGTGCGCGCGAGGAAGCGGTTGGGCCAGCCCCAGAGCGTATAGCCGGTCTCATCAACTGTTAGCAGCATCGCGCCCTGCTTGCAGCTTTCGGGGATTGCGCCCCACAGGCCGGACAGCTTGTAATCGCTGGCGCAGGCGCGCGCCTCCGCCACGGTAAAGGCCGATGATTTGGGTCGCGCCTTGCGGAATGCAGCGACTGCGGCCTCATCCCCGATCAGGCTGTATTTTTCCCCATCGGGATGGGCGGGGAGCGCCGCGAGCAGCATCGCCGCCTCATCCGCCCCCTTGGCGCGGAAAAACAGATGCGGTTTGGACAGCGCATAGGTCGCCTCGGCAAGGCCACCGCGCGACCGCATCTTGTCCGACGCGCAGTCGCTGTCATATTGCCGCGCAATGACAAGCTCGCCATTGGCTTGCTCCAGTTCGACATTCAGCGCATCGGCCTCATTACCCACCGCCATCGCCAGCGCGCCAATGTCGCTGCCGCTGGGGCCTGTGGCGCAACCGCTTTGGTCGCGGGTCGGCTCCGCGCCCTTGGCGGCAAGCAACAATGGCTTGCCATTGGGCAAAGGCGCGATCCAGCTGGCCTGGAACAATGAGAACCCGAAAAACAGCAGCACCGCTGCCAATATGACCCAGTTACGCACTCTACCGGCCCCCTAACCCAGTATCAATTTCGCCCGCTCGCAATCCTTCGCCATCTGCGCCTTCAACGCCTCCAGATCGGCAAATTTTTCTTCACCCCGCAAAAAGGCGTGGAACGCGACCTCGATGCTCTGGTCATACAGATCGCCTGAAAAGTCAAAGAAATGCGGCTCCAAAAGCTCCTTTGGCGGTGTAAATTGTGGACGGATGCCGATATTTGCCGCGCCCTTCAGCATGCGTCCGTCGGCCAGCCTGCCCGTCACCGCATAGACCCCGTAACGCGGGCGCAGATAATGGCCCATATCGATATTCGCAGTGGGATAGCCCAGCAGCCGCCCATTCTTGTCGCCATGCTGGACGACGCCCTCGACCGCAAAGGGGCGGGTGAGGAGCCGCGTTGCGGTATCGCACGCGCCTGCCTTCAGCGCGTCGCGGATGCGGCTTGAGGAAATCACGCCGCCATCATCTTTAACAGGGCCAACGGTCGCTGCCGCCAAGCCATGCCGCGCGCCCAATTCGCGCAACAGCGCGACATTGCCACCTCGCGCCTTGCCAAAGGTGAAATCCTCACCCGTGACCACACCCGACAGGCCAAGCCGCCCGGCAAGCAACTGGACCACGAAGTCTTCGGCTGTTGTCGCTGCCAATTCGGCGTCGAAATCGAACACCAGCATTGCATCCGCGCCGGCCTCTGCAAACAGCCGCTGACGTTGATCGAGCGTGGTCAGGCGAAACCAGGGGATGTGCGGCGCGAAAAAGCGCACGGGGTGCGGGTCGAAGGTGGCGATGATTGCGGGTCTGCCCGCTGCCTTGGCTTGTGCAATCGCCTCGCCCGCCACCGCCTGGTGGCCGAGGTGAAAGCCATCGAAATTGCCCAGCGCGGCTATGGCTCCTTGCAGCGAAGCAGGCACAGAGTCGCGGGCGGAGAGGCGAGGGATCATAAAATCCTCACTGAAGCGCCCCCATCGGCACCAATCCCGCCCGCAGCACCCGAAGCGCATTGCCGCCCATGACGGCGCGGATTTCTTCCTCGCTGAACCCGGCATCCATCAAGGCCTGCGTCACCTGCACCAGCTTTGACGTATCGAAACGCACCGTGGTCGCGCCATCATAATCTGACCCGAGCGCAACATGCTCGATGCCGACCAGATCGCGCACATGCTTCATGGCTTTTGCAATCGAGGCAGGCGAAGTGTCACATACGGCGGCATCCCAATAGCCGATGCCAATGATCCCGCCGGTTTTCGCAACGCCGCGGATATGCTCGTCGGACAGATTGCGGTTGACCTTGCACGTTGCCTGCACGCCGCCATGGCTGGAGACCACCGGACGCCGCGCCATCGCCAATATCTCGGTAACGCAGGTCTGGCTGCAATGGGCGATATCGACGATCATGCCTTTGGCTTCCATACGGCGGATGATGTCGCGGCCGAAGGGCGTCAGTCCGCCTTTCTTCATCCCGTGCATTGAGCCTGCCAGCTCATTGTCGAAGAAATGCGTAAGCCCCGCCATGCGGAAACCTGCGGCGTAAAGCTTGTCGAGATTTTCGGCTTTGCCTTCGAGATTTTGAAGGCCTTCAATGGAGAGGAGAGCGCCGATTTGGCTTGGTCCCTTCGCGGACCGTTTCTCGAGCAGGCCTTCGACGGTGGCGGCGTTATAAACCTTACTAAGGTTCTTATCGGCAGCGACGGCCTGATCCAGCTTCGTCGCATGCCACAAAGACCGTTCAAGCAGCGAGGTCCAGGTCCGCACCGGCTGCATCTGCGCCACCGTCAGCAGCGTGATATTGTCAGTATCCGTACTGTTCGCGTCGTAATTCTGTCCCTTCGGCGTCTTTGTGACCGACGAAAACACCTGCAATGCGACATTGCCTGCTTGCAATCTCGGCAAATCCATATGCCCGCGATCCGCTGCGTCGAGCATATCGCGCTTCCACATCAATGTGTCGGAGTGCAGATCGACGATGGTCAGCGTATTGTGCAGCGCGATGGCCTCGGCGCTTACCTTGGGCAGAGGTTTGCCGTCGATCCGGTTCATCGACCTTTCGACAATGCTGGGCGCGAAACCGAAAAAGCCGATGGCTGCAACTGCCAAGAGCGCACCCAACCCCCAAAGCCATTTACGCAACGCCATTCTCCCCCTTAGGCGCGCTGGAAGGTCACAAAGGCGTAGGCGGGCTGATTACCCTCGGCCGCAAATTCCTGACGCGCCACTACCTTCCAGTCGCTGGCATCCAGTGCCTCGATCACCGTATCACCTTCTGGCTCCGATGCCACTTCAGTCAGCTCGATCCGGTCTGCCATCGGCAGGAACAGCCGGTAAATCTCTGCCCCGCCGATCACGCAGACATGCGGGCCATTGGCAAGTTTCAAGGCGTCTTCGACCGAATGCGCGACCTCTGCGCCTTCTTCCTCCCAGGTCTTATCGCGGGTCAGCACGATATGCCGCCGCCCCTCCAGCAGGCCGGGCAGGCTGTCGAACGTCTTGCGCCCCATGATCATCGGGCGGCCCTTGGTCAGCTGCTTGAAATGGCGAAGGTCGGCGGGAATATGCCAGGGCAGCCTGCCGTCGACACCAATTACGCCATTGGCTGCACGCGCGAGGACAAGAATGATTTCGGGATGGTCCATCGCGCTATCGGATCCTCATCGATACAATCGGGTAACGTGGCCCATCTTGCGACCGGGCGAGGGAGCGCCCTTGCCGTATAGATGGACATTGGCATCGTCATCAGCGAACAATTCGTTCCAGCGCAAGACATCATCGCCGATCAGGTTGGACATTTCGACACGGTCGCACACCGTTTTGGTATCGCCCAGCGGCACTTCGCAGATCGCACGGATATGGTTTTCAAACTGGCTGGTGGCCGCGCCCTCGATGGTCCAGTGCCCGCTATTGTGAACACGCGGGGCCATTTCGTTGAAGATCGGGCCATCGGCGCCTGCAAAAAATTCCAGCGTCAACACGCCGACATATTCCAGTTTTTCTGCGACCAATGCGGCAAGCGCGCGGGCATCGCCCTGCTGGCTTTCGATCAGGGGACCGGCGGGCAGACTGCACCGGTCCAATATCCCCCCGATGTGGCGGTTGCGCGAGCTATCCCAAAAGCGCACCTCGCCTGCGGTATTGCGCACCAATATCACCGAAAATTCGGCATCGAATGTCATCAGCTGTTCGGCAATGGCGGGCTGGCGGTTCATGTCATGCCAAGCCTGCGACAATTCGTCCGGACCATTCAGCCGCACCTGCCCCTTGCCGTCATAGCCCATGCGTATGGTTTTAAGAATGGCTGGATAGCCGACCTTTTCGAGCGCTGATGCTGCCTCCTGCCGGTCGCCTGCGATTTCAAAGGGCGCAGTCTTGCCGCCAAGCCGCGCGACGAACAATTTTTCTTCAACCCGGTCCTGTGCAACCTCCAGCGCCTGGATACCGGGCCGGATCGGCACGATATTTTCGATGGCGCGCAACGGCCCAACCGGGACATTTTCAAATTCATAGGTAACAACATCGCAGCTTTCGGCAAATTGACGCAACGCAGCGGGATCGAAATAGGGTTTGCAGGTGAATTCCGCCGCGACCTCTGCGGCAACCGAATGCTCCTCTGGCGCATAAACATGGCAGCGATAGCCAAGCTGCGCTGCGGCGATGGCCAGCATCCGGCCCAATTGCCCGCCGCCCAAAATGCCAATCGTCGAACCGGGGGGAAGTACGCTCATTCAGGCGACTCGCCGACGCTTGCGCTCTGTTTTGCCCGCCATGCTTCCAGCCGCTGCGCAAGCGCTGCATCCCCATTGGCAAGCATTGCGGCAGCCAGCAGTCCGGCATTGGTTGCGCCTGCCTTGCCGATCGCCAGCGTTCCAACAGGAATGCCCGCAGGCATTTGCACAATCGATAGCAGGCTATCCATGCCATCCAGCGCCTTCGACTGCACGGGCACGCCCAGCACCGGCAGACGGGTCATCGCCGCAGCCATGCCGGGCAGATGCGCTGCACCGCCAGCGCCTGCAATGATGCATTTAAGGCCCCGGTCCGCTGCGCCCTTGGCATAGTCATAGAGCCGGTCGGGGGTACGGTGGGCGGATACAACCTTGCATTCGTGCGGCACATCGAGCGCTGCCAGGATTGCCGATGCCTCGCGCATCGTTTCCCAATCGGAACGGCTGCCCATGATAATGCCAACGAGCGGAGGAAGATCGGCCAACTTCTGTCCCTTTTGCCGGTAACGGTCCCTGTCTCTAGCGAGGCCCCACAGCCCACGCAATCGCCGATCTGTCGTGCCGAACCAAATGTAAAAACAATTGTAATCGGTTGCAATTTAGCGGCAAATCCGTTTGAAGGCGCGCAATAACAAGGCATCCGGGTCGCAAAACAATAATCGGGGGCCTGAATGTCGCAACACAACTCCATCCCAACCGTGGACGATGGCACAGATACCCATGCGCATCTCGTCCGCGAGAATGAGAAACTGCGCAAACGGGTGGTCGAGCTTGAGCATCTGGCGTCGACCGATACGCTGACCCCGCTTTATAACCGCCGCCACTTCATGGAGGAGCTGGATCGCTGGTGCTGGCGCGCGCACCGTTATTGCGGCAGCTATGGCTTGCTGTTTTGCGATATCGACCGTTTCAAGGGCATTAATGACATTCAGGGTCATGCCATTGGCGACGAGGTGCTCGTCGGGGTTGCCTCTGAACTCACCAAAGCGGTGCGCAAATCGGATGTCGTCGCCCGGATCGGCGGAGACGAATTTACCGTGTTGCTCGACAGCATTTCCGCCGATCGTCTTGAGGTAAAGACGGCTGCTATGCGCACCCTGCTGACCGATCTCAGGATAAAGACCAGCGGGCCTGCCCTATCGGTCAGCGTATCGGTTGGGAGCGCATTGATTGCCAGCGGGACGAAGTCGGGCGAAGTGCTCGAACAGGCCGACCGTGCCATGTATCTGCACAAACGCAGCAAATATCCCGCCTGACTGACCGGCTAGCTAGCCAATCATCAACAGTTGAAATAATCGCGATACCAGGCAACAAATTTCGCCACGCCTTCCTGAAACGGCGTTTCGGGGCGATAGCCGGTCAGCGTCTGCAGCAGTTCCGCATTGGCCCAGGTCGCGGGTACATCGCCCTGCTGCATCGGCATATAGTTGCGGATGGCTTGTCTGCCGATTTCCTTTTCGATGGCGTCGACAAAGTCCATCAGCCGCACCTTGTCCGAATTGCCGATATTGACCACGCGATAGGGCGCGGCAGGGCTCAGACTGTCACCGGCAGGAATTTCCTCGGGCGATGCAGGACGCACCGGCACAGCATCGATCAATCCCGCTATGCCGCGAACCAGATCCTCGACATAGGTAAAGTCGCGCCACATGTCGCCATTGTTGTAAATGTCGATCGGTGTGCCTTCGATAATTCCCTTGGTGAATTTGAACAGCGCCATGTCCGGCCGTCCCCACGGGCCATAGACCGTGAAAAAGCGGAACATCGTGATCGGCAGGTTGTAGATGTGCGCATAGCTGTGCCCCATCGATTCGTTCGCCAGCTTTGTCGCGGCATAGAATGTCAGCGGCGTTGCCACCCGTTCGGTTTCGGTGAAGGGCATCTCGGTATTCGCGCCATAAACGCTCGACGTTGATGCCATCAGCAGGTGCTGCACCCCGGCGGCCCGCGCCGCCTCCATCACGTTGAACGTGCCAATGATGTTGGCATCGAGATAGGCCTTCGGGTTTTCAATGCTGTAACGAACCCCTGCCTGCGCCGCGAGGTGGACAATGGCATCGGGCTGGAATTCGGCGATTGTCGCAGACAGCGTCTCGCTATCCTCCAGCATCGCTTCGGTCGCCGAAAAGGCACCATGCTGGTTCAGCATTGCGTGGCGGCGGCGCTTAAGATTGACATCATAATAGTCGGTCATGCCGTCATAGCCGCCGACCTTATGCCCCTGCGCCAAGAGCAGCGTCGCGAGATGATAGCCGATGAAACCGGCAGTACCCGAAATGAAGATTTTTTTCTGCGTCATGGGAGAATGGTGCGCTTTCGATTGCGTGTTGCGATTGATCAGTTTTGCGGCGCGATCTTTACCGAACGGATCGTGGCCTCGATCCCCGATTGCCCCTGCCCGCCAGCAGCAACCAGCTCAAGCATCTGCACGGGGCACGCTGCCGGGATCGCCACGGTGGAGCGGATGTTACGCTCGACACCCTGCACCGACCAGATCAGCGGCTTGTCGGCGCCCACGCCCCGCATACAGCGCAGTTGCCAGCGCAGATAGCCGCCGGGATCGGTTTGGAGACGCGCGACATCAACTGCAAAATTGTAATTGCCCGCCGCAAGATAGAGCAGTTTTCTCGCTACAGGGCGGGTGTTGTCCGCATTGGTGAAGATTTCCAGCGCAAGGTCCCCCTGCTCTGCCGCGCCTGTAAAGCCGCCGCCGCCATCGGCCTCTTCGATCATTTGCCAACCGATTGGCCCGTGGATACCCGTGCGGTCAACAGGATCGAAGGCCGTACTGGTCAAGCGTTTGGCCGATGCACCGCGCATTGTCAGGAAAAGGCGACGGGCATCCTGATAATAACCGCCGTCAACCAGCCGCCCGATCAGCGTTGTTTGCAGTTCGCGGTTGGCGCGCGGGTCCGGAATGCCGCCGCTGTCAATCATTACCGCTGCAAGCGCAGGCAGATTTGTATTCAAATTGAGGGCATCGGCAATGAACCGCTCTCCCCAGCCATTTTTTGCGCGGATATATGGCTTTAGCGCAGCGCGGATTTCCGCATCTTCTATGGCGGCAGCGAGGCGGGGAAAAAGGATCAAGCTGTTGTCGGGGCGCACCCGCAAGGCCACATCATAATGGACAAGCGTCTGTTTCGTGTCGTTGCGCCGGGCATTGGCCTCCACGAGCCACATCTGCGCGCCCGATTCGCGCCGCGACAGGCGCTGCGCCATCAAAATCAACTGTTCGGCTTCGGCGAGCGTCGATCTTACCTCTGCATAACCGCCGAGAACGCGTAAAGCGCGCGGATTGATTGCCTGGTTGCGAAGTGCGGCGATGGCAAGCGCGCGTACTTCCAGCGGTGGATCGGTGGGTTTGGCGAGCGCCAGCTGTTCGGCTTGCGCACCAAGCGCCACGCTATCATTGGGAAATAGCGCAAGCGCGACCGACGGGTTACGCAAACGGGTCAGGCCGTTAACCGCCAGCATGAGGGCAAACACCGCACTCACAATGCCAGCGAAGACAAGGAACGCGATACGTCGCACGCCTATTTCTTTCATGGCAGCGACAATGGAATTGGTTTTCTTGCGCGAAGCCATGGTCAGTGCGCTTCCCGGGCGCGATCGGCAGAGGCCGTGCCCGTTGCAACCGCCATCTTGCCGCGCCCTGCCTCCACCAACCATAGCGAGACGATCACGAAGACTGCCATCATCGAGGGGGTACGCAAAGGATAGTCGGCAAAGCTGCCCAAGGCCAATATTACCAGCAACACGCTTGCCATACGTGCCATGGCCACGGGCCGGTGGCGCGAATCGGCGCGTTTCCACACAGCGATTATCTGACGGACATATAGCCATATCGCTCCCGCAATCAGCATGAGACCCGGCAGGCCCCACGTCATGGCGACCTCGATCCAGTCATTATGCGCATGGTTGAGATAGGTGGAATCGAGATAGGCATTGGGTTCGGCAATCTGGAACGCCTCGACAAAGGAACCCGATCCCGACCCCGTCGGGAAATATTTCCAGAACAGATCGATCGAAACCGCCCAGAAATCTGTGCGAATATCTTCGCTGCCCGAACCTGCGAAAAGCCGGTTAAGCGCCTCCGCGCGGGAGAATATATAGGTCACGAACCCGAGCGAAATAACTGCGGCAACTGCGCCGCCCAGCACGAGCCCATTGCCGAACTTGCCCTGCTTTTTCGACGCCGCCAGCGGCGCTGCCGTCTGCCGGTAGAGAAAGGCAGCGGCTCCAAGCCCGATGAGCGCAAGCAAAAGTCCCGAACGCGAGCCCGTCACAAGGATAAGCGGCACCAGCACAATCGCAATCACCACGGCAACCAGCCGCCGGCGCCGCAACTGCGCATCGTTCGCCGCAAAGGCAGCGGCATAAAGCGCAAGCATCGGCAGCAGGCAGGCAAGGAGCATCGCCGCATGGTTGCGGTTGGCAAACAGACCGACGGCCGAGCCATTATTGGTAATCCTGTAGAAATAGAGCGGCCCTTTCGGGTCGCCAATGGCCTGGAACAGGCCGAACAGACCCGACAGCGCGCCGAAACCGATCAGCAGCGTTAGGCAGCGGAATAGATCGTCGCGGCTGAGTTGAAGCCCCCATAGCAGGACCGCAAGCGGCGTAAACAAGGCGGCGAAGGCATGCCAGCCGTTCATGGGCGTCAGTGTAAGTGGCCTCCAGACATCCGACAATCCGGTCAATTTCTCGACCGCAATCACGTCTTCGCGTCCCGGCAGAGCCTGCCACATCGCTGGCGGAAGCGGAATCAAATGCAGCAAGGCCGCAGCCATGATGCTTCCCAGCCCCCACAGCAGCCAGCTTCGTCCAGCGAGATGTTCCTTACGGAGCGTGATGAGTGCGACAAAGCACATGAACACCGATAGCGGTCGCAGCAGCAATAGCGACTGCACGTCCATCCGCGATGCTCCGCCGGTGAGAAAAATGACTGTCGCGAGAGTTGCGAACAACCAGAACTGCCAGCTTGGTGGCGCTATGGTGGCGGGGGACTGGTTCGGCATGAATAGGTGGAAGCCGCTTCGGGCCCTTCTGCACTGGTTCATTAGGCCGTCGCAAACCATGAATGCCCCGCGACGCGCCTGCCTCTATTGTCCCGGGCAGGATTTTGCAAGCGGCTAGGCTATGGCATTCAGACCGCGAAGTCGGCCAGTCTCAATTTGCTGCTGCAATGCAAGAAATATGTTGGCCTTGGCGCGCGGTTTCAGCTAGCTGCCAGCAAAATTTGCGGCAAAGCATATGTGCGCGCCGCTCCGGCCTGAATGACCCGAGGACTGTTAGGACATGTTGCGACCTTCACCCACTGCGCTTGAACAGGGGCCATCGGGCAATATGCTGACGGGTGCAGCCAATGAACCGCAAACCGGGATCGCACCGCCGATCCTGCTGCAATATTGGCAGGTCGTTCTTCGCTGGAAATGGGTGATTGCCGGAATCGTATTTTCCGCACTCGCTTTGGGGTTGATCGCAACGCTGCTGGCAACCCCGCAATATACCTCGACTGCGCGACTGGAAATCAGCCGCGATCAAAAGAATATCACCAATGTCGAGGGGCTGGAACGCCGCGAGGCGGGACGCGACCTGGAATTTTACCAGACGCAATATTCGCTGCTCCGCGCCCGTTCGCTTGCGGAGCGGGTTTCGCGCCAGCTGCGGCTGGCGTCCAGTGATGCATTTTTCGAAGCCCACGGTGTCGACCCCAATGACGGCGCGCTGTTTGCGCGCAAGTCAGGCGCGAATTTGAGCAATGCCGACCGCCAAAAGCGCGAGAAAATGGCAGTCGATCTGCTGCTGAAGCGCGCGACCGTCACGCCGATTCGCGGCTCGGCACTGGTCGATATCGGCTATACGAGCGCGTCACCTTCGCTTTCGGCACGCATTGCCAATGCCTGGACCGAACAATTCATCCTGCAAAGTATGGACCGCCGCTTTGCCTCCACCGCCGATGCCCGCAAATTTCTGGAAGGCCGTCTCGCCGACCTGCGCGCGCGGCTGGAAACTTCCGAGCGCGAGCTTGTGAACTATGCCGGGGAAAAAGGTATCGTTGCCCTCGGCAAGACCAAAAGCGCCGATGGCCGGACCGAAGTTGAGCGTACTCTGGTTTCCAGCGATCTGGAGGCGCTGAATGCCGCGCTTGCACAGGCAACGGCAGACCGTATCGCTGCCGAGAGTCGCGCAAGCCGTGGCGGTGGCGGAGCAAGCGCCGAGGCGCTGAACAACCCAGCGATCAGCCAGCTTCGCCAGAAACGTGCCGAAGTGGCTGCCGAATATGCCAAGCTAATGGTGCAATTCGAACCCGGCTATCCTGCCGCGCGCGCGCTTTCGGAACAGCTGCGCGTCCTCGATGCCAGCATTGCGCGCGAGGAAGGCCGCGTCGACAGCAGCCGCTCTGCCGAATTCCGCGAGGCTGCGCAGCGCGAACGCGACCTTCGCACTCGTGTCGAGGCGCTGAAAGGCCAGATGAGCCGCCAGCAGAAAGACAGCATCGAATATAATATCTATCAGCGCGAGGCCGACACCAACCGCGAACTTTATGATGGCCTGTTGCAGCGCTACAAGGAAATCGGCGTTGCCAATGTCGGTGCGAACAACATCGCGATTGTCGATACGGCAAAGGTACCCGACGTTCCGTCTTCGCCCAATTTGCTTGCCAATCTCGCGCTGGCCTTGCTCGCCGGCCTGGGCCTTGCCGTCGCCGCGACCTTCGCGCTTGACCAGCTCGATGAAGGGCTGCGCGATCCGAGCCAGGTAAGCCGCCTGCTGCAGGTGCCGCTGCTTGGCAGCGTCCCCGACGTTGAGGAAAATGACGCGCTCAATCAGCTTGAAGACGCAAAATCCGCTCTTTCAGAAGCCTATCTGAGCATCAGGTCGAACCTCGCCTTTTCAACCGATCATGGCGTCCCGCGCGCCCTGATGGTGACGAGCACGCGACCGGCGGAGGGCAAAAGTACCACCAGCCTGGCGCTCGCAACGGTGCTTGGCCGCACCGGCAAAAAAGTTCTGTTGATCGATGCCGACATGCGTTCGCCGTCGATGCATGAATTTGTCGGGCAGACCAATGTCATGGGTCTCAGCAACTTTCTGGCAGGCGACAATGACTGGAGGCAGATGCTTTTGCCGACCAATGTCAAAGGTCTCAGCCTCCTGCCCGCCGGTCCCAACCCGCCCAGCGCTGCGGAACTGCTCAGCAGCGACCGGATGACCATGCTGGTGCGGCAGATGCTAGAGCATTTTGACAATATCGTCATCGATTCGCCACCCATCCTTGGTCTTGCGGACGCGCCGCTATTGTCGCGCGCGGTCGAGGGCTGCGTGTTCGTCGCCGAGTCGGAAGGCGTTGCGCTGCGCGGTATCAAGCAATCTCTCGGACGCCTTTATGATGTCCACGCCCATGTTTTCGGCATCGTGCTGACCAAGCTGAAACAGCAGAATGCAGGCTATGGTTACGGCTATGGCTATGGCTATGGTTATGGCAGCAACGAGACGAAATCGAGCTGACGACAGATCGATCGAAAAGCGGAACCTTTCAAATATGACAGCGAATAATGCTCCGGTAGCGTCGCTCGGCGACATGAAACTTGGCATAATCGGCCTTGGCTATGTTGGCCTGCCATTGGCAGCCGAGTTCGGCAAGTTGCGCGATGTCGTAGGTTTCGACATCAATGCCCAGCGCATTGCGCAGTTACGCGAAGGCCGCGACGTCACGCTGGAAATGACCAGCGAAGAGTTGGCCGAAGCCAAAGGCCTCAGCTTTGCGCAGGACGTTGAAGCGATCCGCGAATGCAATGTCTTCATCGTAACGGTGCCGACCCCCATCGACGCGCACAAACGCCCCGACCTTACCCCGTTGATCAAGGCATCGCAGACAGTAGGAAAAGTGCTGAAACGCGGCGATATCGTGATTTACGAATCGACCGTCTACCCCGGCGCCACCGAGGAAGATTGCGTGCCCATTCTCGAGCGCGAATCGGGGTTGACCTTCAACGTCGATTTCTACGCTGGCTATTCGCCCGAACGGATCAATCCAGGCGACAAGACGCACCGCCTGCCGACTATCCGCAAGATCACCTCGGGCTCCACCCCCGACGTCGCCGAAGCGGTGGATGCGCTCTATCGCACCATCATCACTGCAGGGACGCACAAGGCGGCGACGATCAAGGTTGCAGAAGCGGCCAAGGTTATCGAGAATACGCAGCGCGACCTCAACATCGCGCTCATCAACGAGCTTGCGATTATCTTCAACCGGATGGACATTGACACGCGCGACGTGCTTGCGGCTGCGGGCACGAAATGGAATTTCCTCCCCTTTCAGCCCGGCCTTGTCGGCGGCCACTGTATCGGCGTCGATCCCTATTATCTGACGCACAAGGCGCAGGCGATCGGCTACCAGCCCGAAGTCATCCTTGCCGGACGCCGCGTCAATGATGGCATGGGCGCCTATGTCGCAGGGCAGATGGTCAAGGCAATGATCCGCCGCAAGATGCAGGTCGTCGATGCCCGCGTCCTCGTTATGGGGCTGACGTTCAAGGAAAACTGCCCCGACCTGCGCAATACGCGGGTGGTCGATGTGATCGCCGAACTTCAGGATTATGGCATAAATGTCGATGTCTGGGATCCTGCAGCCGATGCGGCAGAGGCACGGCATGAATATGGCATCGAGCTGATCGAACATCCTGTGCCGGGCAGCTATAACGGGGTCATCGCAGCGGTTCGCCATGATGCCTTTTGCGAACTGGGCATCGACGCGGTCCGCGCTTTCCTCACGGGCGAAGGCGGCATAGTCTATGACCTCAAGGCGATTTTCGCGAGCGGCGAAGCGGATTTGACGCTATAGTCCTTCGGGCTGTGCCAGGGGGTGGCCGATGCTGGCAACGCTGAAAAAATTCATGTTTGCATTGTCGGGGTCGTCGATCATGCAGGTCGCGACCCTGCTCTGTGCACTGATCGTCGCCAATATGTTCGGGCCAGTCGGGCTTTCCAAATTCGGCATTGTGCAGAATACGATCACGACCATCGCTTCGGTGCTGCCCTTTGGGCTGGGCTATACGGCGATCAATTTCATCAACAAAAACCGCCATGATGGCTTTGGCCTCGCGGTGGCCAATTTTGCCTTTCAGATCTGCATGATCACGTCATTACTGGCGACTTTGCTGTTGCTTGTGACGTCGGTGCCATTTTCCGAACAGTTTTTCTCGGACCGTAGCCTTTACATATTTGTCATCTTCGCCGCGGTCGGCCTTCCCTTTGCGGCGATTTCTTTCATTCAATATGGCTTGCTTAACGGCTATGAAGCCTATCGGGATATTGCCAAAACAGGCTTTATTTCTGCCACCGCGACTGTCGCCTTCGTGTTTGCCGGCACCTTTGTCGGCGGTCTTTATGGCGCGATAGCAGGCTTTTTGCTGACTTTGGTGATCCGCGCTGCCTTGCTCCAGCATTCGCTCAATCGCCACTGCACAATTCAATATGCCCTTCCGTCGCGCGAAACCTGGAGAAAGATCAAACATTTCGCGATTCCCGCCGGGCTGGCAGGCCTAAGCCTGACGCCGTCGACCTGGTTCGCAAATTCGCTGCTGATCAAATATGAAGGGCTAGAGGCACAGGGCGTGATGATGGCGGCGCTGACGGTGCGGATGGCGATCTCCTTCATCCCGCAACAGCTTTCGACCGTGCTGTTGCCGCAATATATCCAGTCGGAAGGTGAGCCGCAGCGCCAGCATCTTTTGCGTATGCTGCGCTACGCGGGGCTGCTGACCGGCAGCACATTGGGTCTGTGCGCTATTGCCTTTATCCTGCGCGAGCCGTTGATCGGAGCATTTGGCGACGGATTCAATGCTGATCCCGTAATTTTCGGGCTTTTGCTCCTCAGCGTCACTATCGAGGCCATGGCGTTGCCGCTCTCCTATTTCTATGCCCGGCGCGAACAGATGTGGCGTTATCTTTTCACCTTCACCTATCCAAAGGATTTCACGCTCGTTATCGCCAGCCTGATCCTCGTGCCGCAGCAAGGTGCCATGGGTCTCGCGCTTGCCTATGTGATTGCAATCGCCGTCGGCTTTGCGCTGCTAGGCCTGACGAGCTTTTGGAGCTACGTCAGTAACCGCAGTGCCACAGTGAAAGCCTGAGCAGACGAAGACCGCACAAGGCTCAAGTGGCTGGCAAATAGCCATTTGCCGCTTTGCCTTCCGTTACAAAACCGCTATCGGCGCGTCTGGAAATTGTGGGATAAATCATTGCATGTGCGGAATTGCCGGTATCGCCAGCTGGAAAGCTGCGGCTGATCTACCAGACCAGATCGGCAAAATGATCGAACCCATCCATCATCGGGGACCCGATGATTTCGGCATATGGTTCGACGAAACCGCCGGTATCGGTCTTGGCCAGCGCCGTCTATCCATCATCGATCTGTCCGAGCATGGCCATCAGCCGATGGCATCGGTTTCCGGGCGCTGGATGCTTTCTTACAATGGTGAAATCTATAATTTCGAATCGTTGCGTCAGGAACTGACCGAGGCGGGCAAAGCGCCTGTCTGGCGCGGGCATAGCGATACAGAAGTGCTGCTCGCATGCATCGAAGCATGGGGTGTCGAAGCGACACTGAAAAAGCTGACCGGCATGTTTGCGATTTCGCTGTGGGATCGCGAGAATCGCAGCCTGACACTTGCTCGCGACCGCTTTGGAGAAAAGCCGCTTTATTTTGGTGTGGTGGGTGACAAGCTCTATTTCGCCTCCGAGTTGAAGGCGATTGTCGCTGCCACCGGCCCGCTGCAAATCGACCGCGAAGCGCTGAGCGAATTTTTCTGCTTCGGCTATGTCCCCGCGCCCAAATCAATCTGGCAGGGAATAAGGAAACTTTTGCCTGGCCACTATCATGTAATGCACTCGCCCGAATGCATGCAAAGGGCGACGGCGCCATTTTGGGTCATGGGTGGGGATAATCATGTTGCGCTGCGTGCCGAAATGGCGAACGCAAGCTCTGACGCGATCGCCGACCGGGTCGAGGCGGAAATCCGGCGCTCCGTCTGCGGGCAGATGGTTTCCGATGTGCCATTGGGCGCATTCCTGTCCGGCGGCATCGACTCCAGCCTGGTTGTCGCGATGATGCAGCAGCTAAGCAGCCGCCCCGTACGCACCTTCACGATCGGTTTTGACGATCCGGCGATGAACGAAGCGCCGTTTGCCGCCGAAGTTGCCAAGCACCTCGGCACCGACCACACCGAACTTTATGTAACCGGCAAGGATGCCGAAGCGCTGATACCCGAGATCCCGCATGTGTATGACGAGCCCTTTGCCGACAGTTCGCAAATCCCGACAACCTTGGTCAGCCGCCTGACACGGAAGCATGTCACGGTGTCATTGTCGGGAGACGGCGGCGACGAGCTGTTCGCCGGATACCCCCGCTATTACCTGACCCGCAAATTGTGGCGCAGTGTCGGTGCTGTGCCCCGACCCTTACGCAAAATAGCGGCTGCGGCCATCGCTCTCCCCTCGCCTGCTGCTTGGGATGTTTTGACAAGCACGGTCGTGCCAAAGGCCCGGCAACAGTCGATCAACGGCCACCGGATGCACCGGCTCGCCCAATTGATGCAGACCAAAAGCATTGGCGAAATGTATCTGCGGCTGATGTCGCGCTGGCAGCCCGAAGACGCCTTTGTGCTGGGCTTGCCGCCGCAAAGCTATGATCTGTCGCGCTGGGACAATAGTCTCGACCCGGTTGAGGCCATGCGGCGCTGGGACCTTGCGCAATATATGCCCGACGATCTGATGGTCAAAGTCGATCGTGCAGCGATGAGCACCAGCCTGGAGACGCGCGCGCCGCTCCTTGATCATCAACTGGCCGAACTGGCGCTCGCCTTGCCCGAGCGCGAACTATTTGCGGGCGAGCGCGGCAAGCTGGTGCTGCGCAAGGTGCTCTACCGCCATGTGCCGCAAGAATTGATCGAACGCCCCAAGGCCGGCTTTGCCATTCCCTTGGGCGACTGGCTGCGCGGGCCGCTGCGTGACTGGGCCGAATCGCTGCTCGATCCGGCGGTCATCCGTGCGCAAGCGTTGATTGATGCAGATTCCGTCGCCCAACTATGGCAGGAGCATATCAGCGGCAAATATGATCGCGGACCTTATCTGTGGAATGTGCTGATGTTTCAGGCATGGTATGCGGACCAGAAACACGGCAAGCAACACGTCTGCGGGGCTGATACCGCAAGGGACATGGCGAGGATATGAGCCAAACTTACCGCGCCGACATAGACGGTCTACGCGCAATCGCCGTGCTTTCTGTTGTCCTTTATCATTTTGGCGTTCCGGGCATTGTCGGCGGATTTGTCGGTGTCGATATTTTTTTTGTCATTTCAGGCTTCCTGATCACAAAAATCATCGCAAGCTAGGTTGAGGCGGGCACATTCAGCTTTGCCAACTTTTATGACCGACGCATTAGGCGCATTTTCCCCGCTCTGTTTGTCGTGCTTTTTTTTACGCTGGCCACATCATGGTTCATCTTGCTCCCCAGTGACATGCAAAGGCTGGGATATAACGCCATTGCCACATTGTTGTTTGCATCTAATATCGTGTTCTGGCGGCAAAGCGGCTATTTTGATGTCCAGTCTGACTATAATCCCTTGCTCCACACTTGGTCGCTTGCGGTAGAGGAACAATTTTACGTCCTGTTCCCGATCCTGCTAATTCTGATTTATCGCTGGGCCCGCAACTCTCGTATTCCCATATTATTGGGCCTACTCTTGTTTTCCTTTACTCTTTGTATTTTGTTTCAACAACGCCTCCCCGGGGCCACTTTCTACCTTTCCCCTTTCCGTGCTTGGGAGCTTTTAGCCGGGTCTGTTCTTGCCATAGGAAATTTGCCTCATCTGAAAAACCGGGCGGCAAACGAGGTATTGGCATGGACATCTGTGGCGGGGCTGATTGGCTGTTTTATCTTGATTAGGGAAGATGAGGCATTTCCCGGATGGATTGCGGCAGCACCGGTTTTGGCAACTGCGGGCCTTATCCATTCAGGCGCTGGTCCAAAAACGCTGGTTTCCTCTCTTTTAGGATTGCGCGGCGTCGTTTTCGTCGGGCTGATCTCCTATTCGCTATATCTCTGGCACTGGCCAATCTTTGTCTATGCAAGTTATACCAATGGCTATGCTGACTTTTCAGCCCCCGCAATTGCGGGGCTGGTATTGCTTTCGATGGTACTCGCTTATCTTACCTATCGTTGGGTCGAAACGCCGTTTCGCAAGCGTGAGCCGGGCGCCATTTTTTATGGCAATCGGAAAATTTTCCGCGCAGCAGCCCTTGCCAGCCTCGTCGTGGGGCTTTTTGCCATCGTTTTAATTTTGGATAATGGCTGGCGATCACGTGTACCTTCCAGGGTCGCAAAGCTGGATGACTTACGCACTGCCCCAATTGCGGGGCAGGAGTGCAACGGCCTTGTACCTGACCGGGCCGTATCAACATGCAACGCTGTCGAAGCGGGGCAGCGTGCCGATATGCTCTTATGGGGGGACAGCCATGCGATGGCTTGGAGCCCGGCATTGAGAGCCCATGCAAAAGCGTCAAACAAGCAGTTCGCACTCGGCGTTAACAGCGCCTGCCCGCCGCTGCTGGGCATTGACAACCCTGCAGCGCGGGGTTGCACCAAATTTAATGATGACATGTTTACTTACATCAAAAAAAGCCGCCCGGTAGTAGTCTATCTGGTTGCATCCTGGCTGTCCTACAGCATTCCCGATGGACAATATGCGTTGCGCGGCGCCGATGGCGAGACCGGCAACGCCCGCCTGTTTGCACTGGCCCTCCACCGCACGATAAACACAATCCAACCTTATACCGACCGCATTGTCCTTGTAGGCCCGACACCAGGCGCGCCGCATGAAACTCCATACCGTTTGGCAATATATGAATGGAAGAATTGGGGACCGAAGCCGCTCCCTATATCAAGATCGCAGCATGACAGTCGGTCTCGCTTGTTCAGGCTAGCTGCATCGGAAGTGCCGGATAATCGCAATTTGACTGTCGTTGACCCGACGCCCTGGTTCTGCAACGCGTCACATTGCATTTATGAGCGAAGCAATACGCTCCTTTACAAAGATAACGGTCATTTGAGTCAAGACGGAGCAGCATTTGTCCGCAACATGCTCATGCAGCCCCAAAGACGCTGACTTTGAGGGAACCACAAAATCGCGGCCATTCCCCCTATGCGTAATACGTAACTATAAGCTAAGGGCGCGAACATGCTTTACGCATTTCCCTTTCTGGTTTTCGCCATCGGTATGATGTTCCGCCTCGCGTTAGCAGGGCGACTGCGGACGCCAGACCGCGCCCTCGATCTGGGTGAGATATTGCTGGCAGTGATTTTGATCTACGGATTTATTCCCGGTATCGGCTTCATGCTTACCGAGTTTGGGGTGGATGAGATCGCGGACGGTCGTTTGTATGATGGCTATTTGATCGAACAGGTCGAATATGTGCAGCTGCTATTCCTGCTGATGGCCGGCAGTTTTGCCTTCATGTATGTTATTTTGCGTAATCAGGTTTCAGGAAAAGCCAATCACAGCGCGCAAACGATCAAGCTGGTCTGGCCGGTTGTGGCCTTGGCCGTGGCTTTGACAATTATACTCGGCGTTATCAGCTGGATTTGGGGTGCCGACGTCGGCGACGAGTATATAAGCAGCTATACCGCTCTGCGCGACGCACCGTTGATCGTCCAGCAATTTGCCGGACTCGCAACCCAGATACAACTCGCCCTAACGATTGCTGCGGTGTCTTTGGCAGTGGCCGCCTGGCCCAAGCGGCATATCTACGTCGCCTTGGCATTGGTCGCAAATATGGCGTTCGCTGTTCTGTCCGGCGGCATACGTACAAACGCATTTCTGGCGTTCTTGTCCTATATAATTGCCGCGTCAATTTATGTTCCCGGATTCCGGTTCGGGAAAGCGGCGCTGCTATCCATTCCGGCGCTGCTTCTGTTCCTGCTAGCTGGACTGCTGCGTAGCGACAACGCCGATGTCAGCGCGCTAGCGGTCTTTTTCAACAGCGAGTTCACCGCTGTCTTTGTAACCCCGCTTGATCTTCACATTCGCTATCCAGAGGGATTTGCAGGTCAAGCGCCCTTTAATATCTACACCGTCGATCTATTACGCCTCATCCCTTCACAGCTGTTGCCATTCGATAAGGTCAATCCAGGCGACTGGTATGCAAGCACTTTCTATGAAGATTATTACGCTGCGGGCGGCGGCTTTGCTTTCGGAATTCTCGCTGAAATTGTGCTGGGCCAAGGGATAGCGGAAGCAATCATTCGTGGTGCATTGCTGGGCACAATTTTTGCATTGCTGGCTAACTGGCTGCACCGTCCGGGAACCAGCCCAGTCAAGATTGCAGCCTATATCTGGCTGATTGTTATTGGCTATCAATGCTATCGCGACACAACTTTCTCAATCGTTGGACGTGCATTTTTCCACCTTTCCCCCGTTTTGATATTTTTGTTGATCTTGCAGTCCAGCAGGAAAGCAGCGACCGTGATCTCTCGTACGCCGCGAACGATCTGAACCGATGCGAATCCTTCACCTGATCCCCACGCTCAGCGGCGGCGGTGCCGAGCGGCAGCTTGCCCTGATGGCGCGCGAACATGCCTCGCAGGGGGTGGACGTATCGATTATTTATCATGGTGACGGGCCAAATATGGCCTATCTGAAAAAAAGTGAGGTCGAACTGGTCCAGCTCAATATCCGCAATAACCATGATCCGATGGCGTTGTGGAGCATCATCCAGTTTATCCGCAAAAGGCGACCCGATCTGGTGCAGACTTGGCTGCCGCAGATGGACATTTTGGGTGGCATAGCGGCGCGCGTCTGCGGCGTTCCTCACATTTTGAGCGAGCGCGCGTCGGCAATGGCCTATGGCAGCGACTGGAAGTCGCGGTTACGCGCGCGAATCGGGAAACATGCCACCGCCATTATTGCCAATTCTAATACCGGCGCGCGATACTGGAAAGAGCATGGCGCGACAGGCGATATGCATGTGGTTGTGAACGCCATTACGCCCTTCGGCTCTCAATTCCCCGAACCGCCCGAGGATTTGGTGCATCCGGCAATTCTATATGCAGGCCGGATCGCTCCACAGAAAAACCTGAAGAACATGGTTGATGCGCTTGGCTTAGCCCTGAGGCAGAAACCGGATTTGCACGCCTACATCCTCGGAACCGGCCATCAGGAAGACGTTTTGCGGGGATGGATTGCTAAACTGGAAATTGCGGCACGTATCCACGTTAAAGGTTATGTAGCCAATCTACATCCTTGGTACACGCACGCCGATGTGTTCGTTTCGGTAAGTGATTTTGAGGGGCATCCCAATGTGGTACTGGAAGCGGCCAGCGTTGGATGCCCTTTAGTATTGTCGGATATAGCCGAACATCGCGAGGCTGTTCCGGCGGACGGCGCATTATTCGTCGATGGTCACAATCCAGCGGACATTGCTGGTGCCTTGATCGCCTCACTCGATGATGTGCAAGCCGGACGCAGAAGAGCGGCTGTTGCGAAGGATTTTGTTACAGATTTGTCAGTTGAAAATCAGGCAGCCAAATATGCTGATATCTATCGAAAAATTGTCGAAAAATAACGGCACAACAAATATCTGAAATGAGGGACCGAAACAATGAACCACAAATTGCTGGCTCAGTTATCCTGCGTCAAATGCAAAGCAGGCAGATTTGGAACTGCAGCATCGCTCGCGAAGATCGTTGCCAATGATGCCACTGCAACGCTCACCTGCAATAACTGTGGCGAAACTTATCCGATCGTGAACGAAATTGCCCGGTTCGTTCCGGAATCAAACTATGCCGACAGCTTTGGCTTTCAGTGGAATACCCACGCCGCCACGCAGCTCGACAGCCATTGCAATGTCACCGTGTCGCGCGATAGGGTTTTTTCGGTGACGGGCTGGCCGGAAGAGATGAAGGGCGAAACGATATTGGAGGCTGGCTCTGGTGCTGGCCGCTTCACCGAAATCCTTGTGAAAACCGGCGCGAACATTCTGTCCTTCGATTTTTCGTCGGCAGTCGATGCCAATCGCGGCAACAATGGCGACAATGATAATTTACTGATTTTTCAAGGTAATATCTTCGACATTCCTGTGCCGGACCAGTCGATCGACAAGGTTTTCTGTCTGGGCGTGATCCAGCATACGCCCGATCCCAAGGCCGCGTTTATGAGCCTTGCCAGCAAGGTACGACCGGGGGGTAGCCTGGTGATCGACATTTATGCGCTCGATCTGAAAGCCATGTTCCAATGGAAATATGCGCTCCGGCCGATCACGATGAGAATCGACAATAAAAAGCTCTACAAGTTCATTTCGACCGTCACACCAATGCTTGTCGGACCGACGAAATTGCTACGCAAACTGGCGGGACGTTGGGGGGCACGTCTATCGCCCATAGTCGAATATCATTATCTCGGGCTGGACGATAAAACCAACAAGCAATGGGCCATCCTCGATACATTCGACATGTACTCGCCCGCACATGATCACCCGCAATCCGAGGATACTGTCCGGGACTGGTTCAAGGAAATCGGCTTTGAGCAGGTTCATGTTGGGCGGGGGCCGAATGGCGTGGTCGGCCGAGGGGTGAGACCCATAACTTGAGCGATGGACGTCCCGTGAAAATCGTCATTAACGCCTTCTCCGCCAAGCTGGGCGGCGGGAAGACCTATTTGCGCAATTTGCTGACGCGGCTTCCTGACGATCCGGCGCTCGACATTCGCATATTCTGCCCCGACGATCTGCCGCTGCCCGACGATCCGCGTATTGGCAGGGAAACAGCAAGCTTTCCGACCAGCAACCCGCTGCTCCGCGCGCTTTGGGAGAAATGGGCCCTGCCCCGCTATCTGGCGGCGGAAAAGGCGGACATTTTATTCTGCCCGGGCGGTGTGGTTGCGACCAAGGTGCCAAAGGGTGTGCAAGTCGTGACCATGTTCCGCAACATGATCCCCTTTGACCCCGCATTGGTCGGCGCGATGCCCTGGGGGCTGATGCGGCTGCGCAATGTCATCCTGAAGCGCGTGATGCTGAAAAGCATGGCAGAGGCCGACCTTACCATCTTCATTTCCGATCACGCGCGCAGCATCATCGAAGCCGTGCGCCCCATCCCCAATCCGCTGACAATCCCGCACGGCATCAGCAATCTTTTCCGCGAGCAGAATGAAGCATTGCCCCGCCCTGCCGCGGCTCCGGACGGTCGCTATATCCTCTATGTCTCGCGTTTCGATGTGTACAAACATCATGACAATGTCGTCGAAGGCTTCGCCGCGCTGCCGCCGGAGCTGCGCGACAGTTACAAACTGGTTTTCCTCGGCGAAACCGACATGCCGCCCTTTGATGCCGTGCAGCGGCGCATCACCGAACTGGGTCTGGGCGAGGCGATCGTCATTGACGGTGCGGTTCCCTATGACAGCCTTCCTGCCTGGTATGCACATGCCGACGCTATTCTCTTTGCCTCATCGTGCGAGAATTGCCCCAACATCCTGCTGGAATCCCTGGGAGCAAGTCGACCCGTGCTCTCGTCGGACGTGATGCCGATGCCTGAATTCGGGGGGCCGGGACTTGCCTATTTCTCCCCCTTCGACCCGCAATCCATCACTGCTGCGCTGTGCGACATTTTGGAAAGGCCAGAGCGGGCCAAAGCCGTTGCCGAAGCAGCGCGTGCGCGTTCGCGCCTTTATGACTGGGACATAACCGCACAAAAAACATGGAATGCCATCGTAACGCTGGCGAAACAGGTAAAATGACGTTATCGGCCAGCCTCGCTGCACCGGCAGATGATATGGCAGGGATTTGAAGGCAATCATGGCGGCGACCCAGCAACGTGTATTGAAGAGCGAGCAGGTGGAGGAATTCTACCATGACGTGTTCGTCACATCGCAGGTGCATGATTTTGTCGAGGTCGTGAACGAGGTCCGGCTGCCCGTTGAAAAGGTGGTCGATATCGGCGGCGGCTGCGGGTTTTTTGCGGGCGCGCTTGCGCAGAAGACGGGGCTCGATGCGCAGGTTGTCGATATGGACCCGGGATCGGTCGCGGCTTGCCATGCGCGCGGGGTTCCTGCCGAACTGGGCGATGCGCTCAACCCTGATCAGCGCGGGGATGAGGATGTGGTCAGTTTCAACCTGATCCTGCACCATCTGGTGGCGGCTTCCGATGCAGAGACCGAGGCTCTGCAAAGGCAGGCAATGGCCGTATGGCGGGGCAAGGCCAAGGCGGTGTTCGTCAATGAATATATTTACGACAGCTATGTCGGCAATGCGTCAGGCTGGCTGATCTACCAGATTACATCGTCGCGCCTGCTGTCGGCAATTGGTACAGCGGTGGCGAAATTCATCCCCTCGCTGCGCGCCAATACGTTCGGCACGGGTGTGCGCTTTCGCAGCCATCAGGAATGGCTCGGCCTGTTCGACCGCCTTGGCTTCAGTGTGGCTGCCTACCGGCGCGGGCCCGAGGAGAATGTCTCGCCAGCCCGCCGTATGCTGATGATAAAAAGCTGCCGCCGCGACAGTTATTTGCTAGTGGCAAAATGATTTTGGGGATTCTGTAAATCCATGGCCGACCATAAAAAGATTCTGGTCCTCGGGGCCAGCGGGATGCTGGGCAATGCCGTTTACCGGACCTTTGCGACCAGCCCCGGTTTTGACGTCGTCGGGACGGTGCGCAGCGCTTCGTCCAAAATCGCGCTGCCCGACGGCGCATCGGGCAGGCTGCTGGCGGGCGTCGATGTCGAGCAAAGCGACAGCCTGATCGCGGCGTTCGAACAGGTCCGCCCCGATATCGTCATCAACTGCATCGGCCTTGTGAAGCAACTCGCTGCTGCGAACGACCCGCTGGTGACATTGCCGATCAATTCGATGCTGCCACACCGGCTGGCGCGGCTGTCGGCATTGGTCGACGCGCGGCTCATTCATGTCAGCACCGATTGCGTCTTTACCGGCGCAAAGGGCAATTATCTCGAAAGTGACACACCCGACGCGCTCGACCTGTACGGACGCAGCAAATTGCTCGGCGAGGTCGATTATCCCAATGCGGTCACACTGCGCACCTCGATCATCGGCACCGAGATGAACAGCGCGCATGGCCTAGTCGGCTGGTTCCTGGCGCAAAGCGGCACGGTCAAGGGCTATGCCAAGGCGGTCTTTTCTGGCCTGCCAACGGCGGTGCTGGCGCAGGTGATGCGCGATCATGTCATCCCCAATCCGGTTTTGCGCGGCGTCTGGCATGTCTCGGCCGCACCGATCGACAAATATGCGCTGCTGAAGCTGGTTGCTGCCGAATATGGCCGCGATACCGATATTGTATCTGACGAGGCGTTGGTCATCGATCGCTCGCTCGATTCCACCCGCTTTCGCGCTGCCACCGGCTGGACACCCCCAAGCTGGCCCGAACTCATTGCAACAATGCGCCAATTCGGCTGACCCACCCTCCACGGAACTTATCGAACATGTTCAAAGACAAAGTCCTTCTCGTCACTGGCGGCACCGGATCGTTCGGCAATGCCGTGCTGCGCCGTTTTCTCGACAGCGATGTCGCGGAAATCCGCATATTGAGCCGCGACGAAAAAAAGCAGGACGATATGCGCAAGCGCTACAATAGCGCTAAGCTGAAATTCTATGTCGGCGATGCGCGCGACTATGGGTCCGTGCTGTCGGCTGTGCGGGGCAGTGATTTCATCTTTCACGCCGCCGCGTTGAAACAGGTGCCGTCGTGCGAATTCCATCCGCTTGAAGCCGTCAAGACCAACATCCTTGGCACCGAAAATGTGCTCGAGGCAGCAATCAATAGCGGCGTCGAGCGTGTCATCTGCCTCAGCACCGACAAGGCGGTCTATCCGATCAATGCGATGGGCATTTCCAAGGCGATGATGGAAAAGGTCGCGGTTGCCAAATCGCGCAGCAGCGCATCGACGGTGATCTGCGCGACACGCTATGGCAATGTCATGGCCTCGCGCGGTTCGGTCATCCCGCTTTTTGCCGAACAGATCAGGGCGGACAAGGCGATCACGATTACCGATCCTGAAATGACCCGTTTCATGATGACGCTGGACGACGCCGTCGAACTGGTCATGTTCGCTTTCCAGAACGGTAAGCCCGGCGAGATTTTCGTGCAAAAGGCGCCAGCCGCGACCATCCAGACACTGGCGCGCGCGATGGTCGAACTCGCCGGAAAGCCGGACCATCCGATCAACATCATCGGCACCCGTCATGGCGAGAAATTGTATGAAGCGTTGCTGAGCCGAGAAGAAATGGCCGCAGCAGAGGATCTGACCGATTATTTCCGCGTGCCGCCCGATCTGCGCGATTTGAACTATGATAAATATTTCGACAAGGGCGAGACGAAGATCACCTTTGCCGAGGATTATAACTCGCACAATACGACGCGGCTCGATGTCGAGGGGATGAAGGCATTGCTGCTCAAGCTGCCCTTCATGCAGGCGATTGCGCGCGGCGAATACATCCCGCCCGATGACTGAATTTGACTGCGATTGAGGATAGGCGAACAGACATGCGCAAATTGAAAGTCATGACCGTGGTCGGCACCCGGCCCGAAATCATCCGCCTGTCGCGCGTGATCGCAAAGCTCGACACGCATACCGACCATGTGCTGGTCCACACCGGGCAGAATTATGATTATGAACTGAACGAGATTTTCTTTGAAGATCTGGGTATCCGCAAGCCTCACCATTTCCTGAATGCGGCTGGCGGATCAGGCGCGGAAACGATGGGCAATGTCATCGGCACAGTCGACCGGTTGCTTGCCGAGGTGCAGCCGGAGGCGCTGCTGGTGCTGGGCGATACCAATAGCTGTTCAGCGATCATCCCGGCCAAGCGCCGCCATATCCCTACATTCCACATGGAAGCCGGCAACCGTTGTTTCGACATGCGCGTGCCCGAGGAGATCATCCGCAAGATCGTCGATCACACCGCCGACATCAACATGCCCTATAGCGACATTGCGCGCAGCTATCTGATCCGCGAAGGCCTGTCGCCCGACATGATCGTCAAGACCGGCAGCCCGATCACCGAGGTGCTGGAACATTATAAGGCGCGGATCGACGCATCCAATGTTGTTGCCGATCTGGGGCTGGAGGAAGGGCAATATTTCCTCGTCAGCACGCACCGCGAGGAGAATATCGAGCCCGATGCGGCGTTCGGACGATTGGTGAACCTGCTCAACACACTGTCCGAAACCTATGGCCTGCCGGTTATCGTATCGACCCATCCACGCACGCAGAAGCGGATCGATGCGGCAGGGGTGAAGTTTGACGACCGCGTCCGGCTGATGAAGCCGCTCAGTTTTTCCGACTATAACAAGCTGCAATTGTCGGCGTGCGCGGTGCTCTCCGACAGCGGCACGATTACCGAGGAAAGCTCAATCCTGAATTTCCCCGCGCTGAACCTGCGCGAGCAGCATGAGCGGCCCGAGGGGATGGAAGAAGCGAGTGTGATGATGGTCGGCCTGAATGTCGAGCGCGTGATGCAGGGGCTGGAGATACTGGCCAACCAACCGCGTGGGCAGGACCGGCTGCTGCGGCAGGTCGCCGACTACAGCATGCCCAATGTGTCCGACAAGGTGCTGCGCATCATCCACAGCTATACCGACTATGTGAACCGCGTGGTCTGGAAGAAATATTGAGGACATAGGGCGATGCGCGTCGCCATCATCGCCGATACCTTCCCGCCATTGCGCACATCGGGCGCGGTACAGTTGCGCGACCTGTCGCTGGAATTTGTCCGTCAGGGGCACGAGACCACGATGTTGGTCGCCGACCCGTCGATCCGGTCACTCTATGCAATCGAGGATTATCACGGCGTCACGGTGGCGCGGCTGAAAACGCCGCAAAGCAAAGACGTCAATTATGCGCGGCGCACGCTGGCGGAGCTTGTCATGCCCTATGCGATGATCCGCAATTTCAAGGTTTCGCCAATTGCCGACCGGCAGTTCGACGCGGTGGTCTGGTATTCGCCGACAATTTTTTTAGGACCGATCGTCCGCTGGCTGAAAGGGCGGGGCGCGGCCAAATCCTATCTGATCCTGCGTGATATTTTCCCGCAATGGGCCGCCGATATGGGGATCATCTCGCGCGGCGCGGTCTTCAAGTTCCTCGATAGCATCGCCAATTACCAATATCGCAGCGCGGATATTATTGGCGTGCAGACTCCCGGCAATCTCGGCTTTTTTGCAGATGGCCAGATCAGTGGCCTGACGGCAAGGCTGGAGGTGCTGCATAACTGGCTGGCCGATGCGCCCGATACCGGCTGCGCCATCGACGTCGGCCGGACGGCCCTCGCGGGGCGGCGTATCTTCGTTTACGCAGGCAATATGGGCGCGGCGCAGGATATGGACAAGCTGGTCCGTCTTGCCATTGCGCTCAAGGATCGTAGCGATATCGGCTTTCTGTTTGTCGGGCGCGGCAGCGAGGTGGAGCGGTTGCGCGCAATGGCAGCGGGCCTAACCAACATCCTGTTCGAGGACGAAATCGATCCAGCCGACATCCCCGGCCTCTATGCGCAATGCCATGTCGGCATGATCTGCCTCGACGGGCGGCACAAGACGCACAATATCCCGGGCAAATTCCTGTCCTATATGCAGGCAGGGCTACCCGTGCTGGCGAGCGTCAATGCGGGCAATGATCTGGTCGCGGAGATCGAAAATGCTGGCGTCGGTTTGGCCTCGGTCGACCCCGACGGCGCCGACCTCGCGCCGATGGCTATCGCGTTGGCGGGTGACGACTGGTCTGGCCCTGCAGTCGCAGAAAGGTGCCGGACATTGTCGCGGGAGCGATTCTCAGTCGAGGCTGCGGTGCGCCAGATTGTCGCTGCGGTTTCGGAATAGTTTTTCGTTCAACTTACAAAACCGTAGCCCTGAGCCTGTCGAAGGGCGCGTTGCGTCGAAGCGCCCTTCGACAGGCTCAGGGCTACGGCATTAGCCTTTTGCGGACTAAAACCTGAGCGCCATCGCCCGCTTCACACCCGGCAGATTGTGGATCGTCTCCAGCACTGCCGCAGGCACTGGTGTATCCACCGAGAGCAACAGCACAGCAACGCCGCCGGCTTCCTGTCGGCCCAAATGGAATGTGCCGATATTGATCTCCGCCTCGCCCAGCGTGGTCCCCAACCGCCCGATGAAACGGGGCGTGTCGTGGATGTCAAGATAGCGCATATCGCCCTCCAGATCGGCCTCTACCTTCACGCCGAACAGTTCGACCAGGCGCGGCGTGCTATTGCCGAACAAGGTGCCCGCAACCGACCGCTCGCCTGCGTCGGTCTTCACCGACACGCGGACCAGCGTGTGATAATCGCCTTCCTTGTCGTGGCGCACCTCGCGCACATCCATGCCGCGCTCTTTCGCTAGATAGGGCGCATTGACCATGTTCACCGCGTCAGAAAAGCGCCGCATGAAACCGGCGAGCACGGCGGCGGTGATCGGTTTGATATTAAGCTCGGCGGCTGCGCCCTCAACCTCGATATTGATCTGCCTGAGGTCGCCATGCGCCAATTGCCCGATCAGCGAGCCCAATTGTTCGGCAAGCGCCATATAGGGTTTGAGCTTCGGCGCCTCCTCCGCCGATAGGCTGGGCATGTTGAGCGCGTTGGTGACCCCGCCGGAAACCAAATAATCTGCCATCTGCTCGGCAACCTGAAGCGCTACATTGACCTGCGCCTCATTGGTCGATGCGCCCAGATGCGGCGTGCAGATGAAATTGGGTGTGCCGAACAGCGGCGATTCCTTCGCAGGCTCAACCGCGAAGACATCGAGCGCCGCGCCTGCGACGTGGCCGCTGTCGAGCGCTTCCTTCAGCGCCGCTTCATCAACCAGCCCGCCGCGTGCGCAATTGATGATCCGCACGCCCTTTTTGCATTTAGCGATATTTTCCTTCGACAGGATATTGCGCGTCTGGTCGGTCAGCGGCGTGTGCAGCGTGATGAAATCGGCCTTGGCCAACAGCGTATCGAGATCGGCTTTCTCCACACCCATTTCGACGGCGCGCTCGGGCGTCAGGAAGGGATCAAAGGCGACAACCTTCATGCGGAGGCCCAGCGCGCGGCTGGCAACGATGCTACCGATATTGCCTGCGCCAATCAGGCCCAGCGTCTTGCCGGTCAGTTCGACACCCATGAAGCCGTTTTTGGGCCACAGCCCCGCCTGCGTCTGCGCATTCGCCTCTGGAAGCTGGCGCGCCAGCGCAAACATCAGCGCGATGGCATGTTCGGCGGTCGTGATCGAATTGCCGAAGGGCGTGTTCATCACGACAACGCCCTGTGCCGACGCGGCGGGAATATCGACATTGTCGACGCCGATCCCGGCGCGGCCGATGACCTTCAGGTTGGTCGCGGCGGCAAGGATTTCCTTGGTCACCTTGGTCGAACTGCGGATGGCAAGCCCGTCATATTCGCCGATGCGCGCGATCAGTTGTTCGGGGGTTTCGCCAGTGATTTCATCGACCTCGCAGCCACGCTCACGGAAAATCTGAGCGGCATTGGGGTCCATCTTGTCGGAAATGAGTACGCGGGGTTTGGTCATGATAAGTTTCCTGTATTTTAGACGTCGCCCCCGCGAAGGCGGGGGCCGCTGGAAATTCTATGCCTCGCTGTGGCGCAAAGCGGGCTGCGGTCCCCGCCTCCGCGGGGACGACGGCACTATCCCTTTAGTTCCGCCCAGGCCCAGTCGAGCCATGGCCCCAGCGCCTCGATATCGGCGGTATCGACCGTCGCGCCGCACCAGATGCGCAGGCCCGGCGGGGCGTCGCGGTAACCGGCGATGTCATAGGCCGCACCCTCCGCCTCCAAAAGCCCGGCAAATTTCTTGATGAAATCGGCGTCGGCTCCTTCGACCGTCAAACAGACCGAGGTGGTCGAGCGGGTTGCCGGATCGGCAGCGAGATGGCCGAGCCAGTCGCGTTGCTGCACAATGGCGTCCAATGCAGCGGCATTGGCATTGCTCCGTGCGATCAGGCCGGAAAGCCCACCGACGCTTTTTGTCCATTCGAGCGCGAAAATCACATCCTCGACCGCGAGCATCGACGGCGTGTTGATCGTCTCGCCCTTGAAGATGCCCTCGGCCAGCGCACCCTTGCTCATCAACCGGAAAATCTTCGGCAGCGGCCATGCAGGCGTATAGCTTTCAAGCCGCTCGACCGCGCGCGGGCCCAAAATGATCACGCCATGCGCGCCCTCGCCGCCGAGCACTTTCTGCCAGCTGAAGGTTGTAACGTCGAGCTTGTCCCACGGCATCTCATAGGCGAACACCGCGCTGGTCGCATCGTTGAAGCTCAGACCCTGCCGGTCATCGGCAATCCAGTCAGAATTGGGAACGCGCGCGCCCGAAGTCGTACCGTTCCATGTAAAAACCACGTCGTTCGACCAATCAACCGCGCCGAGATCGGGAATTTCGCCATAGGGCGCGGTGATAACGGTCGCGTCCAGTTTCAACTGCTTGTTGACATCGGTCACCCAGCCTTCGCCAAAACTCTCCCACGCCAGCATGGTGACAGGCCGCGCACCGAGCATCGTCCACATCGCCATCTCAATGGCACCGGTGTCCGAGCCCGGGACGATGCCGATGCGGTGCGTATCGGGCACCTCAAGCACTTCGCGCATCAGGTCGATCGCAAGCTGCAGCCGCGACTTGCCGATTTTCGCGCGGTGCGAACGCCCCAGCGATTCGGTTTTGAGTTTGGAGGCTTCCCAGCCCGGCGGCTTTGCGCAGGGGCCGGAAGAAAAATAGGGGCGCGCAGGCTTGTGCGCGGGTTTACTCGTCATGTCATTCTCTCCTTGCAGAGAGCTCGCGCGGCGTTGGGACCGCGTGGCCCGGAGCCGCGTTTAAGGGCGGCTCCGGGAATGTCAATGCAGGCGTTTAATAGCCTTCCTTGCGGAACAGCACCTCGCCGCGGCGCGCGACGTAGAGCTTTTCAAGGCTGACAGGGTGGAAATAGGCCTCGACCCGGTCGCCTTCGGGCGTGGTGCCATAGACTTCGTAACAGCCGCCATCGACCTTGGATTTGCGCACCGTCCAGCCTTCCTTGACGAGTTTGGCCTTCAGCGCGGCTTGCGTTTTCCAGCCCGACTGCGGACCAGCCTTGCATTTGATCGCGCCGGTGGCCTCAGCGGGGCTTGCCGAAACAAAGGCAAGTCCGGCGGCTGCGATGGTGAGGGGGATAAGGGCACGCATGTTCATACTCCTGCTTTCATGGGGGTTTTGATCGATTTTTTGATGAGCACCAATGTCCAGATGATAATAAGCGGCGCAAAATGAACCAGTGCTGCAGCATAGCTGTTATGCACCCAGAACCAGTGCAGCAGGGTTAGCAAGGCCGTGGGATAGACCAGGCGCTGCACGCGTTTCCAGCCAGCGCGGAGCGCGCGCATCGCGCCGTCATTGCTGGTCAGGGCAATGGGCAGCATCAGCAGCATGGCAGCCCAGCCGGTCCAGATGCCCGGCGCCATCCATTCTGCCAAGATGTCGTCGAGATTGCCCATATCGATAAGGTAGAAAATCAGGTGCAGCACCGCATAGCCAAAGGCTGCAACGCCGAATGCCCGCCGCCGCGCCAGCAGCCAGTCGAGCCACGGCCTGCGCCCCAGCAGCGCCGCCATCGGCCCCAGCATCATCGCGATAATCATCAGCCGCGCCGACCATTCACCCGTCGGATGGATCATATCCATTGTGTCGATCCGCCCCTGCCACCAGGCCAATTCGAGCAGCAGCGCGGGCAGCGCCAGCAGCAACCAGAAAGTCGGCTTTTTATTGAGAATCGTTCGCATTAATTTTTCGCTAGGGCAATTGCAAAATGCGGTCAAGCGAATGTCGCGTTTACGCGGCGTTAACCAGATTCCTTACAGATGTTGGCCATGGCGCGCACGGTCCACATCCTGCTCCTCGCTTTACTGGTCACCGCCTGCGGCGGACGTGAGGGGCGCGATGTGGTGCGGCAGGACAATGATGCCTTTGCCGACAAGACCGCACGCCAGTGCCTGACGACGCTCAAAGACAATGACGTGCGCTTTACCCCTCTCCCCAACCGCGACTTTGGCGGTGGCTGCCGCACCATCGATACGATCAAGCTGATGTCCTTTGGGACCGAGGTCAGCAATCTCGGCGCGATGACCTGCCCGCTGGCGCAAAATTTTACGGCTTGGGCGAAATATGCAGTGCGCCCCGCTGCACGAAAATATCTCGGCTCGGATGTTGTGCGGATAGAGACAATGGGGACCTATAGCTGCCGCAATGTCAACGGCGCGAGGAGCGGCAAATTATCCGAACATGCCTTTGGCAATGCCGTCGATGTAGCGGCCTTTGTGTTGAAGGACGGACGCCGTATCTCGGTGCTTTCGGGCTGGAATGGAAAGTCTGACGAGCGCGCATTCCTGCGCCGCCTGCACGAATCGGCCTGCAAACGTTTCGCGACCGTGCTGGGTCCCGATTACAACGCGGCGCATGCCAATCATTTTCATTTCGACATGGGCCGGTCGATGAAAGATGGCTCGGCTTTTTGTCGATAGGGGTGGCTAATCGCGTTCCACGGGCCTAGACGGACGTAAATGACCGAAGAAAAAATTACCGACCGCCGCTTCTACAAGGCAGAGCAGGAAGCGGATTTCGCGGAACAACAGCTTTCCACTCCCCAGACCCGCAGTAAATCTTACCGGCTAGCCTTCCAGGATGCCGAATTCCTGCTGCGCGAGGATTTGCGTCCGGTACGGTTCCAGCTGGAACTGCTGAAGACCGAGATGTTGCTGGAGGAAGCCAATATCGGCTCAATGCTGGTCATCTACGGCTCCGCGCGCATCCCCGCGCCCGAAGCGGTCGAGGCGATGAAGGCAGCGGCAACCGACGAGCGCAGCACAATCATTGCCGAGCGCATGGAAGAGAAGTCCCGCTTTTATGAAGAGTCGCGCTCATTGGCGCGGATCGCCAGCCAGGCAGGCATTACCGACCAGCAGGGACGGCGGCATTTCGTGGTCTGCTCGGGCGGCGGGCCATCGATCATGGAAGCGGCGAACCGCGGCGCGCATGATGTCGGTGCTGAATCGGTCGGTCTCAACATCGTCCTGCCGCACGAACAGGCACCCAATCTTTATGTGACGCCGCGCCTCAGCTTTCAGTTTCACTATTTCGCGCTGCGCAAGATGCACTTCCTGCTCCGCGCCCGCGCGGTTGCGGTCTTCCCCGGCGGCTTTGGCACTTTTGACGAATTTTTCGAACTGCTGACCCTTGTCCAGACCGGCAAGATCAAGAAAATGCCGATTCTGCTGTTCGGCAAGGAATTCTGGCACCGCGTGGTGAATTTCGAGGAACTGATGCTGGAGGGCGTGATAAGCCCGTCGGACCTCGAACTGTTCCAGTTCGTCGAAACCGCCGAAGAGGCATGGGACCTGATCTGCGACTTTTATGAGGATGTCGGCTAGCGCTGCGACTTCAGGAACAGGATCAGATCGGCCCTGTCCTGCGGATTTTCGATACCGCGAAATGACATTTTGCTGCCAGGAACGGCGTTGCGCGGCGATGCTATAAACGCATCGAGACTTGCATCGTCCCACATCCCGTCTTTATTCAATAAGGCATCCGAATAGGCGTAATTGCCAGCTGCAATCGGGCCGCCTGCAACGCCAAACAGCTTTGGTCCAATTCCATGCGGCCCGTCGGGGGCGATTGAGTGGCAGGGCGCACATTTGCGGTACAATTCGGCACCGCGTGAGCCATCTGGGGGCACATAGGCTAGCGGCGCAACTTCGTAAACCGGACGAGGGTCGTTACTGACCACCGGGGCGGGCCAGCGATCGACTATTTCGACCTGCGGCAAGGGTTCGCTGGCGCAACCGCCAAACGCGAGCGAAGCGGTAATCAGGAAGAAACAGCCAAGGCTCTTGCAGGCAACGACTTGAGGCTGCCGGGCCACGCCGGGCTTATTTCGTTTCCGGAGCAGGCAGCGGCGGAGCCGCAGGGTCGCCGGTTTTCACGCCCTCGCCCGCTGCAGGCGCGGTTGAATCGGTGGCGGGTGCTGCGACTTCTGTCGGCGGCGGCGGAAGCGGCAGGTTGGAACCCAATGTATTGAGATAAAGCAGCAGCGAGGCGCGTTCCTCAGGATTGCTGAGACCGGCAAAGGCCATTTTGGTGCCCGGTGCATATTTTTTGGGGTTGGCCAGCCAGCGATCCATTTCTTCCCAATTCCAGGGGCCCTGGATCGAAAGCAGCGCATCGGAATAGGCAAAGCCCGGCGTATGGCCATGTTTTGCGCCCATGACTTTCCACAAATTGGGGCCGACGCCATTGGCACCGCCCTGATCGACGGTGTGGCAAGCCTGGCATTTGGCGAAAACCTGCTGCCCTTTCGCAACATCGGCCGATGCAAGCAGCGTTGCGAGCGGTACCGCCGCTGCACCGCCGCCTTCTGCAACCGCAGCCTCGATGGCATAGCCTTCTTTCTCCGGCTCGCCCGAATGGAAAATCTTTCCGAACAGGATAGATCCGCCCAGCGCGACAATGGCGGCGCCCAATACCCAGCCAGCAATTGTATTGTTGCGATCGACCATAATGCCTTGCCCTGAAAAATACCCTGCGTCTTTCAGCAGGACCGTTGAATCACCGGCTCCTCTAGTGCGGCGGACGCAGCCGTGCAAGTATCGAAATCCGGCTGGACGGTTGCAAAATGCGGCATTATCGCCCCCGCCACTATGGACAGTTTTCCCAAAAGCGCGCTTGCCCTTGTCGAGACGATGAAATCGGCGGCAATCGCTGCGCCCGACCGCGCAATTGCCTTTCAGGGCGCACCGGGAGCCAATTCGCATCGCGCCGCGCTTGAGGTCGATGCCGACTGCCTGCCCCTTCCCTGTTTCGCTTTCGAGGATGCCATCGATGCGGTGCGGGAGGGCCAAGCCGACCGCGCGATCATTCCCATCGAAAATTCGCTGCATGGCCGCGTAGCCGACATCCACTTCCTGCTGCCCGAAAGCGGACTGTCAATCATCGCCGAACATTTCATGGCGATCCGCCATACATTGATGGCCAAACGGGCCAATGCGACATTGACCAGCGCGATGAGCCACCCGCAGGCGCTGGGCCAATGCCGCCATTATCTGCGGACGCATGGCATCATCCCGGTCGCCTATGCCGACACCGCCGCGGCTGCGGCCTATGTTGCCGACCATGACGATCCGGGCGCTGCCGCCATTGCCCCGCCAATCGCTGCCGAGCTATATGGCCTGCAGATTGTCCAGGATGGAATTGAGGATGACAGTCGCAACACTACGCGTTTCGTCATCCTGTCGCGCGAACCGGTGGCTCCGGCAGCAGGCGATGCGACGTTGATGACGACCTTTATCTTCGAGGTCAAAAATATCCCCGCCGCACTGTACAAGGCGATGGGCGGCTTTGCGACCAATGGCGTCAATATGACCAAGCTGGAAAGCTATCAAAATGGCGCGAGCTTTGCCGCGACCGAATTCTTCGCCGATGTGGAGGGCGCGCCCGGCGACCCCGCATTCGACCGCGCAATGGAGGAGCTACGCTTTCACTGCAACAGTGTGCGCTTGCTCGGCACCTACCGCCAGACGCGCAAGCGGGGATAGGCTCGACCAATTACAAATTCCGCAACAATCGTCGGCCCGCACTTGATGCGGGCCTGGGCTTTTCAACTGCGGCACGAAAAAAGCCAAGCCCCGCATCAAGTGCGGGGCGACGGAAAGGAATTAGGGTAAAGTTGCGCTCGACGCGCACCTAACCCGTAATCTCGCTGCCCAGCGCCCCATATTTCTTTTCGAAACCCTTGATGTCGCCGGCAACGAGCAATTTCGCCTGATCGACCCAGTTGTCGCGCCGGATACGACCGGCAAAGACACCCAGTTTGGCATCGATTTCGTCGATGTCAGCCGCGGACCAGTTAGCCACCTGCGTGAAACTGGTAACGCCAAGCGATTTCAGCAGCGTGTTCAGCTTTGGCCCGATGCCTTTCAACAGCTCCAGATTGTCGGGAATGACCGGCTGGGGTGCAGGCTTGGCGGCAGCTGGCTTGGGCTTGGGTGCAGACTTGGGCTTCGGGGCTGGCGCGGCAGCAGCCGGAGTGGCCACTTCGGCGGCGGCCGGGACAGGCTTTGCCTTGGGCGCGGCAGCGGCTTTGGCAGGCGCAGTTTTTACGGGAGCTGGCTTGGGCTTTGGCGTAGCAGCAGCGGGCTTGGCCTTAACCTTTGGCAATGCGGCGGGTTTCGGTGCAGGCGCGCCATCGACGAGCGCAACCGGCTCGGTCGCCTTGGGCATTTCGCGGGCCAGATCGGCGACCGCCTGCGGCGCGGCGGGCTCGATTTCCGGCTTCTTCGGCGGGGCAGCGCGGGTTGATCCCGGCAGGTACAGCCAGGCGGCAACGACGCCTGCCAGCAGGATGACGATCACATACCAATAGGCTGCAATGGTTTCGGCCATGGAAATATGCTCCCCTTTATATACTCAAACCCTTAGGCGCGGTTTAGCAATGCCGCGCGAAAAGTCCAGCGGGCGGGGACGGGCCTGTGCCGCTCGTTACACGAACAGCGCGACTGATTGCATTCCCGTCATTACCGGTTCCTGCCTGCTGTTCCACACGGTCATATACTGGCTGCTTGCGCCATGCGCCGCATGATGCGTTTCGCTTTCGAGGAACCACCAGCCATTGTCGGTCTGCGGCGCTTCGGTAAGCAGGTTGAACTGCCAGTTGATCGAGCTGATCATGCCTTCTTGCTTCATCAGCCCCATTGCGGACGGCGGCAGTGCATCGCCAATACAGACAAGCTCGGCAAAGCCATCGAGCCCGTCGCGCTCTTTAATCCGGTGCCAATTGGCAAGCCGCGCCTTATTCTCCCCCAGCACCAGCCTTTTGTCTGGATAATCGAGATTGTGCGTGAAAAATTCGGGCGGTCCGCTCCGCGTGCTGCCGTCCGCAGGGATAGGCGGAAATGTGGGGCGTACCACACCCTCGCATGCGACATGGCTGTCGCGCCGCGCCATGAAGACAAAGGTGCAGCTGAGGCCGATCTCGTCGCCTTTCGCGATTTCGCTTTTGACAAATGCGCTGTTGCGGCCACGGCGCAATATCTGCGTGCGCAGCTCGATTTCACCCGACAGCGGGCCCGAGAAAGCCACCTGTCCGCTGAGCAATGGCGGCAAATCCTCGGCGGCAAGGCTGGCTGCCCTTAGGCCAAGCGCCGCGCTCAGCCCGCCATAGGCAGTGCGCCCCTGATGCCAGGTGGACGGGATCGACAGACGGTGCACATCTGCACCGGGCCGCAGCTGATCGAGAAGTTCAGGCAAAGACATGGGATACGGCTTTACCAGCGCCGCCCGGCCACGCAAGCGATTGCACTTGCACAAAAGCATCAGCCGTGGTTGCTAGGCAGGGTTCGTGGGTGAAAGCCATTTTGCGGCGCGCAATCAAAGGGTTGGGGGATATGGCTATCCGGCACTGGGCGCAGGAACTGGTTCCGCAAATCGGGAAACTCGAAAGAGACACGGTCAGCGCCAATTTCATCGACCGGCTGATCCGCGGCGCTATTGCGAAGGGGGCAAGCCGGCCACGGCTGCTGTCCGCCATCCATGTCCGCGATGCATCGCTGCGCAACCCCGTAGGCAGGATGGCGCGGCTGGTGCTGGTGCACCTGTTCGAGGCCATCGAGCGCGAACTTGGCGACCGGTCTGCGGCGATGCAATTGGCAGCGGCGGCAAGGCCGCAATGCTTTTCCGATCTGGGCTTCATTGCCTTCTTTGCGCCAACGGTAGGCGACATGGTGGCAACGACGGTCGATATCCAGCAATTCCGGCAGAATATCTGGCGAACCAGCTTTGAACGCGATGGAGACCCGGCGTGTATCGTCTGGACCCTGCCCGACGATGACGTCGGCAATCTCGATTCAGCCATCGAATTTTCGCTCGCAAGTTATGCGCATCTGTACCGGCACAGCCTGCCGTCGCGGCTTGTGCCGCTGGGTGCGCAGTTCCGCCACCAGCCGCGCTTTGCCGCCGGACATTATGAGCAGCTCTTGGGCTGCCCGGTAAGCTTCGGCGCAGAGGCCAATGCGATCCTGCTCGATGCGAAAATGCTCAAACTTGCCTCCCCCAATGCAAACCCGACTCTGCAGCAGCGTCTGTTGCAGGTGTATCAGCAACCCGTCGCCTGGCTGGCCGAGGGGTACAGACACCGCGCCTTCAGCTATCTCTATCTCGCCAGCGAGCTCAACAAATCGCCGCTGACGCTTGATCGCCTCGCCGCGTCCTTCGGGCTGAGCGAACGAACGCTGCGCCGCAAACTGGTCGAGGAAGATTCGGCCTTTCGCACGCTCCTTGAAAAGGTTCGCCGCGATCTGTGCGGCCTATATGCGATGGAGGCGCGGCGCAGCCTGAAAGACGTGGCCGAACTGCTGGGCTATTCAGAACTCAGCGCCTTCACCCGCGCCTATCGCCGCTGGCACGGAAGACCGCCGAGCGAGAGCTGGAGTTCCGACGGCGCCGATTGAATGGCCAGACAAGGAGGGAAAATGGTGGGCGTAGCAAGGATTGAACTTGCGACCCCTGCGATGTCAACACAGTGCTCTACCACTGAGCTATACGCCCACGCTGCGCGGCCCTTAGCCGTGCAAATTCATTCGTTCAAGTGCCAATCGGCATCAGGCTGGTCAAAGCTGGCCTGTCGCTGCCTCGCGGTTGAACAGGCGTTCGACTTCGAGCACCAGATCCTTGAGGTGAAAGGGCTTTGACAGGATTTTCGCCTGCGGTACCGATTCGCCTGCGCGCAATGCAACGCCCGAAAAGCCGGTGATGAACATCACCTCGGTCTTGGGAGATACTTTCGCACAATGGCGCGCAAGCTCGATCCCGTCCATTTCCGGCATCACGATATCGGTCAGCAACAGGTCGAAAAACTGCTCGGCCAAAAGCGGCGCTGCATCGGTGCCGCGGTCCACCGCAACCACCTCATAACCCGATTTTTCGAGCGCGCGCGTCAGATATTCGCGCATCGCCACTTCATCTTCTGCAAGCAAGATCCGGGTCATAATCACTCTCTTCGCATCGCCTTTGGCGGCACCTGTCCGATCAATAGCCAGCGACCTTTAATATTTTGCGCACGTCCTGTAAATTTCTCTGCCGATTGGGAATTGAATGATATGGTCCCCGCCAGACATTCATGACTGCTTTACCCACCTTCACGCTGCACAATGGCGACGATCCGGCTTTCCCGGTGCTGCTATCGGTGCCGCATGCCGGGCGGGACTATCCCGGCCCGATGCTCGATGCCCTGCGGGTGGCAGCGGGCGAATTGCTGCGGCTGGAGGATCGCTATGCCGACAGGCTGGTGCAGCCCGCCATCGCTGCTGGCTTTCCCGCCATTATCGCGAACCGCGCGCGGGCCTGGGCCGACCTCAATCGGGCAGAAAGTGATTATGATAGCGGCATGTTCAGCGGCAGCGGGCTGGTCACCTTACTGCCTGCCCCTGCCCCCAGCGCCAAGACACGCGGCGGCCTCGGGCTGATCCCGCGGCGCTTGCAAAGCTGCGGTGAATTATGGCGCGGGCCATTTTGCACAACCGACTATTGCGAGCGGGTCGAGGCATTTCATCGTCCCTATCATCAGGCGATCGATCGGGTGCTGGGCCTGATGCGGCAACGGTTCGGGCTCGCAATCCTGCTCGATGTGCACAGTATGCCGCCACTTTCCGCCGCACCGGTGCCCTCGCAATTTGTGGTCGGCGACCGCTATGGGCGCAGCGCGGGATCGCTGTATTCGGAGATATTGACCGCGCATCTGCGGCAGGCGGGCTATAAGGTCGCGCTGAACGCTCCCTATCCCGGCGACCATATATTGGCACAGCATGGCAATCCTGCGCGCAATATCCATGCGATCCAGCTCGAAATTGATCGAAGCCTCTATCTCGATGCCAGCCTGCGCGAGCCATCGCAGCAGCTTGGCCAGACAGCAAGGCTGGTGCACTCGCTTGCGGTCGAACTGGCAGGGCAAAGCATCGGCTATGGCTTTGCCGAGGCAGCCGAATAGGCCCGAGAGAAAACCAGCCCGAAGTATATCCGGGCTAGGAAGCCTCAAGAAAAAACCACCCCGGAATATATCCGGGGTGGCCAAGGTTCAGGGAGGTGGCGCTGACCTGCAGCGCCGAAGGACGGAAAAGGGAGGGGAGATCTCCGTCCTGAACGGCAAATGGGCGCTCGCAGCTTTTAAATCAAGGGGCGAGGCGTAACGAAATGTCGCAAGCGGACAGGTTGTGCGTGCGCAACGGCGAATGCCGCTTGGAAATCTGCGGCTCTCCTGCTCAGCCACCATCTCCTGCCGCGCGAAGATTGGCCGAAAAGGTCAAGGGAATATGCGCTGGATAAAGGGCAGCCGATCGACAAACTGATGCTTCAACGCCCCCAGCACGTGCAGCAGAATCAGGAAAAACAGCGGTTTTGTCAGGAATTCATGGCCATCATGGCCGAACCCGGCAATCGATTCGCTTTTTCCCGTCGGCAATGTCGCGTCGATTAGGCCAAACCATTCGATACCCGACGATTTCGGGCTTGCCGATACCATCAGCCAGCCGGTGAGCGGCACCGCGATGATGAGGAAGTAAAATAGGGCATGGGTCAGGCGGCCAAGGCTGCGTTGCCAGCCCGGTATCGCCTCAGGCAAGGGCGGCGGTTTGTGCCCGATCCGCCAGAACAGCCGGAACAGTGAAAGCAGCAGGATGGTGATACCGATGCTGAAGTGCGGCATCATATAGGCGCCGCGCGCTGGCCCCTTCAGCCCTTCTGCCATGTTGATCAGGATGAAATTGGTAACCACCAATATAGCGATCACCCAGTGCAGCGTCGCTGCCACCTTGCCATATTTCGTCATGCTTCAGCCCTCCTCCCACAGCCGTGCCGCACGGAGGAGGGCGAAGTGCCTTACGCCGTGGGCAGCTCGACTGCCTGCGGCACCTTACCCTGCTGCACCTGCGATGCAAACAGTTCGCGCATCAGCTGCAGCGAGAAGAGATGCGCGTGGATCAGCGGCAACATGCCATTCTGGTTCATCTTGCGCAGTTCATCGCCGCGCATGTCGCGCAATTTGTCTTCATCGACCATCTTGAAGCCGCGATAGACGAAAGGCTGCTCCTTGCCCTCCTGCTGGATCGCAACTTCGCCGTCCATCAACAGGCCAGCCTTGTTGAGTTCCTCGACAAACTGGTGCGTGCGCGCACCGGCGGTTTCGAAATCCTCGCAGAATTTGAGAATATTCTGCGTGTTCTCGGTCGGCTTGTCACCATCGAACAGCGCTTCGCCCTCGCCCTCAAATGCGCCGATGGCATCCGACGTGGGGTCAAAGCAAAGCGACAGTTCATCGCTGTCGGGACGCAGCTTTGCCAGCATGAAGGGATAGCGGCGGATATAGGCAGGCAGATAGACGGGGTCAGTAAACTTGCCTTCATCGTCCATATAGACATTGACGCCTTCGTTCATGCCCATCAGCGCCAGCGGCACCGGCTGGTCGCCTGCCGAAAAGATGATCGGAAAAAAGCGCGAAGCCATGACGAATTCCTCGACCGTCAGCGGCACTGCGTGGTGGCCCTTCATGAAATGGGCATTGTCGATCGACTTGGTGCGGAAATTCGCGTGCTCATTACTGTTCAGCGGCACCAAGTCCTTGTAGAAAATCGGCAAACCGGCGGCGGCGGGCGCTGTGGCCATATTAACTCTCCAAATATGCGGGAATCGGTTATGATTGGCGGCGCTTTAGGGGCCAAAGCCCCCTCACGCAAGAGGCACAAGTTTGCCCGGGTTCATGATGTTGAGGGGGTCCAGCCCGGACTTTATCGCGCGCAATGCCATCAACCGTGCAGGGTCCGAAAGCCGCGCAAATTCCGCCAGCTTTGCCATGCCAATGCCATGTTCGGCAGACAGCGATCCGGCATAGGCGGCAACCCGGTCATAGACATGGGCACTGATCGGGGCGGCCAGCTCGCCATACCATATTGCCGGATCGGTGTCCCTGGGTGCCTTGACGTGATAATGGATGTTGCCATCGCCCAGATGGCCGAATGCGACGATTTCGGTGCCGGGAAAGCGTGTTTCAATGTCGGGAGATTCCACCTCGATAAAGCGCGCCATGGCAGCAACGGGCACGCTGATATCATGTTGCAGCGCGGGGCCTTCGGCGCGCTCTGCCTCTGCGATGCTGTCGCGGATTTTCCAGAATGCCTCCGCCTGCGCTTCGCTTGCCGATAGCGCGGCATCTTCGATCAGTCCGCCATCGGCAGCTTCGGCCATCAACCGCATGGCAAGCGCATCGGGCGGTTCGGCGGCGGGATCATCCTGCACCAGTTCGATAAGGGCGTGCCAATTGTGCGTCCCTGCTAAAGGCGCACGTGTGCCATCGATATGCCGCAACACCGCATCGAGAGCGCTTTGCGGCAGGATTTCAAACCCTTCCAGTGCGGCGGCAGCGCGATTCTGCGTGAACAGCAGCAGGCGATAAGCATCGGACGGGGAGGATATACCCGCCCAGACCACGCAGCGGTCAATCAGCGCCGGGACCGTGCGCAACACCGCCTTGGTAACGATGCCGATGGTGCCCTCCGCGCCAATCAGCAATTGCTTCAGATCATAGCCGCGATTGTCCTTTTTCAGCGGCGCAAGCGCGTCATAAATCGACCCGTCGGGCAACACTGCCTCCAGCCCCAGCACCAGCCCGCGCATCGTGCCGTGGCGCAACACCTGCGTGCCCCCGGCATTGGTCGAGATCAGCCCGCCGATTGTGGCCGAGCCTTTGCCACCGAGCGTCAGGGGGAAGCGGCGGCCATGCGCGGCAACGCTATCGTGGAAATTCTGCAGGATGACGCCTGCCTCGGCCACGGCTTCACCGCTGTCGGGGTCGACGGACACAATATGGTTCATGCGCCGCAGCGACAAAAGCAGCGCATTGCCCGAATTGTCGGGCGTTGCCCCTGCAACCATCCCGCTATTGCCACCCTGCGGCACAAGCGCAATGCGATGCTGCGAGGCGAGCTTTACAATGGCTGCGACCTCTTGCGAACTGGCAGGCGAGAGCAATGCTGCCGCCGCCCCCGTATAGCGCCCGCGCCAGTCGGTCAGCCAGGGCACAAGATCGTCCGGGTCGTCGCGATAGCCCGACGGCCCGAGTACATCGCGAAACTGGCTCAGCAAGGATGGTTCGATCATGGCAGCGACGCTCTTGCCATATTATTATGAGGTGCAATAGGTGCGCGATGCGAATTAATGCCCCGTTCAAGCCGGACCATTAAGCGCATATCGACGGGACGACATGGCCGGAGCGGGATGCGCATAATTTTCCTTCTGTTGGGAGCAGCGATGCTGCTGGGCGCGGGCGTTGCCGCGACCGGGAAGGTCGGCATGCCGCAAGCGCCCGGTTTCGTCAGCGAGCTGCACATCCGTTTTGGCGAAGGTTGGTATCAGGTGCGCAAGGACCAGCGCGTCATCATCCGCATCCCGCCAAAAAATGTGCCCGCAACGGGCAAGCAATCGAAACCTGTCCAGTTCAAGGAACAGAAGATCGGCAAATGCCTGCTGATGGACAGGCTGATCGGTTCGCGCCCCGGGCCCAAGGAGAGCCTCGAAATCCTGACCCGCGACGGCAATCTGATCCGCGCCTATCTGGGCGATGGCTGCCTTGCGCGCGAATTTTATGCGGGCGCCTATGTCGAACGGTCGATCGACGGAAAATTATGCGTGGATAGGGACTTGCTCCACGCGCGCACCGGAGCGCAATGCGAGATCGACAAATTCCGCCTGCTGGTGGCCAAATAGGCCAAATTCCTTGACATTTGGCGTTTGGTTGGCCATGCGCGCGCCAGCGGACGGCGCGATATAGCCGGGGCCGCGCTGCTTTCCTGAACTGTGGTGCTTATGCGTTTTGCCGATATCGGCCTTTCCGATGAACTTTTGTCTGCCGTAACCGCGGCGGGTTATGACGAGCCGACGGCGATCCAGGCGCAGGCAATTCCCTCGGTCCTGATGATGCGCGACATTATCGGCATCGCCCAGACTGGCACGGGCAAGACCGCTTCCTTCGTGCTGCCGATGATCGACATTTTGGCGCAAGGCCGTGCCCGTGCGCTGATGCCACGCAGCCTGATCCTCGAGCCGACGCGCGAACTCGCCGCGCAGGTTGCGGAAAATTTCGAGAAATATGGTGTGAACCATAAACTCTCGATGGCGCAGCTGATCGGCGGCGTGCAGATGGGCGATCAGGTGAAGG